>Ga0210379_10000208_pt1 | contig 17771 bp, 10 predicted proteins | sample PLMedo_2_FD_155468 | JGI IMG/M metagenome (GOLD analysis project Ga0210379, IMG submission 155468) | Groundwater sediment microbial communities from an aquifer in East River, Colorado, USA - PLM4_32_coex redo | ecosystem: Environmental > Terrestrial > Soil > Riparian zone | place: USA: East... | reverse complement strand
TTCGCCATGCGGACAGCGAAATCGCCGAGAGAGTAGGGTTGTTCCTCCGCCAGGACGAGCGCGCCGGCCCCCGCGAGGCCGACCAGCAACCCCACCATCATGGCCTTATACTTTTTCATACCCCCTCCTTGGAAAAAATAGAGAAAGAAATAGCGGTCAGAACAATCTATGCGATAGGTTGCTCTTAACCGTACGGCGAATACCCTCATCTGTCAAGCGACTTCGCCTCATCTCGCTGCTTTTTTGAGGGCTGCCGCGAACCCACCATTCATGACAATTTGTACCCAATTAAGGACAATGTGTACCCTTGGGGTCTATTCCGTTCCCTCCACGGTTGGGGGTTGGACCCATCCGCGCCCGTCCCGACCCCCCCGCCGACGCCTCGGCGCTGGGCTACCGGCCTCGGACCCGCGTGAGGTCGGAACCAACCACCGATCGTCTGCGCTGCTTCCCTAACGCCACGGACTCCAGGTAGAATCCCTGCCGCTTCGGGCCGAGTGCGTCCCAGCCCGTTCGGCTGCGGTCTGTCGCTTCGCGAGTCTAATCCAGAATGGCATCGCTACGCGAACCTCCTCGCCGCACCGAGAGCGCGGCCGGTCACGCACAGAGGGGATGGGGAGATGACCACAGGGGGGGCGCGAGCGCGGTCGTCCCGTCTTTCCATCGCTGCTCAGGGTGGCTCGAGTCTGCCACTCATCGTGACGCTGTTCGCGTTCTCCGGCGCGCTGTCCCTGGTCTACGAGATCCTCTGGCTCCGCAGCTTGATCCTGGTCTTCGGGGCGACAACCTACGCGGTGAGTGCCGTCCTGACGGCGTTCATGGGTGGGCTGGCGCTCGGCAGTTTCCTGTTCGGCAGGCACGCCGACACCCTTGCCCGCCCGGGCGTGGTCTATGGGGTCATGGAGATCGGGATCGGGGCATATGCGCTCCTGGTGCCCACGCTCTTCGGACTGCTGATCCCGCTGTCGCGGATCCTGAGGGAACAGTTCGAGCCCTCGTTCGGCGCGCTGACCCTCCTGCGATTCGCCGTGGCGCTCTTCGTGCTGCTCGTCCCGACCACCTTGATGGGCGGGACGTTGCCGATCCTCAGTCGCTTCGTCGCCGCGAGCGACGACCGGATTGCCCGCGGCGTCGGCCTCCTTTACGCGCTGAACACGGGCGGTGCCGTGGTCGGGACCTTCGCGGCGGGCTTCTGGCTCCTGCCGACGCTCGGCATGACCCGAACGCTCTGGATCGCCGCCGCTGGGAACCTCGTGGTAGGGGGGATCGCGGTGGTGGCGTTCCGCCGGACGGTTCCCCCCCGCCCCCCAAGCACCGGCGCCCCGCGGGCTGTCAGCGTCGGGCGACGGCAGAAACTGGTGCTCGGGGCGATCGCGCTCAGCGGCGCCGCGGCCATGGTGTTCGAGGTGGCGTGGGCGCGAGTGGTCGGGCTCGTGATCGGCGGCTCGGTCTACGCCTTCGCCACCGTGCTGACGACGTTCCTGGTGGGGCTGGCGCTCGGCGCTGCCTGGGTCGCGCGCATCGCCGATCGGCGAGGCCTCGATCCGGCGCGCCTGATGGGCGTTCTGCTGGCCGGGGTGGGGCTCGCGGCCTTCGCGACGCTGCTCGCCTTCAACCGGATCCCATACGTGTTCGCAGTCTGGCTGGGGCGCTTCCACGAGCGCCAGGACCTGGTCCTGCTGCTGCGGTTCGGCGTGGCCTTCGCGGTCATGTTCCTGCCGACGCTGCTGCTGGGCGGGGTGTTTCCGGCGGCGGTGCGCGCCTGCACGCCGGCGGCGGACCGGCTCGGGGCAACCGTCGGCCGGGTTTACGCCGTGAACACCATGGGGACGATTCTCGGCTCCGGGCTTGCCGGCTTCGTTCTCCTGCCGGCGATCGGGGTACGCGCCACTCTCCTGGGTGCAATAGTCCTGGAACTGCTGCTGGGGGCGGCGCTCCTGGCGGCGGCGGCGGGCACGCCGCGCTCGAGGTGGGTGCCGGCGCTCGCGGCAGCCGGGGCGGCGGCACTCCTGCCGGTGATTGCACCCCCCTGGAACGTGCGCCTGATGAACTCCGGGATGTACCTCTACGCCCGTGAGCTCGAGGATCCGTCGCCGGGCGGATTCCGCGGCTACCTCGAGGGAAATGTCGGCGAGTTGCTCTACGCGCGCGACGGGGCCACGGCGTCGGTCGTCGTTTTCCGCGACCCTGACTTCGACAATATCGCCATGACCACCAACGGCAAGGTGGACGCCTCGTCCCGGTTCGACCTCGCGACCCAGATCCTCTCCGGCCATCTGCCGCTTTTGCTCGCCCCTGATCGGCGGCGGGTCCTGGTCGTCGGTTGGGCGAGCGGCATCACCGTCGGCTCGGCGCTCACCCACCCGATCGAACGCCTGACGGCGGTCGAGATCGAGGAGGCCGTGGTCGAGGCCTCCGAGTTCTTCCGGGAACACAACAATGACGCGCGGCGCGACCCGCGCACGACCCTCGTGATCGACGACGCCCGCAACTTCCTCCTCATGGATGACGCACTCCACGACGTCATCATCTCGGAGCCGTCCAATCCCTGGATCACCGTCGCCTCCAACCTGTTCACCCGGGAGGCGTGGGAGATCGGCCGCCGCCGGCTCGCTCCGGGCGGTGTCTTCTGCCAGTGGATCCAGCTCTACGGCATCACCCCCGCGGATCTGCAAGCACTGCTGCGGACCTTCCACCAGGTGTTCCCGGAGGTCCTGGTGTTCACCACGATCGAGGCCTCCGATCTGATGATCCTCGGGTCGGACCGTCCGCTGCGCTTCGATCTGACGCGCCTGGCGGCGCGGATGCGCGAGGTCTGGGTCGCCGCGGACCTCGCGCGGGTCGGCATCCGCACCCCCGCGGACCTGCTCTCCCACTTCGACCTCGGCACTGCGGAGCTCGAGCGCTTCATCGGCGACCCGGCGGGCCCGATCAATACCGACGACAACGCCCGCATCGAGTTCGCAACCCCCAAGAGCTTGCTCCTCCCGACCGGTGCCGCGAACGCCGCGGCGCTGGCGCCCTATCGGGTCCCAGCGACGACGTACCTCGCACCGCCTCTTCTCTCGCAGGAGGTGGTGGCCGAGCTGGGGCGGAGCATCGAAGCCGCACGCGCCCGGTGGATCTCGCCGCGCCGCGCCGGGAGCAAGACAGGGGCGGGCGGGACGCCGCCCCCACCCTGAGTCGGCCCGGTTCTCGATCCCTCAGGCTCTCGAAACCCTGCCCCCTCTGCCCGCGCGCGACCTTGCGGCTCCCATCCCCGCCATCGCTATACTGAGCCCGCCCACGGCGCTCCCGGATTCGCCCGCGACCCGACGGCGGTCGCACCGCCCGCGTCGGCCACTTCCTGGCCGGCGCCCGGCGCAGTCTCGGGCTGAGCCCCGGCTGCCGGATTGAAGGGGGAGGCCTGCCGAGATGTTCAAGAGGATGTTCCTGACGCTGTTCGCCCTGGCCGTGATCCTGGCGGGCGTCGGCTTCGTGAAGTACCGCCAGGTGCAGGGGGCCATTGCCCATTCGTCCTCGTTCCGGCCCCCTCCCGAGGCAGTCACCACGGTCGTCGCCGCCACCGACCTCTGGGAGCACACGGTCGATGCCATCGGCACGGTCACCGCCGTGAACGGCGTCACCGTCAGCGCCGACCTTCCCGGCATGGTCGAGGCGATCGCCTTCGAGTCCGGCCGCGCGGTCAGCGCCGGCGACGTCCTGGTGCGCCTCGACATTCGCCAGGAGCAGGCGCAGCTCGCCGCCGCCCAGGCCCGGCTCGAGCTTACGCGGCTCAATCTCGGGCGCGCGGACGATCTGCGCGAGGACGGCGTCATCCCCCAGTCGGACTTCGACGGCGCCAAGGCCGCATTCGACCAGGCCGAGGCGAGCGTCGGCGAGATCACCGCCACCATCGAGCGCAAGATCATCCACGCCCCCTTCTCGGGCGTGCTGGGGATCCGGCAGGTCCAGCTCGGACAGTACCTGACGGGCGGCTCCCCGGTGGTCCCCCTGCAAGCACTTGACCCGATCCACGTGGACTTCGGCGTGCCGCAGCAGGAAATCATGCGGGTGAAGGTGGGAGGGGCGGTGCGGGTGACGCTGGAAGGCCCGCCCGAGATCACCCTGGACGGCAGGATCTCGGCGATCGACTCGGTCGTCGACATGGCGACCCGCAACCTCCACGTCCAGGCCACCCTCGCCAACCCCGGCCACCGGCTGCGTCCCGGCATGTTCGTCCGGGTGAAGGTGCTGCTGCCCGATCCGACTCCGGTCGTGGCGTTGCCCGGGTCGGCGATCCTCTACGCCCCCTACGGCGATTCGGTGTTCATCGTGGAGAACGTGAAGGGACCCGATGGCGCCGAGTACCTGGGGGTGCGGCAGCAGGTCGTGAAGCTCGGCGCCTCGCGCGGCGACCAGATCGCGGTGCTCGCCGGCGTCGAGGCGGGCCAGCAGGTCGTCACCTCGGGCGTGTTCAAGCTGCGGAACGGCGGCGCGGTGCTGGTGAACAACGAGATCCAGCCCGGCAACGATCCTGCGCCGAAGCCAGAGGACAACTGATGAAGCTGACCGACCTCTTCATCCGGCGGCCGGTTCTCGCGATCGTCGTGAACCTCGTCATCGTCATTGCCGGCATCCAGTCGATCCGGACGCTCACGGTGAGACAGTACCCTCGCAGCGACATCGCGGTCGTCCGGGTCGGCACCGCCTACGTCGGCGCGAACGCCGATCTCGTGCGCGGGTTCATCACCACGCCGCTCGAGCGGGTGATCGCCAGCGCCGACGGCATCGAGTACATGGAGTCGTCCAGCTCCCAGGGGTTCAGCAACATCACGGTCCACCTCAAGTTGAACTACGACACCAATGCCGCGCTCACCCAGCTCCAGGCGAAGGTGGCGCAGGTGCGCAACACGCTGCCGCCGGAGGCCGAGGCGCCGGTCATCGAGGTCGAGACCGCGGACACGCAGTTTGCGAGCATGTACCTCGGATTCTCCTCCGAGCGCCTCGACCAGAACCAGATCACCGACTATCTCACCCGGGTCGTGCAGCCCAGGCTCAGCGCGATCAGTGGGGTGCAGCGTGCCGACATCCTGGGGAGTCGCACGTTCGCGATGCGGGTCTGGCTCAAGACCGATCGGATGGCGGCGCTCGGCCTGTCGCCGACCGACGTGCGCGACGCGCTGGCGCGCAACAACTACCTGTCCGCCCTCGGGAGGACCAAGGGATCGATGGTGTCGGTGAACCTCGTCGCCAACACCAACCTGAAGACGCCCGAGGAGTTCCGCCAGATGGTCGTCAAGGAGGCGAGCGGCGCGGTGGTGCGGCTCGGCGAGATCGCCGACGTGGTGCTGGGCGCCGAGACCTACGATGACGACGTGCGCTTCAACGGCGAGACCGCCGTGTTCATGGGAGTTTGGGTGCTGCCGACCGCCAACACCCTTGACGTCATCCGCGGCGTGCGCGACGCGCTACCCCAGATCCGGGAGCAGCTCCCGGCGGGGATGAACCTGGGCGTGCCGTACGACTCGACCGTCTACATCGAGGACGCCATCGAGGAGGTACTGAAGACCCTCGGCGAGACACTCCTCATCGTGGTGATCGTCATCTTCCTGTTCCTCGGCTCCCTGCGGGCGGTGCTCATCCCGGTCGTCGCCATCCCGATCTCCCTCATCGGCGCGATCTTCCTCATGTTCGTCGCCGGCTTCACCATCAATCTGCTGACCCTGCTCGCCATCGTGCTGTCCGTCGGCCTCGTGGTGGATGACGCCATCGTCGTGGTCGAGAACGTCGAGCGCCACCTGCACCAGGGCCAGACCCCGCTCCAGGCGGCGATCGAGGGGGCGCGCGAGCTGGTCGGCCCGATCATCGCCATGACCGTCACGCTCGCCGCCGTGTACGCCCCGATCGGCCTGCAGGGGGGGCTGACGGGGGCCCTGTTCCGCGAGTTCGCCTTCACGCTCGCCGGAGCCGTGATCGTCTCGGGCCTGGTGGCGCTCACGCTGTCGCCGATGATGAGCTCCAGGCTGCTGCGGGCCAAGGACACGGAGCGGGGCTTCGCCGGCCTGATCAACCGGCACTTCGAGAGGGTGCGGAGCCTCTACCAGCGGCGCCTCGCCGGCACGCTCGCCTGGCGCCCTGTCCTCCTGGTCGTGTGGGGGGTGGTCGTGGCGCTGATCGTTCCGTTCTACCTGCTCTCCCAGCGCGAGCTGGCGCCTGCCGAGGATCAGGGGTTCATCTTCGCCATCGTGCAGGCGTCCGCGAACTCCACACTCGATCAGACGAAGCTGTTCGCCGCGAAGATGCACGACGTGCTACGGGCCATCCCCGAGTCCGACAGCATCTTCCAGATCACCTCCCCGACGGGCGGCTTCGGCGGCATGAGCACGAAGCCCTGGAGCGAGCGGACCCGCAACACCCAGCAGATCCAGATGGAGGCGTCGGCGGCGCTCTCGCAGCTCCCGGGCCTGCGGATCATCCCGCTGGTGCCTCCGGCACTGCCTGGCGGAGGCGGCTTCCCGGTCGAGTTTGTCGTCGCCTCGACGGCGGAGCCGGCGCGCGTGGCCGAATTTGCCACCATCCTGGTGCAGAAGGCGTTCGCGAGCGGCCTGTTCATGTTCGCCGACGTGGACGTGAAGTTCGACCAGCCGCAGACGGAGATCGTCCTCGATCGCGACAAGGTCCGCTCCCTCGGGATCGACCTCAGCCAGACCGGCGCCGACCTCTCGACCCTGGTGGGCGGAAACTACGTCAACCGATTCAGCATCCAGGGGCGCTCCTACAAGGTCATCCCGCAGGTCGAGCGGCTGGGTCGCCTCACGCCGGAGCAGCTCGAGCAGGTCTACGTCAGCGGGCCCGACAAGCGCCTCATCCCGCTCTCCACCTTTGCCACGCTGCGGACGACCGTCGAGCCGCGGGAGCTGAAGCGCTTCCAGCAGCTCAACGCGGTACGAATCCAGGGAGCTATTCCGCCGTCGGTGTCGCTGGATACCGCCCTGCGTTTCCTCGAGGACGAGGCGGCGCGTCTGCTGCCGCAGGGTTTCACGGTGGACTACGCGGGCGAATCGCGCCAGCTTCGCACCGAGGGGGGGAAGTTCCTCGGCCTGTTCGCGCTGTCGGCGATCTTGATCTACCTGGTTCTCGCGGCGCAGTTCGAGAGCTTCCGCGATCCGTTCATCATCCTGGTCGGCTCGGTGCCCCTGGCGATCTCCGGGTCGCTCCTCTTCTCGTTCCTCGGCTTCACCACGCTCAACATCTACAGCCAGGTCGGCCTGATCACGCTCGTCGGCCTGGTCTCGAAGAACGGCATCCTGATCGTGGAGTTCGCCAATCAGTTGCAGGAGAAGGGGAAGGACAAGCTGCAGGCCGTGGTCGAGGCGGCCGGCACGCGCCTGCGCCCCATCCTGATGACGACCGCCGCCACCGTCGTCGGCCACCTGCCGCTCGTCTTCGCCACCGGGCCCGGCGCCGGCGCCCGCAACAGCATCGGCATCATGCTGGTTACGGGAATGATCATCGGCACCAGCTTCACGCTGTTCGTCGTCCCGTCGATCTACATGCTGGTAGCGCGCACCCGCGTGGCGGCGTCCGAGGCGGAGGAGGGGTGGCCGGAAGCAGGCGGTGCCGAGGCTAGCCCCGCGACAGCGTGAGCGCGATCTTCACGGGCAGGGCGACGGATTGCCCCGCTCCGCTCCGGTCGAGTAATTCCCCTTCGTCCCCTCCTCCCACAGCCGGCTCCTGCCCGTGACGAGGTAGAACAGGGCGCTCCGCGAGTCCGGCGTAGACGGATCGCTCCATGAGCTTCCCGCGACATGCGCGGCCGCGCAGGTCCCGTACCCCCGGGAAGGGTCGAGCGCTGGCCCGTGTAGACGTTGTAGCTCGTCGCTGACGGCTCCCAGGACCAGGTAAGCGTCTGCGCGTCGGCGAGGATGGCGAGCCCGCCCACCTCTCCGGGCGGCGGGTAAGCGGCAGTGAAGCCGCCGTCCATCCGGTACGAGGCGCCGGACATCGGACGCCCCGCGATCGACTCGCCGATCGAGTCCAGACCAAGCCGGTAGCTCGGTGAGGTGGCGACGACGCCAGCCGCCGGACGCCCGCCGGCATTGAGCGCGTGCTCGTCGAGCCTGTAGCTCGCGCTCGACTGCGCGCGGATCGATGCCGGCGCCAGGAGGAGGATCGTCGTGATCAAGAGCCGTCTCATCGTTCCCTCGGTCATCATCCCCCCTCTCGGCGCGGTCACCGGGGCATCAGCAGGACGCGGATCGTCCCGACGCCCGATTCCAGGGGCTCCAGCGCCTTTCCGAGGATCGTCCCCGCCTCGGCGACCGGCGCGCGCATCGCGGCGCCCGGCGTGGCCGAGGTCGTGAGGAGATCTCCCGGCGCGACGGCCCCAAGCTCGGCGTCCACCAGGACGTCGAGGATCGTCGCGACCGCGACATTCACCGTCCCCTCGAGGTCGGGCGCAGCGGCGACGCCGACGAGGCCTCGGTCACCCGCGCTGTCGCAACGCTTGACCGCCCCCGCGACGAGCGGATCGAGCACCACGACATCCCCGGCCTCGATGACGCCGCTCGCGGGGAACGACGCGAGCCACGGGCGAGCCTCCGGAGCAGCCGCGATCGCAGGCGCCGGATGCTCCGAGGGTTGCGGCGCCGGCGAGACGTCCCTTGCCGCGGGCTCCCCGGGTGCGCCGGGTCGCGCCCGGGAGGGCGCCTCGTGGCTGGGAAGGACCGCGGGCCGTCCAGGCATCGGGAGCGGCTCGACCTCGCCATCTCGGGCCGGGTCGTAGACCCCGATGGCCGCGAGGAGGACCCCCGCGCGGGTCAGATCGAGCGCCTCGCCCGAGTCCTTGTCACTGCCTCTGCGCATCCCCTTGAATCGCTCCAACGCGTTGAAACCTCGCAGCGAGGGGTCCGCGGCGTAGCTCGCCTCGTGATCGGTCATCGCGGGGACAGCGGCCTCGATCGTCTTCGGCTGCACGATGCTCTGCGACTCGAACCCGATCCGGAGCCCCCAGACTATGTAATCGAACTCCACATCCGACCGCGCCGGACCGCGCACGACGATCTCGCTCGTGCTCTTCTCGACGACGGCGAGCGGAACCGGGTCGCCGATCGGTGTCACGTTCGCCGACAGCCCCACGTCGGGGTTCGCGACGAGTGCGAAGGTCTCGCCGAGCTTCACGCGCGCTTCCCCGTCCACGAGCCGCGCGGTCCCGCGCGTGTATACCGCGACCTCGTCTCCCTCCGGAGCCGCGTAGACGATCACCTTCTCCTTGTCGTACGGGTGGTTCTGCACGAACGAGACGGAGCCGCTCCCCTGCACCTTGTAGGTCGAGTAACTGGTGCGCACCCAGGAGGACGAGTTCGTGTCCACGAAGTAGCCGCCGGTGAAGGTCCCGTATCCGTGCACCCCTTCGTCGCCGTAGCCGAGGTAAGCCTCCCCCGTCCATCCCCAGTTCGAATGGAAGTGGCCGCCGGGGTTTCCGTACCCGTCGACGCCCGTTCCTCCGTTGCAGCCGAGGATCGCGTTATGACTCGCGCCATCGAATTGGCCGATGAACCTCCCGGCGCAGGCTCCCGCGTTGGCAGCCGGGCGCGCCTCGAGCCCCATGCTGTCCATGGCGAGGAACACCCTCGCCCCCCAGCCGGTCGACTCGAAGTAGCCACCGAACTCGCTGCCGTATGCCTGGATACCGCGGTTCCCCTCCGCGAGCCACGCGCGGCCGGTGAACGCGTTGTCCTCGAAGTAGCCGGCGGCGGTCGGCACTCCCCCCGTGTGGACGGCCTCGAACGCCGAGTAACCGGTGTCCGGGCTCTGGAACCGGGCCGTTCCGTACTTCGCCTGCCGGGTGGGCGAGATGTCCAGGTAGAAGGCGGAGGGCTGACCGCCGAGCTCATTCGAAGTCTGCGCGGTCTGCGCCGACTGCGCGGTCGCGGCATTGAGCGCGTAGGCGCTCGCCAGCACCTGCGTTCGCGGCGCGAGCGTTTCCACGCCGACCCGCACCTCGACGTACACCGACGTGTGGTCCTGGAAGACGGCCTCCAGGGACGAGTACGTCCCCGGGCCGCTTCCGTCCGTGACCGTGCCGCCTCCGAGCGGGACGCTGAACAGCCCCCCGGTGACGACGACTGCGCTGCCGCCGGCCACGTCGTGCGTATCGACGAGCATCGGATCCCCGCCGGCGGCTACGTCGAAGAACGAGAAGACCATGTCGTAGCTGCCGGTCAGGGGTGCGTCGGCAGTACTCCGCAGCACCCCCTGATAGTGGATCAGCCCAGGAGGGCCGGCGGCGAGTAGAGCCCCCGGCAGAGCGAGAACCAACATCCCAACGAACATCCAGCCAACCTGCGAGCGGGTCTTCATGATGGCGATCTCCTCAGGGCGCGACGACCCCTCAGGGGGCCGTCCTCCGAGGGGCCGGCCAGCTCAGGCCGTCCCCCCCCAGTCAAGAGATCGCGATCCGGGGGCAAATCCGGACAGGGCGATTCGAGGAGCGGGGTCACGAGGAGCGGGGTCAGGTCTTTACCTTGCACCCGAGGGGCTGTCCGTCGCTACCCTTCCATCATCGTGGGAGGTGCAGGGTCAGGACCGGACGCCGGAACCGGGCGGCAGCAGCTCCAGCACCGCGGCAAAGGCGTCCTCGACTGTGACCGACTCGAGGCACCAGGGCTTCCCGGATGGCGCCGGGGTGCACTCGGCGAAGAACTCCTGGCGGCAGGGGGCGCAGGGGAAATGGCGGGTCACCTCGCGGCGGCGCGAGGCAGGGACGTAGGGGGCCGTCTTCCACGGCACACCGGGCCCGAAGATCGAGACGGTGCGCGTGCCGACCGCGGCGGCGATGTGCGCCGGTCCGGAATCGTTCCCCACGAAGACATCGCAGCGCGCGACCAGCGCCGCCATCCGCCCGAGGCTGCCGAGCCGCGCGCCGTCCACGGCGGCAGGCCCGGCGGCCGTGAGCACGCGCGCCGCGGCCTCGACATCGCGCGGGCCGCCCAGCACCAGCACCCGCGCCCCCGTCGCGGCCACCATCCGCGCCAACTCGCCGAACCGCTCCGCGGACCAGGCGCGCTCCGGCCGCGAGGCGCCGGGGTGGATGGCGACGAGCGGACGGCGGTCGCCGCCGCGCACGCCGCGCTCGACCAGAAACGCGGCCGCGGCCGCCCGGTCCTCCTCGGCGATGTGAAAAACGAGCGACGCGTCGTCGTCGGGACAGCCGAGATAACGCGCGGGCCCCAGGAAGAAATCGGCGTGGTGCAGCGCATCGGCGAACGGCGGCAGCGGCACCCGGTCGGTGAGCAGCAGTCCTCGCCCCGCCGTGGCGTACCCGACGCGGCGCGGGATCCTCGCCAGCGCCGGGGCGAGTGCCGAGGCGATCGACTTCGGGAGGATCACCGCGAGGTCGTACTGACTGCCGGCCAGGTCGCGCGCCAGGCGCAGCGTCCCGAAGACGCCGTTGTGCCGCCCGGACCCCGACCGCCGCTCCTCCACCACCACGGCATCGACCAGCGGATGCGAGTCGAAGGCGTGGGCGACACTCGCGCGCGCCAGGATGTCGAGGCGCGCCTCGGGGAAGCCGCGACGCAGCGCGCGCAGCGCCGGGGCGATCATCACGACATCCCCGAACCAGTTGGTGGCCCGCACCAGCACGCGGCGCACCGTCGCGGGGTCGATCGGCCTTACGCTGGGGAGGGAAGCCCCGCCTCCTGAGGTTCGACTGCTCACCGACTCTGACGCAGCGTCTGGTAGTAGTCGAGGGCGAGGTGTTTCTTCGCCTCCTCTACCTGCGGGGCCGGCTCCCCCTTCAGCACGACCCGGGTGAAGTGATCGTACGCCTTGGCGTACTCTCCCAGCCGCTCGTAGCTCACGGCGATGATCAGGTTGAACCGGCCCGGATCGTCGGTGGCCGCGAACGCCGCGATCGCCTCGCGGTCCTTCCCCATGTGCGAGTAGACCCGCCCGAGGTGCGCCTGGAGCAGCTCGAGCGTGAAGTCGCCAGGCTCGCTCGTGGCGCGGCGGTCGATCAGCCCGCGCACCTCCTCGAGCCGCGCCAGCGACATGTCGTAGTAGCGCATGGCGTCGTAGATCATGCCGAGGACCAGCCGCGCCCCGATGTTCTGCGGTTCGCGGGCCAGCACGTAGCCGCACACTGCAACGCCGATCTGGGCGTACGAGAGCTGCATCAGATCCGCCGCAAGCCGCAGGGTGTCGTCGGTGGTGACCGCGGCGTTCGTCATCGCAATCACGAGGTTCTTCGCGATGGCGGCGGGCCGTCCCCCCGTCCCGGGGTTCTTCGCGACCACCGCGTCGAGCACCTCCTTCGACTTCGCCGCGTCGATCGGCATGAGGGCGGCTCCCTGATGGACCTGCACCAGGATGTCGTTCGGATCGAGCGGCAGCAGCTTGGCGAAGGTGTCCGCCGCTTTCCGCCACTCGAAACGGTAGAGGTACATCTGGCCGAGCGTCGTGAGCATGTTGACGTCGGTCGGGTGGGCAACCGCCCCCGCCTCGAGCAGCGCTATCCCTTCGTCGTAGCGCCCCATGCCGAAGAGGGAGGCCGAGTAGTCGAGCACCACCGCGGGGACGTCCGGAAACGCGGGCGAGAGGAGCGAGAAGATCGCGAGCGCCTCCGGGTAGCGGCCCGCCTTGAAGTGGCGCTCCCCGAACGTCACCAGCCGCGAGCCGGCCTCGGCGTTGCCGGCGTGCTGCTTGGCGGCTGTGGCGATGACCTCCTTCTCCTCGGCGACCCGGTCCGACTCGGCATAGACCGTCGCCAGCGCCACGGAGGCCTCGAGCAGCGAGGCGTCCTCGGCGAGCGCCTTCTTGAGTTCCTCCTCCGCCTCGGTCTTGAGTGCGGCGTCGTACCCGACCTCGGTCTTGAAGAGCGACGGATCGAAGAAAGCGGCCGGATCGTTCGCCTGTTTGGCGCGCTCGAGCTGCTCCGGGACCACCGCCTGCTGCTCCTGCCGCCCCTTCCCGAGCAAGGCCACGCCGAGGTGCGCGTGGGTGCGCGCGTCGCCGCCGCTCTCGGCGACGAGGGTCCGCGCGGAGGCGATCGCTTCATCCCAGAGCTTCGCGTCGATCGACGCCTGCACCGCGGCCAGCTTGCGGTCGAGCTCCGGATCCGAGGCCGAGCAGAGAGTCAGGGTGGAGAGGATCGCCGCGCCGAGCGCAGCGCGGAACCAGGGGCCTGGGTGGGAAAGCGACATCACCGGATCCTCCAGTCGGGGTCTGGGCGCACGACGAGCGCGTCATGTTACCCCTGGATCGGGAGGTTGTCTCGCCGCGGGGTTCGTCACCTGCCGGCGCCGACCAGGGCGCGGCAGGCGGCTTCGACCTCGTCCACCGTGATCGCTTCCATCCAGGCTCGCGCCGGCGCGCCGGTGACCCGATACGGCCGCTCCTCCGGGCCGTGATAGAGGACACGATGCCCGCGGTGATCGGGATCGTAGGGGGCGTTGATGACGGGGTCGGTCGCGCCGAGCAACGCGAGCACCCGGGAGCCGGCCGCCCAGGCAAGGTGCATCGGCCCGGTGTCCCCGCCCACGAACAGATCGATCCGCTCGAGGATGGCCGCAAGCTGCCGCAGCGAGGCGAGCGGCACGCGCGCCGGCGGGGATGAGGAGGCGGCGCAGGCGGCCTCGACCATCCCCTCCTCGCCCGGCCCGCCGGCGATGAGCACCTGCACGCCGGCGTCGGCGAGCCTGCCGGCGACGCGGCCGTAGCGATCCGCGGGCCAGCGCTTGTACGCCTGCCGCTCGCTCGTCCCCGGATACAGGAGCACGCGCGGGCGCGGCGCGGGGGCGAGCGACGCGAGCACCCCTGCGGCCCAGTCTCGATCGGCCGCGGTGAGCGGCAGCATCGCGCGGGGAGGCGGCGACGGTGGCCCCGTCGCGACCAGGCCGGCCGCTGCCAGGAACCTGAGGTTCCGCTCGACCCGCGACATCCGTCCGGGGCCCGGATTGATCGGATCGGTATAGAAGAGGTGCGAGGCCTCGCGCCCATGACCACGCGCCGGGCCGAAGCGGCGCGCGGAGCCGGTGCGGCTCGCGAGCCAGGCGCTCTTGAGGCTCCCCTGGAAGTCCACGACAGCGTGGTAGTTGGCGGCGCGCAGCCGTTCAAGCTGCTCCCGCAGCAGCGCGGCCGCCGCGAACAACCGGAGCGAGCTTCCGAGGCTCGCCAGCTCGCGGCGCCGGAAGCCCAGGACGTTGCGGATCTGGGGATGGTCCTCGAGCAGGCTCGCCGAGCGCTCCTCCACCAGCCAGTCGATGGAGGCATGGGGCCGGGTGCGGGCCAGCAGGTCGAGGGCGGGGAGCGTCCGCACCACGTCGCCGATGGCGCCGAGGCGGATGAACAGGATCGTTTCTGCGGGCAGGCTCGCTTCCGATCGTGTCGTTCCCATCTTGGCCCGCGATTATACGCGGGGGGGCGGCCACCCGCGCATGACGCGAGATTCCCTCCGCAGCAGGCGAGCCATAGAGAGCGGTAGAGTTGCCCCTCGAACGGCGCGCCGCGCGGCAGCGGAACGCCCTCCGGCTCGGAGAGTTGCGATGCAAACCACCCCCCCCGCGTCCGCGACGGCCACCACGCCGGGACTCGCCTCCCACCCGCTCGGAGACCGCCTGCGCGGGGCGATGCTGCGGACGGTCACGGAGTACCGTCTCATCGAGCCGGGAGATCGCATCCTCGTCGCCATCTCGGGCGGGAAGGACAGCTACACGATGCTCGACCTCCTCGGGCAGGCGCGGCGGCGGGCTCCGATCCGGTTCGACCTGCTGGCGTTCCATCTCGACCAGGGGCAGCCAGGGTACGACGGCGAGCCGCTGCGCGCCTGGCTCGAGCGCTCCGAGATCCCGTTCGAGATCGCGAGCCGCGACACCTACACGACGGTCGTCGCCGAGACCGAGGAGGGGGCGGCGTTCTGCCGCGTCTGCTCGCGCCTGCGGCGCGCCGAGCTGTACCAGGCTGCCGACCGGCACGGGTGCAACAAGGTTTCGCTCGGGCACCACCGCGACGACGCCCTCGAGACGCTGCTGCTGAACCTGTTCTACGCCGGCCGGCTGCAGGCGATGCCGGCGGTATACCGCACCAACCACGGCACGCTGCAGGTGATCCGGCCGCTGATCGAGTGCGGCGAGGCCGAGATCGCCGCCCATGCCGCCGAGGCGCGCTACCCGATCCTGCCGTGCAGGCTCTGCGGCACGCAGGAGAACCTGAAGCGCGACCGGGTAGCCGGGCTCCTCGCTGATCTCGAGCGCGAGATCCCGGATCTGCGCGCGGTGATGCTGGCGGCGCTCAAGAACGTGCGGGCGTCGCACCTGCTCGACGCCGAGCTGGCGGACGCCTGGGAGTCGCAGGCGGACCGATTCCCCCCGCGGCGCTGATCTCGCCATGACCCCCGCGCCTGGGCTCGCCAACCTGCGCGATCTGCTCCTGCTGCTAGGGCGCGAGCGCGAGATCGTCGAGGTCGTGGCCGAGGTCGATCCGCGGTTCGAGATCGCCGAGATCCACCGTCGCGTCATCGCCACCGGCGGCCCGGCACTCCTCTTCCGGCGGGTGAAGGGGTCGCGCTACCCATGCGTCACGAACCTGTTCGGAAGCACACGCCGGGTGGAGCTGGCGTTCGGGCGGCGGCCGCAGGAGCTGGTGGCGCGCGTCGCGGCGCTGCCGGAGCGGCTGCTGCCGCCGACGGCGGCGCGCACCTGGGAGGAGCGCGACCTGCTCGGGGCGCTGCTGCGGGTAGGCGTACGGCGCCGCGGGCGCTCCCCCGTGCTGCGCCACGCCATCCGCCCGCCGTGCCTGTCCGACCTTCCGGTGCTCACCACCTGGGCCGAGGATGGCGGACCGTTCGTCTCCCTCGGCCTCGTCTATACCGAGCATCCGGAGGGGCGCGGCCACAACCTGGGGCTCTACCGCCTGCAGGTCCACGACGATGCAACGACCGGAATGCACTGGCAGATCGGCAAGGGAGGGGGCTTTCACCACGCCGCCGCGGAGGCACGCGGCGAGGCGCTGCCGGTCGTCGTGCACCTCGGCGGCCCGCCGGCGCTCATCCTGGCGGCGATCGCGCCGCTGCCGGAGAACGTGCCGGAGCTGCTGCTCGCCTCCGCCGTTCTGGGGGAACGCCTGCCGCTTGCGAACGACGCGCGCTCGCCGCTGCCAATCGCGGCCGAGGCGGAGTTCGCGCTGCTGGGGAAGGTCCCGCCCGGCGTGCGGCGGCCGGAAGGTCCGTTCGGCGATCACTACGGCTACTACTCGCTCACACACGATTACCCGGTGCTGCAGGTCGAGTCGATTCTCCACCGCGACGATCCGATCTACCCCGCCACGGTCGTCGGCAAGCCGCGGCAGGAGGACTTCTATCTCGGCGACTACCTGCAGGCGCTCCTCTCGCCGCTCTTCCCTCTGGTCATGCCGGCGGTGGTGGATCTCTGGTCGTACGGCGAGACCGGTTTCCACTCGCTCTCCGCTGCGGTGGTGCGGCAACGCTACAAGCGCGAGGCCATGGCCTCCGCGTTTCGCATCCTGGGGGAAGGACAGCTCTCGCTGACGAAGTTCCTGCTGGTGCTCGATCGCCGCTGCGATTTGCGCGACTTCCGCGCCGTGCTGACGGAGGTCCTGCGGCGCGCCGACTTCCGCACCGACCTCTACGTCTTCGGAAACCTGTCGATGGACTCGCTCGACTACGCCGGGCCGCGGATCAACGAGGGGAGCAAGGGGGTGCTGCTCGGCGTCGGCGAGCCGGTGCGCGACCTGCCGGCGGAGCTCTCGGGGGAGCTGCCGCCAGGCATCCGCGCCGCGCGCGTCTTCTCCCCCGGCTGCCTGCTGCTCGCGGCGCCGCCCTTTCCGGCCGGCATCCCCGCCGGAACCCCGGCACCCGACGTGGCCCCGATCCTGGCGCACGCTTCGCTCGACCGCTGGCCGCTCGTGGTGCTGACCGACGACGTGGATCGCGCCGGACGCAGCGTCATGAACTTCCTGTGGACCACCTTCACCCGCTTCGAGCCGGCCGCGGATCTCCATGGTCGCGAGATCCGCCTCATCCGCTCACACGTCGCGTTCACCGCACCCATCGCGATCGACGCCCGGATGAAGCCGTCGTACCCCAAGGAGCTGTTCTGCGACCCGACGACCGCCGCGCTCGTGACCCGTCGCTGGAGCGACTACTTCCCCGCCGGTGGCGTCGCGATGGGCGACTCCGACCGCGGGGGGCTGGACTAGGGGCACTGAACCTGCGCGCGCGCGATGACGGCATCGAGACCCTGCGCGGGACGGCGTGTCTGCTGCTGGTTGCCTTCCACGTCATCGGCGGCGGGCCGGATGCGGGAATGCGCGTGGCGGACGATTCGGGCTGGCGGCTCTTCACGTCGCTCGCCGTGTATGTGCGCATGCCGCTCTTCGCGGTGCTCTCCGGGTACTTGTTTCGCCTCACGGTGGCGTCGTGGCACGACGTCGGCACCGTGATGCGGCGGAAGTTCCGTCGGCTGGGGATTCCGTTACTCGTCGTCTCGCATCTTTTCTATCTGGCCGCGTGCCCGGTCCGCTCCAAGTATTGCGCGGTGCCGCTGTGGCAGGTCCTGGTGCTCCCCTACGCGCATTACTGGTTCCTTCCGGCCACCCTGATCGTCATGTTCGTGGTCGCGGCGGGGACGCATCTCGCCGGAGCGCGACGGCGCCTCTTCACGGCGCTCGCGCTCCCGTTCTCGGCGGTCCTCCTCCTCGGGGTCGGGCCGTTCTCCGTGGACCTGTTCTGCATCAACAGCGCGATCTATCTGCTCCCGTGCTTCCTGATC
>Ga0210379_10000207_pt1 | contig 17786 bp, 12 predicted proteins | sample PLMedo_2_FD_155468 | JGI IMG/M metagenome (GOLD analysis project Ga0210379, IMG submission 155468) | Groundwater sediment microbial communities from an aquifer in East River, Colorado, USA - PLM4_32_coex redo | ecosystem: Environmental > Terrestrial > Soil > Riparian zone | place: USA: East... | reverse complement strand
CGCGACCGCTTGGGGCGGCCGAGCAGCGCGGGGTTGTCGGAGAGCGATTGCTGGGTCTTGGCGATGCACACCGGCAGCTTGTCGTAGCCCAGCTTCTCGATGTGCGCGCGGTCGCGGCGCGCGCGGAGCTGGTAGTCCACCGCCTCGGCGCCGTACATCTCGTGGGCGATGGTGTGAATCTTCGTCTCCAGCGACTGGTCCCACTCGTAGAGCGGCTTGAAGTGAGCGCGGCAGCGCTTCGCCACCGCCCACACCACCTCGGCGAGCGCCCGGCAGCCCTCGCCGCCCTTGCCGAACGGCTCGGCCACCACCGCCTCGAGCCCGAGCACGTCGCAGCGCTCGCGCACCACCGCGATCTCCTCCGCCGTGTCGGTCGGGAAGCGGTTGATCGCCACCACGCAGCGCTGCTCGAACTTGCGGATGTTCTCGACGTGCTTCTCCAGGTTCTCGAGCCCGCGCTCGACCGCCGCGGCGTCGGGCTCGCCGATCTTCGCGAGTGCCACGCCGCCGTGCATCTTGAGCGCGCGCAGCGTGGCGACCAGCACGGTGCAGACCGGCGCGAAGCCGCCGTAGCGGCAGTTGATGTCGAAGAACTTCTCGGCGCCCAGCTCGAACGCGAAGCCCGCCTCGGTCACCACCGCCTCGGCGTAGGCCAGCGCCAGGCGGGTGGCGGCGATCGAGTTGGTGCCGTGCGCGATGTTGGCGAACGGCCCGCCGTGGACCAGCGCCGGCACGCCCTCGGTGGTCTGCACCAGGTTGGGCTTCACTGCGTCGCGCAGCAGCGCCGCCATCGCACCCACCGCCTTGAGGTCGGCCGCGGTCACCGCGCTGCCGTCGCGGCGGAAGCCCACGACGATGCGCGCCAGGCGCTCCCGCAGGTCGTGCACGCCGGAGGCGAGGCACAGGATCGCCATCACCTCGCTCGCCGCCGCGATGTCGAACCCGGTCTCGCGCGGAACGCCCTCGCGGTGCCCGCCAAGCCCCACGATGATGCCGCGCAGCGCGCGGTCGTTCATGTCCATCACCCGCCGCCACACCACGCGCCGCGAGTCGAGTCCGAGCGCGTTGTCGTGGTGGAGGTGGTTGTCCACCATCGCGGCCAGCAGGTTGTGCGCGGTCGCGACCGCATGGATGTCGCCGGTGAAGTGGAGGTTGATGTCGTCCGCGGGGATGACCTGCGACTCGCCGCCGCCGGTGCCGCCGCCCTTCATGCCGAGATAGGGGCCGAGCGAGGGCTCGCGCAGCGCGGCCGCGCTCCGGACCCCGAGCTTCGTGAGTCCCTGGGCGAGGCCGATCGAGGTCGTGGTCTTGCCCTCGCCCGCGGGCGTGGGGGTGATCGCGGAGACCAGGATCAGCCGCCCGCGCGCCTCGCGGCCCTCGAGCGCCTTCGGTGTGACCTTGCACTTGAAGTGCCCGTAGGGCTCGAGATGCGCGGGGTCGAGGCCGAAGTCGCGGGCCACGTCGAGGATGGGTCTCATGGGGCGGGCACTATAGCGGACGGAGCGCCGGGCCGCGCGAACGCCGGCCCGGGGCGCCTGGAGCCCGGCTGCCACGCGCCCTTCATGTCAGGATCCCGTGAGATCGAGCGCACGCGGACGGGGTTCCCGGAGCAATCCCGGCCCGCCCGGTGTAGCGAGCGATCAGGGGGAAGGGCTAGGATGGCCTCCGGGCTCGCGCGCTGCCTTTGGAGGTCGGATGATTCCGGTCGCATTGTGGAGGCTGCTGCACCTCTTCTTCGCGTTTGGCTTCGTCGGCTCGCTCGTGGTCTGCGACTGGAACAGCCGTGCCGCGCGCGCCACGGAGGACTGGCGGCAGCGTGCCCTGCTCTGGGACATCGTGCGGAGGGCGGCGGGGGTCGGCCTGGGCACGCTCATCGTTCTCGGGGTGATGGGCAACCTGCTGTCGACCATGCTGGGCTACCGCATGTCGGCCGACGGATGGCCGCGCTGGGTGAACGGCCTGTGGCTGGCGGCCGTGATCGTTCAGGGGATCATCCTCGCCCCCGGGGCCACGCGCCTCGCGGGCCTGGCGAAGGCGGCGGCCGAGGGCGGGGCGGCCGAGGCCTATCCCGGGGCACTCAAGCGCTGGAGGATCATGAACCTGGCGCAGAGCCTCCTCTACCTCGCGCTCCTCGTGCTCATGGTGTTCCACTGGAAGTCGTGACTTGCGGGGCGACCGGGCGGGCCCCGCGCGGGTCACGAGGTCCCGGGCCCGCCGGGCGGCCCCCGGCGCCTGGAATCGCGGGAAACGCGCCGATACGCTATCCTAGAATGGTTCTCGTGCCGATAACGTATCGAGCGCTCGCCGCAGCTCCCCGTCCGAGCCCGAACCTCAACGCGAGAGGAAAGACCTCATGCTGATCCGTTTCGCCCGTCCTGCGCTCTTGCTGGCGGCCGCGGTCACCATCGCCGGCCTGGCCTGCGTTCCCGCGCTCAGTGCTGCGGCGCCCGCGCGGAAGGGCGGGCCCACGAATATGAAGCAGATCAAGCGCCGGATGATCTCGGAGGAAGGGCGGGAGCGCATCCAGCGCGCGCGGGCCGCCACGAAGCGCGGCGGCAAGCCCGAGGTACGCAACCGCCGGGCGCGCGACGAGGGCCCGGCGCCGGGTGAGGAGCAGGCGCTGCAGACGCTGGCGCAGCGATTGAAGCGCTTCCAGGAATTCCGGACGCAGGCGGCGCTCGCGCCCAACGTCCCCGTGAACGACCGCTCCACCGACGTCGTCACGTGCCTCCCCGGACCCGTGCTCTGCTCCACGCAGTCGGAGGAGTCCATCGCCGCCTGGAAGCAGTACGTGCTCATCGCCTGGAACGACGGCGAGCACGCGTGTTTCCCCTCGAATCCAAGCTGCCCGGTTCAGGGCTACGGGTTCTCGGCCGACAGCGGCGCCACCTTCACCGACGGCGGCGTGCCCCCCACGCTCCTCAACTGGACCTGGGTCAGCGACCCGATCGTGACCGTGAACGAGAAGACCGGGACGTTCTACTTCTGCGCGCTCGTCGACTCGGGCGGCCCGGCGGACTACTCGGCCTTCAACGGCATCGGCATCGTGTCCGCCACCTTCTCCGGCGGCGTCCCCGTTTGGGGCACCCCGGTGATGATCCGGAAGGTGAGTTCCAACTCCCTCGCGCTCGACAAGCCCTGGGCGGTGGCGGATTCCACCAGCGACAGCCTCTACATCAGCTACACGACCTTCACCTTCACCGGCTTCGATCACATCCAGTTCCAGCGCTCGCCCAACGGCACGGCGTGGACGCCGGCGGTTACGCTTTCCGCCGGATCGGACAGCGGCTACGTGCAGGGCTCGCGCCCGGCGGTGGGTCCGAACGGCGAGGTCTACGTCGTGTGGTCCGCGACCGGCGCGACCGCCGACTTCTTCAGAATCAAGAAGTCCACCAACGCGGGCTCGGTCTTCGGCGGCGAGACTACGTTCCCGAGCGGTGGAAACCCCGCGCTGGGCTACTACGCCAACTATGGAACCGGCGCACCCGGCTTCAATCGCGAGCGCGGCGTCACCTACCCCTCGATCTCGGTGGATCGCAGTGGCGGCCCCTACCGCGGGCGGGTCTACGTGACGTGGAACGAGAGCATCAACTTCTACGACGACCTGGTGGGGGGCGCGGGCGCGAAGAGCGAGGCCCCGGGCGAATCCGGGACCAACGACACCCCCGCGAGCGCGATCCCCTTCACGGTGAACAATACCATGCGCGGCGTCGTGGGCTCGTCGAGCGACTTCGACTATTGGAGTTTCACCGCCAACCAGGGCCAGACCGGGGTGTTCTACCTGGACTCGCTGGTTATACTCGATCCCTCCTTCCGCCTGTTCTGCGGCGACGGGGTCACCCGCCTCGGGTTCGCGAACCTCGGCCAGGGCGGCCAGGTTCCCATCGTCTTCACCTTCCCCGAGACCGGCACGTACTACCTGCGCCTCGCCGGTTTCGACTTCACCACCGGCGGCTACCGCATCCGCACCAAGTTCAGCGTGCCCGGACCCGAACGGGGGCGCGATCACCGCGACATCTTCGTCACGTCCTCGAACAACGGCACCTCCTGGACCGTGCCGTTGCGCGTCAACCAGGACGCCGCCTATTTCGACAACTGGCTGCCCGAAGTGGCGGTCTCGGGCCAGGGCCGCGTCTTCGTCGCGTGGTACGACTGGCGGGATTCGCCCGCCGGGCGGTGCGGAGGTCTCTCGCACTTGTACCTCGCGCGCTCGGATGACGGCGGCGGGAGCTGGACCCAGCTCGGAGCGGTGACGGACGCCCTGAGCGACTGGACCAACAGCAGCAGCTATCTCGCCCCCAATCAGGGCGACTACATCGCTCTCTACGCGAACGAGAACGGGGTCTATCCGGCGTGGGCGGACGCGCGGAACGGCGACCCGGACGTCTACATGTCGTATCTGCCGCTGCTCGTCACGCCGGTTCAGGCGTCGCTGGTGAGTGCCGTGGCGCTGCCGGATCGCGTCACGCTCACGTGGTATTCGCGCGACGCCGCGGGCCTTGCCGCCAACGTCTACCGCCGCACCGAGTCCACCGACTGGGCCTCCCTCGGCCAGCTCGACGTGCCGGCCAACGGCCAGATCATCTTCGTGGACAACACCGTCACGGCCGGATCGAGCTACCAGTACCGCATCGGCATCCTCGAGGGCGGCACCGAGAGCTTCTTCGGCGAGGCGTCGGTCAGCGTGCCGAACCTCGTGCTCGCGATCGCCTCGGTCGCTCCCAATCCCGCAGCGCGCGACCTGTGGGTGTCGTTCACGCTGCCGAGCGCCGTGCCCGCCACGCTGCGGCTGATCGACGTCGCGGGACGCGAGGTGCGCAGCCGCGAGGTGGGCGCGGCGGCCGGACCCCAGCGCATCAACCTCGCCGAGGGCGGCGTGCTGCCGATGGGGATCTACGCGGTCAAGCTCACGCAGGGCGGCCGTTCGGTGACCGCGCGCGTGAGCGTCGTGCGGTAGCGGACGGCCGAACCTGCGCGGGCCGGCGTCTTCGGGCGCCGGCCCGTTCGCTTGGTGCCCGCCGGGCTGTCGGCCGGGCCGCAGATTCCGCTCCACCCGGCGCCATCGCGGCTCTACACTTCCCGGACGGCCCCCGAACCATCGGCTCCAACCGGACGGGTACGACCATGCGTTCCTTCCTGAGGTCCCAGGCCACGGCGTTCGCGCTGCTTTCGATCACCTTCCTCCTTCCGGCCCCGATCGCGACGGCGCAAACGAGCGACCCCGACCCGGCCCGCCTCAAACAGATTCAGCGGGAGCAATTGTCGAGACGCGCCCGGGAGCGGGGGCGGGGAAACGCCGGGCGGCCGGGGAGCCTGGTCCGCGGCCGCGTGCCGCGCGATGAGGGCGTTTCGGGGCGTGAGGCGGAGGCGGGCCGCGGCGCGCCCTTCTCCGTCGAGGCGCTCGGGACCAACGTCCGCGCCAACAACCGCGCCACCGACGTCACTCCGGGCTCGACCCAGGCCGAGGAGGCCATCGCCGCCTGGAAGCAGTACGTGCTCGTCGCGTGGAACGACGGCGAGAAGGCCGATCCCTTCAACTACCCTCCGCCCAGCAACGACGTCCTCGGCTACGGCCTCTCGACCAACGGCGGCGCGAGCTTCACCGACGGCGGCACGCCTCCCAAGGGATTCAACTGGACGTGGGTCAGCGATCCGGTGGTGACGGTGAACGAGAAGACCGGGACCTTCTACTTCTGCGCCCTCGCGGACTCGACCCTGAACTTCAGCGGCATCGGCATCGTGCCTGCCACGTTCTCGGGCACCACTCTCGTCTGGGGCACGCCGGTGATGATCCGCAAGGTGACCTCCAACCTGCTCGTGGTCGACAAGCCCTGGGCGGTGGCGGATTCGACGAGCGACAGCCTCTACGTCAGCTACACGACCTTCACCTTCACGGGCTACGACCACATCCAGTTCCAGCGCTCGCCCAACGGCACCGCGTGGACGCCGGCCGTGACGCTTTCCGCCGCCGCGGACAGCGGCTACGTGCAGGGCTCGCGCCCGGCGGTGGGTCCGAACGGCGAGGTCTACGTCGTGTGGTCGGCGATCGGTCCTACCGTTGACTACTTCAAGATCCGGAAATCCACCAACGCGGGCGGGGTCTTCGCTGCCCCGGTAACCGTACCGAGCGGTGGAAACCCCGCGCTGGGCTACTACGCCAACTGGGGAACCGGCGCGCCGGGATTCAATCGCGAGCGCGGCGTCACCTACCCCTCGATCGCCGTGGACCGCACCGGCGGCACCTATCGGGGGCGGGTCTACGTGACGTGGAACGAGTGCATCAACTTCTACGACGACTTGACCGGCGGGCCCGGGGCGAAGAGCGAGCCGCCCGGGGAATCCCTGGCCAATGACACGCCGGCGACCGCGACGCCCTTCACGGTGAACAACACCGTTCGCGGCGCGGTGGGCTCGGCGAGCGACTTCGACCACTGGAGCTTCGCCGCCACCCAGGGGCAGACCGGCGTCTTCTACATGGACTCCCTCAATTTCGGCCTCGACGTCGCATTCCGCCTCTTCTGCAGCGACGGCACGACGCGGCTCGGGCTCTCGAACTTCGGTTCGGGCGGGGGCGGCCTGATCGTCTTCACCTTCCCCACGACCGGCACGTACTACCTGCGTTGCGCCGGCTTCGACCTCTCGACCGGGGGCTACCGCATCCGCACCAAGTTCAGCGTGCCCGGACCCGAGCGGGCGCGCGACCATCGCGACGTCTTCGTGACCACGTCCGACAACGGCACCTCCTGGACCACTCCGGCGCGCGTGAACACCGACCCGGGCTACTTCGACAACTGGCTGCCCGAAATCGGCGTCGGCGGATCGAGCCTGCCCATCGTCATCTGGTACGACTGGCGCGACGCTCCGCCGTCGAGGTGCGGCGGCGTATCGCAGGTCTACATGGCCCAGTCGCTGACGGGTGGAAGCTCGTGGGCCACGCTGGGGGCCGTGACGGACGCGGCGAGCGACTGGACCAACAGCACGAGCTTCCTGGCGCCGAACCAGGGCGACTACCTCGGTCTGTACGTCAACACGCAGACCGCTTATCCCGCGTGGGCCGACGCGAGGAACGGCGACCCCGATGTCTACACACTGCCCTTCTCGCTCCAGCTCACGCCCGTGCTCGCATCGCTCGCGCGTGCGGAGGCTGCGCCGGATCGCGTCCGGCTCACCTGGGACGCCCCCGGGGCCGAGGGCCTTCCCGCGACCGTGTACCGCCGCACCGAATTCACCGACTGGAGCGCGCTCGCGCGAATGGACGTGCCCGCCAGCGCCCGCATCGTGTGGGCCGACGACGCCGTCCGCCCCGGCGCCCGCTACGACTACCGGCTCGGCATCCTCGAGGGCGGCGTCGAGAGCTTCTACGGCGAGGTGTGGGTGGACGTGCCGGGTGCTGCGCTCGCGCTCTCCTCGATCACCCCCAATCCCGCCGCGCGCGACCTGTGGGTGTCGTTCGCCCTGCCGAGCGCCGCCCCCGCCACGCTGCCGCTGATCGACATCGCGGGGCGCGAGGTGCGCAGCCGCGAGGTGGCCGCGGTGGCCGGCCCGCAGCGGGTGAACCTCGCCGAGGGCGGGCTGCTGCCGATGGGGATCTACGCGGTCAAGCTCACGCAGGGCGGCCGCTCGGTGAGCGCGCGCGTGAGCGTGGTGCGGTTGCGTACGGCCGAACCTGCGCGGGCCGGCGTCTTCGGGCGCCGGCCCGTTTGGCTGGGGCCGGGAGCCTTGTCGCCGGCCCCCCGGGGCCCCCAAAATCGGGCTTGACGTCCGCGTCGGGATGCAGTTTTATTCATTCCTTCCGATAATTATGCAGTAGGGTCCGGAGGGGTTCATGCCTCGTTCACGCCGTCTCGCCGCACTCGCCCGGTTGCTCTCCGAGCAGGACTTCTCGAGCCAGGAGGAGCTGGCCCGCGCGCTCGCCCGCACCGGGGAGCGTGTCACACAGGCCACGCTCTCGCGCGACCTGCGCAGCCTGGGCGTGGGCAAGCGGCCGCACGCGAACGGCAAGGCGACCTACGAGCTGCCGGCCCCCGCGACCGAGACGCTCGACCACGAGCGGCGGCTGCTCGATCTCAGGGCGTTCGTGAACGAGGTGAAGGTGGCGCAGAACCTGATCGTGGTGAAGACGCCCCCGGGGCACGGGCACGCCGTGGGGCGCGCGATCGACCTCGCCGACCTCGATCACGTGGTCGGCAGCGTGGCGGGCGACGACACGGTGCTGGTGGTGGCCACCGACGCCGCGGCCGCGCGGCGGGTGAAGCGCCATCTCGACGGCGTGGCGGCCCGCGAGAACGGAGCGGCGAAGTGAGCGCGCGCTCCACGACGGGCAGAGCCGCACTCCGGCCGGCGCCGGCTCGGCCGCGCGGCCGCACGCCCGCGGCCTCGGCGCCGCGGCTGGCCAGGGGCGCGTCCGCGTCGCAGGCCACGCCGGCTCTCGAGCGCGAGGCGCACCCCGCGCGGATGGCGCGGGTGGCGGTGCTGGGCGCCTCGGGCTACAGCGGGCAGGAGTTCGCCCGCCTCGCGGTCGGGCACCCGGGGATCGAGATCGCGGCACTGGCCTCGCGCGAGCACGCGGGCCGGCCCGCGGCCGCGCTGCTGCCCGGGCTCGATCCCCGCGCGCTCGCATGGGGCGACGTGGTCGCGCCCGACGCGCTCGAAGCGCTGCTCGAGGAGGGCGCATTCGACACGCTGGTCGCCTGCCTCCCGCACGGCGCATGGCGCGAGATCTCGGCGGGGCGGCCCGCGCTCGCGAACGGGCCGGCCCGCGTCGTGGATCTCTCCTCCGACTTTCGGTCGGACGGAAAGGACGGCTACGCCTATGGCCTGCCGGAGGCGTTCCGGAGCGCGCTCGCGGGCGCCACGCGCGTGGCGAATCCCGGCTGCTATCCGACCGCCGCGACGCTGGCGCTGCTGCCGGCCGCCGAGGCCGGCTGGATCGCGGGCCCGGCGATGATCCACGCGCTCTCGGGCGTCTCGGGCGCGGGGCGCGCGCCCGCGCTGCGCACGTCGTTCGTCGAGCTGGACGGCGGCGCCTCGATCTATCGCGCGGGCGTCGAGCATCCGCACGTCACCGAGATGGAGCGCAACCTGGCGCGGCTCGCGGGCGGGGCGCTGCCGGTCGGGTTCACGCCGCAGCTCGTCCCCATGGCGCGCGGCATCCTGCTCACCGCCAACGCGACGCTCGCGCGCGCGATCACGCCCGAAGAGGCGCTCGCCGCCTACCGGAAGCGCTACGCGGGCGAGCCGTTCGTGCGCGTGCTCGCGGCCGGCGAATGGCCCGAGACGCGCGCGGTGCGCGGGTCCAATCGCTGCGACGTCGCGGTCACGACGCTGCACGGCGGCCGCACGCTGCTCGCGACCGCCGCGCTCGACAATCTGGTGAAGGGTGCAGCGGGGCAGGCAATCCAGAACCTCAACCTCATGCTGGGCCGGCCCGAGACCGAGGGCCTGAGCGTGCACGGGAGCCCGTGGTGACGACGCTGAAGCGACCGGTGCTGCTCAAGATCGGGGGCCGGGCGCTGGAGTCGGGCGGCGAGGACGCGCTCGCCACGGATCTCGCCTCGATCGGCGTCCCCGTGGTGATCGTCCACGGCGGCGGCGCCGAGGTGAGCGCCTGGTGCGAGCGGATGGCGATCCCGCCGCGTTTTCTCGACGGGCTCCGCGTGACCGATGCGGCTACGCTCGAGGTGGCGGTGGCGGTGCTCGCCGGGCTCGCGAACAAGCGCCTGGTCGCGCGGCTGCGCGCCGCGGGGCTCGATGCCGTGGGGCTCTCGGCCCTCGACGGCGGAACGGTCGAAGCCGTTCCCCACCCGCTTGCCGCCGCGCTCGGCGCAGTTGGCGCGGTGCTCGCGGTCCATCCGGCGCTGCTCGAGACCCTGCTGGAGCAGGGCCGCATCCCGGTGATTGCCAGCATCTGCGACAGCGAGGGGGCGCTCCTCAACCTGAACGCGGACGACCTCGCCGCCGCTCTCGCGGGCGCGCTCCATGCCCGCGCCCTCGTGCTGCTCTCCGACGCGCCCGGGCTCATCCTGGGCGGCTCGGTGGTGGCGCAGCTCGACTCCGTTTCGCTGGAAGGTGCGCTTGCTCACCCCGATGTGCAGGGCGGCATGCGGCCCAAGCTGAACGCGGCGCGAACCGCGCTCGAAGCCGGAGTGCCGCGGGTGCACATCGCGGCGTGGTCGGGGCCCGGAACGCTCCGCACCCTGATCGGAGGCGAAGGAGCCGGCACGACGATCCTCGCCTCCGCGGAAGCCCTCGTCGGCCGCCGGAGTCAGACATGACCGAGATCGCCACCGCTGCCACGACCGGCACCGAGCCGCTCGCGCACGAGGAGCTCGAGTCCCTTGCGCCTCTCTACCCGCTCCCCCGGCTCGAGCTGGTCTCCGGGCGCGGCGCGCGCGTCAAGGACGCGGCGGGGCGCGAGTATCTCGACTTCGTGAGCGGGATCGCGGTCGTGGCACTCGGCCACGCCGTCCCGGGCCTCGCGCGCGTGGTGGCGAAGCAGATGAAGCAGCTCGGCCAGTGCTCGAACCTGTTCGCGAACCGCCCGGCGATCGACCTCGCGCGCGAGCTGCTCGAAGCCACCGGCTACGAGCGCGTCTTCTTCTGCAACAGCGGCACCGAGGGCATCGAGTCGGCGCTCAAGTTCGCGCGGGCGCGCGCGCGCGCCCTGGACCTGGAGGGTCGCGACGTCGTCGCCTTCCGCGGCGGGTTCCACGGCCGCACCGCGTTCGCGCTCTCCGCCACCTGGACGCCTTCCTACCGCGAGCCGTTCGAGCCGCTGGTGCCGGGCGTGCGCTTCGCGGACTTCAACGACAAGGCCGGGCTCGACGCCGTGCTCGACCGCGGCGTCGCGGCGGTGGTGGTGGAGCCGGTGCAGGGCGAGGGCGGCGGCGTGCCCGCGCGCCGCGAGTTCCTCGAGGCCCTGCGCACGCGCTGCCTGGCGCTCAAGGCCGCGCTGATCTTCGACGAGGTGCAGTGCGGCATGGGGCGCTGCGGCCGGCTGCTCGCCGCCGAGCACTACGGCGTGCGCGCCGACTGCACGGTGCTGAGCAAGGCGCTGGGCGGCGGCCTGCCGCTCGCCGCCGTGCTCATGACCCGCGACTTCGCGGCGAGCCTGAAGCCCGGGATGCACGGCTGCACGTTCGGCGGCGGCCCGGTGGCTGCGACCGCCGGCGCCTTCGTGCTCGCGCGCGTGCGGAAGCCAGGTTTCCTCGCGCGCGTGCGGCGCCGCGGGCGCGTGCTCGAGGAGGCGCTCGATACTCTCGTCCGGCGTCACGCCTCGCTCTCCGGAGCGCGCGGCCTTGGGCTCCTGCGCGCGGTCGAGGTCGCGGCCGATGCGCCCTACGACCCGCCGGCGCTGGTGACGGCGGCGCGGAAGCACGGCCTGCTGGTGCTGCGCGGCGGCGAGCGCGCGGTCCGGCTGCTGCCCCCGCTCACCGTGACGGATGCCGAGATCGCGGAGGCGGTCGAGAAGCTGGAGCGCGCCGTGACCGAGCTGGAAGCCGCGAAGGGCGGGACGACATGAAGACCCGGCGGCCGATGCATGGCGGCAGCGAACGGGAAGTCTCGAACGGAGGAGGCGGGATGAAGAAGGTGCGGCGCGCGGTGCTCGCGTACTCGGGCGGTCTCGACACCAGCATCATCGTGCCGTGGCTGCGCGAGCACTACGGGTGCGAGGTGGTGTGCTACTGCTCGGATGTCGGGCAGGGCGCCGAGCTCGACGGGCTCGAGGCGCGCGCGCGGAAGAGCGGCGCGAGCGACGTCGTGGTCGAGGACCTGCGGCTGCCGTTCGTGCGCGACTTCTGCTTCCCCGCGCTGCGCGCGGGCGCGATCTACGAAGGGGCCTACCTCCTCGGCACGTCGCTCGCCCGCCCGCTCATCGCCGCCCGCCAGGTGGCGTGCGCGCTCGAGACCGGGGCCGACGCGCTCGCCCACGGCTGCACCGGCAAGGGCAACGACCAGGTACGCTTCGAGCTTGCGTACCTCGCGCTCGCGCCCCAGCTCACCGTGATCGCCCCGTGGCGCGAGTGGGACATCGTCTCGCGCGAGGACGCGCTGGCCTACGCCGAGAAGCACGGCATCTCCGTGCCCATCAAGAAGGGCGACCTGTTCTCGCGCGACGCCAACCTCTGGCACCTCTCGCACGAGGGCGGGCCGCTCGAGGATCCGGCCAACGAGGCGCCCGAGACCCTCTACAAGCTCACCGCGAATCCCGACCGCCAGCCTTCGACGCCGGAGACCGTGCGCATCGGCTTCGAGCGTGGCGTGCCGGTCACGCTCGACGGCAAGACGCTCGGGCCGGTCGAGCTGGTGCAGAAGCTGAACACCACCGCAGGGCGGCACGGCGTGGGGCGCGCCGATCTCGTCGAGAGCCGGCTCATCGGGATGAAGTCGCGCGGCGTCTACGAGACGCCCGCCGGCACCGTGCTCCACCAGGCGCTCGAGGATCTGTGCCGGCTCGTGCTGCCGCACGATCTGCTGCGCACGCGCGCCGAGCTGGCGCCGCGCATGGCCGATCTTATCTACAACGGCCAGTGGTTCACGCCGCTGCGCGTGGCGCTCCAGGCCTTCGTGGACTCGGCCCTCGAGCACGCCGACGGCGAGGTGACGGTCGAGCTGTTCCGTGGCCAGGCGCGCGCCGTGGCGCGCACCAGCCCCAAGACGCTCCATCGCCCCGACCTCGCCTCCTTCGACATGACCGGCTACGACGCCGGCCACGCCGAGGGCTTCATCCGCCTGTTCGGCCTCCCGCTCGCGACCGCCGCACGCAGGGAGCAGGAGAACGGAGCGAAGGCGGCCGCGCGGGGTGCGCTCGCTCCAAGCACGCCGGGAGCGCCGCGCCCCAAGGGCGGAGCGACGCTCTCGGGACGCGCGGGAGGCAGGATGCCGAAGCACGTCCCGAGGAGCGAGGCGGAGCCAGGGATGGCGGAGCCGAGCGGGCGGCGCGCAGCCCTTGGGGCGCGGCGCTCCCGGCCCCCGAGGTGAGCAATGTCCGCTGACGAGACCCGGCACGACGTGTGGCGCGGGCGCATCGCGGGCGAGCTGCACCCGGCCGCGCGGGCGCTCAACGACTCGCTGCCGTTCGACGGGCGCCTGTGGCCCGAGGAGCTGGCGCTCACCCGCGCCTACGCCGCCTCGCTCGTCGAGTGCGGCGTGATGACCGCAGCCGACGCGCAGGCGCTGGAGCAGGCCTGCGACGCGCTCGCCGCCGGCCTCGAATCCGGCGCCGTGAAGCTCGCGGGCGAGGACGTGCACTCCGCGGTCGAGGCCGAGCTGGCCAAGCGCTGCGGCGAGCCCGCGCGCCGGCTCCACACCGGCCGCAGCCGCAACGACCAGGTCGCGACCCTGCTGCGCATGCGCGCGATGGGCCTGTGCGAAGAGGCGGTCGAGGGCCTGCGCGACCTGGAGCGCACGCTGATCGCCCAGGCGCGCGCCGCCGGCGACCGCGCCGTCGCCGCCTACACCCACCTCCAGCCCGCCCAGCCCGTCCTGCTCGCCCATACGTGGCTCGCGCACGTCGAGGCGCTGGAGCGCGACGAGGAGCGCTTCCTCACCGCGCGCGAGGCCGCCGACCGCATGCCGCTCGGCGCCGGCGCGGTGGCCGGCACGCCGCTCGTCTACGATCGCGTGGCGCTCGCCTCGCGCCTCGGCTTCAGCCGGCTCGCCGCCAACAGCCTGGATGCCGTGGGCGACCGCGACTTCGCCATCGAGTATCTCAACGCCGGCGCGATGCTCGGCGTCCACCTCTCGCGGCTCGCCGAGGACCTCGTGCTGTGGTGCTCGCCCGGCTTCGGCTGGTTCTCGCCGCCCGACGGGTTCGCGACCGGATCGAGCCTGCTGCCGCAGAAGCGCAATCCCGACCTGTTCGAGCTGGCGCGCGGCAAGTCCGGCCGCCTGCTCGCGAACGCGCAGCGCCTCGCGATCGTGCTGAAGGGGCTCCCCTCCTCGTACCAGAAGGATCTGCAGGAGGACAAGGAGGCGCTGTTCGACACCGCCGACACGCTCGAGGCGCTGCTCGGCGCCTTGCCGCTCGCGATCGCCGCACTGGTTCCGCGCCCCGAGCGCATGAGCGCCACCCTCACGCCCGACCTGCTCGCCGTCGAGCTGGCCGATGCGCTGGTCGCCGAAGGCATGCCCTTCCGCGACGCCCACGCCGCGGTCGGCAGGCTGTGGGCCGAGGCCGAGCGGCGCGGTGTCGCGCCCGCGGCGCTCCCGCTCGCCGACCGGCTCGCGATCCTGCCCCAGTTCACCGACGAGCGACTCGCCGCGCTCAGCGTGGAGGCCGCGCTCGCGCGCCGCTCGCACGCGCCCGGCGCCGGCCCGGATTCGGTCGCGCTGCAACTGCGGCGGGCCGAGGCGCGGCTCGGGCTCGGCGTGGGAGACGAGGAGGAAGCCGGAAGCGGCACCTTCGTTACGCCCCGGCCAACCACCCCGACGCGCGAGGCGCCGTCAGGCGAACTCACCCGCCCCGACGGCATCCTCCTCCGCCGCGCGCGGCTCGATGACATTCCCGGGATCGCCGGCATCATGGCGGGCTATGTCGCGCAAGGCGTGCTCCTGCCGCGCCCGGTGAGCGAGCTCTACCAGTGCGTGCGCGAGTTCCACGTCGCCGAGCGCCCCGGCGTGAACGGCGCGCCCGCGGAGATCGTCGCCTGCGCGGCACTCCGGCTGCTGTGGAGCGATCTCGGCGAGGTGCGCTCGCTGGCGGTGCGCGAGGACATGCATGGCCAGGGGCTGGGCGCGGCGCTGGTCGCCCGTGTGCTCGACGACGCCCGCGCTCTGTCACTCCCGCGCGTGATCGCGCTCACCCGCGACCTCGCGTTCTTCGAGCGCTGCGGCTTCACCGTCCACTCGCGCGAGTCGCTGCCACGCAAGGTGTGGACCGACTGCGTGCGCTGCCCCCGCCGCCACGCGTGCGACGAGGTCGCCGTAGTCCTCGACCTCGTGCCCGGGGCCTCCGAGGCCGCGGCGCGCGAGGGCCGCTCGTTCAGCCTGCCCATCCCGCAGCGCCCGCGCACCGAGCCCGCGCTGCCCATCGTCTCGTGAAGGAGGACGCAATCGAAATGAACGCGGCACCGTCCCACCTCGTGGATCTGCTCGACTTGAGGCGTGAGTGGGTGCTCCGCCTGTTCGACGAGGCCGACCGCCTGCGCGCGCTGCGCGGCACCGCGAAGGCGCCGCGCCCGCTCGCCGGCAAGACCGCCGCGCTCGTCTTCCACAAGCCCTCGCTACGCACCCGGGTCTCGTTCACGGTCGGCATGCACGAGCTGGGCGGCGACGCCGTGGATCTCTCGGGCACCGAGGTGTCGCAGCACGGGCGCGAGGCGCTGAAGGACGTGGCCGGCGTGCTCTCCGGCATGTGCAGCCTGATCGTGATCCGCACCTTCGCGCACTCGATCGTGCGCGAGCTGGCGGAGCATTCGTCGGTGCCGGTGATCAACGCGCTCACCGACTACTCGCATCCCTGCCAGATCCTCTCCGACCTCTACACCCTGCGGCGCGCCGGGCGCGATCTCGACACGCTCGAGGTGGCGTGGGTGGGGGACGGCAACAACGTGCTCCACTCCTGGCTCGAGGCCGCCACGCTGTTCGGCTTCTCGCTGCGGATCGCCGTGCCCGACGGCTTCGAGCCCGACGCCGGGCTCTACCTCGAGGCCGAATCGCGCGCGCGCGGCGGTGTCCAGCGCTTCCGCGAGCCGGGCGACGCGGTGCGCGGCGCCGACGTGGTCTACACCGACACCTGGACCAGCATGGGCCAGGAGGGCGAGGCCGCGTGGCGGCGGGTGGCGTTTGCCGGCTACCGCGTGGACGAGGCGCTGATGGGCCTCGCCGATCCGGACGCGCTCTTCATGCACTGCCTGCCCGCCCACCGCGGCGAGGAAGTCACCGACGCGGTGATCGACGGCGAGCAGAGCATCGTGCTCGAGCAGGCCGAGAACCGCCTGCACCTGCAGAAGGCGCTGATGGCCGAGCTGGTGCGCGGCGAGAAGCGGCGGGCACCGGCGCCGGAGCTGGTGGCGGTTACGAGCTGAGGCGCGGGATGGCCTGATGGCCGCTCGTCCGTGCGCGGCGGCCACGCGCGCTTCGGGAGTGCAGGCTGAGCGCCGCAGGCCGGGCTGCCGATACCCGTTCCGTGCGGCAATGGATTCGGGAGATCTGGTTCCCGACGGCCGTCTTCCTCGGCGCTTGGGTCGGGTTCTCGCTGCTCTTCGGCGGAGGGCCGAGGGCATGCTCAGGCCATCTCGCGGCTTCCCTGCTCTCGATCCCGCCGATCTGGTGGTGGCTCGTGTCCCGGCGTGGGACCCCGCGTCCGGGCCGCGGCGCGGCCGCCGGCGCGCTCGGCGCGATCCTCTCGTGGGAGCTTCGGTGGATCGCCATGGCCATCTGGTGGCAGGCGACGCGCGATCCGAAGATCCCCCGGGACGCGTTCGGGGAGGGAATGGGCAGTCTGATGCTCTTCTACCTCGGACTCGCCGGCCTCGCGGTGGCCGGCCCGGTGGGAGGAGCCCTCGGCGCGCTCTGCGCCTACTTCCAGGGGCGGTGGATGAAATCGGGGGTTCCCGGCGGCCCCGAGGAGATCGCGGCCGTCCCGGCGCACCCGGTCATCGCATGGGACGGGCCGGACATAGTCGCGCTGGGCAGGCCGGGAGCTGCGCCTGCATGAGGGCGCAGACGGCGAAGCCGGCCCGCCGTGAGCGGTGCCCGCTGCCCCTGGCTACTCCAGCGGGGCGATCTTCTCGAGTGGCAGGCCCCGGCGTGCTCGTTCCCAGTTGTCCCGCAGCTCGTCGCGGTGAAGCGTAGCCCATTCCGCCACCAGCCCTACGACCCGCGGCGGGATCTCGCCGCCCAGAACCGAGACGGAATCGATCGCGACGACTGCTCTCCACTCTCCGTATCGAACGTGGAAATGCGCCACCGGATGCTCGCGGAAGTACATCTGGATCACGATCCCGAAGAACCAGCAGATTTCGGGCATGGAGGCTTCCATGCCGGGGGCGGGTGGGTCGGGGGCGCGGGAGGCGGACTGCGGGGGCGCCCACTCGGGCAGCCGGGCGCCGGTCGCGGCGGAATAGAGGACTTCCGGGTCGATGTCGGCTCCATTGGGCCAACGGATCGTGCCGAGTTCGGGATCGACCCGGACTCGCGCGAAGTATCCGGATTCATGAAGCGGCCCGAACACTCCCTCGAAAGGGACGAGAGACGCGATGTCCACATCGCCTTCGGCGCCGTCGTCGAACCCGAGGCGCAGCCGGTGTGCCTCGAGGACCTCGACCCGCCGGACGTCGTGGAGCATCATCACCGGGAACGCTCGTGGCGCTCCTGGGCAGGCTCGTGTTGGGCGACCGCTCGGAAGTCGCCGGGAGAAGTCCTAACATGGCCCGCCCTGACAGCGGCCCGGGTCATTGGCTGAGGTTCCTTGTCCATCCTCCGGAAGCTAGTCCATTGGGCGGGGCGGGCTCAATGGTCAGGGTGGGCATCCGGGCCCCACCCGGTCATTTACGGAACAGTCCCCGCGCCGGTCCCGGAGGTTCGGGCTCGAGCCGGGCGTCCAGGCGGGATACGCTGGGTCCCGCGCGCATGACAGTTCTTATCCACGAAAGCGTGAGCCTGATCGGATAGAATCGCCCGCTCATGGTCTCCAACGGAATCGCCCCGCACTCACGGCTCGGCGGCGCGTTCGGCTGCCGGATCACGGGCCTGGGCATCGCGCGCGACGGTTTTCGGATCTGTTGCCCGGCGCAGCATACGGCGTCATGAGCGCCCCGGGCCGCAGATCCGAAAACCGTCGC
>Ga0210379_10000205_pt1 | contig 17842 bp, 13 predicted proteins | sample PLMedo_2_FD_155468 | JGI IMG/M metagenome (GOLD analysis project Ga0210379, IMG submission 155468) | Groundwater sediment microbial communities from an aquifer in East River, Colorado, USA - PLM4_32_coex redo | ecosystem: Environmental > Terrestrial > Soil > Riparian zone | place: USA: East... | reverse complement strand
GTCGGAAGCCTGGAGGAACCCGGTCTTGGGGAGCCCCAAGTCCACGAAGGCCGCCTGCATGCCGGGCAGGACGGCGTTCACGCGGCCCTTGTAGATGTCCCCGACGTGCCGGCGCTGCTCGGCGCGCTCGACCAGCAGCTCGACCAGCTCCCCGTCCTCGAGGATCGCGATGCGCGTCTCGTAGGAATCGGCATTGATGACGATCGTTTGCTTCACGGAGGCGTCCTTCCCGGCCCCCGCGCGGACGCTCCCCTCAGTCGCTTGCACTCAGCAGCGCCAACGGGTCGAGCCGGCGACCATCCGACTCCGCCCACAGCATCACCCTCTCGACATCGGTGATGCGCGGGTCGGCGTTCGGAACGAGCAGCGCCACCACCTCCTCCGGCCGCGCCTGGGCGCGGGCGGTGAAGCGGATGTGCGCGTCGAGTGCCACCGGCGTCTCCTCGTCGGCGAGCTCGAGGGCTGCGACGGAGGGACGGGCGTCGAATTCGCGGGTCTGGCCCTCGCTCGTGCGGCGCACGATCACGTGGTCGCGTGCGAGCAGCACGGGAACGGCAGCTGCGAGCGTCGCCCGCAGTGCGTCCGGCGTGAGGCCGGCGTCTGCGAGGTACGGCCGCGGAAAGCGGATCCGGTAGGACCCGCCCCCGAGCTGGCTCATGAGCGAGGGCGTCTTGAACAGAATGGGCCGGTAGGCCAGCACCTGGAGCCCCGTCGGCAGGACCGCGTTCAGCCGCTCGGCCAGATCCACCGAGGGCGCCTGCGAGAACTCCAGATCGAAGACTTCGGCCCGGGAACGATGGCCCAGGGGCAGCGGCGGCCCGAACGACATCTTGAGGTGGGGACGATGTCCCTGGGTGTAAGCGAGTGGCAGCCCGGAGCGGCGCAGCGTCCGCTCCCAGGTACGCATGAGGTCGAGATGCGAGGTGAAGCGCATCTCGATTCCCTTCTCGAACAGGATGCGGAAACGCGTGCTGGTCGTGACTCCGATGGTGCGCGGCACGCGCCGGCCGCGGCGGCCGTAGGCCGGCGGGGGGACGGTGGCGCGGGCGGCGGCCAGGTCGAGCGGCGGATGCGGCGTCTTCACCCACGGCCGCTGCGGGCACTCGGAGACGCCGCACGAGAAGCACAGGTCCTCGAGCCGGCAGTCCTCGGTGATCGCCGCGCGGTCGGCCTTGAGCTTCTCCCTCACCAGGAACTTCTTGGTGACCGGCGACTGCACCACGTCCCACGGCTGGTCGAGCTCGGTGGCGCGCTCCGCCAGCTCGCGCTCCGGGTCGATGCCGAGGTCGCGGAACACCTCGAGCCAGGTGCCGTAGCGCAGGTGCTCGCTCCAGGCGTCGAAGCGGCAGCCGCGCCGGAACGCCTCCTCGACCGCGAGCCCGAGCCGCCGGTCGCCGCGCGTGAACGCGCCTTCCAGCAGCGAGGTCTCGGCGTCGCGGTACTTGAGCGTGACCGGCGTCCCGCGCGCGGCCTCGCGCAGCACGCCGAGGCGGCGGTTCAGCTCCGGGGTCGAGACCTGCTCCGCCCACGCGAACGGCGTGTGCGGCTTGGGCACGTGCGGCGAGACGCTGGCGGTGATGCGGAACCCCTTGTTGCCCGAGTCGCGCGCCTTCTGCCACGCCTTGTGGGCGAGCGACAGGATCGCGCGCAGGTCGTCGTCGTTCTCCCCCGGCAGCCCGCACATGAAGTAGAGCTTGGCCGAGGTGTAGCCCTCGCGCGCAGCCGTCGCGACCGACTGGAGCAGCTCCTCCTCGGTGTGGTTCTTGTTGATCACGTCGCGCATGCGCTGGCTTCCGGCCTCGGGCGCGAGCGTGATCGAGCCCTTCTTCTGCGCGGCCATGCGGCGCGCCACCTCGACCGGCACGTTGTCGGGGCGGGTCGAGGGCAGGGAGATCTGGACGCGCGTCGGGCACAGCTCGTCGGCCAGCGTCGCGACCTGCTCCACGATCTGGGTGTGATCGGTGCTCGACAGCGAGATCAGCGACACCTCCTCGAGCCCGGTGGCCGCGAGGCCCTTGAGCACCTCCTCCACCACCTGCTGGGCCGGCTTCTCGCGCACCGGACGGTTGATCATGCCCGCCTGGCAGAAGCGGCAGCCGCGCGTGCAGCCGCGCATGATCTCGACCGAGAGCCGGTCGTGCGTGATCTCGCCCACCGGCAGCAGCGGTGCCGCGGGGTAGTACTCGCTCTTCAGCGCCTTCACCCACACCGAGTGCACGCGCTCCGGAAATCCCGGGCGCGCGACCGGGACCAGCCGGCCCTCGGGCGTGTCGCGGAGCACGTAGCCCGAGGGCACGTAGACGCCCCGCACGTGCGCCAGGTCGCGCAGCAGCCGCGCCCGGGAATGGCGCTCGCGCTTCGCGAGCTTCACGCGATCGACCACGGCGTGGATCACGTCCTCGCCGTCCCCGATCACGAACGCGTCGATGAACTCCGCCATCGGCTCGGGGCTGAAGGCCTGTGCGCCGCCCGCGATCACCAGCGCGTGGCGCTCGTCGCGGTCGCGGCTCCGGAGCGGCATCCCGGCGAGATCGAGCATGGCGAGCACGTTCGTGTACTGCAGCTCGTACTGGAGCGAGAACCCGATCACGTCGAACGCCGAGGCCGGCGCGTGGGTGTCGAGCGAGAACAGCGGGATCCCGGAGCGCCGCATCTCCGCCTCGGCGTCCGGCCAGGGCGCGAAGGTCAGCTCGGCCGCGCAGTCCGCGCGCTGGTTCAGGACGTGGTGGATGATGCGGATCCCCACGTTCGAGAGCCCGATCTCGTAGGCGTCCGGGAACGCCAGCAGCACGCCGACCTCGGCCTGCGCAAGCGGCTTGCGCGGCACGTGCAGCGCGTTTCCCAGGTACCGGTTGGGCTTGGAGACGCGGGGCAGCAGTTGATGCTGGATGAGTTCGGCGACCGCCTCGCTCATGGGATCGGGTGGCTTCCGGAGTGGTAGGGCGTGGTCGGATCCGCGCTGCGGGACAGCGAGCGTGCGTGCGCCGCACGGCCCGCCACGATCCGGGGCGGCGTCCCGACAGGGACATGCACTTGTGGGACGGGAAGTTAGCACAGGGGTCGGGGACTGCCAACCCGGTGGGGATCCCGGTGGCGCAGGTATCCCGTGGTGCCATCAGCCGGTGGGGCGGAACGGCCCTCGGATACGCCCGCGGGCCCATCCGGGCCGGTCGGGATGCAGCCGCTCCCGGCGCTGCGATAGTGTGCCCCGACGCCCATGCGAATCCCCGACCGCACCTCCGAGCGCCTGAGGCGGATTCATTCCCTGACCGGAATGATCCCGCTCGGCGTGTTCCTGATCGAGCACGTCACCGTGAACGCGTTCGCGCTGGGCGGAGCGGAGAGCTTCCGGCGCGTCGCCGCTGCGCTCGGGGGGATTCCCATGCTGGCGGCGGTCGAGGTCCTCGGGATCGCGCTGCCGCTCGTGGTCCACACCGTGATCGGCATCCTGATCGCGACCGAGCTGCCGGAGCGCGGAAGCCCGCACTGGCCGAGCCGGCGCGAGATCGTGCAGCGCGCGACCGGGCTCCTGCTCCTTCCCTACCTGATCTACCACGTGTGGGCCACGCGCCTTTCCCCGGCCGTGCTGGAGGGCAACCCCGACCTGTTCGAGATCATGCGCAAGCAGGTGAGCGGTGCAGGCGGGCTCGCCTTCCACGCGATCGGCGTGGTCCTCGCCGCCTGGCACCTCGGCAACGGCCTCCCGGGCTTCGCAGAGCGCTGGGGCTTCGCACGAACGCAGCCGGCGGCGCGCACCGTGGCACGGCTCGGCGGCGCGGTGTCGGTAGCACTCGCGATCGCCGGGGTCGCGGCCCTGATCGCGTTCTCCACAGCAGCTCCGCGCGTGGCGGTGGCGCCATGAGCGGCTGGGCGGCCGACCGCGAGTCGGGCTCGAGCGACGTCGCGCTCGCGTTCCTCGCCGACCTCGAGCGCTGGAGTGCCACCGACACCTCGGCCTCCGCGCCGGAGCTGCGCGCCACGCTGCTGCGCTGGCTGCGCGCCGCGCAGGCCGCGCAGCCCACGCTGGCGCTGGTGCACCAGCTGGCGGCGCGCGCGCTCGACGTGGCGGCGGCGGGGGTGGCGCGCGGCGACCGGCCCGCGGACGTGCGCGCGCACCTCGCGCAGTCGTGCGACCAGGAGCGCCGCGACCTCGCCGAGATGCGCGCGTCCGTTGCGCGCACCGCCGCCTCGCTGCTCGCCGAGCGCGGCGCATGGATCGCGACGCTCTCCTCGAGCGCCATCGTGCGCGAGGCGTTCCTCGAAGCGAAGCGGGGGGGGCGCGAGCCGCGCGCGCTGGTCGCGGAAGGGCGGCCGCGGCTGGAAGGGCGCGCGCTCGCGACGGCGCTCGCCGCCGCAGGGATCCCGGTGTGGCTGGTGGCGGACGCGGCGCTTCCGCTCCTCCTCTCCCACGCCGCTCAGCTCTGGATCGGCGCGGACGCCGTGACCGAGTCGGGCGTGATCAACAAGATCGGCTCGTTCGCGGCGGCGCTCGCGGCGCGCGAGCACTCGGTGCCGTGCTATGCGCTCGCCGGCCGGCGCAAGTTCCTGCCCGCCGGCACCCCCGCGCTCCGCATCGTGGAGATGCCGCCCGGGGAGGTGTGGGACTCGCCGGCGCCCGGAGTGCAGCCGCGCAACGTGTACTTCGAGCTGGTCCCGATCGGCCTGCTGCGCGGCATCGTGGTGGAGGGCGAGGCGCTGGGCCCGAGCGAGGCCGCCACCCTCGCGCGCGAGCGCCCGCTGCCGGAGGATCTGGCCGGGGCGCCGTGACGGCGCGCGCCCGCCCGACCCGCGAGCGTCGGACCTGCGCCGGCGTTCGGGTGCGACGGGCGAGCTTCGTTCGGTGCGCGCCCGCGTTTGCCGCCCCACGCTCGGGAGCGTAGCCTGACGCCCCTCTCGCTCCCCATCGGAGGCCGCGTTGTTCCGAACCACCCGACTCGCCGCTCTTTTCCTCCTCGGCATCGCCGCTGGCGGCTGCGCCATCCTGGGCGGCTCGCCCCCCGAGCGCTACGGCGGGGGCGCCACGCTGACCCAGGCGGCGAAGGAAGCCGCGAAGGACTCGACCCAAAAGCGCAAGCGGCTCGACGTGGGCGACGAGGTGCCGCCCGCCTGGGGCGGGACCGAGGTCGGCGTCGGCGTGACGAGCGGGCTGTCCGAGGCGCCTTCGACGTCAGGCGGTGGCGGCGGCGGTGGAGATCCCAGTCACCTGGTCCTGGGCGTGGTCGCGGGCGGCGGGAGCCTCGGCGGCCAGGAGTACGAGGGCTTCGGGTTCGGCGGCCTCGACATCGGCGCGTTCGTGTCCGACCGCTGGCGACTCGATCTCGGCCTCCTGATCGTCTCCCCCAACCTCAGCGCAACGAGCGTGGCGGGGCAGGGATTGAAGGACGAGCTGGAGCTGGCCGCGGATTTCTCGGCGCGCTTCTACCTCACGCCGCCGCACACCTTCCTCGGCGTCTACCCGCTCGTGGGCATGCGATTCGGCACGCTGTTCTGGAGCTACCGCACGCCGGTCAACGTGATCGCGGACGGCGGCCCGAAGACGATCGAGGACGACTGGTTGAACAACTTCTCGATGTACGGCGGGCTCGGCGTCTCGCTCGTCCAGACCCGCAACTTCTCGACCGGGCTCAATCTGACCGGAGGATACCGCGAGTACGACGAGACCACGTTCGAGGGCTTCCACAACACGCTCTTCCCCACGGTCGGCTACTCGCAGCTCACCTTCGAGATGACGTTGAAGTTCTGAGGCGCGGCCTCACCCTTTGACCACGAGGAACGGCCGCAGCTTCGCCACCCGCCGCGACAGCCCCGCTCCCTCGCACACGCGCACGACCTGCGCGGCGTCCTTGTAGGCCTCGCTGGTCTCCTCGCGCAGCGTGTCGCGCCCCTCGTAGCGCACCACCACGCCGGCCTCGCGCAGCTCCTCGACCAGGTCGCGGCCGCGCGTCTCGCGCACCGCCTGGGTGCGGCTCATCTGGCGCCCGGCGCCGTGGCAGGTCGAGCCGAACGCGTGCTTCATCGAGCCCGCGCTGCCGAGCAGCACGAACGAGTAGCGCCCCATGTCGCCCGGCACCAGCACCGGCTGGCCGAGCGCGCGATAGGCCGCGGGGACGTCCGGGTGCCCGGGCGGAAAGGCGCGCGTCGCGCCCTTGCGGTGCACCAGGCAGCGCACCGGCCCCGTCGAGACCGTGTGGTTCTCGAACTTCGCGATGTTGTGGGCCACGTCGTAGACCAGCGTGAGCCCCATCGGCCCGGCGCCGCGGCCGAGCACGCGCTCGAACGCGCGGCGCACGCCGGCGGCGATGCACTGGCGGTTGGCCCATGCGAAGTTGGCGGCGGCGCGCATCGCGCCCAGGTAGCGGCGGCCTTCCGGTGAGGCGGTCGGGGCGCACGCGAGCTGGCGGTCGGGCAGCGTGATGCCCCAGGCCCCGAGCCGGCGCGAGACTTCGCGCACGTAGTCGGTGCACACCTGGTGGCCGAGCCCGCGCGAGCCGCAGTGGATCATGACCGTGACCGTGCCGGCCTCGAGCCCGAGTGCCTGGGCGGCGGCCTCGTCGTAGACCTCGCTCACCTCCTGCACCTCGAGGAAGTGGTTGCCGGAGCCCAGGGTTCCGAGCTGGTTGCGGCCGCGGCCGCGCGCCCCCTCGCTCACCGAGCCGGGCTCGGCATCGGCCAGCACGCCCGCCTCCTCGCAGTGCTCGAGGTCGCTCGCCGCGCCCATGCCGCGCCGCACCGCCCAGCCCGCGCCCTCGCGCAGCACCTTGTCGATCTCGCCGGCCGCGAGCCGCACCGCGCCCTCGGAGCCCACGCCGCACGGCACCTCGCGGAACAGCGCGTCCGCCAGCGGCTCGACCAGGCCCTTGAAGTCCGCGCGCGTGAGCCGGCTCCTCATCAGCCGCACGCCGCAGCCGATGTCGTAGCCCACCGCACCCGGCGACACCACGCCGTCGTCGAGGCCGGTCGCCACCACGCCGCCCACCGGGAGGCCGTAGCCCCAGTGCGCGTCGGGCATCGCGATCGAGGCTTCGAGGATCCCGGGCAGGTGCGCGGCGTTCCGCACCTGGTCGGGCGTGCGGTCGGAGAGCATCTTCTCGAGCAGCGGCCGGTCCGCGATGAGAATCCCCGGGACGCGCATGCCGCCCTCCCGCGGCAGCATCCAGCGGAACTCGTCGAGCTGCGTGACGCCGGCGAACGTGACCTGGCTCATCGGACTGCGAGTCTGCGCCCCCTGCGGCGATCCGGCAATCGAGTTCTCCCTTGAATTCCGTCGCGGGGAGAACCATCCTGCGCGGTTGGGAACGGCCGCGATTCCTCAAGAGTTCCTGGATCCTCCTGGCTCCGTCCCGCGGCCGCTCCCGGGATGGGGGACGCCATGAGGACCGCCTCTCGCCTTGCGGTCTGGGTGATGCTCGCCTTGTCATGGGGAGCGTCCGAGGCCGCCGACCACCCGAAGAACGAGGTGTGGCTCGGCTTCGGCGGGGCAAGCTCCCTCGAGAAGAGCGTCTTCAACGTCCCGAACGACATCGCCTCGGTTCCCGAAGCAGCCGTGAGTCTCGGCTTCCTTCGCAATCTGAATGCGCGGCATGCGATCGGCTTCCACCTCTACGGCGCGTACGAGACCACGCCGGAGATCGCGTTCCAGGGCGCGAGTGGAAGCCAGCTCGTCCGATTCGAGCTGGGCACCACCAACGTGGGCGTGCGTTATCGGTACGCATTCGCGCGCCGTGCCCTCGTCCCGTACCTGTTTGCCGGCGCCAACCTGGTCGGCGTATCGATCCAGAGCGACGCAACCGGGGAGATCGGCGCATACGGCGCGAGTGGATGCATCGGACCCGGCCTCGGCGTTCGACTCGGACGTCACTTCATGCTTTCGGCCGAGGGCGTCGCCTCGTTCGGAAACGCAAGCTGGGAGAAGCCGCCGGCCCCCAATTCCTCGAGCACGGATTACGATCCATCGCTCCTGGGAGGAACGGTCAATCTCAGCTACGTGTGGGGGACCGATGCGCTCGCGACTCCCGTCCCCCGGGAACCCGGCGTCGCGGATTCGAGCCTGGCGACCGCGGCGAACGGCGCGGCGGCCGCAACGTCCGGAGCCGGCACGCAAATGTCGGCAGGCCAGGTCGTCCTGCTCGAAGGCATGATCCTGCTGCTCTCGACCCCCGCCTTTGCCGACGACCGGGGCGGCTCCCTCGCGGGCGTCACGGCCGCCTCCGCCCTGCTGGGCACCGCGGCCGGTGGCGGAGCAAATCCCTCGAGCACGAAGGTCATGTTCTTCGGGCTGCTCTCGCTCGCAGCGTTGGAATTCACTCTGGGGCGCGCCGGGGCGACGGAGCAGGAGTTGTTCGCGACCAGCGTCGTCGGGTGGAACGCGGTCACGTACTTTGCGTATCGGGCCGAGCAAAAAGCCAAGGCGCGCCAGTGACTCTCCGCGGCCGCCCGCCGGCGAAGCGGCGGAATCCGTTCGCTACTTCGCGCCGCCCTCGGCGTCCGGTGCTCCGCCGCGGACGGAACGTCGCGCGGCCCCTCGATTCCGGTCGGTCAGCAGCCGCCACACCGCCTGACCGCCCTCGAGCCAGCCGCTGATGTTGGCGGGGCGGATGAAGGCAAGAGCCGCCATGCACACGCCGATGCCCATGCCGATCACGGGGGCGCTCCGCTTCAGCCCCCGGACGAACGCAAGGCCAAGATCGACGGCGCCCAGCGGCTTCTGCCACGCGCCCAGCAGGCCCGCCAGCCCATCGCGCTCGCTGGCGGCGCGCTCCAGCAGGCGCGCCCGGCGCGCGCGGACCCCTTCGCGTTCCGCGCTCATCCCCCTCCTCCCAGGCGTTCGCGATCCTTGCGCAGCTCTGCGATGGTGGCGGCGAACAGGGGGGGCCGGCGCTTCAACCACCCGCGCATCCACAGCACGCCGGCCAGCGCTCCCACCAGCAGGGCGAGTGCCGTGACGCCGATCGCCATCAGCCGGTTCTCGGGGCTCACCGCGAGCACGATGAACACGATGGCGAGCATGAGGCCGGTCTGGAGACAGAACACGACGGTGAGCGCCACGAGCGTGAGCCGCGTGAGGTTGATCTTCTCCTCTGCGAACTCCGTGGACAGGATCTCCAGCCGGGTCTGCAACGCGCGGAGCAGGGTGCGTCCGAGGCGACGCAGCGAGCCCGTCAGGCCTTCGTCGCGCGGCGGCTCTGGTTCGGTGGCCACATCCGCCTCTCAGCGCCGCGAGATCAGGACGCCGAGCAGCAGCCCGGCGACGGCGGCGATTCCAACGGCGCCCCACGGGTGCTCGCGCACGTACTCGTCGGCGGTCCGGGCCGCCTCCTTGGCCTGATCGATCACGACGTCGTCGAGACCGGCGAGCTTCTCGCGGGCCGCCTGCAAGGTCTCTGCGGCCTTGGCGCGCGCCGCGGCAATCCGCTCGCCGGTGGCGCCCGTCGTGGCTTTCAGCAGCTCCTCCGCGTCGGCGATGACCGCCTTCATGTCGACCACGATCTGCTCGCGGGCATCGGGTGTGGTGCTGGTCATGCGGGTGCTCCTTCGCTCGAGTCCGTAGGACTGCGTCTTTCGCGGTGAGTGAAACCGGACGTCGGGGGCCGCCACGTACGCTATCGGTTCCTCCGCCGCAGGGCAAAGGCCGGCGGGGGCCGGCTACGGGCGGTGGGAGACGGGCAGGCCGGCCGTCTCGGCCGCGGGCTGCCCCTCCCGCAGGAACCTCCCGGTCCACGAGCGCTGCGCGGCGGCGATGGCTTCGGGCGGGCCCTCGGCCACCAACTCGCCGCCGGCATCGCCGCCCTCCGGACCGAGGTCTACGACCCAGTCGCAGTTCCGGATCACGTCGAGGTTGTGCTCGATCACGATCACGGTGTCGCCGCGCGACACGAGATCGTCCAGCACCTCGAGCAGACGGCGGACGTCCGCGAAGTGCAGGCCCACGGTGGGCTCGTCGAGCAGGTAGAGGGACGTGCCGCCGCTCCTGGCCGAAAGCTCGCGCGCGATCTTCAGGCGCTGCGCCTCGCCGCCCGAGAGCTGGTTCGCGGGCTGGCCGAGCCGCAGGTAGCCGAGACCCACCCGCCGCAGCATGTGGAGCGCGCGGGTGAAGCGCGGCTCGCGCGCGAAGTGCTCGAACGCCTGGTCCACGGTCAGGTCGAGCGCCTCGCGGATGTTGACGCCGCGGTAGCGCACCTCGAGCACCTCGCGGCGGAAGCGGGCGCCGCCACACGCCTCGCACGGCACCAGCAGGTCGGCGAGGAAGTACATCTCGACCGTCACCCAGCCGGCGCCCTCGCACTGCTCGCAGCGCCCCCCGGCCGTGTTGAAGGAGAAGGCTCCGTCCCTGAGCCCGCGGGCGAGCGCCGCCGGCTGACGCGCGAAGACCTCGCGCAGCGGCGCGTAGGCGTCGAGATAGGAGACCGGGCACGAGCGCGGAGTGCGCCCGATCGGCGACTGATCCACGAGCACCACGCGCTCCACGCGATCGAGCCCGCGGATCGCGCGATGGGCGCCGGCGGGCTCCTCCTCGCGGCCTTCGAGCGCGCGCCGGGCGGCGCGATAGAGCACGTCCTCGACCAGGCTGCTTTTCCCCGATCCGGATACGCCGGACACGGCGCTCAGCTTGCCGAAGGGAAAGCGCACGGTGATGTCCTTGAGGTTATGGTGCGTGGCGCCCTCGATCACCAGGTGGCGCGCGGGGTCCGCGGCGTCGCGCACGACCGCCGCGCGCGCATCCGGATCCGGCGCCGCGCGCCTGCCCCGGCGCGCCGGCCCCGCGGCCGGGGGCGGCGGCGGGCCCGCCACCTCCGCCGCGCCTTCGCGCACGCGGCTCACGCGCAGCTCGCCGCGCAGGTAGCGCGCGGTCTCGCTGTTCACGGCGGAGAGCGCGTCGCCGCCCGGCCCGGCGTAGAGCAACCGTCCGCCCTGCTCGCCCGCCCCGGGGCCGAGATCCACGACGTGGTCGGCGGCGCGCATCAGCATGGGCTCGTGCTCCACCACCACCAGCGTGTTCCCGCGCGCGGCCAGCTCCTTCAGAATCGCGACCAGCTTGCCGGTGTCGCGCGGATGGAGCCCGACCGTGGGCTCGTCGAGCACGTAGAGCGTGTCGGAGAGCGAGGCGCCCAGCGCGTTCGCGAGCTCGATGCGCTGCGCCTCGCCCCCGGAGAGCGTGCGGGTCAGGCGGTCGAGCGTGAGGTAGTGGAGGTCCACGCGCTCGAGGAACTCGAGCCGCGACTCGAGCTCGGGGATCACGGGGCCCGCGATCTCGCGCTCGCGCGGCGTGAACTCGAGCCCGCGCACGAAGCGCAGCGCTCCCGACACGGTCTTGCGGACGACGGCGGCGATGTCCTCGCCCGCGAGGCGCACGAGCAGCGCCTCCGGCCGGAGCCGGGCCCCGTGGCACGCAGTGCACGGCAGCGCGGTCTGGTAGCGCTTCACGATGAACCGGTTGCCGGCCTTGTAGGACTTCTTCTGCAGGCGCTCGAGGAACGGGATCGCGCCGCGGAATCCCTCGCCGCCCTCGAGCAGCAGGCGCCGGTGGGCGGCGGAGATCCGGCTCCACGGCACGTCCAGCGGCACGCCCTGCTCGAGCGCGAGCTTCTCGAGCCGCGGCCAGGCGATCGCCCGCCACGAGCGCGCCCATGGATCGATCGCCCCCTGGCGCAGCGTGCGCGCGGGATCGGGCACGATGAGGTCGGGCGTGAAGGTGAGCACGTTGCCGAACCCGCGGCAGGTCGGGCACACGCCGAGCGGGCTGTTGAACGAGAAGAGCGCGGGCTCCGGCCGCATCGCGGCCGTGCCGCAGCTCGCGCATTCCCAGCGCTCGCTCCGCTTCTCCGCTGCGCGCTCGCCGCGCTGGAGCGTGAGCCTTCCCTCGCCGCGGCGGAACGCCTGCTCGCAGGACTCCGCGAGGCGTGGCGCCTCCGCCGCCCGCCAGGTGAAGCGGTCCACCACGATCGCGACCTCGCGCGTCCCGCGCGGAAGGCGCGGCGGCGGGTCGAGCGCCACGACCTCGGCGCCGAGCCGGATCCGCGTGAAGCCCGCCTGGAGGAGGTCGCGCGCCTGCTCCTCCCAGCTCATGCGCCCGGAGAGCGCGACCGGCGAGAGGACGAGGACGGGCTCGCCCTCGGGCCAGCCCGACGCCTCGGCGACGACGCTCTGCGGGCTGTCGGCGGTCACCGGGTGTCCGCAGTTGCCGCAGTGGACGGTTCCGAGCCGCGCGAAGAGCAGGCGCAGGTAGTCGTGGACCTCGGTGGCGGTGCCCACGGTCGAACGCGCGCTGCGCGCCGAGGCCACCTGCTGGATGGCGACCGCGGGCGTCAGGCCGTGGATCACGTCCACGTCCGGCCGCGGCAGGCGCTCCAGGAACTGGCGCGCGTAGCTCGAGACCGACTCGACGTAGCGCCGCTGGCCCTCGGCGTAGAGCGTGTCGAAGGCGAGCGAGGACTTGCCGGAGCCCGACACACCGGTGATCACGGTCAGGCGGCCCCGGGGGAAATCGAGGTCGAGATTCTTGAGGTTGTGCTGGCGGGCGCCGCGGACCTGAATGGCCGCGACGCCTTCGGATGCAGGTAGATTCAAGGGGGCCTCGAGCCGCGCTCCACTGCGGGGGGAGCGAATCTACCACGGGCCCGCGGAACGCGAACGGCCCGCCCATCCTTGAGCGGGCCGCCGCACGAACTGGAGGAAGACGGCCAGCCCTAGCGCGATGCCTCCAGCCCCAACCCCCACGCGACGCGCCGGCCATCGCTGGCGACGATGCGTGGAAGCAATCGGGGATTGGCCGACGTGTGCAGCCGACCAATCCCCATAGGACGTGCCAGGTCCAGATCGTCTTCCTTACTTCTTCTTCTTCGCAGCCTTCTTCTTCGTGCCCTTCTTCTTTCCACCCTTCTTCTTGGCCATGGAACAATCACCTCCTCGATTTGCTCGACACGCTGTGGCGGATCATTCGGACTCCACCTGGACGATCACGCCGACCGCGATCCATGCGCTCGGCATTGCGCCGTCACGGAGCTCCCGAGTGCTCGATGACGCCTTGCAACCCGGACGAAGCAGCATGCGTGCCAAGCTCTGACGAGTGGAAGCGATCGGTGCGCTATCTCGCTGCGAAAAAATGGTTTGTCGATGCAAATGAATCGGATCGACACGCGCGCGCCGTGTGGAGAACGCTGTGGAGACGCGGCCTAACTGTCAAGTTTGTTGGGACTTGGGCGGGACCAGATCAGCATCTCGCTGTGAAAACTTGGGTTGCGAGAAGCTGTCCACTTCCTTGTGATGTCAGGAAACTTGACGGCCCGCGCCCTCTTCGATTCGCAGGCGCCGCAGCTTCTCGATCAAGCCCTGGCGCGAGATGCCGAGGATTCGCGCGGCGCGGCTCTTGTTCCCGGCCGTGAGGCGCAGCACCTCTCCGATGTGCTCGGCCTCCATCTGCGCGAGCGTGGGAAGCGCGATCGCGTCCTTGGCGGAAGGGGCGGCCCCGGGCGGCGCGACCCCGCGGCCCGTGAACTCGGCGGGCAGGTGGTCGGGCAGCAGGCGCTGCCCTTCCTCGAGCAGCACGACGCGCTCGATCAGGTTGCGCAGCTCGCGCACGTTCCCCGGCCAGGCGTAATCGCGGAGCATCTGGGCCGCCGCCGGGGCGATCTCACCGAAGCGCTTCTGGAACTTGCGCGCGAACTCGCGCAGGAAGTGGCGCGCGAGCAGGAGCACGTCGTCGCCGCGCTCGCTCAGCCGCGGCAGGTGGATGCTCACGACCTTGAGGCGGAAGTAGAGGTCGCCCCGGAACCGCCCGGAGCGCACCTCGGCCTCCAGGTCCTTGTTGGTCGCGGCCACGATGCGGATGTCCACCGAGATGTCCTGGGCCCCTCCCACCCGCTTGAAGTTGCGGTGGTCGATGAAGCGCAGCAGCTTGGCCTGGGTCGGGAGCGACATGTCGCCCACCTCGTCGAGGAACAGCGTGCCGCCGTCGCACAGCTCGACCAGGCCCTTCTTGGTGTCGGTCGCATCGGTGAAGGCGCCGCGCTCGTGGCCGAACAGCTCGTTCTCGAGCAGGTTCTCGTGGAACGAGGAGCAGTTCACTTCCATCAGCGGCGCCTTGGCGCGGTCGCCGCGGTAGTGGATCGCCCGCGCCACGAGTTCCTTGCCGGTTCCGCTCTCGCCCGTGATCAGGACCGAAGTGGCCTTGCTGCGCACCACCTTCTCGATCAGGTCCCGCACCTGCTTCATCGGGCCGGAGCGGCCGATGATCTCCTCGCCGGAGAACTGGCGCCACGCCTGCCGGCGGTAGAGGTCGAGCTCGCTCGCCTGGCGGAAGGTCTGGCCGGCGGCCTGCACCGCGAGCACGATGTCCTCCATCTCGTAGGGTTTGCGCAGGAAGTCGCAGGCCCCGAGCTTCATCGCGTCCACCGCCGACTGAACGTCGCCGAAGGCGGTGATCACGATCACCTGGAGCAGGGGATCGACCTCGCGGACGCGCCGCAGCACCGAGATGCCGTCGGTGTCCGGCAGCCTCATGTCGAGGATCATCACCTGGGGCCGGACCTCGGTCGCCTGCTGCAGCCCCTCGGCGCCCGTGCTCGCGAGCTCCACGGCGTAGCCCCGGGCACGCAGCACCTTGGAGAGCGACTTGCGGATCAGGAGCTCGTCGTCCACCACCAGCACCGAGAGCTTCATCGCCCGCCTACTCCTCGGCCCGGCCCGGAGGCTCGGCCGGCACCGGGAACGAGACCCGCAGCGTGGCGCCGCCGCCCGCGTTGTTCTTGGCGGTGATCGTCCCCCCGACCTCGCGCACGATCTGCACCGAGATCGGGAGCCCGAGGCCCGTGCCCATCGAGCGGGTGGTGAAGAAGGGATCGAAGATCTTCTCCATGAACTCCTTCGGGATTCCCACGCCGCTGTCGCGGAACGAGACGTCCACCAGCGGGCGCCGCGCGCGCGAGCGCCGCACCCCGGTCGCGACGTTCAGCTCGCCGCCCTGGGGCATGGCCTGGATCGCGTTCAGGCACAGGTTCAGGAACACCTGCTGGACGAGGTCCGGATCGGCGTACACCTGCGGCAGGTCGGGCGCGAACTCGGGGGTCAGCGCGACCTGCGAGTCGCTGAGCTGGATCTCGAGCAGCGCCAGCGTCTTTTCCAGCACGACGTGCAGGTCGCAGGGCTGCGGGCGCGCCGCGGGCGGGCGGGCGAAGAGCAGGAGGCCGTTGATGATCTGCTCGATGCGATCCAGCTCCTTGATGACGTCGTCGAGGTCCTCGCGGCTCGGATCGCGGGGCTTGAGCTTGGAGCCGACGAACTGGACCGTGGTGCGGATGCCGGTGAGCGGGTTCCGGATCTCGTGGGCCACGTAGGCCGAAAGCTCGCCCAGCGAGACCAGGCGGTCGATGCGCTTCTGGAACTCCCCCTCCGCGGTCTCGGAGATGGTCTCGGCCACCACCACGGAGCCCACCAGCCCGCCGTCCTCGCCGCGGATCGGCAGGGCCTCGGCCTTGAGCGTGAGCTGGCGCCCCTCGGCCTCGATCCGGAAATCGCGGGGCTCGCGCAGGGCGCCCTTGAGCCAGCGCGCGTCGGCGCCCGGAAAGACGCGCGAGCCCGGCGTTCCGATCAGGGCGCCGCCCTCGACGCCGAGCAGCTCCTCGATGCGCCGGTTGCTGTAGACCACCTTGCGCTCGCGATCGAGCGCCACCACCGCCTGCTCCAGGGCGTCGAACGCCTGCGCCGGCCAGTCGAACGGCCGGGGCGCGACCTCGGGTTCGGCCGGACGACCGAGCGCCTCACTCCGCATGCTCGACCTCCTTCGCTGTCACCCGCACGGCGGGTCGTCGCTACCGTTAGCACACGCGCGGGGCGCAGGCAATGAATTGTGCGTCCGCTGCGGGCCTGCTAGACTCGCGCGTTCGTTACGGCACCTCATCGCTTTCCCGATTCCACCCCGGAGTCCCAGCATGCTTGGTTTCCTGCGCGGCGCCACGCACCATACCAAGGCCATCTGGTGGGTGCTGATCTTCCTCACCGGCGGCAGCTTCCTGATCGGCTTCGTGTTCCTGCTGGGCTCGGGGCTGGGCACCGGGCCGGGCTCCAACAAGCTGGGAACCCTGGGATCGGTGAACGGCCAGCGGATCACGCTGGACGAGTACCAGGCCGCCATCAACAACCAGCGCGAGTCCTACAAGCGGCAGTACGGCTCCGAACCCGCCGACCGGGACGAGCGCATGGTCCAGGTCCAGGCCTGGCGCGGCCTGGTGATGGAGAAGCTGCTGACCGTCGAGGCGAAGAGGCTCGGCATCCCCGCGCACGACAAGGAAGTGGTGCTCACGCTCGAGAGCTCGCCCCCGGCCCAGCTCGCGAACCAGCCCGTGTTCCAGACCGACGGCAAGTTCGACCCGGCGAAGTACCAGCAGGCCCTGCGCGATCCCAAGAACAACTGGGGGCCCTTCGAGGAGATGACGCGCCAGCAGCTCCCGGTGAAGAAGCTCCAGGAGCGGCTGATGTCCTCGATCAAGCTGTCCGAGCCCGAGCTGCTCGAAGCCTTCCACGACCGCTACGACAAGGCCACCGTCACCGTCGTGCAGGTCCCGTCCGCCCCGGACAGCGCCGTCTCCGCGCCCACCGAGGCCGACATCGACCGCGCCTATCAGCAGCACAAGGGGCGTTTCATGTCCGAAGCGCGCGTCCAGCTCGAGGTGCTGATCGCGCCCAAGCAGACCGGCGAGGAGGAGATGCGGGCCGCGCGCGAGCTGGCGCAGAGCCTGGTGAGCCGGGCGCGCGCCGGCGAGGACTTCGCCACGCTGTGCCGCGACTACTCGGAAGGCCCGAACGCCGACAAGGGCGGGGTGGTGGACCGCTGGTTCCAGCCCTCCGAGTTCGGCCCCGAGATGGGACCGAGGATCGCAGCGCTGAATCCCGGCGAGGTGAGCGATCCCTTCCCCGACGGCACGCGCTTCGTCGCCGTCAAGCTGATCGAGAAGACGCCGCCCGCGCCCCCGGCCGGATCGGCGCTCAAGATCGCCCAGATCGTGATCAAGGTGCGGCCCAACGACGCCACGGTGAACGAGCAGTTCGCGCAGCTCAAGAAGCTGCGCGACCGCGCGAGCCGCATCGGGCTCGGCCGGGCCGCCGCCGAGCGCGGGCTCGCCACGAGCCGCACCGAATGGTTCGACCTCAACGGCTCGCCGCAGGCGCTCTACGGAATCCCCGAGGCCGGCGACTGGGGCCTCACGGCCAAGCTCAACGGGGTGAGCCAGGTGTTCGTCGGCGCCGACGAGATGGGAGTCGTCCAGGTCGCGGCCCGGCGCACCGCCGGCCCGGCGCCGCGGGAGGAGATCACCGACGCGCTGCGACAGCTGGCGCGGCTCGATGCGCGCGTGACGAAGAGCCAGCCGGCGGCGGACGCCATCGCCGCCTCGGTGGCCGCGGGCCGCACGCTCGAGGCGTCGGCGCAGGCAGCCGGGCTCAAGACGAACAAGGTCGAAGCGCTCACGCGCGACCGGCCCGATCCGCGCCTCTCGGGCGCGCCCGGGTTCGTGGGCGAGCTGTTCCGGGCGACGCCCGGAAAGGTGGTGGGCCCGGTGCGGGGGATGAACGGCTGGTACTTCGGCCGCCTCGATGCGCTCGCGTCCGCCGACACCGCCTCGTTCGCGGCGCTGAAGGGCAACCTCACCACCGAGATCCTGCAGCGGCGGCAGCAGAGCTTCCTGATCGGCTACCTGGCCTCGGTGCGCAACAAGGCCCGCGTCGAGGACCATCGCGCGAGCCTGGCGGGCAACTAGTGTCCTGTCTCCGAAATCGCTTGCCAGTCGGCCGCCGCTGCATCCCGGCGGGCTGCGTTGCTCCTCCTCGACGTATCTCCGTGATACGACTTCGT
>Ga0210379_10000203_pt1 | contig 17898 bp, 16 predicted proteins | sample PLMedo_2_FD_155468 | JGI IMG/M metagenome (GOLD analysis project Ga0210379, IMG submission 155468) | Groundwater sediment microbial communities from an aquifer in East River, Colorado, USA - PLM4_32_coex redo | ecosystem: Environmental > Terrestrial > Soil > Riparian zone | place: USA: East... | reverse complement strand
CGGTCGCGATCATCCGCAGGCGGAACTTCCCCGCCTCCTTGAGGCACTCTTCCAGATGCCCCATGTCGTTATTGCGATAACGCATCCGCTCCGCCTTGCACAGCCGCACGCCGTCGATGATCGACGCGTGGTTGAGCTCGTCGGAGATGATGCAATCCTCGGCGCCCAGCAATGTCTCGAACAACCCGCCGTTGGCGTCGAAGCAGGAGGAATAGAGAATGGCGTCGTCGGTGTGCAGAAACTCCGCGATCCCGCGTTCGAGCTGCTTGTGGATCTCCTGCGTCCCGCAAATGAAGCGGACCGACGAAAGACCGTAGCCCCATTCGTCGAGGGCCTTGTGCGCCGCGGCGATGACGGCCGGGTGCGACGACAGACCCAGGTAGTTGTTCGCACAAAAGTTGATGACCTCACGTCCGCCGACCTTGATGGCCGCCGCCTGCGCGCTGGAAAGCACGCGCTCGTCCTTGTAGAGACCGGCTTCGCGGATGGAAGCGAGTTCGGCGGCGAGAATCGATTTGAGCTGGGTATACACGACAATCTCTCCTCGTTTGCTTGACCCTATTTCTTGAGGAGCAGCGACGGCCAGTTCTCCACGATGGTGTGGCCGCGACCTACTGTCGCACCGCCGTCCCGCGCTTGAGAAGGAAGTAGCTGGCCGAGAGCGCCAACATCAGCGTGGCCAGCCCGAACAACATCAACGGGTCGGCGCCGTGCGGCTCGATCTGGATGATATGACGGCCCGTAGCGATGATGGCGACGAGCAGGATGACTTCGACACGGACGCGGTGCTCCTTGAAGTAGACCCTCATCGTCTCCAGCAGCTCGAGCCCGAGCAACACCATGAGCACGCCGCCGAAGGCGTTCTGCATCGCTTCCTGGAAGGCCGCTGCCGTTCTCACTTCGCTCAGGCGATCGCCGACTCGTGTCACGAAGAGAAAATACAGATCGACGAGCGCCACGCAGACGATGAGCGTCAGCAGGACGATGAGGAGAATGACCACCGCATGCTCGAGGCGCTCGAGTGCACGGACCCATCTGCTTGTTACGACCGGGGAAACCGACACGCGCCTACCACCGGATAATCAGCTTCGGATGCTTTCCGATTTTCTTTTCGAACGTGGCCGGGTCGAAGTCCCGTGCGTCGACGATCGTATCCTTGCCGCGGTTGAGCATCACGTTCCAGATCTTGTCCTGGATGCCGTTCTCGCGCGATTCGAGCAGGTTCTTGGTGAGCTCCCACGTCTCGAACAGTCGCCGCCCGATCACGCTGTGAATACTGACACCCTTGATGATCATGCGCTGGAAGTCCTGGATGCGGAAGTCGCCCGACTTGAGGCCGAAGAGCACCACGTCCCCGCCCCGGCGCACCGATTGAATCGCGTTGTTGACGGACGAGTTGTGGCCGGCCATCTCCATCGCCACGTCGACGCCGTCGATGCCGCTGAACTTGACGACCTGTTCCACCACTTCGGGGTATGCCTTCCAGCCGTTGCGCTCTTCACCATGGATTTCGAACGGGATTACGTCGTCGGCGCCCAGCTTGCGGGCCAGCTCGGCGTTGATCGGGTTGGGCTCGATACCGATAAGACGCGACGCCCCCAGTGCCTTGGCGATCATGATGGTGAACTGCCCGATGGCGCCACAGCCGAAGATCGCCACCGATTTGCCGCGCAGATCCACCGCAGTGGAAGCGTGCACGGCGTTGCCGAACGGCTCCTGGACCACGGCCACTTCGGGCCGGATCTTGTTGATGTCGGTGCGCCACAGCACCGCGGCGGGGAGCTTGATGTACTCGGCGAAACCGCCGTCGCGCGAAATGCCGATAATACGCTCGTCGGTGCACACGTGGCGCTGGCCGATCAGGCACTGGTGGCAACGCCCGCACACGATGTGCGATTCGGCCGCGACCAACTCTCCCTTCTTGAGGCCGTAGTGAGCGGCCGCCACCGGCCCCACCTCCGCAACCTCGCCGAACACCTCGTGCCCGATGACACGGGTCGTCTTTCCCTCGGCCTTGAGTGACTCGTGGATCATGGTCTTGAACGAGGAGCGGAACCAGATGCCCGCGTCCGACCCGCAAAAGCCCGTGAACTTCACTTTGAGAATGACCGCGCTGGCGTCCAACGCGTCGGCCGGGTCGAGCCGGGGCTTCGAGACGCGCTCCTTGCGGAAGCCGCGCGTCTTGTCCCAGCGATCCCGTTCGGCGTCGTAGACCAGCGCCCACATCTCCTCGCCGGGGCGCGCGATGGTGGGCTTGCCGGTTTTAGCCGCGGCGACGGGCCGTGCTTCTCGTCGGGTGGGATTCGTGCTGCGCCGGGCGTTGCCGTGCGTTCGCGGTCGAGGGGTGTTCGCCATGTCAGGGGCTGTCCTTTTGGTTGATGTAATTGCTTGAAGCGCCTGCGGTCGCTTCGATGGGCGATGCGCAAAGAGTGGCTCCACGGGCGCTTTCGATCCTCACGGGCACGATGTCCCCGATCTCGATGCCGTCGCCCGGCAGAATCGTGTGCTTGAAGTTGTCCGTCCGACCCGAGACGAAACCGGGCTGCCTTTCCACGGCTTCCTCGACCAGCACGTCGGCGGTGCTCCCGACCAGCGCGTGGTTGATTTCTCCCGTGATGCGCTTCTGCAGGTCCACCAGTTCGACGATGCGGCGCGTCTTTTCGGCCGCGGGAACGTCGTCGGGCAGCTTGCGCTGCGCATAGGTGCCCTTCCGCTCGGAGTACTTGAAGATGAAGGCCGCGTCGAAGCGGACGTCCTCCATGAGGCGCCGCGTGTCTTCGAATTCCTCCGCCGTCTCGGTCGGGAAACCGACGATCACGTCGGTCGTTATAGAGACGTCCGGCACCCGGTCCCGCATCTCGGCGGCCAGTGCGCGGAATTCGGCGTGGGTATACGTCCGGCGCATGAGGTCGAGCACGCGGTCGTTTCCCGCCTGCAACGGGAGGTGGATATGCTTGCACAACTTCGGGTGCTCCGCGATGGCGCGAATCAGGTCCGCGGGAAAGTCCTTCGGGTGCGGCGAGGTGAAACGCACCCGCTCGACCCCCGGCACGTCGCCCACGATCTGCATCAAGTCCGCGAAGCGGACATTGCCGTGGCGGTACGAGTTCACGTTCTGCCCGAGGAGTGTCACCTGCCGGTAGCCGTCGCGGACCAGTGCTTCGACTTCGGCCACCACGCCGGCGGCGTCCCGGCTGCGCTCGCGCCCGCGCGTGAACGGGACCACGCAGAACGTGCACATGTTGTCGCAGCCGCGCATGACCGCGATCCAGGCATTGACGCCTCCGCTGCGGATCGGATCGACCCCGGTATAGGTCTCGGTGGTCGAAAGCTTGAGCGCGGCGGCGCCCAGCGCGGCACTCGGCTCGCCGTCGCCCCGCGCCGCGTCGATCAGCTCCGGCAGGTGCCGGTACGAGTCGGGGCCGGCGACGAAGTCGACCTCGTCGTGACCGTCGACCAGGTCCTGTTTCAGGTTCTGCGCCATGCAGCCCAGAATGCCGATGGTCAGCCGGCTCGAGCGAAGCGCTCGCTCGCGCTTGAGCTGCTGGAGGCGTCCGTAGATCTTCTGGTGCGCCTTTTCGCGGATCGCGCACGTATTGATGAGCACCACGTCCGACCGGCCGAAGCTGTCGGTGAGCGCGAACCCGCGGTTGACCAGGATCGACTTCACCAGCTCCGAGTCGTACTCGTTCATCTGGCAGCCGTAGGTTTCGATGTGGACCTGGATGGCCATTGGAACTCTCAATAGAGCGACGGCGGCATGGTCTGCACCATACCGCCGATTATTGCATCAACTCTCGCGGGGACAATATCTTGGGAGCAGACTATAGCAGATCGAGGCGCGCGCCGCCACGGCTGGTTTCCGGCCCTCCCCACGCCGATCGGGGAGGGCCGGAATCAAGCTGTTACATCTTCCCGACATCGCCGGGCGCCACCGGCTGGGGCACCACGTTCTTGATCGGCGGCAGGCTCTTGAGATAGGCGAAAATCGCCTTGAGGTCCTCGTCGTTGACCTTGCTGAAGTACTGCCACGGCATCGGCGGCAGAATGGGCCGACCCTCCCCCATGTGCTTGCCGGTGCGCAGCGCCTTGATGAACACGTCTTCCGTCCAGAGCCCGATGCCGGTCTGGTCGTCCGACGTCAGGTTGATCGCGTAGGTTATTCCCCACGGACCGACGTACGCGGTGAAGTCCGGCGCCATCAGGTACCAGTACCCTGGCGCCAAGGACTTGGTGTCAACCGGCGGAAGCTTCGAGCCCACCGGGTGGCCCGACATGAGGCGCGTCGCATCGGGAACGGGACCTTCGGCGGTAAAGACCTTGGGAGAATGGCAGTCGCTGCAGCCGATCATGTTGACGAGATAACGACCGCGTTCTACGGCGTCTTTGGACGAGTTCGGGTCCGCGGCCAGCGCCGTGGATGCCAGCGCGACTATCAAAATGAATGATACCAGACGAGCCAGTGCGTTCACACATGCCCTCCTATGAGTGAATTCTGACTTGGTTCGGGAGCGAGGAATCTACCCGGGCGCGCGACCCGGCGTCAAGGCGCTCTAGTCGCGGCGCGGCACCTCACTCATCAAGGCCAGTGGGTTCCGGTCGGGATCGAAGAACTCCACCAGCCAGAGGTCGGCCGTCTGGCCACGGTGGATCAGCCGCGGCTCGTGGGTGAACTCCACCCCCCGCGCCATGAGCTCGTGGTAGGCGGACTCGATGTCCTCCACGCGGAAATACACGATCGAAGAGAACTTCTGGGAGTCGTTCTCCGGCAGTCCGAGCATCAGGCGCACCTCTCCGGCCTGGAAAAACACCATCCCCGGGGCCTGAAAGAGGAACGGAATCCCGAGCGTGTCGCGGTAGAACTCCGTCGCCCGGAGTATGTCGCGGACGGTGAGCGCCACCTGGCCGATGGACGAAAGCCCGAACGTCGTTTTCCCGGAGCTCATGCGCCTCTCCTTGTTCGCCGTCCACCGCCCGGGCGGATGGCGGCGGTACTATAGCATGAACCGCCCGCGACTTGCCCGCGGGTCGCTTTCGTGTACACTCTCGCCTTGCAAAGGCCCTCGCCCATGTCGCCCAGCAGCTCCCCATCCATCCCGGTCGAGAAGATCCGGCTCGGCATCAAGCTGTTCCTGGCGTTCAGCCTCGTCGGTTTCATCGTCGTGATCCGGCGCTCGTCGCTCGGCGACACCTGGACGCATCTGCTCGAGTTCGACCCGCGCTACCTGGGCCTCGCGCTCGCGCTCACTTCCATGGATATCGTGCTGTCGGGTGCACGCATTTTCATCTTCGCCCGCAAGGTCTACCCGCCGATCACGTTCGGCGCGTGCGTGCGCAGTTGTCTCGTGCACGTCTTTCTGGCCGGCGTGACGCCTTCCCAGACCGGCGGAGCCGCCGCCCAAGTCTACGTGCTGTACGCGGAAGGTATGACCGTGCTGGACTCGACCGTCGTCTGTTTTCTCGGCGGGTTCATCTCGACGGTGATCATTCTGCTCGTGGGCGCGAGCCTGCTCCTGTTTCGCCAGAACCTGTTGCCGCCCGAGTTGGAGACACTTTCGTTGATCGCGTTCGCGGTCTACGTGCTGATCCTTGTCACGGTGCTCCTGACCCTAACCCACCCGGGAGCGTTCAAGCGCGCGGTTCGCTGGCTGATGACACGCCTCCCGCTGATGCGCAGGGCGCTCAACCACCATCACATGGTGGAGCGTTCGTTCGCGACCGTGGACCGTTACCACGATCTCATGACGTCTTTCCTCCTGCGCGGGAAGCTGATCTTCATCGCCGGCGTGTTCATCACCGGACTCATCTACCTGAACAAGTTCTTCATCGGGTGGGTGGTGCTGCGCGGTCTCGGCGTCGACGTGGAACTGGGGAAGGTGCTCCTTCTGCAGATCATTCCGCTGCTGGTGTTCTATTTCTCGCCGACCCCGGGTTCGGCCGGGCTCGCGGAAGTATCGACGATGGCCGTGATGAGCCCTGTCGTCCCGCGGAGCTATCAGGCGATCTACGTCCTCCTGTGGAGGTTCTTCACGATGATCATCAACATGCTGCTCGGCGCGGCGGTCGTCGTGAGCTACCTCTCGGACAAGCGTGGACGGCGGCGCCGGGCGCGCACGGCTTCCGCGTAGGTCGAACCGCCCTGGTCAGGGCGATCCGCACGGCGGGCAGCCCTTGTCGAAAACGATCTTCCATCCTCCGTTGTCTTTCCGCCGCCACACGGAATTGAAGGTCCCCGTCTGTTGGCCTTCCGGGTCGAAGACCGGGCCCGAGGTGAAACCCAAATCAGGCGACGACTCCAGCACGACGGCCACGTCCGGCCGCCAGGAGAACGGGGCCTGCTCACCTTCGAACAGGCTCGCCCATGCATCGACGATCGCGGCCTTCCCTCGGATCTCGCCGGCGCGTCCAAAGAAAACTGCATCGTCGGAGATGAACCTCGCAAACGCGGCCTGGTCGCGATCCGCCATGGTCTTCGCGAACGCGGTCTCGGCGGCGCGCAGTTCCCCTTCGCGTTTCACCCGCATCGTCGGGGCGTCCGCCGACGCCAACGGCAACGCGACCACCATCATGACAGCGATTAGCAAAACGATTCTTCCAGCGACGCTCCATCTGTGCTGCATTGAAACCCCCGATTGAACCTCGCGGGTCCTGTCGCCGATCCACGCCGCTGCCGATGCATCGTGACCCGGTTCGGCGCCACCCGCGGGTGGCTAGAACTCCGCGCTCCTGACTTTCGTCGCCACCTGCGCCTCCGTCATGCGGTCGGCCGCTTCCACTCTGATTTTCACGCCGCGCAGCTCCGAGCTCTTCTCGACCATCTGCGCGAATTCGCGTTTCGCTTCCGCCGGCCCCATCACCAGCAACTGGTCCGGTTTCCCGATCGCCTTGATCACGTCCTTGTAGAAGCTGGCGAGGTGGTGCTTCTGCTTCGCCTCGCGCTGGCTATCCAGGTTTTTGGCCTGCGGTCCATACGCCAGACCCGTGCGCCGGCCGCCGGGCGGTCCCGGGTGACGCTCGAGGTCCGATTCGATCACCTGCTGGGATTCCTTGCCAGCGTCTATGACCGTTATCAGTGCCTGGTGGTGATCGATCCAGAGGCCCACTTTTTTCATGATGAGAGCTCCTTGGTGCGGCCCCCGAAGCTTAGCAGAACTACGGCGCCAACACCAACTTTGGGGGTCATTGCGCTGGTTCACGGCGTCCTCATCGCGTGAACCGGCCTTCTCTGCTATACTTTCCAGGTGGCGCCCCCCGGGCGCCTTCTACCCTTCGGACCCAAACCATGCAATTACGCCTCCCCGCCCTCGTCGCCCTCGTGGCGTCGGTTGTCTCGCCCGTCGCCGACGCCAGGGCCGCGGCCCCCACGCACATCTGGAGCCAGCGCTTCGGCGACGCCGCGTCCCAGAGTGCGCGCGCGCTGGCAATCGACGCCCTCAGCAATATCGTCATGACCGGTGAATTCTCCGGTGCGGTCGACTTCGGTGACGGACCGCTCTCCAGCGCCGGCGGCACCGACATCTTTCTCACCCGGCTCGGTCCGAACGGGGCGGTCCAGGTGAGCCGGCGTTTCGGCGACGCCTCGAACCAGCGCGCCGCCGATATGACGGTCGGCGGGGACGGCCGCACGTTTCTTGTGGGTTTCTTCTCGGGATCCGTCGACTTCGGCGGGGACACGCTTGCCAGCGCGGGCAGCAACGACGTGTTCGTCGCGGGTTTCGATCCGAGTCTCGGGCACCTGTGGAGCAAACGATTTGGCGACGGCGACGGACAGTACGCGAGCAGCGTTGCGGTCGACGACGCGTCCAACCTCTACGTGGGAGGATATTTCAGCGGGAGCATCGACTTCGGCGGCGGTGCGCTGGTCGCGGCGGGGTTCGACGACGTGTTTCTCGCCAAGTTCAACAGCAACGGTGTGCACCTGTGGAGCAAGAGTTTCGGCAATTCGAGCGCCCAGGAGGTGCTCGACGTCGCCGTGGACCCGTCCGGCAACGTGTTGATCGTCGGCCAGTTCCTGGGGACCATCAATTTCGGCGGCGCCAACCTGACGGGGGTCGGCGTCGACGCGTTTCTCGCGAAGTTCGGTCCGACGGGTTCGCATCTGTGGAGCAAGCGCTTCGGGTCGACGCTGGCACAGAGCGCGCAGGCCGTCGCGACCGAGGCCCACGGAGACGTATACCTCACGGGGACGTTCAAGAATGCGGTCGACTTCGGCGGCGGCGTCCTCACCAGCGCCGGCGAAGACGACGTGTTCCTGGCGAAGCTCGACGCCGCCGGAAACCATCTGTGGAGCAAACGCTTCGGCGACGCGGCGGCAGGGCAGGCGGCGAAGTCGGTCACGGTCGACCCGTCGGAACGCGTCAGCATCGGCGGGTATTTCCGGGGGTCGGTGGACTTCGGAGCCGGGGTGCTCACCAGCGCGGGTCTCGAGGACGGTTTCGTTGCCCAGTTCACTCCCGCCGGCGCCAGCGAATGGAGCACGCGCTACGGCGACGCGGCCGCACAATCGGTGGAAGCTGTGGCCGCGGACCCGTTCGGCGACCGGCTGCTGGCCGGCAAGTTCGCCAGTGCGATCGATTTCGGCGGCGGCAGTCTCACCAGTACGGGCGCCGACGACGCGTTCCTGGCCCGCCTCAACGCGTGGCCGCTCACCTCTGCGTCCCCGCGCGGCCTCGACGCGGCATCGTTGCGCGCGTTCCCGAATCCGTTCAACCCGTCGACCACGTTGGTAGCGTCGGTTCCGTACGGCGGGCACGCGACGCTCACGATCCACGACGCCGGCGGGCGGCGCGTGGCGACGGTCTTCGACGGCGTGCTGCCCGCGGGGACGACGGCGCTGCGCTGGTCCGGCGTGACCGATGCCGGCAGCCGCGCCCCCTCGGGCGTCTACTTCGCGCGCCTCGAATTCCCCGGCGGGGCGATGACGCGCAAGCTCGTCCTGCTCAAGTAGCGACCGTCCCCAAAACTGGGGAAGCCCGGGCCATCGTGGTCCCGGGCTTCCTTTGCAAGGGGCGGTCGAGTTCGGTTATACGCCTGACTACTTTTTCTTCCTGACCACGGCCTGGAATTCCACGCAGGCCTCGAGCGTGAACTGCAGCGGGTCCGACACCGAGGGCGTCGGAACGACCGCCTCGTTCTCGACCAGCAGCACCAGGCGCGGATCCTCGCCGGCGAGCAGCGATTCGAGCGCGCGATTCACCAGGTTGACGCCCGTTTGATTCAGTTTGACGGCCGGCGCACCCAGCTTTATCGCCTCGAGTGACTGGTTCGTGAACGATACGAACGCCGCCGGACCGTCGTCGAACGGGCCGCTCACCACGTCCTGGCGCGCGATATTGATATCCGCGGTGACGTTCCAATCGTGCGGCGTCACGTTGGAAGTCTGGAACGACCCGGACTTCATCGAGATGCGCCTCACGTCGCTCAGCGTCATGTTGTTGGCCTCAAGCGCCGCGAGCAGCGCCGCCTTGAACTGGTCGCAAACAACGAAGCTCTCGAAGGTGCCCGTCGTCTGGTATTCATCAAGGGTCACGCAAACTGTCTCTTGAATGACGACATCGCTGTTATTCAACACGCAACCCGGCGCCGTGGCGAGCAAGGTGCCCAGCATGGCAATGCCGAGGAGTCTGGTGCAGAGCTGATTCATTGCGTTACACTCCTGTTGGAAAATGGAAACCGAACCGCTAGCCCCGCCGTCACGGATTGCTCCGAAGCGAGGTTGTACTCGCCATAGGCGGCGACGAAGCCCACCTGATATGACACCCCCAATGTCAGCTGTAAGTCCGCATTCGAACTGAAGTCGAGCTCGACAGGCTCGACGTTAATATCATCAAAGCGATACCTGATCGCCATCCTGTACCAAGAAATGGACAGTCCCGCATACGGGTAGATCGAACCCACAGCGACCCCGCTGTGGACGGCGACGGTGGCCAGTTCGCTGTCGAGCACGTCCCGGTCGTCGTCGTTGTGCAACTCGGCGTGCTGCCACATGACCGCGAGCGCCACATCCACCGGGGCGAGTTTCGGAAAATACTGCGACACACTGTGTCGCACCCCGGCGCCCCATACCCCCAGCCTCCCCACGTCGCTACTCCCGGTGTCGTAGAGAATGAGGCGTCCGACCGCCTCGGTCCCCTTCCACGACCCCACCCGCAGCTGCGGGCAGGACAGGTACATGTGGTCGACGTCGAAGCCCCCGGGGAACGCGAACACCAGCGACGAGTCCCCGGTGACATAGACCGCGTCGGGATCCCCGACGACGGTCGGCGCCCTGACGGTCGTTTCCGGCTCGAAGCCACCTTCAGTGGTCGCCAGAAACGTTCGACTTTCTTCGCCGAACAGCGTCGCCGTCACGTTCAATTCGAGGCTGATATTGAACCCGTCGGCGATACGGGCGGAGTGAAACAGCCCCGAGTTCAGATTCGAACGAAACCCGTCGACGAGCGGGGCCATGTAACCGGTCGCGTTTCGCCCGGTGTAGGCCTCCAGCCGATCGTCCACCTGCGCCTTCGCGGAGCCCGCGAACGCAAGGCATACCAGCACCACCCCAACGCTGCCCGGTCGTTGTCTCGCCAAAATCCAAGCCCTCCGACCGCGTCGCCATGGACCACGAGGGGTCTCAAAAACGGTGCACTAGTATAGCACGCAAATGTTGGCGTGTTCAAGCGCCGGAACAGGCTTTACACTGTGAAAATGCTAACAGCCTCGCCGCGTTCGGTGATCGCACTTTGCGCCGCCTTCGGGGTTGCGCTCGCGTGTTCGCGTACCCCGGAGCGAACCGTGCCCGCACCCGCGCGCGGGCCGCTGATCCTGCTCGCGGTCGACGGCATGGAATGGTCGGTGGCGACCCCGCTCCTCAACGCCGGACGACTCCCGAACCTGGCCTCCCTCATGGCGCGCGGCTCCTTCGGGTACCTGGAGACGATGAGCCCCACCTACTCCCCGGTGGTGTGGACCACCATCGCCACCGGGAAACCGCCCGGCGAGCACGGGATCAAGCATTTCATTTACACCGAGGGCGGTGCCACCCGCTACTACTCGAGCGGCCACCGCGCGACCAAGGCGGTCTGGAACATACTTTCCGATTACGGGCTCACCGTGCACGTGCTCGGGTGGTGGATGACCTTCCCCGCCGAGGCGATCAACGGCCTCATGGTCGCCCAGACCAACACCACCGGCGTCCTCGATGACCCGAAGCGGGCGCTGTGGAAGGGATCGCTGCTCCGCGGGGTCGAGGGCCAGGTCAGCCCGGTGGCCCGGCAGACCGAGGTGATGGACATCCTCGACGCCGCCGAGGCCGGGTTCGACTCGCTCGCCCGCTCGATTTTCGACGGCGCCATCGACGCGCCGAAAACGCCTTTCACGAAGCTCATGTGGGACCAGTCGCGGTGGGCGTTCCGGGCCGACGCCGTCTATACGCAGGTCGCCGAGCGGCTGCTGGAGGAACGGCAGCCCTTCGACCTCCTGACGTTCTACCTGGGCGGCCCCGACGTCGCGAGCCACCGCTTCTGGCGCTACGCGCATCCGAAGGACTTCTTCTTTCCACCCTCGCCCGAGGAGGTCGCGGCGTTTGGACACGTGATCGACGATTACTACGTGCACCTCGACCGCGTGCTAGGCGACGTGCTGCGGCTCGCTCCCGGGAACGCAACCATCATGATCGTGTCCGATCACGGGTTTCACACCGTGAACCCAAAGCAGGAGTTCAAGGTCGAGGACGCACCGGAGAACTGGAACTCGGGCAATCACCTCGACGAGCCGCCGGGCGTGTTCATCGCGGCGGGGCCGATGATCCGCGACGCGACGCCGGGCGATTCGCTCTCGCTCCCGTTTTCCGCCGGCGTGCTGGGAGCGGTCGGGAGCGTCTACGACGTGCTGCCGACCCTCCTGGCGATCAAGGATGTCCCGGTCGGCCGCGACATGCGCGGCAAGGTGCTCACGGATGTAGTCGACGCCGCGTGGCTCGAACGCTTCCCGGTCCGTCACGTGAAAACGCACGACGACCAGGCGTTCGAAACCGCCCGGCGGGCGCGCATAAAGGAAGCGGCGGATCAGGCGGAGCGGTTGGAGCAGCTCAAGTCGCTGGGGTACATCCAGTGACGGGATGTTTTCTACGGTTGAGGCTTATCGGTACATCGCCTTGACCCGTCCCCACGTTGAGGGCCCGACGGGAACCGTCAGGCACGGAATGCTGTGATACGGCGGACCGAGATAGTTGCAGAAGCACGTGATGGGCTTGATACACACGCCGCCCGCGTCCAAAAAATCGACGCCACCGCCGCAGCGGTCCCCTTCGACCTCGCCACTTTGCGATACCGGAATCAGCCGGCGAATCACCCGTTCCCAAGTAGATCGCCGCCTGTACAACGATCGGACCTGCCAGACAAGTAGGGTACTGAACGACCACCCCGCCATGGGAGTCTCCGGTGAAGGTCATCGTCGGAGAGAATGCGTCTCCCAGCCAGGTCAGCGTGGATTGGCAGGTGCTTATTCGGTAGCGAACACCGACGGCGTCCGGCGAAGGCCAGTGGATCACGTACAACCTGATCAAGCCGTCGTCGTTGGTCAGCACGCAACTCCCCAGAGCGTCGCTGCTTGTCGACATCGTGAGCCCATTGGCTAGGGCGGATCCGCCCCCGAGGAGCGTGAGACTCAGCAGTAACACGAGGAGTCGCATGATGTCACCAACTGCGGCACACTAAGACTTCACCCGGACGCGTACCGGCGTAAGGAGTTTCGAAGACGGAAGGCGCCGGCGTGAGCACCAGACTGCACAACCTCGCGATCGAAGGGACGAAGCCGGGGCACGATTAAGGAGCTTTACCGAAGGCGGTGAAAGTCGCCCTTGTCCCACTCCTCACTTGTATAGACTCTTCACCCTTCCCCATGTTGTCGATCGGACCGCGACAGGCTCTACTAGCACTTGAGTGCCGTTATCTTGGTACGCTTCAGAGCGTTTCATGACGCCCCCAATCGACAGAGTTCAAGGCAGGACTGCGACGAACGCGAGAATTGTATCACATATGATAGCACGTACCGGACTTCCCGAGCCTTCGCCATTGACACTTTGGGAAACAGTTCACACCGTCCACGATAAGGAGAGAGCAGAAGGGCCACCCGAAGGGCGGCATCGCCGTGGCGGAGCGACTACTTCAACAGGACCATCTTCTTCGACTCGCTGAATCCCCCCGCCGTCAATCGATAGAAGTACACGCCCGACGGCGGCGCGTCGCCGCGCGCGTCGATCCCGTTCCACCGTGCGGCGTACGTACCCGGGCCGTGATGGCGGTGAACCACGGTGGCGACCAGGCCGCCGCGTGAGTCGAAAACCGACAGGTCGACGTCGGCGGCACGCGCGACCTCGAAACGAATCGTCGTGGCCGGATTGAACGGGTTGGGGTGGTTCTGGAACAGCCTCGCCACCGGCGCGGGCGCCGGCTCCACCGGGGTGACCGGCGGTTCGTTGTCGAAGAAATAGATCCAGTCGTCCTGCTCGTCGACCCCGGTGATGTCCAGGTCACCGTCGTTGTCGCGGTCGTGCAGAATGGCGCACGAGCCCGAACTAAAGGAACCGAGTGTGCGCCGGTTGACGAACTCGCCGAGTTGGTTCTCGTAGAGCGTCCAGGTGCCGCTGCCGGCATCGCTGGTGACGAGGTCGAGATCGCCGTCGCCGTCGACGTCGCCCGCGTCGATGGCGTGCGGGAAGTCCCCGGTCGGATACGTGGTGACTGGACTCAGGCCGCCGGCACCGTCGCCAAACAGAACGCCCATGTTGTCCTGCCACGAGTTTGCCGATGCCACATCGACATTGCCGTCGCCGTTGAAATCCCCGGCCGTGAGTTGCCACGGCCTCCCGCCCACAAGGACGGAGGGCCGGGCGACGAGATTCCCCTCCCCGTCGTTCAAGAGCACGATGACCGAGTACGGCGAGCTGAACGTCCCGCAGAACACGTCTAGCAGGCCGTCGTTGTTCGCGTCGCCCACCGCGATCGCGTACTCGCCGTTCCCGCCCGTTTCCTTCGCGACCGCCGCAGCGAACGTCCCGTCCCCGTTGTTCATCAGGATCGAGAGGTTGTCGTCCACGCGGTTGGCCGTCACGATGTCGTCGTAGCCATCGCCGTCCAGGTCGAGGACGCCTACGCCGCGCACGTACTCACCCGCCGAGTAGCTGGTTTTGCCGGTGAAGCCGCCCGCGCCGTTGCCGATCAAGACCGTGACCTGGTCGTTGGTGCCGTTGCCGATCACGACGTCGATCTCGCCGTCGAGGTTGAGGTCGCTGCCTTCGCTGGGGCTGGGCGCGCTGCTGTCGGGGAGGCTCTCCACCGTGAAACTCGAATAACCGCCGGCGCCGTCGTTCAGGAACACGCGCGCGTCGCCGGTCGTCTCGCACGGAACCAGCAGGTCGGTCCATCCGTCGTTGTCGAGGTCGCCGGCGTACGCTCCGTAAGGTCCCACCAGCGTGTCTCCCTCGAGCCGGCACGTGATCCGACCTATGTAGGTCAAGTCCATCGTCGTCCCTGCGGTCTTGATCGAGAAGCTCCACGCGTAGCCCGACGCCAAGGGCTCGCCCGAGTCGTTCAGGATCGCCTTGCTCAAGACCACCGTCACCCGCTCCCCGGCGAAGAACGGCTCGTTCGGCGCGAAGGTCACGGTGTTGGGGGAGAAAGCGAACGTGCCGGCGGCGGGGCCCGACCAGCGCCCGTACACGTGGAACGACGCCGTCGTCACGGTCGTCGAATCGATCAGGTCCGAGAAATACGCGACGACGGCGGTCGTCGCTGGAGCGTCGACGCGCTCGCGGGTCGGCCGGGTATAAGCAACGAACGGCGCCGCATCGGCGGTTCCGAAACCGGCCACCCAGGCCGCAACCGCGAGTGCGCTTGTACAGGCGAGATTCCTCATGGACATCTACACGTCGATATGGCCCCGGGTCACGAGAACCGTCTGACCGCCCACGCGAACCGAACTTGGCTTGCCGTCGTTCACGTCCGACTCGATCTGGATGAAGCTCGGGCGCCCCATTTCGAAGCCCTGCTCGATCATCCACCGCGCGGTCCCGTCGGCAGGGCGTTCCCGGCGAACCAGATAGCCCGCGAACGCCGCCGCCGCTGAGCCGGTGGCGGGGTCCTCGCTGACCCCCCAGGGCGAGAACATACGGGCGTGGGCGGTGACGCCCCGGGTCTCCGCCTCGAACGCGAACAGGAAGACCTGCGGCGCCCAGTGCGACGAGAGGTACTGATTCCACCATTCCCAATTCAGGCGCGCGCGGCGCACCGCCTCGAGCGAGGCGAGCGGCACGAACATGAAGGGCATTCCGCACGAGATGGCCTGCGGCTCGTCGCGGGTGTCGTCGAGCACGTCGGGCGCGTCCAGCGAAAGCATCGCCGCAAGAATCTCGGACGGCGGCGGGCTCGCCCCCCACTGCGGGAGCTGCGCCGCCGTAAACTGCGCGAAATAGGGCTTGTCGCCGCCCCCGTGGATGGTGACCGGCACGGCACCCACGCCCTCGCCGAGCACCACTTTTCCTTCGCCACGCTCCAACTTCACACGCCCGGCCGCCGCCAGCACGCAGGCGGTGCCCACGGTCGGGTGTCCTGCAAACGGAAGCTCGCGCGTCGGCATGAAGATGCGCACCCGGAAGTCGTGGTCGCCGGACTCCGGGGGAAACACGAAACTGGATTCGGAAAGATTGAATTCGCGCGCGATCAGTTGCATCTGCTCGGGCTTGAGACCGCTGGCGTCGGGGACGACGGCGAGCGGGTTACCTCCGAAGACGCGATCGGTGAAGACGTCGGCGGTCCAGAATTCGTAGCGCATGGAAGGGGCCTCCTCGCGGTCGCGCCGATGATAGCACAGCCGCGGTATCGGGCGGCGCATGGACGTCCGTCGGCCCCGCGGGAGTCCCCACCAGATAGTCGCCGTACTTCCGCGCGCGGACACTCATTGCGACGATCAGACTTGATTCGTTGTTCGGCTGCCGACTACAATGTCCAGGTTGCAGTTTACGATAGGGTGGCAGGGTGTGCCGCGGCCGATGGCAAGGACCCGAGGTGCGCTTCGGGCGAGGACGGGAGCAATGCGCTCGCCGGTATCCCGATTCCGTAAACTTATCGCGCAGAAGTTGGGCGTCTGCCCCTTCTGCATGCGAACTTCCGCCGTCGGCAGCCTGGTCCTGTGGACCTTGCGCGTTGGCGTCCACGCCGTTCGGCCGAGCCCGCGGTTCGAACTTCTCCTCCTGGTTCCCGCGGTCGCGCTTTCGCTTCTGTTTCTGTCTCATCTAGTCGCCTATATGGCTCGAGCGGGTGTGCGCGTGCGTCGTCACCGCGCGCTCGCGCTCCAACTGGGCGGCACCCCGCCGGACGTGGGACGGCGCGAGTTCCTGATCACGGTGCTCCGGGCTGGCGGTTATGCCGTCTTCATAAGTCTCTTTGGAGACATCGTCTTTTCCCAGGTAACCACGTGCAAGGCCCCGCATGACCCCGCCCCCACCAACAACATTTACGCGGAAGCATCGTCGGAAGAAGTCGCCCGGATGTTCTATGTCGAAGAGGCGTTTCGTGTGTGCGAGCGCAACTGCGCCACACTCACGTGCGAGGGCGGCGGGGTTTGCCTTCAGAATGACGGCGTGACTCCAGTCGCCGAAGAGCCCAAGTGCCAGCCCAAAGTGGGCGGCGGCTACTACTGCACCGGCAAAGTCAAACAGTGCGCGTGCGCGTGCCAGCAGTGCACCGGCGAGCATCGTCCGGGTGAGACCTCACCGGACCCGGGCCCGGGAGACACCGGTCCGGGGGGGCTCTCGGGCGGTTTCGGGACGGGTTCTGATGAAGTCGAAGCCCAGGCGAACGCGCGCCAGAATGCAAGAGACAAGTGCGATTCCTTCTGTCGTTGGTTCGAGGATTGCCAGCCGCAGGTCTGCAAGCGCGACGCGGAACCCGTTTTCGGGGCCATCAAGAGCTGGCCGACGGCGACTGGCAGGGCCGCGTGGATCAAGATCAAGAGGTGCAGGTGCACGTGTCAGGATTGAGCGCCATGGGCGCGTTACGATGGAACGTGCGCTGGATCACGCTGGCCGTGGGCGTGGTTCTGTCACAGAACGCGGCAGGCGCCATCTATCAGGAGGTGGGCGACGCGCCGCCTGTCGTTCCCGGGCAGCCAACCATCGCCAGTCCCCTCGACGGAATTCACGGCGTGTTGAGCGGCGCGCTCGACGTGGACCTCTATTTCATCTTTATCGCCGACCCGGTGGCGTTCTCGGCGGCGGTCGTTGCCGACCCGGCATTCGATTCGCAACTGTTCCTGTTCAACCCGGGAGGCATCGGGATCCTGCACGACGACGACACGCCGCCCGGTGGGGTTTTCCGGTCGACGATCACCGGACCCATCGGTTTTCCGGCAGGATTCTATGTGCTCGGCATCTCGGCACACGACATGGACCCCGAGTCGCCCGGGGCACTGCCGCTGTGGCTCGACGATCCGGTCTTTGTGCAGCATCCGCCAGATGGCCCGGGCGTCGTGCTCGGCGCATGGAGCGGTGCGGCAGTCGTGGACGACGGTCATTACTGGATCCGGCTGGCGGGCTGCACGGCGGCAACACCTGTCGCTCAGGCCGATGCGTGGAACGAATCCGCCGACGCCCCGGATCTCTTCCCCGGGCAGGGCACGATCGGCGCGGGAAATCTGGCCACGATTCTGGGGTCGTTCATCGACAGCCTGGACGTGGACATCTACTGCATCAACATCGTGAACCCTCCCGCGTTCTCCGCCACCACCGACGCGCTGCGGTGGGGTGACACGCAGCTCTTTCTCTTCGACGCGAGCGGCCGCGGCATCACGCACAACGACGACAACCCGGCGTTGGGGTCACGCTATTCACGGATCAGCGGAGGGTTCGTCCCCGGCCCC
>Ga0210379_10000202_pt1 | contig 17909 bp, 17 predicted proteins | sample PLMedo_2_FD_155468 | JGI IMG/M metagenome (GOLD analysis project Ga0210379, IMG submission 155468) | Groundwater sediment microbial communities from an aquifer in East River, Colorado, USA - PLM4_32_coex redo | ecosystem: Environmental > Terrestrial > Soil > Riparian zone | place: USA: East... | reverse complement strand
CGGCACCGCCGAGATCAAGCATCTCAAGGTGGCAAGCTGACGAGCATCGAAATCATGCATAGCGATGCTCTCCCCTCATCCCCGCCCTTCTCCCGAGTGGAGAAGGTGCGCCGAAACGTGGAGCAGGGGCCCCGATTCTGGGGATGCGACCGTGGAGGCGCGCGTAAGCACGCGGACAATTGCGGCGCTGCATCCCGCTGCGGGGTCGCATCCATCGGCCACGGCCGACGGAACCTGCTCCGCCCTCCGCGGGCGCGTTCGAGGCGCAAAGACGCTGATGCGCCTTTGCGCGGAGCCTAACAATGGCCAAGGTCCTGACCCAGGCGCAGGCGAAGAGCATGGGGCTGCCCGGGCGCAAGTCGCTCGAGATCGTCTCCGGCGAGAAGGGTTCGCAGGCGGTCACGCTGCGCCTGGTCGAGATTCCGGTGGCGAAGCCCGGTGAAACGCCGCGCGGCCCGCATTTTCACAAGGGTTTCGAGGAGTGCATCTACGTCATGTCGGGCGAGGGCTGCACCGAGGCCGGCAGCGGGAAGCATTTCCTGAAAACGGGCGACACCATCCTTATTCCGCCCGGAGAGAAGCACGTGACACGCAACACCGGCAGGGAGCCGCTGGTACTGCTGTGCTTCTTCCCGGTGGCCGATATCTCAAGACGCACTGAAGAGCAAAAAGCGTGAGTGGTGAGTCGCGCAACTACCATTGACCTCGCCGCCCGTTCTTTCCACTCACTACTCGCCATTCACAACTGACCCAATCATGTCATTCGATGTTCTGTGTTTGCGTCCCGAAGTGGATTTCACCCGCGCCGGCGTCACGCCGCCGGCGGGGCTGACGATCGCCTACCGCAGGCCGGATGACCCCGAGCTTACAGCCCTCATCAGGGGCGCCCGCGCGCTGGTAATACCGGCGGTCGGCGGCAAGCTGCCCGGGTCGCTGTTCGAAGGCAGCCAGGTCAAGCTGCTGCAGGTGACCGGCGCCGGCGTGGACCGGGTTGACGAGGCGGCTATGAAGAAGCTCGGCATCGCGGTCGCCAACGTGCCGGGCGGCAGCAACAGCGCGGTGGCCGAGTACGTCGTCGGCTGCGCCATCGTGCTGCTGCGGCGCCTGATCTGGTCCGACAAGGAGATCCGCGGCTCCAATTACGTTTCCTTCCGCGGCCGCATGGTCGCCGACAACTTGCCGGGGCTGGAGGGGCTCACTGTCGGCGTGGTGGGCCTGGGCACGATAGGGTGCGCGGTGGCGGAAGCCTTTTGCCGCTTCGGCTCCCGCATCGTCTATTTCGACCCGACGCCGCGTGACGCGGATGCCGCCAGGATCGGGGCAAACTACCTACCGCTCGACGATCTGCTCAAGACGGCGGACATCGTCACGCTGCACATGCCGCTGCTGCCGCAAACCCGCAGCATGATCGGGACCAGGCAGTTCTCCATGATGAAGAGGGGTGCGGTGCTGATCCAGGCTTCTCGCGGCGGCATTGTCAACGAGGTCGCGCTCGCCGCCCACCTCAACTCCGGGCATCTCGGCGGCGCAGCGGTGGACGTCTACTCAGTCGAGCCGCCCGATACCGACAACCCGCTGTTTGCCCTCGAGGGCGATGCCGCCCACCGCGTGCTATTCACGCCCCACGTTGCGGGCGTGACGGCGCAGGCTTCAGCCAACCTCTTCCGCGAGGCCTGGGCCAACATCGAGCGCGTCCTCGTCAAGGGCGAGGCGCCGCTCAACCGCGTTTACTAGAATCATGGCGCGCGTGTCCCCCGCAATGCCGGCGCAGTTCGCGCAGGTCGCCGACCACATGGCGCGCTGGAAGAAGACCAAGGGCTACCCGCCCAACAGCTGGCTTACCCTCGTGCGCCGGCCGGGGGTGTTCCGAGCCTACCGCAATCTTCATACAGCGGTGATGATGGATGAGGGCGAAGTATCGAAGGCGTTGAAGTTCATGGTCGCGCACATCGTGAGCAGCGCGTGCGGGGATCCTTACTCCGCAGCGCACAACGCGGAAAACGCGGCGCACATCGCGCACGTCCCGACCGAGAAGGTGGAGGCATTGCCGCGGTTCCGGACGAGCCCCTTATTCACCCCGGCTGAGTGCGCCGCGCTCGAGCTGGCGCTTGCGGCAGGCAACTGCCCGTCGGTGGTGACCGACGGACACTTTGTGGAACTCAGGAAGCACTACAGCGAGGACGCCATCATCGAGATCGTGGCGGTGATCGCGCTGCTCGGCTGGCTCAACCGCTGGAACATAACCCTTGCCACGGCGCTCGAGACCGAAGCGCTGGCATTCGCCGAGAAGCATCTCGCGCCCTCGGGCTGGACCGCAGGCGTGCATGGCCATACCATCCCCGTTTCACGAGGAAAAACTCGATGAAACAGGCAGCAAGACAACTGGGAGTCGCAGTCATCGGCGCCGGCCGCATCGGCACATTGCGTGCCCGCCTTGCCGCGAAGCACCCCTCCGTCGGGTTCCTCGCCATTTCCGATCTCGACCCGCAGCGCGCGAAGGCGCTCGCCGGCGAGGCCGGGGCGGATTTTCATACCGGAAGCAATTTCGAGGCGATCGAACGGCCGGAAGTGAACGCGGTGTTCGTGTCAACGCCCGAGGGCGAGCATTCGGCGCCCGTGCGCCGGGCGCTCGAGCTCGGCAAGCCGGTGCTGTGCGAGAAACCGATCGCATTGACGCTGAAAGATGCCGACGACATTCTCGGGACGCTCAAGGCGACCGGCGGGAAGCTGCGCATCGGCTACAGCCGCCGCTACAAGGAATGCTTTCTCCGGGCCAAGGAACAGATGATCCACGGCCGCCTGGGGAAGGTGGTCGGCGGACTTGCGCGGGTCTACAACTCGCGCGCACAGACTTTCGCCATCCTCAAGCGCGATCCCCACGCCACGCCGGTGCTGGACGTGCTCACCTATTACGTCGACCTGATGTGCTGGTTCCTGGAGGGCAACCGGCCGGTGGAAGTCGTGGCGCGCGGCCAGCACGGCATTTTCAGGGACGCCGGCTACAGCGCGCACGACGCGACCTGGGCGATCGTGACCTTCGCCGATGGCGCGGTGGTGAATTTCGGCATCAGCTACGCGTTGCCGGCCAGGTTCCCGACCCAGGGGCAATCCGACCGCGTCGAGCTGCTGGGAACCGAAGGCACCATGCTGATCGACGACGACCACAAGGAGCACCTGCTTTTTACGGAGAAAGGCATCCCGCACCCGTATGTGCCGGGGCACAGCCTGGAGCTGGCGTTCCTCGGCAGCAATACCGCCGGCGACTGGGCGCTGGGCGATTTCTGGGGCCCGCTCGCCAATGAAACGCGGGCGTGGCTGGACCATCTCGTTACGGGAGCCCCCACGGCGCACACCACACCGGAGCAGGCGCGCGTCAACCTCGAGACCACGATCGCCATCGAGCGCGCGGTGGCGTCCGGCAAGGCGGTCCGGCTGCCCCTCGAAACCTGATCCTGGCTCACGTCTCTCTCGGTTCGATGCCGGGAGGAAACGGTGAACCTTCAATGGCGTTTTCGTTGACGTTCCACGAGAGCGTAATGCGTGGCCGTTCGCCGCGATAAGGATTTACCGCGTGCACCACGCTGCCGGGAAACATGATGAGGCTGCCGGGAGTCATGTCGGCATAAAACGGGGTGGTGAGGCAGCCTTCCTGGTAAGTGCAACAGCGCGCGTACCTCGGATCCACAATGCCAAACCGGCCGGCGTCAGGGTCTTTGGCGTCGGCGTCGCCGGGGTCGAGAAAGTACACGAGGCTCGCGGTCGCGCGGTAATGACTGTGCGGCAAACAGTAGTCGCCGTCGCGGTACACGTTGGCCCACCCCAGGTCGGCGACGGCGGTGGAACACTTGAGCGCGCGCCGAAAAAATTCAAGCGCCCGTTCCTGCACCAAGGTCGCTTCCGCACAGCCCCAACGGTCGAGGTGATGCACTTTGGTTCCACCCGTTGAACGCCCCCAGCGCTTGATGGCCGAGGCCTCCTGCACCAATTCCAAAATAACCTGCTTCAAGCGCGGGTGATAAAGATCGGTATCAGTGAATCGCGTGGAATGCAAAATGCCGTCGAGCGTGTCGAACGATTGGCCATCCGGCCAAACCGGAACGGCCCGGTCTCCAAGTTGCACAACGCGATTCATGGCTTTCCTACTGGCGGCCGCGTATCCAGGTGGTCGGAGCTGTCTCCTATTATTACCGGAAAGCCGGTCCGGCTGCCGTCGTACTCGGCCCGGAGGAACACGGCGAACTGCTCGGGCAAGTTCATTCGCCGGCGTTCCGACCGGTGTTGCAAGATAAACGATACCTCTTCATGAACGTACAAGGGGAACTGGTAGCGCCAGCCTGCCTGTTCCCGAATTTCGGTGCTACCATGGAGGCGCAAGTTCCAATGACGGTCCGCTGGTCAACGACGGCGGACTATCAGTCGTAGCAGCACCGTTTCGGAGGAGACCGGAATGCGCTGTGTCATCCAAGCACGCCGAGGAGTGCTGTTCTCGATTGCGGCTGCGGCCTGGATGTGCGCTGCCGCCTCGTGGGCACAGAATTTTCCCGTCAAGCCCGTCCGCTACGTCATCCCGTTCCCCGCGGGTACCTCGAACGACATCGTCGGTCGCTTGCTTACCGACCAATTGACTCGCCTGTGGGGCCAGCAGGTCATCGTCGACAACCGGGCGGGTGCCTCCGGTACGATCGGCGCGGCGTTCGTCGCGAAGGCGCCGCCCGACGGCTACACGCTGCTTCATTGCAACATTGCTCCGAACGCGATTTCCCTGTCGATGATCGAGAAGATACCCTACGAGCATCGCGATTTCGCGCCGATCACGCGCATCGGCATGCCGCCCAACATCGTTACCGCGCACCCGTCGGTGCCGTTCAGATCGATCAAGGATCTTGCGGCTTACGCAAAGTCCCACCCCGGCAAGCTGAGTTACTCCGCCGGGCTGGTCGGCACCTCGCCGCACCTGGCGATGGAGTGGCTCAAGTTGCGGATGAAGTTCGACATCGTGCACATTCCTTACCGGAACGCGGGGCAGGGGACGAGCGATGTCATCGCCGGCCAGCTTCCGGTCAATATTACGAACTTTCCGTTCGTCATAGGACCGATCCAGAACGGCCGCCTGCGCGCGCTCGCGATCACGAGCGCGCAGCGCCAGGCGCAGCTGCCGGACGTGCCCACCGTGCAGGAATCGGGCGTGCCCGACTTCGAGGTCAATTCCTGGTACGGCGTGTGCGCGCCGGCCGGTGTGCCCGCAGCGTTGCTCGATAAGTTAAATGCCGACTTGCACTCGATATTGCGTATCCCCGAAATTGAGCAGCGCCTGACCGAGTTGGGGATGCCACCCGCGCCGACGAGCCGCGAGGAGTTCGACCAGTTCATTCGCGCGGAGATCGCGCGCTGGGCGCAGGTGATCAAGGACGCGGGGATACCCAAGCAGTAGTCAGACTTTGAGCGAGACCGGGGACGGAAGCGGCTTTCCCGCAAAGTACGCGTTCAAATTTTCGAGAATCAACGCGGTCGCCGCGGCGCGCGCCTCCGGTGCCCGTCCCGCGCAGTGCGGCGTGACTACGACGTTGTCGAATGCTAAAAGCTCCGCAAGCTGCGGCGGCAGGTTCGGCTCGCCCTCGAGGACATCCAGGCCCGCCCCCGCAATGCGGTTCGATCGCAGAGCATCGATCAGCGCCGCCGTGTCCACAACCGTGCCGCGTCCGATATTGACGAGATAGCCTTTCGGGCCGAGCGCGGTGAGCACGTCCGCGTTGACGAGGTGTCGCGTACCCGCGCCCCCCGGTGCGGCGCAGACCAGGAAATCTGCCCACGTCGCCAACTCGACCAGGTCGTTGAAATATCGATAGGGAGATCCGGCGACGGCCTTCCGGTTGTGATAGCCGACCTCCATGTCGAAGCCGCGCGCGCCGCGGTAGGCGATCTTGCTGCCGATCGTTCCCATACCGAGAACGCCCAGACGCTTGCCGGAAATGGTCGGGGTGTCGACACGCCATTGGTCCTGCCATCCGCCGGCGTGTACGTGACGATCGGCCTGACGCAGGTGACGGGTCGCTGCCATCAACAGCATCATGGCGGAGTCGGCGACAGCCGACGCGTTCGCGTCGGGGCAATTGGCGACCGCGATGCCGCGACTCCGGGCTGTGTCGAGATCGATGGCTTCATAGCCCGCGCCGACGGCGCAGACGATCTCGAGCTTCGGAAGCAATTTCATCTCGTCGCCGCTCAGACCGCCGCGGCCGTTGGTCAGAACGGCCCTGACGGTATCGCCTGCCTCGCGAACGGCGTCCATCCGGTTTGCATGCTTCCTCCCCTCTCGAACGGCGTAGCCGGCAGCGGTCAGAGCGGCTACGCGTTCCGGACTGAGTCCCACGAGAGCCAGGACACCGATGGTCATGATCGCTCCTTCAACAGCGCCCGACTGACGATGTCCGGTCGGCGAGCACGCTTTCAACGATATCGGGGAAATACGGCTTTCCCGCCCGGGCGATCTCGGCGGCCGGCGTATCGTTCATGTATGCGCTGGATGACTATTGCAGCTTGAGCGACTTGATCACCCTACCCCACTTGTCGTACTCGGCCTGGAGGAACACGGCGAACTGCTCCGGAGTCGTCGTAGTCGGCTCGAGCGCCTGTCTTTCAAGCGGTTCGCGATAGTCGGGACGGGCCGCAATCGTGACGATTCCGGCGTGCAGCTTTCCGATCACCTCGGTTGGGGACGCGGCCGGCGCGACGATTGAATACCACGATGGCGCTTCGACTCCGCGCACACCCAGTTCCACCAGGGTTGGCACCTCCGGGGCAATCGGCGAGCGTGCGGGGCTCGTGACCGCCAGCGCTACGATACGTTTGGCGCGCACGTGTGACATCAGCGCCGTGACGCCGCCGAAGATCACCTGCGCTTCCCCCGTAAGGACCCCGATTGCCGCCGGCCCGGATCCCTTGTATTGAATGGCGGCGATGTTGACGCCTGTCGCCGACTTGAACAGCTCGGGCACCAAGTGCGTGGGGGTCCAAATATTGCCGGAGGCGTAATTGAGCTCGCCCGGGCGGGCCTTGGCGAAGGAGATAAGCTGCTTCACCGAGTGCACCGGCAGCGAGGGATGCACGCCAAGTATGTGGTATGAGGACGCGAGCAGGCTCACGCCGACGAAATCCTTCAGCGGATCGTATCCGCCTTTCTCCACGTGGGGGCTCATCGCAAGCTGCCCGACAAAACCGAGGAGCAGCGTGTAGCCGTCCGGTGCCGCTCTTGCTGCCTGGGCGGTGCCGATGGTTCCGCCCGCGCCCGGCCGGTTCTCCACGATGAACTGCTGTCCCAGCCGTTCACCGAGCTTTTGCCCCACGTGCCGGGCCACGAAATCGTTTCCGCCCCCTGGCGAGGTCGGGACGATGATCCGCACCGGCTTGACGGGATATGCCCCTCCTGCGCCCGTCGAAGTGGGTTGAGCGACGGCGCCCTCGACCACGAGCACGAGGCCGAGCGTGACGAAATAGGATACGGCGCAACGCATCTCGCTTTTCAGTGATTGCTTCCCCTTCGAATTCCCGGATCCGGTAAATCCGAGGTTACTCATATTTGCGGGCGTCGTCGATCACCTTGCCGTCGTTGGGGAGTGAGCCCGGCGGCACGAACGCAACATCCCCACGCAGGTTGCAAACAGCGCGTATCGAAGCCGCAATCGCCTGCGCCAGCGCTTCGCTGCCACCCCCTTCAACTTCGCACCGCAGCGTCATCAGGTCGTTTTTCTTCTCGTCGTGATCGACCACCAGGCGGTATCTGCGGATCTCGTTGTGACGCTGCGCGACTTCGGCGACCTGTGCCGGCTTGACGAACATCGCCTTCACCTTCGTGGTCTGGTCCGCCCGCCCCAGCCAGCCTTTGATGCGCATGTTGGTGCGCCCGCATGGGCTCGCCCCAGGGAGCACCGCCGACAGATCGCCGGTGGCGAAGCGGATCAGCGGGTACTCCGGCGCCAGCGATGTCACCAGAACCTCGCCCACTTCGCCGTCGGCGACCGGCTCGCCGGTGCCGGGCCGCACGATCTCGACGATGACGTCCTCGTCCACGATCATCCCTTCCAGGGCCGGCGATTCGTACGCGAGCAGGCCAAGATCGCCGATCGCGTAGCACTGCAGCGCTTTCACGCCGTGCTCCCCGAACCACCCGCGCAGGCTCGGCGCCAGCGCCTCCGCCGAAACCAGCGCCTTACAGACGCTCGATACGTCGGCTCTCGACTGTTCGCCCTTCTCGAGGATGATCTTGAGGAACGACGGCGTGCCGACATAGCACCTGGGCTTCAGTGCAGCGATCGCGCCGACCTGCATCTCGGTCTGGCCGGTGCCGCCCGGAAACACCGGACAACCGAGCGCGCGCGCGCCGAGATCGGCCATGAAGCCGGCGGGCGTGAAGTGATACGAAAACGTGTTGTAAACCAGCTCCCCCTTGCGAAAACCGGCGGCGAACATTGCGCGCCCGAACCGCCAGTAGTCCGCGCGCAGGGGTTCAGGGTCGAAAATCGGCCCCGGCGACATGAAGACATGGGAGAGCTCGCCGGGAGCGACCGTCGTCATGCCCCCGAACGGCAGATCGGCTTCCTGGAGCTCGGTGAAATCCGACTTACGGGTGACAGGAAGCCGCGCGAGCGCTGCCCGGTCCCTGACATCCGCCGGCTCCGCGCCGGCCAGTAACCTGGCGAAGTACGGCGCTTTTCGCCGCGCGTTCGCAATCTGCTTCTGCACCGCCGCGAACTGCTCGCGCTGCCGCCGTTCGGGATTACGCGTTTCGAGTTGGTCGTAGTGCTCCATTGATAGCTCTCAGGTTTCAGCCATGAGGACGCGCAAGATAGCTTGCATGAGTATGGTTCACAGCTGACTGGGCCTGCTCGTCAAGCAAGCCATCTCTTCCGGCGGCGATAGTGCTTCACGTCGCGGAAACTTTTGCGCCCGGCTTTCGACAGCCCCAGGTAGAACTCCTTGACGTCCTCGTTCGCCGCCAGCTCGGCCGCCGTCCCGTCCATCATTACCCGGCCGTTTTCCAGGACGTAGCCGTAGTTGGCGTAGCGCAGCGCCATCGCGGCGTTTTGCTCGGCCAGCAGGAAACTCACACGCTCCTTCTGGTTCAGGTTCCCGACGATCTCGAAGATTTCCTCGACCAGCTGGGGCGCAAGCCCCATGGAGGGCTCATCGAGCAGGATCATCGAGGGCCGCGCCATCAGCGCCCGTCCAAGCGCCGTCATCTGCTGCTCGCCACCCGAGGTATATCCCGCAAGTGATCCGCGCCGTTCCCTCAGACGGGGGAAATAGCTGTAGACGAGCTCCAGGTCGCGGCGGACTTCCGCACGCGACACCGTGCGCGTGAAGGCGCCCGTCAGCAGGTTCTCCTCCACCGTAAGGTGCTGGAAACAGTGGCGGCCTTCCATGACCTGAATGACCCCTCGCCGTACCAGCTCGGCCGGCGTCAGGCGATCCACGCGCGTGCCGCGGAACTCGATGGAACCCTTGGTGACGGCCCCGCGCTCCGCCTTCAGCAGGTTGGAGATCGCTTTCAGCGTGGTGGTCTTGCCTGCCCCGTTGGCCCCGAGGAGCGTGACGATCCGGCCCTCCGGCACTCCCAGGGAAACACCCTTGAGCACCAGAATGACGTGATCGTAGATCACCTCGATGTTATTGACCGACAGCAAGGAGGCATCGGAACGTTGATCCATAAATTGTCCCTTTCCGCAGCGTCGAAACGGCCGGGAGTTTCCGCCGCCCCGCAGGGCGGAGCGGCGGAACCCGCTCAGCCTGCGCGCGTCAGCACTTCCTCGGAGTGAGGTTCTTTTCCTTGGCGTACTTGGCCGCCGCCTCCTCGACCATCGGCCGCACGATGCTCTGGTCGGGCTGGATCCAGTCGGTGATGACCACCCATTTGGCGCCGTCCCATTCCATGAACTTGACCGCGCCCCCGCCCTCGTGATCCGAGCACGAACTCTTTAGCGGAGACATGAACCCGGTCGCGCCGATGGCTTTCAGGCGCCGCTCGTCGATGTTGAGGTTTTCCAGGCCCCATTTCATCTGCTCGCCGGTAATCGGCTTGCCTTTCCCGTACTTCTCCTGCGCAGCACGGATCCCCTCGACCGCCAAAATCCCCTGGATGACGCCGCGATTGAAGTACTGCTGCCCGATGCGCTTCGGATCATCCATGTTGCCCTTGTGCCCGCCGCCGTAGACGTACTTCAGGATGTCCTGGATCACCGGAAATTCGGTGCCCGAAGGGTGGAAGCTCGCCGCGAAATAACCCTTCGCCGCGTCGCCCGCCGGCAAGACGTCCTCCTCGGCGCCGCTCCACCACACGCCCAGGATCTTGTTCGACGGGTAGCCGACGCGCTGCGCGGTACGCAGGGCCGTCGGATTCATCACGCCCCACCCGCGCAGGATGACCCAGTTGGGATTGATCTTGCGGATCTGCAGCCACTGCGATTGCTGCTCGTTGCCCGGATGCGGCACTTCGATGTGGGTCACCTCGAAGCCGTACTTCTTGGCCTGGACATCCAGTATCGGAATGGTTTCCTTGCCGTAGGCGGAACCATGGTAGAGATTGACGATCTTCTTGCCCTTCAACTTGTCCATTCCGCCTTCGCGCTGCCCGATGTACTTGATCTTGGCCGTGCTCTGGCTCCAGTAGCTGGTGATCAGCGGAAACACGTATTCGAACACCCGGCCGTCCGCCGCGTCCGACCGGCCGTGCCCCAGGGAAACGACGGGGATCTTGTCCACCGGCGCCCGGTCCGAGATAGCATAGGTGATCCCCGTGCTCAGGGGATCCACCACGGTGGCACCCGTCGGCCCCTTCTTCTTCAGCCGCTCGTAACACTCCAGGCCGCGGTCGTTCTTGTACTCGGTTTCGCACTCCTCCCAGGTGAGCTTCACCCCGTTGATTCCCCCGTCCCGCTTGTTGATCAGGTCAAGGTAGTCGATAAACCCTCCGTAGAACCCGGTGCCGCCCGCGGCATACGGTCCCACCCGGTAGCTCAACATCGGAATGAACTGCTCGTTCTGCGCGAGGACGGGCGCTGCCGCTCCGAGCAGGCCGCCCACTGCCACGCCTAGCGCAGCCCTGCCAATACTCAACAATGTCTTGCGATTCATGATCCACCTCCTAAGAGTTGAATTTCCATGCAGCTATAGACCGGGCTGCACCGGTTTTCCTTCATGATCAATGCGGAAACGGCCACAACCTCAGTTTCTCTTTTCCGATCTGCCACAACCGTGCCAGACCGTGGGGCTCGACCGCCAGGAAGAAAATGATCAAGGCCCCGAAGATGATCAGCTCCAGGTTCGAGAGCAGATCACGCGCCACCCACGGTATGTAGTGTGCCCCCACGTTCAGCAGGATCGGCAGCAGCACGATAAAAGCCGCGCCCAGGAACGAGCCCAGAATGGAGCCCACGCCGCCGATGATGATCATGAACAGGATCTGGAACGAGCGCTCGAGGGTAAAGGCCGCCGGCTCCACGGACCCCAGGTAGGCAAAAGCCCACAGCGCGCCCGCCACCCCGCAATAGAAGGAGCTTACGGCGAACGCCAGCAGCTTGACCCTGAAGATCCTGATTCCGATCACCTCGGCGGCGATGTCCATGTCCCGCACCGCCATCCAGGAGCGGCCGGTCTCGGAGCGCACCATGTTCTTCGCCGCAAGCGCGAGCAGCGCGACGATGCAAAGCGTGAGCAGGTACTTGCTGCGCGGCGTGGTGAATTCGTAACCGAGGATCACGATCTTCTGCGCGCTGATCACGCCCGAGGAGTTGTAGTTCGAGAACCAGCCAAACTTGATCAGCACCCATTCGATGAAAAACTGCGCGGCGAGGGTCGCCACCGCCAGGTAAAACCCCTTGATCCGCAGGCTCGGTAGCCCGAAGGCCAGCCCCACCAGGGCGGCGGTCAGTCCCGCCAGGAAGAAAGCCAGCAACACCGGCATGCCCGGGACGCGGAGCACGAAGTTGAACGCGGCGAACGCCCCCACCGCCATGAAACCTGCCGTGCCCAGGGAAAGCTGACCCGTGTAGCCGGTGAGTATGTTCAGCCCGAGCGCCGCGAGCGACAGTATCAGGAACGGGATCAGGATCGCGGTGAACCAGTAGTCGCTCGCGACCAGCGGGATGACGCAAAACGCAACGGCCAGGATCGCCGCCATCGCGTAGCGGTCCTGGCGGATCGGGAAGATCTGCTGGTCTTCCGGATACGTCGTCTTGAACTGACCCGCTTCGCGGTAAATCATGTCAGACCCTCTCGATGCGTCTCTCACCGAACAGCCCCTCGGGGCGGATCAGGAGAAACACCATCGCCAGCGCGTACGGAAACCAGTTCTCGATGCCGGTGCCGATGTTGAGGCCGATCGAGGATCCGATGTAGACCTCTGCGAGTTTCTCGCTGGCGCCGATGATGAGGCCGCCCACGATCGCCCCGGCAATGGATTCGAATCCGCCGAGGATCAATACCGGGAGCGCCTTGAGCGCAGTGAAAGTCAGCGCAAACTGCACGCCGGTGCGCGAGCCCCAAAGCAACCCCGCAACCAGCGCCACGAATCCGGCGACGGCCCAGACGATGGCCCAGATTCTTTCCAGCGGGATGCCGATCGAAAGCGCGGCCTGATGGTCGTCCGCGACTGCGCGCAGCGCGCGCCCGATGCGCGTGTAATTGAAGAACGCCGCCAACGCGATAACGAGAACCCCCGCAGTCCCGGAAATGAAGAGATCGAACTGGCTCACATTCACGCCGGCCACCGTAAACGGCACGTCCTTGATGGGTAGCTCGATCGCATGCACCTGTGCGCCCCACAGCCCCTGGGCCAGCCCTTCGATGAAGTACGCCAGACCGATGGTCGCCATGAAGAGCGTGATCTGGGGCTGATTGACGAGTGGCCGCAACATCAGCCGCTCGATGGCGAAGCCGAGCGCGATCATCACCGCGAGCGTGACGGCGAACGCCAGCCAGAAGTTCAGCCCCCGCTCCACGAAGCTGACGAAGGTGAGCGCGGCGAAGAATACCATGGCGCCCTGCGCGAAATTGAACACTCCGGAGGCCTTGTAGATGAGCACGAAGCCCAGAGCCACCAGGGAGTACATGACCCCCGCCAGCAGGCCACCGATCAACACTTCGAAAAAGAATGTCATACGCGGCCCCCTGGCAATCTGTCGGACTCAGCCCTGCCCGAGATAGGCGCGGAGGACCACCGGATCCGCCCTGACCTCGGCCGGCGTTCCCTCCGCAATCTTCACGCCGTGATCGAGCACGACTACGTGGCTGGAAATATCCATCACCACGCTCATGTCGTGTTCGATGAGAACGATCGTCGTGCCCCACTCCTCATTGACGTCCAGGATGAACCGGGCCATGTCCTCCTTCTCCTCCAGGTTCATCCCGGCCATGGGCTCGTCGAGCAGCAGCACCCGCGGCTCCATCGCCAGCGCGCGTGCGAGCTCCACCCGCTTCTGCAGGCCGTAGGGGAGCCGCCCGACGGGAACCTTGCGTATCGCCTCGATTTCCAGGAAATCGATGATATTCTCGACGTGCTCGCGCTGGCGGATCTCCTCTCTCCGCGCGTATCCCCAGTACAGCGCATCGGTCAGGAAGCTGCCTTTGATCTTCCAGGAGCGCCCGGTCATTATGTTGTCGATCGTCGTCATGCCCTTGAACAGCGCGATGTTCTGAAAGGTGCGCGCGAACCCAAGGCGCGCCACCTCGTGCGCGGGCAGGTGGGTGCGATCCTTGCCCTCGAAGAAGATCTTGCCGCGGCCGGGCCGGTAGAACCCGCTGATGACATTGAGCATCGAGCTCTTGCCGGCGCCGTTGGGGCCGATTATGGAGGAGATCTCGCCACGGCTCAGCTGAAACCCGACGCCGGTGAGCGCTTTGACGCCGCCGAAGGTCAAATGGATGTCGTCAACCCGCAGATAGGCTTCAGTGACGCCCGCCCCCAGCACTTCGCGTCGCTTGCGCATCTCGCCGAGCGCCAGCATCGCCTGGTCGCGGCTTTCGAAGATATTCGCGCGAAACATCTGGGCCTGGGCGCGCTGCCGGATCACGTCCCGGATCAGCGCGGTCGCGCCGACGCGAACCGTGCCGAGTCCGTAGTTGATGTTGGCGAGCTTGCCGCGCGCGGCAAACCGATCCCAGACCTCGGGCGAGATGATGCAGCCGGTGTAAATCACCAGAAAGTACCAGCGCCGGTTGGTGGACGTGCAGCGCCGATCGACCTCGTCATAGAATTCGTCGACCTGGGCCTCGGTGTCGAACGTCATGTAGGAGAAGTCCACTTCCATCACCTCGATGGCGTCGTGGAAGATCAGACGTTCCGGAATGCTCTGGTCATTCATGTATCAAGTCCGTCAGGCTGCCTGGACGTCAGGCCGCCCGCGCCACGTGCTCGTAGACCGCCGCTTCCCGTATCTTGAGCTCGGCGCCGACCGAGCCGGTGCGGCCATCCTCGAACTTCACCTGGGTTGCGAAGTACTGGGACTTCTTGCCCCCGTAGAGCGCGTCGATCAATGCCGCGTACTTCTCGCCGATGAAGCCGCGGCGCAGCTTGCGCGTGCGCGTCAGCTCGTCGTCGTCCGGGTCGAGCTCCTTGTGCAGGATCAGGAAACGGCGCACCTGGGAGTGGGTGAGGACGTGATCGCGCGCGAGTTCCGCGTTGACTTTCTCCACGCATTCCTGGATCAGGTCATAGACCTGGTCCTTGCCCGCGAGATCGGGGTAGCCCGAATACGCGATGCCGCGGCGCTCCGCCCAGTCGCCCACCGCCGCTATGTCGATATTGATGAACGCGCAGACCACGTCGCGCCCGTCTCCGAAAGCCACCGATTCCTTGATGAAGGAGAAGAACTTGAGCTTGTTCTCGATGTAGTTGGGCGCGAATATGGCGCCGTTGGCGAGCTTGCCCACGTCCTTGGCACGATCGATGATCCTGAGATGCCCGTCGTCGTCGAAGATCCCTGCGTCTCCCGTGTGGAAAAAGCCCTCGCTGTCGATCGACTCGGCGGTGGCATCGGGCCGCTTGTAGTACTCCTTGAGCAGCATCGGTCCCCTGACGATCACCTCGCCGTTATCGATGATTCTCACCTCCACGTCCGGGGCCGGCTTGCCCACGCTGTCGAGCTTGATCTCGCGATCCGGCTGCAGGCAAACGTAGGCGCAGGTTTCGGTGGAGCCGTAGAGTTGCTTCAGGTTGATGCCGATCGACCGATAGAAGCGGAACAGGTCCGGCCCGATGGCCGCCCCGGCGGTGTACGCCGCGCGGATGCGGCTCATGCCCAGCACGTTGCGCAGCGGAGCGTAGACCAGGACATTGCCCAGCCAGTAAAGCAGGCGGTCCGTCAGCAGGATGCCCGGCTTCCCGTCCAGGATCTCGGCCCCGCAGCGGCGCGCCACTTCCATGAAGTAATTGAACATCCTGCGCTTCAACGTGCCCGCGTCCTCCATCCGGATCGTCACCCGCGTGAGCAGGTTCTCGAACACGCGAGGCGGAGCGAAGTAGAAGGTCGGGCCGATCTCGCGCATGTCCATCAGCACCGTCGCGGAGGATTCAGGGCAGTTGATGGTAAATCCGGCAACGAGCGCCTCGGCGTAGGAAAAGAGGTGATCCCCCACCCACGCCATCGGCAGGTACGACAGGATGTCGTCCTCCGGTCCCAGCTTGTCGAAGCCGCAGCCGCCGCGCGCCGCAGCGATGAATGCCGCGTGGGTCTGGCACACGCCCTTCGGTCTGCCCGTGGTGCCGGAGGTATAGAGCATGATGGCGACGTCGTCGGACCGGCCCTTGCCCACCATGTCATTGAAAAAGTCCGGGTGTTCCTGGCCATGCACCCGGCCCACCGCCCGAATCTCCTCGTAGCTGTGGAGCAATGGCTGGTCGTAATGGCGCATTCCCCGCGGATCGTCGTAGACGATGTGCTCCAGCATCGGGCAGCGATCCTTGATCTCGAGCAGCTTGTCCACTTGCTCCTGGTCCTCCACGACCGCGAAATGGACGTCCGCATTGTTCAGCACGTAGGCCATCTCTTCGGCCGCTGCATCCTGGTAAAGCGGCACGGGAACGCTGCCCAGGCACTGGGCCGCAGCCATCGCCCAATACAACCGCGGCCGGTTGTCGCCGATGACGGCGAGGTTGTGGCCGCGCCGCAGTCCGAGGGACGCAAGCCCGCACGCGAGCACCCGGACCTCTTCGGCCACCTGCGCCCAGGTCCAGGTCTGCCAGATCCCGAAATCCTTCTCCCGGATCGCCGGCTTGCCGGGTCGCTCTTTGGCATGGGCCAGCAGGAGCTTGGGGAAGGTCTCCGACCCGACCGTTCCAGCATCTGCGTCCCGAGAGGGTTTGCCAGCTTTGATCATGAGCCGATGTTCGCTCGCGCTTGATAGGTCCGACAAGCCGCTAAAGGCCGACCGTGTGCCGGCCAGCGTCTACGGTAATACTAATCCTTCCAATTGCCTTGCCGGCGCAGCGCGCGAAGCATATTGCCCACTCGCCATTCGTGGCGAAGGCCCGGGGACCGTGCGCCTTGGCGATACACAGGATCTTCTCGGACAGCAGTACCGTGCCCACCGGCCTGGCCGCTTCCTGCCCGGTCTTGACGTACTCCTCGTCGATCCATCGTTGGGCCGCCTCCCAGGTCATATTGGCGGTGTCCGCATCCCCCAACTCAAACTCGTATTCCCGGTCATCACCGAAACTGACGACAATGTGATGATTCATTTCATAGCTTCCCTTGCGCAGCGACGGCAGTTGGCCTGCCTTTCGCCATGGGTTCGCCGCGCTCGGCGATGGGAACGAAGCGGCGCGGCTCGGGCCCGGTGTAGACCGCGGTGGGCCGGATGATCTTGTTGTCGATGCGCTGCTCGATGACGTGCGCGGCCCAGCCGGTGGTGCGGGCGATCACGAACACTGGCGTGAACATGGCGGTGGGCACGCCCATGCGGTGGTAGGAGACGGCGGAGAACCAGTCGAGGTTCGCGAACATCTTCTTCTCCCGCATCATCACCTGCTCGATGCGCTCGGCGATCTCGAACATCTCCATTTCACCGGCATCCTGAGACAGCCGCCGCGCCACGTCCTTGATGATCTTGTTGCGCGGGTCGGCGATGGTGTAGACCGGGTGGCCGAAGCCGATCACGACTTCCTTGTTGCGCACGCGCGCCGTGATGTCGCGCTCCGCCGCCTCGGGCGTCTCGTAGCGGCGCATGATCTCCAGGCTCACTTCGTTGGCGCCACCGTGCTTGGGACCCTTGAGCGCGCCGATCGCGCCGGTCACCGCCGAATACATGTCGGAGCCGGTGCCGGCAATGACGCGCGCCGCAAAGGTGGAGGCGTTGAACTCATGCTCCGCGTAGAGGTTGAGCGAGGTGTGCATGGCGCGCACCCACAGCGGCGTCGCCGCTCTGCCGTGCAGCAGGTGCAGAAAATGCCCACCGATCGAATCATCCCCGGTCTCGACTTCGATCCGGCGCCGGTCCCGGCTGTAATGGTGCCAGTAGAGCAGCATCGAGCCGAAGCAGGCGATCAGGCGGTCGGCGATGTCGCGAGCGCCCGCCATGGGGTGATCGTCCTTCTCCGGAGCCGCCGTGCCGAGCGCGGAGCAACCGGTGCGCAATACGTCCATCGGATGGGCGGAGGCGGGAATCTGCTCGAGCGTCGTCTTCACCGCCGCCGGCAGGCCGCGTAGCCGGCTGAGCTTGCTCTTGTACGCAGCGAGTTCTGTCCGGGTGGGCATCCTCTCGTGCACCAGCAGATGCGCGATCTCCTCGAACTCGCAGTGCTCGGCGATCTCGAGGATGTCGTAGCCCCGGTAATGCAGGTCGTTGCCGCTGCGGCCCACGGTGCACAGCGCGGTGCTGCCGGCGGCGACACCGGACAACGCCACGGATTTCTTGGGCTT
>Ga0210379_10000201_pt1 | contig 17918 bp, 19 predicted proteins | sample PLMedo_2_FD_155468 | JGI IMG/M metagenome (GOLD analysis project Ga0210379, IMG submission 155468) | Groundwater sediment microbial communities from an aquifer in East River, Colorado, USA - PLM4_32_coex redo | ecosystem: Environmental > Terrestrial > Soil > Riparian zone | place: USA: East... | reverse complement strand
TTGCCATACCGGATCCAGATCGTCAGCCGCCAATCCTCTCCGACGGATTCGCAGTGGAAGGTCGTCTTGACTTCCGAAGTCGTCACGACGCCAGACGGCGTCGCCGCGATCGCCGCGCGCTTCCAAAAAGTTTGTCCGAGGCCCGGGTACCGGGTGCTCGTTCATCTCCTCGAGCGCTCGGGCGAGCTGTCTTCCGTCGAGTGGGAATCGCTCGATGTGCCCGGCGATGACCCGGCGTGATGGCGCGGGCGGCCCCTACTGCCGTATGCCGAGCGCGGTGACCAGCTTGTCGTAAAGCTCGTATTGCTCGCGGACGTACTGCTCGGTTTCCGCCGGCGAGCGGATCGCCGCGACGCCTCCGATCCGGGCGTTGCCCGCCTGCCAGTCCGGGTCCTTCGCGAGCCGCGCGAATACTTCGGACCAGCGGTTGATGATTGCGCTGGGCAACTTCCCCGGACCCATGAGCGCCGTCCAGCCGACGATTTTCTCCATGCCCGGATAGCCCGCCTCGCGCGCGCTCGGCACGCCCGGCAGGTCGGCGATCCGCACCGGCGAGACGAAGAGCGTGCGCAGCCTGCCCGCTTTCGCCATCGGGATCACGGTGGGCGCGTTGTTGCACGCGAAATTCACCTCACCGCCGAGCACCGCGGTGGTGACATCTCCCCCGCTCTTGTAATGGATGCCGACCGCGTGGTCCTTGGTCAGCCCGGCGAGCGTCATCCAGTACTGCGCCGCCATGTTCTGGCTGGTGGCGACGCCGGCCGTTGAAAAGTTGAGCTTGCCAGGATTGCGCCGGATCTCCGCGATCAGATCGGCGGCGGCCTTGTGGGGCGAGTCGCTCCTGACGAAGCAGACGTACGGGTTCAACTCGATCATCGAGATCATGGTGAACTCATTCCACTTGTACGGCAGCTTCGACTCGAGAGCCGGAAGGATTGCGTGCGTCGCGATGCGCGCAACCAGCAATGTGTAGCCGTCCGGGGCGGCGTTCCTCACAAACGTCGCGCCGATCGCGCCCGAGGCGCCAACGCGGTTGACCGACACGATTGGAACGTTATTGAGGTACTTCGAGGCGGTTTGCGCGACGTTGCGCCCGGAGAGATCCGAATCGCCGCCCGCCCCGAACGGGATCACGAATTGGATCGGCCTTGTCGGGTAGCCCTGCGCCATCGCACTCGCCGCGGCAAGCCAGAGCACCGCCGACAGGAGGGAAGTGTTCATCGCCATTCTCCTTGTTGTTCAGGAAATCGCCTCTCGCAAGTGGGAGGACAGAGAATCAAGCCAAGAGGTCGAATCACGAGTCACGAATCACGCCACTCGGCTAAATGCGCCAGGGGCGCAGGAATGCCATGCGGTCCATCGAGCGCACCGTCAACTGCCGCACCGCCTTCTTGTGCAGCACATGCAGCACGACGGGGGTCCCCGCATCGCCGCTCGACCACAGCCTCTGATAAAACTCGCTCTGGCGCCCGACGGCTTGCCCGCCCACCCCGAGGATGATGTCGCCGCGCGCGAGCCCCGCCTGCTCCGCCGGCGACTGGGGCAGCACCCGCGTCACCACCACGTGCCCCTGGACCTCCTCGGAATAGACGCCCAGCCAGGGGCGCGCCGGCTCGCGCCGGCGCCCGTTCGCGAGCAGATCATTCAGCAGCGGTTTAAGGAGATCGATGGGGACGAACATGTTGCCGGGGAAGGCAGCCCCGATTTCGAGGGCGTCGCTCACCCACAGCGAACCCACTCCCACGAGCCTGCCGTCACCATCGAGCAGCGCCGCCCCACTGTGCTCGAAGCGCGGCGGCGCAGTGAATATGCCGCCCTCGATCATGTACTCCCACCAACCGGTAAAGCGGCGCCGCGACACAACGCAGGCGCGCGAGGCGCCGCCGGCGGCGCCATGGGCCGCAACCAGGACGGTGGCAAGCTCCCGCACGTCCGTCGAGCTGCCGACCTCAAGCGGGCGGCAGTCGATGCCGGCGCGCAGCACCCCGAAGCCCGTGGCATGGTCGTAGCCGACCACGCTCGCCGGGTACACGCGACCGTCTCCAGCCACCACCAGGATGGACCCCGCCTCGAGTATCAGGTAGCCGATCGTGACGATCAGGCCCTTCTCGCCGAAGACCACCCCGGTGCCTTCGCGCTCGGCGCCGAGGCTCTCGGCAGTGCGCGCGTCCTGCACCGCCTTGATGGAGAGCTTCACCACGGCTTCAAGGGGGACGCCGTCGGCGCGCAGCTCGGGCACGGCGATATGGGCTGCGCGCCAGGCAGAGAGGGCAGCGGTGAAAAAAGAGACGGTCACGGTTGGAGCGCGCTGCGTCCGGATGTGGCCGCTTGTTGAAGGGCAACTATCATGTCCGTCCGAACACGCGGAGTTAAACCGGCGCCCCGCGTCCAGATCTGCCCGCGTGTTGAACGGCAATCATTTTGTCCGTTCCAACACGCGGAGTTAAACCGGCGCGCAGCGTCCGGATTTAACCAATCTTAGCGGGGCACTCGCCGCCCGGCAGCGGGCAGCGGGCAGCGGGGGAAACGGAGTGCTTAGGCGGGCGCCCGGTAACGGACGCCGATGATCTCTATTTCGGCTTCGCCGGCGGGGGTGGCAAGTATCACCACGTCGCCGGAGCGCTTCTTGAGGAGAGCCCGCGCGATCGGCGAGAGCCAGCTCACCTGGCCGCGCTTGGTGTCCACCTCATCCACCCCGACGATGGTGATAATGCGCTCCTCGCGCCCGCCCCGCACGTAGGCGTAGGTGACGGTGGCGCCGAAGTATATCTGGTCGGAGTCGCCGCGCCGCACCGGATCCACCACTTCCGCGCTGTCGAGGCGCTTGTTGAGATAGTGGATGCGGCGGTCGATCTCGCGCAGCCGCTTCTTGCCGTAGATGTAGTCGCCGTTCTCCGAGCGGTCGCCGTTGGAGGCTGCCCACTGGATGGTCTTGACGAGTTCCGGGCGCTCGGCGTCGAGCAGCTTGGCGAGCTCGGTCTTGAGCCGCGCGTAACCGTGCGGTGTGATGTAGTTCTTAACGTCCGGTGCTGCTGAGACCGCGGTCGCCGCGCCGCGTCCATTGCCGTTGCGGCCATGTCCGTTGCCATTGCGGCCGTGTCCGTTGCCGTTGCGCCCGTTGCCATTACGATTGCGCGTCAGTGTCGCTGTCTTGCTCATAGCGGTGTGTATGCGATGCGTTTCGAGCGGGGGAGCCTCATATTATAGCAAAAACAATGTATTACTGGCGATACCTGTCGCTGGGCGCTAGAGTGCGGGCCAAAACCGGCCTTTTTCGTTGTCGCTGCAAATTTCATATTGTAAAATCGGGCGCCCAGCTCAAAGTAACTCCTTCTGTGACAAAACAAAAAGAAACGAAGTCCTCGATCCAGGTCATCGAGCGCATGATGAGCCTGCTGGGTGCACTTTCCGGCCACGACTCGCCGGTCAACCTCAAGCAGCTTGCCACCGAGACCCGCCTGCACCCCTCCACCGCCCACCGCATCCTCGCCGTCATGGTGGACAACCGCCTGGCGGATCGGATAGAGCCTGGCACCTATCGCCTCGGTTTCCGGCTGCTCGAGCTGGGCAGCCTGGTGAAATCGCGCATCAGCGTGCGCCAGGAGGCATTGCCCTACATGCAGGGCCTGCACCAGGAGCTGGGCGAAACGATCAACCTGTCGGTGCGCCAGGACGACGAGGTGATCTACATCGAACGCACCTCCGGCAGCAACGCGATGATGCGGGTGGTTCAGATCATCGGGGCCCGCGCGCCGCTGCACATCACCGCAGTGGGCAAAATCTTCCTCGCCGAGGATGGGGCCGAGAAGTGCATCGAATACGCGCGGCGTACGGGCTTGCCGCGGTACACGGAAAATACTCTGACCGACGCCGACACTCTGTCGAAGGAACTGGAGAAGATCAGGCGCACGGGCTACGCGTTCGACAACGAGGAAGCCGAGAAGGGAGTCTCCTGCATCGGCGCCGGCATCCACAGCGACGATGGCATGCTTGTCGCCGGCCTTTCCGTATCCGCGCCTTCCGACCGGCTTAACAAGACATGGGCCGCCCAGGTGCGCCAGGCCGCGGAGAAGATCTCGCGGGCCATCGGCAACAACAAATAACTGCGTGAATCGTGATTCGTGAGTCGTGAGTCGAGCTGCTTCACTCCAACCCTTCCCCCGACCCGGGGAAGAGGGAAGCGGACCCTAAAGTCGAATCACGAATCACGACTCACGAATCACGCCTTCTAGACCGTGCTGGACCAGCCCCTCGTCATACTCGACGTCGAAACTACGGGGGCGAATCCCGTATACGACCGCGTCACGGAAGTGGGCCTGATCGAGATCGAGCGCGGACGCAGCGTGGCCGAGTGGTCCACTCTCGTGAATCCCGGGACCAGGATTCCGCCGGTAATCCAGTTGCTCACCGGCATCACGGACGACATGGTTGCCCTCGCCCCCTCGTTTACCGAGATTGCGCCGCGGCTGCTCGAGCGGCTCGAGGGAAAGCTGTTGGTCGCACACAACGCCCGTTTCGATTACGGGTTTCTCAGGAACGAGTTCCGCCGCGCCGGGCTGCGTTATTCAAGCCGCGTGCTGTGCACGGTAAAGCTTTCACGCCGGCTCTTCCCGGCGGAGTCGCGCCACAATCTCGATGCGCTGATGGCGCGCCACGACGTGGCATGCGACGCCCGCCACCGCGCGCTCGGCGACGCGCGCGCGGTGTGGCTGCTCGTGAGCCAGTGGCGGCGGGAACTCGCCCCGGAGGCAATCGCCGCTGCGGTGGACGCCCTCGTCAAGGCGCCCAGCTTTCCGGCCGGGCTTGGGGAAGGCGCCCTCGACGAGATTCCGGAGGCGCCTGGCGTCTATCTGTTCTACGGCGAGAACGACGTCGTGCTCTACGTCGGCAAGAGCATCAACCTGCGCTCGCGGGTGCTGGCGCATTTTGCGGGCGACCATCGCGACGCCCGGGACATGAAGATCGCGCAACAGGTGAAGCGCGTGGACTGGAACGAAACCGCTGGCGAGCTGGGCGCGCTGATCGAGGAGGCGCGCCTGGTCAAGAGCCTTGCGCCGGTCTACAACCGCCGGCTGCGACGCGTGGCGGAACTCTGCGCCTGGCACTGGCAGGTCGGGGATCTGCCCGCTCCGCCCCGACTGGTGACCGCGCACGAGCTGGAGGGCGTGGGGTTCGATGATCTCTACGGCCTGTTCCGCTCGCGGTCCGCGGCAATCGATGCATTGCGCGAGATCGCGGCGGCACACCAGCTCTGCCCGATTGTCCTCGGCCTGGAGACAGGCAAAGGCCCCTGCTTCGCCCACCAGCTCAAGCGCTGCCGCGGTGCCTGCGTCGGCAAGGAAACCCTCACTGTCCATGCGCTGCGGTTGGGGACAGCGCTCGCGCAGCTCCGGATGCGGCCCTGGCCGTTCAGGGGACGGATAGGCGTGCTCGAGTCCGGTGCGGACCGCGGTGAGATCATCGTGCTCGACCGCTGGTGCTATCTGGGCACGGTGCGCTCCGAAGCCGAGCTGGGCGAATTCACCGGGCAGCGCCTGCGGCCGCTATTCGACCTCGATACTTACAAGATACTCACGCGCTTTTTCGCGCGGCCGCGGAGTGATTACAGAGTGGTCGAGCTGGCTGCCTGAAGGACCGTGAGTCGTGATTCATGAATGGTGATTCGATTCAGTGCCCGCCGCCGGTGTTGAGGCATAATGAGTTGGACAAGAAAATGGCTGGAGGCGAGTCCGCAATGATTGTCTTTCGCTGCCTGCTGACGCTTGGTTGCGCGATGCTGTTGCCGTCCTTCGCACTGGCGCAGGCCACTTCGACAAGCTCAGGACAGGCGTACCCGGTCAAGTCGGTGCGCATGATTATTCCGTTTCCGCCCGGCGGGCCAACCGACCTGATGGGTCGCATGGCAGCCGATCGCCTGTCGCGAGCTTGGGGCGTGCAGGTGGTTCCGGATAACCGCGGCGGCGCCGGCGGCAACATCGGCTTCGAGCAGTGCGCAAAATCACCGCCCGACGGCTACACCGTGTGCATCATGACGGTGGCGCAGAGCATCTCTCCCGGCATCTACCGCAAGCTCGGCTACGATCTCAACAGGGACTTCCACTACGTGACGCTGATGGCAATTCTGCCAAGCATGCTCACTTCGCACCCCTCGCTGCCGGCGAAAAACGTGAAGGACATCGTCGCGCTCGCGAAAGCGCGCCCCGGACAGCTCATCTACGCGTCCACCGGCAACGGCACCAGCCCCCACATGCTGATGGAAATGTTCAAGTGGATGGCAGGTGTCGACATGGTGCACGTGCCGTACAAGGGCCAGGCCCAGTCGGTGATCGATCAGATCTCCGGGCAGATCCAGCTCGCCTTCAACACGGCGGTAACCGTTCTGCCGCACGTCAAGGCTGGAAAGTTGAAGCCGATCGCGATCTCGACCAAAGAGCGCTTCCCGCCCATGCCCGACCTGCAGACGGTGGCGGAAGGCGGCGTGAAAGGTTTCGACGGCAGCTCGTGGCAGGCGGTGGTGATGCCCGCCGGGGTATCGCGCGAGATCGTGGCCAAGGTCTATCAGGAACTCGCCGCCATGCTCAAGGCGCCGGAAACGCGGGAGCGGTTTCTCGCGCAGGGCGCCCTCGCCTCGGGCATGCCGCCCGAGGAGCTCGCCGCATTCGTCAAGCGCGAAACGGAGAAATGGGCCAAGGTTGCCAAAGCTGCCGGTGTCACGGTCGACTGATCGGCTCGTGAGGCGAGAGGTATAAGCCGAGGTGCGCAACTCGAAACTCGAAACTCGGAACTCGGAACTCGAAGTTCAGACGCGCATTGACCTCACGGCGGCGCTGCGCTGGGCCGACCGGCTCGGCTTCGGCGAAGGCATCTGCAACCATTTCAGCGTGGAAATCCCGGGGCGACCGGGCCATTTCCTGATCAATCCGCAGGGCCTGCACTGGTCGGAGCTGACCCCCGGAGACCTGGTGGTGCTGGATACGGCGGGGCGCAAGGTCGAGGGGCGGCATGACGTCGAGCCTACGGCATTCTTCATTCACGGCGCCATGCACCGCGCGAAGCCGTCGGCCAAGTGCGTGATGCACACCCATATGCCGTTTGCCACCACGCTCACCGTGGTGCACGGCGGGCGGCTCGAATGGGCGAGCCAGAACTCGCTCAAGTTCCACGGGCGCGTCGCCTACGACGACAACTACAACGGGCTGGCGCTCGATGGGCTGGAGGGCGAGCGCATGTGCGCGCAGGCGAAGGACGCCGACGTGCTGTTCCTCGGCAACCACGGCGTCATCGTGTGCGGTCCCTCGGTTGCGCTGGCCTTCGACGACCTCTATTACCTTGAGCGCGCGTGCATGCTGCAGGTACTGGCGATGGGCACCGGCAAGCCGCTGCGCATCGTGCCCGAGCGCGTCGCCATGATGACCGGCAAGCAGATGATGGAGGACGGCAAGCAGGCGGAACTCCATTTTGCCGCTATCAGGCGCATGCTTGATCGCGACCAGCCGGGATGGTCGCGCCTAGAGTGAGGGATGAGGGCGGAGGGCTGAGGAGTGAGCAGACTGCAGTAGGCAGTTCGCTGTCACCTTCCAGGTGACGAACACCGACTTCGGGGTCGAATCACGACCCACGACCCACGACTCACGTATTTGAAAGGTTTGCGGACGGGTGTCCGCAAACCTCAGTGAACGACGAGTGGCTGGTTCAGAAGGACGTCGAAACTGCCGAGGAACTCGTCCACCCGCTCGACCGATGCGTCTTCGGTAACCGCAGCCTGCAGCGATTGCACGAACCGCTCCGCGACGTCGCCCTGGAAGAACGTCCCGCGCGCGCTGCGCTTATCCACCAGCTCGTAGCCGTGCTGCGCGGGGTATTCCACCACGTAGTAGCTGTCGCTGCTGTAGATGATGTTCATCGCCATTTCCGCCTCATTGTCAGAAACAACGCTTTCCGGGCTGTCTGGTTGACATTGTCAGCGCAACCCGTATAAAGCGCAGTGACCGTTCTCACGTCTGGTCAGGTGGGGGCTCCGGCGGTCAATTTCAAGCAATGAACGGTGGCACCAGGACGGTTCGCCCAGGGAAATAAGGCACGTCCAGCCCCTGCACCGCATCCGGTTACCGGTCAGGGGTCACAGTCTTGCGGCGCAGCTGGCTCAGCCCGATTCCGGCGAGGATCAGGAGCAGGCCCGAGTAGGCGTTCGCGCCGGGTTCTTCCCCCAGCAACGCCACCCCGATCAGCAGGGCGACGACCGGGATGCAGTAATTGATCAGCGACATGAAGGTGGGCCCTGCGGAAGCGATGAGCTTGAGATGCATCAGGGTCGCGATTGCCGTCGGGCCGATGCCGATCCAGGCGAGGATCGACACCGCCGTCCAGCCGGGAGCGAGCCGCCACGGCTGGTCCACCACCAGGGCGACCGGCACGCTGATGACGGCGGCGATGGCGACAATGGCTGCCGAGGCGACCATCACGTCGCCCTTGAGGGCCACGCGGATGATAACGCCGTTCGCGGCGTAGCACAGCGCCCCCGCCAGCACCGAGAGCTGGGCCAGGATTTCAATCGGCGACCCGCCGAGGCTGGCGAGTGCGGCGGGTCCCATCAGCACCACGATGCCCATGAACCCCAGCAGGAAGCCCGCGACGCGATTGCGGCTCATGCGCTCGCCCGCCACAAAGAAGTGCGCCAGCAGCAACGTCGAGAGCGGCATGATCGCCATGAGAATGCCGGCGAGCGCGCTGTCGATGGACTTCTGGCCCCAGGTGATGAACCAGAACGGCATGCAGTTGCCCACCACGGCAAGCACGATGTACGGCAGCCAGGCGCGGCCGACCGTCGGGAAGGTATAGCCCATGGCGCGGATCACGATCACCAGGATCACGGCGCCGATCACCAGCCGTGTCGCCACGAGCGTCGCGGGCGGCACGGCCGCGACGCCGAGCTTGATGAACATGAAGTTCGAGCCCCACAGCGCAACCAGCGCCGCGAGCAGGCCCCAGTCCTTGACGGTATGGGCGGGCATTTGAAGACGAAAGATGGGCGGGGTTTAGAATGAATTTCTTGCGGAAGGATACACGATGAAGGACCTGGCCAAGATTCGCCTTGCATGGACGATCCACACCGTAAGGTTCGCGTTCATCGCGTGGTCTATCGTCCAGCCCGCGGCCGCGCAGCAGTTTCCGCCAGTGCCGCCGCCAGCCGCTGGGCGCAGCGCGTTGCCGGCCACGCCGGTATCCGGGCAGCAGTTGCTCTCGGCGCTACGCAAGGGCGGCTACGTCATCTACTTTCGCCACACATCTACTGATTTCTCGCGCGACGATTCCCGCTCGAAGAGTGAAGAAGATTGCGACAACCAGCGCCCCCTCACCGACAAGGGACGCGAAGAAGCGCGCCAGATCGGCGCGGCGTTCAGGGAACTGAAGATTCCGGTCAGCCGGGTACTGGCGAGCCCCCGCTGCCGCACGATGGAAACCGCGATGCTCGCTTTCGGCCGCGCGGATAAGGCAGACGAGGTGCGCGGCGGGCCACCCATGCCGGACAGCCCCGATCGCTACGCGCTGCTGCGCACACTGCTGTCCACGCCCGGTAATGCTGGCGCAAACGTCGTCATCGCCAGCCACGGCAACCCGTTCTACGCCACCGCCGGTGCGCCCTACCTCGCCGAAGGCGAAGCAGCGGTGATCAGACCGTTGGGGAAGGACTTCGAGATCGTCGCGCGGGTAAAGCACGACGCCTGGAAAAAACTACAAACCCAAGATTAGCCGCCAAGACGCCAAGAAGATCCAATCAAGCCGCACATGAACGCCGATAAGAGCAAACACAGCAAGAACAACTCAGGACCTGTCCCCTGTTGTCTCAGATTCTCTTGGCGTGCTTGGCGGCTCAATTATTGTTGATGCTTTTCTTGGCGACTTGGCGGTTCAGTTCTTGAACTTGACCGCGTTCGTCGGCAGTTGATTATTTGTTGAAGTGGGAGCGCGCTTTTTCGAGTGACTCGCGCATTTTCGCCCAGGCTTCGTCGGCACCCCGTACGAGGTCAACCCATGCGTCGCCGGTGGCGGCCTGCACCTTTTTCATCTGCTCCAGCGCCTGGTCGCGTTGACGGCGCACTTCCTTCAGGTGCTTGTCGTATTCGATGCGCGCGTTGGCCTGCGCCTTCTGGGCCTTTGCCTCCCACTTCGCTACCTCGGTGTTCCACTGGTCAAGTTGCGCTTTCAGCTTGTCAACGTATTCGTCCCGTTTGCTCATGTGTCACCTCCATTGCTCCAGCGTGCATGCACTGTGCCAGCAAATGATACGCCCATTCAAAGTGCGGTGAATGGTATATGGTGAATGGTGAATCGTAAGAACCGCACGCCCTTGTGTCACCATTTCCTATTCCCTATTTCCTATTCCCTGTAATTGTCATTCGGGTTTCGCACCTGAAGCCTTGACGACGGGCCCCCACTTCCTGATTTCCTCGCGCAGCCGCTTCCCGAACGCTTCCGGCGACGTGGGTATCGCCTGCAGGCCCTGCGCATCGAACTGTTCATTGACGGCGGCGGAATTCAGAATCTTCGTCGCTTCCCGGTTGAGCCTCAGGATAACGGGCTGAGGCGTCCCCGCCGTGGCCCACAGGCCATACCAGCCGCTGCTTTCGTAACCCTTGACTCCCGCCTCGTCCACCGTCGGCGTGTCCGGGAACAGGGGAAGGCGCTTGCCAGACGTCACTGCAAGCAGCCCCAGCCTGCCGGATTTCACGTGGGGCACCGCGGTGGAAACATTCGAGATGGCGAGCTGCACCTGCCCGCCCACCAGCTCGGCGATCGCCGGGCCCAAGCCCTTATACGGCACGTGCAGCATGTCCACCCTGGCCATTTGCAGGAACAACAGGGTCGCAAGATGAGTGTTGCTACCAACGCCGCCCGAGGCGTAACTCAACTGGCCGGGCTTCGATCTGGCCAGCGCGACGAGTTCGCCGACCGACTTGGCCGATACCGAAGGATGTACCACCACGATGTTGGGCTGCTCTCCCAGCGTGGTGACCGGCGCGATGTCCTTCAACGTGTCGTAGGGCAGCTTGGGATAGAGCACCGCGTTCACCGCAACACCCATGCTGGCGATGAGCAGCGTGTAACCGTCGGGCCGCGCCTTGGCCACGATGTCGGTGCCGACCGTGCCGCCGGCCCCGCCGCGATTGTCCACCACCACCGGCTGGCCGAGCGCTTCGTTCAACCTGGGGGCAAGCGTGCGCGCGACGAGATCGACCGCGCCGCCGGGCGCGAACGGAACGACCACGCGGATCGGGCGGGAAGGATACGGCTGCGCGCCCGCGGCTGCCATCAGCGCGCAGCCAAGGAGGAAGGCGAAAGGCGGAAGGAGGAAGAAAGACAGTTTCTTGTCTCGCTGCTGCATCGGCCCTTTCGCCTTTCGACTTTCGCCTTTCGCCTTGTCCTCAGGCAGTGAGCTGCCTCACCATCTGGTCAACATACTTCAGCGTGAGCGCCCGCATCTCATCAGGCTTGAGGTTGCTGACCGGGTGCGGCAGCTCAATGTAAGGGTGCCCTTCCATCCCCTTGCTGCGAAACTGGTAAACCGCGGCGTTCCGGAAGGCCTGGGTGAGGAACATCGTGGCGGGGATGCCGCGTTTCTCGAATTCAACCGTGTCGTGCACACTGCACAACGTGCAGGATCCTCACCCGCCGAGTGCGGCCGCAGCCACCTGCACTTCCTTCGCCATCTCGTTCAGCAACGCCTCGCTCGCGGGCCGGGAAAAGTGCTCCTTGCGCCGGATGATGACCTGGGCCACGCCGTAGCGGCTGCGCAGGATTTCCGCCGCCGTTTCGAGGATGACGTCGGCCTGCTCCTTGGTGTTGTCGATCATCCCGACGATTTTCCCCGCGAGGTCCATCGGCCGCGGCGCCAGCGCGATTTTCGCCCTCGCCCCGCCGGCGGTGGGATCGATGAACCCGAGATCATCCGTCATATGGTTTCCTCCTCATCCCTAATCCTCCATCCCTCATACCTCGTAGGTCCCATGCACCGCCCGGCTGGTCTTGTTCCAGCCATGGCACACGGCGGTGATCGGCCCAGTGCCGCCCGCGACGATGAGATGCAGGCGCTGCGGGTCCTTCACGGCCAGGATCAGTGCATTATCGTCGTCCGGGTCGGTGCCCATCGCGCGCGCCCGCTCGGGACGCCAGTTGCCACCGCGCTTCAAGCTCGATTGCCGGCGCACGGCAAGCTTGCTCAGGCGCCCGATCACGTCCGCGCGGCTGAGGCCCGCGTTCGCGCATAGTTTCGCGTGCTCCGGGCTCATGGCAACGACCATGTCGGAGACGAACCACATGTTCCACGAGCCCGGCGCAGTCATGGCGTCGCCAATGCCGGCAAGCAGCCGCTCCGGCTCCGTGCTGGCGTCGTCGAAATGCAGCCGGGGGTTTTCCGCCATGGCGCAGGTGATCACGTTGTCATGCGGCGAGTAGCCGCGCGAAACTGCAAGGCTCTCCCACGGGCTAGACGCCATGTTTTCGGTAAGGCAGGCGGTATAACGTATTGGCGAGCTGAATACAGTCGCGGAGGCGCGCCCGGAAATGCCGCCGCCGAGATTGAGCAACATCAGCCGGATCGCGCGGCCGATGGTCGCGTTGGCGCGGAATCCGGGCCCGAAACAGCCGTTGCCGCCGTGCAGTCCGATTCTCTCCGCGTACGGACCGTTCACGATCATGAGCGGCGCCACGCCGTGCATCGTGCACTGCACGCCGCCCATGTTGAATTCCTCGCGCAGGATGATCTTGATGCCGCCAAGCACGACCGGGAGGTACTCCGGCTTGCATCCCGCCATGAGCGCGTGAATCGCGACGCTACGGACCGTCGCGACTTCCCCTGCCGGCGGTATATGCCCGACCACTTCGTCGGGATCACGGCGCGTTCCCGCGAGCATCCACCGCACGCGCGCCTCGGTCGGGGTGACGACCGGGAAGCCGTCCGACCACTCCTTCTCGAGAAAGAACTCGAACTCGTCCACCGCCGCCACCAATTCAATACCCTCCCGACATAAGAACCGTGAATCGTGATTCGTGGGTCGTGATTCGACTTGTTCTTGTATTTATCCGTGTTTACCTGTGCTCATCTGTGGTTCCATTATTGTTTTCTCTTGGCGTTCTTGGCGGTTCGATTCTTGTTTTGTCATCCGCGTTTATCTGCGTTTATCTGCGGTTCCATTTTGATCTTCTTGGCGGCCTTGGCGTCTTGGCGGCCAATTTTTTGCTTACAACGCGAAGTCGAGCGCGCTGAAGTCCGCCACCTTCTCCGCCTCCGCGAGCCGGGCGAATAACCGCTCCGCCTTCGCCCGGTCGCGGTGCGCGGTGAGCATCAGGAACTTGTCGCGCAATTCGTCGCGCGTGAGCGGCATCGTGGGCGTGCCCTTGAAGTCGTGTCCCTCGGCGGTCAGTTCCTTGCCGTTCTTCAGCTTGAGCGTCAACCGGCACGCCGATGACTGGTAGCCGGGCGAGGACTTCAATAATTCGACCTGCGCGCCCCGCGCGAGCGCGCGGATCCTCGCATCGTTGAGGGTCGCCTCGGAGAACGTCCGCGGATCGAGCGGGTCCTTGTACAACGCGACGGCCACGCTGAACGGCACGCTGTACTGCATCATCGTGAGATCCTGCGGCTCGTTGATGGCGTGCTGCGTCACCGTCTTCTCGCCGGCGGCGATAGCGATCGAGGCGACATCATCTCCGGACAGCTTGTGCTTCTGCTTGAGATCGAGCGCCAGCGTCACCGGCACCTGCGCGGTCGCATGGCACGCGTAGCGCTTGATCTTGGTCGTCATCACGCGCCATGCGGTGCCGAGGTCCTGCGTCAACCGTGCCGGCTGCGCGTCCCGGCAGAACACGTTGAGAACGCCGAATTTCCCCTCCAGCACTCCGGCGGGACCGGTGTAGCCGTCGCGCGCCAGCACCGCCGCCATGAAACCGCCCTCCGCCGCGCGCCCCAGGTGCAAGCGCTTCACCATGCCGCCGGTCTTCGAGAACTCCATGAGCCCCGAGCTCATCGAGCCGGCGATGCCGAAAGCATTCAGCATCTGCTTCGCATCCAGCCCGAACAATCTGCCGACCACGACGGCGGTGCCGAACGGTCCCACCACGCCCGGCGAATGAAAGCCGACCTTCTCGATCGAGTGATGCGCCGCGTCTCCGATGCGGTGGAGCACCTCGAAGCCGGCGACGATCGCGGACAGCAGGGCCTTGCCGCTCATCTTGCGGCCTTGCGCGGGGGCGAGGCCCGGCACCGCGAGCGCGGCGCTGGGATGGATGCCGACGCTCGGCTCGACCAGGGCATCCAGTTCGAAAGCATGGGCCGCTGCGCCGTTGCAGAGGCAGGCGAACGGCGCGCGCACCTTGATCGGCGTGCCGAATACGCTGCATTCGCCCGGCGCGCTGTTGCGCCTGGCGTACTCGATGACAGTCTGCGTCCAGGGCAGCTGCGAGCCGAACACGCAGGCGCCAACCGTGTCGATCACGCAATCCTTCGCGCGCTCGACGACTTCCGGCGGGATGCTGTCGTACTTGAGATTGACGGCGAACTCGGCGAGGGTATGCGTTGCAGTCATTTTGCGAGCCTCAACTCAGTAAGTATCTTCCGGTATTCTCCGTAACGCGCGTCAAGGTACCGGCTGCTCTCGGCGCTGCTCAGGTACGAGCCCTGCCACTCGTTGGCGGCAAGCTCCTTCTTCCATTCCTCGCTGCCGGCAAGTTTCGCGAACACACCATCCCAGTAGCGCAACTGCCGGGCGTCTAGACCCTTGGCGGCGATGAACATGCGGAAACTGGGCATGACCACGTCGATGCCTTGCTCCTTCCAGGTCGGAACATCGGCGAACTTGCCGCCCACGCGCTGCGGCGCGGCAATCGCGACGATCCGGAGCCTGCCGGTCTCCAGCACGGGGAGGTAAGTCGAGACCGGCGTCGCCACCGCGTCCACATGTCCACCCATCAACGCGTTGGTCGCCTCGATCGAGGCCTTGAAGATCACTACCTTCATTCTGGCGATGTCCACGCCCGCCGCTTTCATTACCCGTGCGATGCCGATGTGATTGGCATTGCCGGGGCTCGTGCCGAACGCAAACGCGACCGACTCCGGCGCCGCCTTCATGCGCTCGATGATGTCCTTGCCGGTCCTGAACGGGCCGTCGGCCTTGACCGCGAAGCCGATGAACTCACCGTAGAGGACGCTTACGGGGGTGAAATGACTATAGTTGAGCGGGCTTACGCCCAGTATGTGGTTGGTGAGCAGGGTGGCCGTCGCGGACGCGAGGTAATGCCCGTCACCCGTGAACTGGTTGAGATAGATGTACGCGATATTGCTGCCGCCGCCCGTCCGGTTGTTGACCGTGACGGTGGTCGGCACGAGACCTTCCTGCATGATCTTCTGAATGATACGCGCGGTGCGGTCTTGCCCGCCGCCCGCGCCTCCCGGAATGATGAGCTCGACGTTCTTTTCCGGTCTCCACGGCTGCGCCGCCGCGGATACTGCCCAGACGGCCCCTGCACAGCTCGCCACGATGGCCGGCAAGAGCCGTCCGATTCGGACTAGCTGATGCATCATGCCCCCTCCACGCCGGAGTCAGCGCCGGAAACGTACCGGCTTGGAACCGGGATTGTAGCTGAACGACGTTCGAGTCGAATCCCAGCCGCGGGGCCCTGCCCGCATCGTGGTAAAATTTTTACCTGGGCATGCATTCATCCGTCATGGCGCTCTCCCCTCTTACCGCGCTCTCACCCCTCGACGGCCGCTATCACAACCGAGTCGCCGCGCTGCGCGACACCTTCAGCGAGCTCGCGCTCATACGGTTCCGGGTGCGGATCGAGGTCGAGTGGCTGAAGACGCTCGCCGCCGAGCCTTCGATCACGGAGGTGCCGCCGTTTTCGCCCCCCACCCTCGCCCAGCTCGACGAGGTAGCCTCAAGGTTCTCGGAGGCCGACGGCGAGTCGGTGAAGAGCGCCGAGGCGAGGATCAACCACGACGTGAAGGCGGTCGAGTACTTCCTGCGCGAGACGCTCGCCGGCAACCGGGAAGTCATGAAGGTCGCGGAATTCCTCCACTTCGCCTGCACCTCGGAGGACATCAACAATCTCGCCCACGCGCTGATGTTGAAGCGCGCCCGCGACCAGGTCCTGCTGCCGGCGCTCGACCACGTCATCGAGAAGCTGGCGGGGCTCGCCAACGAGCTGGCCGGTTTCGCAATGCTTGCGCGCACCCACGGCCAGCCGGCGAGCCCGACCACCCTGGGCAAGGAACTCGTCAACGTCGCCCACCGCCTGCTGCGGGCGCGCGAATGCATCGCCGGCGTCAAGCTCACCGGCAAGTTCAACGGTGCGGTCGGCAACTACAATGCGCATATCGCCGCCTATCCCGGCGTGGACTGGGAAAAAATCGCGCGCGGCATGGTCGAGCGCCTTGGGCTGGAGTTCAACCCCTACACCACCCAGATCGAGCCCCACGACACGGTCGCCGAGCTGTTCGACGCATTCGCCCGCGCCAACACCATACTCATCGATTTCGACCGCGACGTCTGGGGCTACATCTCGCTCGGCTACTTCCGGCAGAAGGCGAAGCAGAGTGAGGTCGGCTCCTCCACCATGCCGCACAAGGTGAACCCCATCGACTTCGAGAATTCGGAGGGCAATCTCGGCGTCGCCAACGCGCTGCTGCGGCACATGAGCGAAAAGCTGCCGGTGTCGCGCTGGCAGCGCGACCTCACCGATTCCACCGTGCTGCGCAATATGGGGGTGGCGCTGGGCCACGCCCTGCTCGGCTACGACTCGTGCCTCAAGGGCTTGAGCCAGCTCGATGCCGATCGCGGGCGCATGGCCGCGGATCTCGACGGCTGCTGGGAAGTGCTCGCCGAGCCGATCCAGACCGTGATGCGGCGCCACGGGATCGCCGACGCCTACGAGAAGTTGAAGGAGCTCACGCGCGGCAAGGAAGGCATCACGCGCAATGCGCTGCACGCGTTCATCATGGGGCTCGCGATCCCGGAGGCGGACAAGCAGCGGCTGCTCGCGCTCACGCCCGCGACCTACATCGGCAAGGCGGCCGAACTGGCGAATCGCATCTAGCCTGCTACGATGCGCCGTCGCGTGACTTGCGGCTCGCGGATCGGTTTGCAAGTTCTGGACAAAACACGAGTCGCCAGTCGCGAGTCGCGCCTCATCAAACATATGGCACGGGTTTCCCTGATCGACGAGCACGCCAGTCCCGACATCGCCGCGGTCGCGGCGAAGATCCGGGGGAAGCGCGGCGGCCGGCTGCTGAATCTCTACCGCGCGCTGCTGCACGCGCCAGGGCTCGCCTCCGCCTGGCTCGATTTCAATAACGCGGTGCGCTACCAGACCGGGCTCGGCGACCGTGCACGCGAGCTCATCATCATGCGCATCGCGGCCCTCAACGGCGCCGATTATGTCTTCGACATTCATCGATCGCGCTACGCGGAGCCGGCCGGCGTCACGCGGGCTGAGGTCGACGCCCTGCGCGACTGGCGCAAGTCGGGACTGTTTGGCCCGGAGGAAAGCGCGCTGCTCGCTTACGTCGACGCAATGACCCGGGACGTAGCGGTCCCGGATGCCGTGTTCAAGGGACTGCGGGGGCACTTCAGCGAGCGGGCAGTCGTGGAACTCACGGTGCTGATCGCCGCCTACAACATGCACACACGGGTGCTGAAGGCGCTTCAGATTGACCCTGAACCGGAAGCAGGGAAGAACACCTGAACCGCCAAGGCCGCTAAGAGAACAAGAACATTAATTGAACCGCCAAGCACGCCGAGAGAAACAAAGAATAAGAAACCAACAGTCGAATCACGACTCACGGGCTTTCGGATCCCCCAGGGCCGTCAAGAGCGCCAAGAAAAACAATAAGACAGAATTCCTTGCGCAGCTCCCGACTTTTT
>Ga0210379_10000200_pt1 | contig 17962 bp, 11 predicted proteins | sample PLMedo_2_FD_155468 | JGI IMG/M metagenome (GOLD analysis project Ga0210379, IMG submission 155468) | Groundwater sediment microbial communities from an aquifer in East River, Colorado, USA - PLM4_32_coex redo | ecosystem: Environmental > Terrestrial > Soil > Riparian zone | place: USA: East... | reverse complement strand
GCAACACGAGGTCGGGCCGCGTCTGGCCGCGGAACGCCCGCGCCGCGGACGCGTTCTCCGCCAGCCGCACTTGGTAGCCTTCGTCGCCCAGGATCTCGGACAGCAGTTCGCGGATGCCGATTTCGTCGTCTACGACCAGGATTTGCAGCATAACCGGGGAGTGCACCGTTGATTTTACACCTTGGCCTGCGTCATCGAGGGCTTTCTCGCGGCGCCCTGCGCCGTCATCGGCAACAGGATGGTGACGCATGCGCCGCGCGGCGGCACGTTGGCGATCGTCGCCGTGCCGCCGTGTTCTTCGACGATCTTCTTCACGATAGCCAGTCCCAGCCCGGTGCCCTTGGGCTTGGTGGTCACGTAAGGTTCGAAGGCGCGCCGTATTACCGTCTCTGGAAAGCCGCAGCCGTTGTCGGTGACCGTAAGCCGCACCATTTCACCCGCCGTGTCGCTGGCGATGACAACGCGCGGCTCGCGCGTCCCTGCCAGCGCGTCCTGCGTGTTCTGCAGGAGGTTGTGGATAACCTGCCGCAATTGCGCCGCATCGCCCAGCAGCGGCGGCAGGCCCGCTGCGAGCTCGAGCCGCACGGCCCCGCCGAGCGAGGGCTCGTAGAGCGTGAGCACTTCGCGGGTAAGCGCGTTAAGGTCGAGCTCGCGAATGGTTGGTTCCGGCATGCGCGCATACTGGCTGAAGGCGTCCACCATGTTCTTCAACGCCGCGACCTGGTTGACGATGGTCTGTGTCGACCGGGTCAGCACCTCCGCGTCGGATTCTGCCAGCTTGCCGGCAAGTTTCATCTGCAACCGCTCCGCGGAAAGCTGGATCGGCGTGAGCGGGTTGCGGATCTCGTGCGCGAGCCGCCGTGCTACCTCGGCCCACGCCGCCGCGCGCTGCGCTTCGGCCAGGTGCGTGATGTCGTCGAATACAACGACGCTCCCGGCCGCCGAACCCTGCGGCAACCGCGTGCCGCGCAACAGCAGCAATTGCGTGCGTCCGTGCAGCGGGCGCTCGACCTGCTGCTCCCATTCCGCCCCGCCCGCGCGCTCGAAGGCGGCCGCGATCTGCCGCCCCAGCTCAGCGAGCCCGGCGCCGGGCCCCGACCAGCGCGCCACCGCAACGCCGATGAGCGGCGCAATGCTGACACCGAGCAAATCGCCGGCGCTGCGGTTCGCGGCACGCAGATTGAGTTCCTCGTCGAAAGCGAGCACGCCGGCCGAGAGATTGGCGAGCACGCTTTCCAGATAGGCCTTGGCCTGGGCCAGCGCCGCCTGGTGACGCTCGGCCTGCGCGCGCGCTTCCGCCAGTTGCAGCGTCATCGCGTTGAAGGACTGGGTGAGAGCGCCGAGTTCGTCGCGCGAATCGACCGCCGCGCGCTGGCTGAAGTCGCCGCTTGCCACCGCCCGCGTGCCTTCCACCAGCACGCCGAGCGGAGCCGACAGGCGGTCGGACAACACGAACGCGAGCCCGGCCGCCGACAGCAGGGATAGCAGTAAAGTGAGCGTAAGCGTCACTCCATACAGCCGCTTGAGCCCCCTGCGCGACAGCATCAGCTCCTGGTACTCGCGATAGCCGGTCTGCACCGCTTCCGCGTCCCGCGCGAGGGGCGCCGGCACCAATTGCAGCAGCTGCAGCACGCGCGGCGCGTCGCCGCCCGAGGGCACCGGCACCAGCACGCGCAGGTAGAGCCCCTTGTCGGGAATCGCTTCGATCGCGCTGTAGGCGCCGTGCAACCTCAACTCCTGTTGCGCGGCCGGGCCCGGCAGCTCCGGCAGCAGGCCCGGGGGCTCGCCGCCGGAGCGCGCGAGCGGCTTGCCGCGATTGCCGAACAACATCGCCTCCTGCGCGCCCACTATTGATCGCACTAAATTGAGCGCTGCCGGCACCTCCGCGGCCGGGCGCGCCGACAATTCGATCGCCATGGCGTCCGCCTGGGCCGTGAGGTCCCTCAACAGCCCGTCGAGCGCGCCGCGGCCGAGATTGATGCCGCCCTCGAGCGCCTTGTCCACGCGCACCTCGAACCAGGAGTCGATCGAGCGTGCCAGAAACTGTACCGACACGCCGTAGATCAGCGCACCGGGCAGCACTGCCATCAGGGCGAACAGCATCACCAGCCGCAGCGTGAGCTTGGCGCCGAAGACGCCGCTCTTCAGCTTGCGCCTGAGCGTGAGCAGCTGATAGACCACCAGTCCCGTCATCATCAGCACCACCGCGCCGTTGAGAACGAGCAGCAACGTGTACTGGTCTGCAAACAGGGTGGAGTTGCCGCTCGCCGTTGCCAGCAGGAACAGCGCAACCGCGCCCAATCCCACGCACAGGACGAGTACGTAGCGCACCGCGGCGCTCGACCGCGCGGGGCGGACGTGCGGCGCAGTGGCGCTCATGGCGATACCGTCCACCGGTGCCAGTCGGAGCTCATGCTCCAGTCGCGCGAGCCCAGCGCGGTGACCTGAAACGGGCGCGGCAGTTGCGAAGTGTCCAGCCGCATGCGCAGGCCGGCGGTGTAGCTGTCGCCCTTGCGCAGGGCGCCCGCTTCGGCGATATCGCGTATGCGCGCGCGGCTCATGAAAGCCAGCCCCTCCGGCAGCGAGGCGAAATTCTGGTAGAGCTTCCCGACGCCGACCCGGTACTGTCGCGTCAACGCGTTATACGACAAACGATACTGCTGCCGGGTGCTGGATATCTTCTCGTTGAGCCAGTACCAGCGCGGGCGTATCAGTTCGAATTCGAGAGAGAAATAGAGCGGTACACCTTTGTTGAGCACGTCTTCCAGGGCGGAGGTCAGCGTGATCTCGAATTCGGCTTCGAGCGTGTGGCCGTCCTCGGCCGTGATCACAGCCGCTTTCTGGACCTCGATGCCGTCGGCGCGGGCTGCGAGCGGTGCAGCGACCGCAAGCCAGAGTACCGCCAGCGCGGCGATCCAGCTAGACCTTCTGCAGCAGCGCATAGAAGAAGCCATCATGCCGTTCGTCCGGAAGCAGTTGGCCCGGGGGCAGCTGGGCGTGATTGTCCACCGCGGGGAGGCTGAGACGCATCGCGTCCCGGTGGTGCTCCAGAAACCGCGCAACCTGTTCCCGGTTTTCCTCCTGGAACACGGAGCAGGTTGCGTACAGCAATTTACCACCACTGGCGAGCAACCGCCAAAGCACGTCCAGCATGCGGCTCTGCTGGCGCGCGAACTGCGGGATGTCGGTGGGGCGCCGCAACCATTTCACGTCGGGATGCCGGCGCGCGACGCCGGAAGCGCTGCACGGCACGTCGGCGAGTATGCGGTGATACGGCGCGTCGTCCCACCACTGCGCCGGCTCGCACGCATCGCCGCACACGACGCGCGCGGCGAGTCCCAAGCGCGCCAGATTGGCGCGCACCCGTTCCAGGCGCCCGGCATCGGTGTCGAGCGCGGTGACTTCCACCGCCGCGAGTTCCAGCAGGTGCCCGGTCTTGCCCCCGGGCGCCGCGCACGCGTCGAGAACGCGCATGCCGTCACGCAAGTCGAGCAACGGCGCCGCCAGTTGCGCCCCTGCGTCCTGTACCGACACCAGGCCTTCGGCAAGTCCGGGTATGCGCTCGGCCGGCAGCGGTTTGCCCAGCAGCACGGCGGAAGGGCCCCAGCACTCTGCCTTGATGCCGTGGCGCTCGAGCAGCTCCAGGTATGCGGCTTGATCCCCACGCCGGCGGTTCACCCGCAGCGTCAGCGGCGGATGCCGGTTCGCCGCCTCCAGCGCCGCGGCGTAATGTGCTGGATACTGGTCGCGCAGCTTGTCTATCCACCATTGCGGATGGCAGTAGCGCGCCGGCTCCGAGCGCTGTATTTGCACATCAAGCCCGCGGCGGCGGCGCAGGAAGCTGCGCAGTACGGCGTTGACCAGCGCCTTGGCCGAAGTGAGCCCCAGCGCTTCGCTGGCGCGCACCGCGTGATCCACGACAGCGTGCGGCGCAGCGCGCGTATGCTCGAGCTGATACAGCGCCACCAGCAGGAGCGGACGCAGCCGCGCGTCCTTGAGGGGCTTGTCGAGCAGCGCCTCTAGCAGGGCCTCGAAGCGGGATAGGAGACGCAGCGTGCCGTAGGCCAGGTCCTGGATTGCCGCGCGATCGCGGGCGGCCAGCTGCGGATGTTGCCGCCGCAACGCCGCGAGTGCTGCATCGAGACTGCGACCGACCAGCACGCTGCCGAGCGCAGCGGCGGCGAGCCGCTGCACTTCAACCATGTTTCGTTCCGAAGCTTGCGCCGCGCGCGAGCCGGAAGCCGGAGAGAAAGGCCTGCGCCGGAAGTCTTCTCCCGCCCGCGCGCTGCAGCTCGAGAATACGCAGCGTGCCGGTGCCGCACGCCACCACGATGCCATCGGCGGCGGCCGCGCATACCGTGCCCGGCGCGGCGGCAGTGGCAGGGCCGCTGCGCGCGCGCCAGATCTTCAGCACGACCCCATCGAGACGGGACTGCGCGCCCGGCGCGGGGTCGAACGCGCGCACCTGGCGCTCGATCTCCTGCGCCGTGCGCCCCCAGTCGATCTCGGCGTCGCCCTTGGTGATGCGCGCGGCATAGGTTACCCGGCTTGCGTCCTGCAGCTGGGGCAAGGGGGAGGCCTCCAGCGCGCGGACGATCAGCCGCGCCCCGAGTGCGGCGAGCTTGTCATGCAGCGTGCCCGCCGTGTCGTCGGCAGCAATCACGACCGGCTCTTGCAGCAGGATGGCGCCGGTGTCGAGTCCCTCGTCCATCTGCATGATGGTGATGCCGGTCTGCGTGTCGCCCGCGAGCAGCGCACGCTGGATCGGCGCCGCGCCGCGCCAGCGCGGCAGCAGCGAGGCATGCACGTTCAGGCAGCCTCGCTGCGGCAGCCTGAGCAGCGCCGGCGGCAGGATCAACCCGTAGGCGGCGACCACGAGCGCCTGTGGGCGTGCTGCAGCGATGGCCTCCTGCACGGCGGTTTCATTCAGGGTGGCCGGCTGCAGAACGTCGCGGTTACGCGCCTGCGCCAGCCGTTTCACCGCCGAGGGCTGCGGCTTCAGGCCACGACCGGCCGGCCGGTCGGGCTGGGTAAGGACCAACCTGATGTCATGTCCGGCGTCCAGCAGGGCCTCTAGCGAGGCTGCCGCGAACTCCGGTGTACCTGCGAAAACAATGTTCATGAAAGCGGCGCGCGCAGCGGCCCGATTGCGGGGATGCGGGCGGGCGCAAACGGCAATCAGAGCACGAGGCGTCGCGTTTCGGGCTCCGCCAGCCGCTGTTGCTTCCTGAATCTCGCGAGAATGCGGCGCTGCTTCAGTTGTGACAACCGCTCGACGAATACCTTGCCCTCCAAATGATCCATCTCGTGCTGGATGCACAAGGCGAGCAGTCCGTCGGATTCCCTCGTTCCGGCTCTGCCTTCGGCGTCAAGCGCACGCACCGTGATACGTTCGGCGCGCCGCACTTTTTCGTAAACCCCCGGCACCGACAGGCAGCCTTCTTCGCGGTCCGCCTCGCCGCTGACGGCTGTCAGTTCGGGGTTGACCAGAACCAGCAACTGGTCCCGGGTTTCCGAGATATCGATCACGATCACGCGCAGATGGACATCCAACTGTGTTGCGGCCAAGCCTATCCCGTGCGCGGCATACATCGTTTCCGCCATATCTTTGATTAATTTGCGGATTCCATCGTCGACCCGGCTCACTGCGGCGGCCCGCTGGTGAAGCCTCGCATCGGGATAGCGCAAAATCGGCAGCAAAGCCATAAAAAAGCTTGCGAATTTAATCAGCTAGATGCAGAATTTAATCCAATATCTCGGCGCGGCCCGGTTAGCCGGGGGACGCCTGCATAAGTCCGTCAATTTGGGGCGTTCCATGCGTAAAGCCATTATATCCCTGATTTTGCTGATGACTCCGCTCTTCCCGGCGCTGGCGGCCGAGGTCGGCGACCTGAAGGAAGATGCGCCAGACCGCTATATCGTTGTACCGGGAGATACGCTGTGGGGCATCTCCGGTCGCTTCCTCAAGGACGTGTGGAAATGGCCTGATGTGTGGCGGATGAACCAGGAACAGGTCAGGAACCCGCACCGCATCTACCCCGGCGACGTGATCGTGCTGGACCGCTCCGGGGGTGACCCTCAGCTGCGGCTGCTTCGCGGCGGCGAGGGCGATCCGAGCGCGGCGGCCGCGGCGGCAGCTGCCGGGCGGGATACCGTAAAGCTCTCGCCGAGGACGCGGGCCCAGCCGCTCGCCGATAAGGCCGTGCCGGCGATTCCGCCATCGGCCATCGAGCCGTGGCTGTCGCGGCCGCTGGTGGTGGGGCAGAATGAACTCGATAGCGCGCCGGTGATCATGGCCACCGAGGAGAACCGGGTGGTGATCGGCGCCGGCAGCATCGCCTATGCCGACAAGCTCAAGCGTGGCGACCAGGTATGGCAGGTGTTCCGCCGCAGCGATGCGCTGGTCGATCCGGACACCGGGCAGACGCTCGGCTATATGGCGATCTATCTCGGCGAAGCTCGGCTGCGCAAGTTCGGCGATCCCAGCACCATCGAGATCACCAAGTCGCAACAGGAAATCTACGTTGGCGACCGCCTGCTGCCCAGCGCCAAGGAAATTCCCAATTTTTCATACGTACCGCGCGCACCAGTGCGGACGGTGCGGGGTCGCATCATGAACACCTACGAAAATCTCGGCGAAACCGGCCCGCTGGGTATCGTGGCGCTGTCCAAGGGATCGCAGGACGGTCTCGAGGTCGGCCATGTTCTGGCGATACATCGCAGCCAGAGCACGTCCCGTTACGAATTGCGCCGGTCGCCGCTCTACGGTCAGCAAGGGCTCAGCCTGAGCGACTCGCCGCGCACCTATTACAGCGAGCAACTCACGCCGCGCGACGCGCCGGTGTACACCCGCGGCAAGCCGATCTCCGAGGGGGACTTCGCCCGGCTGCCGGACGAGCGCTACGGGCTGGTGATGGTGTTCCGCACGTTCGACCGTACCGCCTTCGGCCTGGTAATGCAGGCATCGCGCCCGGTCTCGGTCAACGACCTCGTCACCAATCCCTGATTCCGCCGGACGCCGCGCTTCGCGCGCGTGCGTCCGTGCCGCCCCGGCACGGCGCAAGGCAATACTGCTTTCGCCGCCATGCCTCTCGACGCTGATCTCTCTGCCTGGCTTCGGCTGAGCCTTACGCCCGGCTTGGGGGGTGAGGCCTTGCGACGGCTGCTCCGCGCCCTCGGTGGTCCCGGGCAGGTGCTCGCCGCGCGTCGCGCCGAACTTGCCAAGTACGTCGGACCGACCGTCGCCGCGTCAATCAGGGATTACGATGCGGCCCCGGCATTGTCCACTGCCGGCGCCTGGCTGGAGGAAGCAGCCAATGACATCATTACGCTGGCCGATACCCGATATCCCCGGCAGCTCCTGGAGATTCCCGATCCTCCGCCGCTGCTTTATGTGAAAGGTCGTGTCGAGCTGCTGTCGCGGCCAGCGCTTGCCATCGTCGGTAGCCGCAACGCGACGGCGCAAGGCCTGGCCAACGCCGAGGCCTTCGCCAGGACGCTCTCGGACGCCGGGTTGACCGTAGTGAGCGGGCTGGCGCTGGGCGTTGATACCGCGGCGCATCGCGGCGGGCTGGCCGGATCCGCCAGCAGCGTGGCGGTGCTCGGCACCGGCGCCGACATAGTCTATCCCGCGCGCAACCGCGCGCTGGCGCACGATTTGGCCGCGGGCGGCGCGCTCGTGTCCGAATTTCCACTCGGCATGAAACCCCTTGCCGGCAATTTCCCGCGCCGCAACCGCCTGATCAGCGGGCTCGCGCTCGGCTGCCTGGTGGTGGAAGCCGCGGCCGACAGCGGATCGCTCATTACCGCGCGCCTCGCGGCCGAGCAAGGCAGGGAAGTCTTCGCCATCCCCGGCTCGATACACTCGCCGCTCGCCAAGGGCAGCCATGCCCTGATCAAGCAGGGTGCGAAGCTGGTGGAAAGCGCCCGCGATATCCTCGAGGATCTTCGGATGGGTGCTCCGTCGGCGCCTGCGCCAGCGCCGGCGGTGGTGTCCGACCCGCGGGCACAGCGCCTGCTCGATGCCTTCGGCCACGAGCCGTGCGACCTCGACACGCTCGCCGCGCGCAGCGAAATGCCGGTGGCGGAGATCGGCGCGCTGCTCACCCAACTCGAGCTCGATGGCCTGATCGCCACGCTGCCGGGCGGGCTGGTTCAGCGCCTGCACCGCTAGTTTTTCGCAGCGTGTGCGGCAAAGAACTTGCGCACTCAAATTTTTGTACTTATCATCTGGCGCTATTTTTGCATTGCACACGGATAGTTCGCGCGGATGAGTAAACAACTGATCATTGCCGAGAAGCCCTCGGTTGCGGCCGATATCTCGCGCGCAATCGGCGGCTTCACGCGTCACGGCGATTATTTCGAAAGTGGCCAGTACCTGCTGTCGTCCGCGGTCGGGCACCTGCTCGAGCTCATCGTGCCGGAAGAACACGACGTCAAGCGCGGCAAGTGGTCGTTCGCGAACCTGCCGATAATTCCGCCGCATTTCGCGCTCGCGCCGATCGAGCGCAGCGAGAGCCGGCTGAACCTGCTGCTGCGGCTGCTCAAGCGCAAAGACGTTACCGGCCTCATCAACGCCTGCGACGCGGGCCGCGAGGGTGAACTTATATTCCGCTACATCATCCAGCACGCGGGCACGAAAAAGCCGATCCAGCGCCTGTGGTTGCAGTCGATGACGCCCGCCTCCATCCGCGAGGGTTTCGATCGCCTGCGGCCCGATCGCGAGCTGCTGCCCCTCGCCGACGCGGCGAAGTGCCGCTCCGAGGCCGACTGGTTGGTCGGCATCAACGGCACGCGCGCGATGACTGCCTTCAACTCGAAGGAAGGCGGTTTTTACCTGACCACGGTCGGGCGCGTGCAAACGCCGACGCTCGCCATCCTGGTCGAGCGCGAGGAGAAAATCCGCGCCTTCAAGGCGCGCGATTACTGGGAAGTGCATGCGCGCTTCGGCGCGCACGCCGGAGAGTACGCCGGGCGCTGGTTCGATCCCGGATTCAAGAAGGACGACGACGCCGAGCACAAGGCCGAGCGTGCGTGGAGCGCGGCCGAGGCGGAGGCGGTCGCCGCCGCCTGCAGGGGCCAGACCGGCACCGTCACCGACGATACCCGGCCGGCGACACAGCTCTCCCCTTTGTTGTTCGACCTCACCAGCCTGCAACGCGAGGCCAACGGGCGCTTCGGCTTCTCGGCGCGAACCACGCTCTCCCTGGCCCAGGCGCTCTACGAGAAACACAAGGTCCTAACCTACCCGCGGACTGACTCGCGCGCCCTGCCGGAGGATTACATCGCCACCGTCAAGAAGGCGATGGACATGCTCGGCGATGTCCGCGACTACGCCCCGTTCGCCAAGAACGTCCTGAAGAACGGCTGGGTGAAACCAAACCGGCGCATCTTCGACAACTCGAAGATCAGCGATCACTTCGCGATCATCCCCACTCTGCAGCCGCCGCGGCATCTGAACGAGATCGAGCAGAAGCTCTACGACCTCGTGGTGCGGCGCTTCCTCGCGGTATTCCATCCCGCCGCGGAATACCTCCAGACCACGCGCATCACGCAGGTCGGCGAGCATCAGTTCAAGACGGAAGGACGCATCCTGCAGAACCCGGGCTGGCTTGCGATATACGGGCGCACCGCCCAGGAAGAATCCCAGAACCTGCCGGCCGTCGCCGCAGCGGAAAGAGTCGATACGCTGGAAGTAAACGCCGTGCCCAATCAGACCAAGCCGCCGCCGCGCTATTCGGAAGCCACCCTGCTCTCCGCCATGGAGGGAGCCGGCAAGCTGGTCGATGACGACGAACTGCGCGAAGCAATGGAAGCCAAGGGTCTCGGCACTCCGGCCACGCGCGCCGCCGTGATCGAGGGTTTGATACGCGAAAAATACGTACAGCGGGAAGGGCGGGAGCTGAAGCCCACCTGGAAGGCGTTCCGGCTGTTGCTGGCGCTCCACCATTTCGGCGTAACCGAGATCACGTCACCCGAGCTGACCGGCGACTGGGAATACAAGCTCAAGCTGATGGAGTCCGGCAAGCTCGAGCGCGAAGTGTTCATGGACCACATCGAGCAGTCGACCCGCGACCTGGTGGAGCGCATCAAAAGCGGCGACATACCCGACGAGGCCTACGCCACTGTCGAGGCGCCCTGCCCCAAGTGCGGCGGCGTGGTGCAGGAGAATTATCGGAAATTCCAGTGCCAGAACTGCGACTTCTCGCTGTGGGTAGTGCTGTCGGGCCGGGAGTGGGCACCGGAGGAAGTGGCGGAACTCCTCTCCCGGCGCTTCGTCGGGCCGCTCACCGGTTTTCGCAGCCGCATCGGCAAGCCATTCTCGGCCGGCTTGCGCCTGACCGATGAGCACAAACTCGAATTCGACTTTGGACAGGCGCGTCCCGGCGAAGAAGAGACCGCCCCCGACTTCAGCGGACAGGAAAGCCTCGGTGCCTGCCCCAAATGCAAATCGCGCGTGTTTGAGCACGGCGTGGCATACGTATGCGAGAAGGCGGTCGGCCCCGAGCGCAGCTGCGATTTCCGCTCAGGCAAGATGATCCTGCAGCAGTCGGTCGAGCGCGCGCAGATGCAGAAGCTGCTCGCCACCGGGCGCTCCGATCTCTTCACGCGCTTCATTTCCAGGAAGGGGCGGCCGTTCAAGGCCTACCTGGTCAAGACGCCCGAGGGCAGGGTTGGCTTCGAATTCGAGGCGCGCAAGCCGCGCCAGCCGAAAGCGGGAGCACCGGCAACTCCGGCGCCCGTCGCTGCATCGCCGAAAGGCAAGGAGCGCGGCGTTGCCGCGAAGCCTGCGGCCGCCAAGCGCGCCAAGGCCGTCAAGACAGCCCCCGCCAAACCCGCCACGGCGGCAGCCGCCAAGGTGAAGGCTAAAGCCAAACGCAAGTAAACGCGGCGGCGCGCCGCGTTTATTCAGATATCCAGGTTGCGCACGCCCAGCGCGTTGGACTCGATGAACTGCCGGCGCGGCTCGACCTCGTCGCCCATCAGGGTTGAGAAGATCTCCTCCGCGCTGATGGCGTCCTCGATCTGGGTCTTGAGCAGTCGCCGCGTCTGGGGATCCATGGTGGTTTCCCACAACTGCTCGGGGTTCATTTCGCCCAGGCCCTTGTAGCGCTGGATGCTGACGCCGTTCTGCACCTCGTCGAGCAGCCATTCGATGGCTTCGCGAAATTCCCTGACCTGCTGCTGCCGGTCGCCGCGCTTGACGTAGGCGCCGTCACCGAGCAGCCCCTGCAGCACCTGGGCTGTTCTCTTGATCTGGTCGTAGTCGCCGCTCTGCACGAAGTCGGCGTCGATATAGCAGTGGCGCTCGATGCCGTGTTGCGTGCGGCTGACCGCCAGCACGTTGCGTTCGCTCTTGTCGTCGTACCGCGCTTCCACTTTCATGCCCAGCGGCGCCAGCAATTCGCCCAGCGCCCTGGCGCTGTTGTGCGCCGCCTTTTCGTCCGCCAGATCGAGCTGCACTGGTTGGCGCAGCAGCGCGTACAGCACTTCCTGGTCGATCAGGCGGCTCACCCGCTCGATCACGGCTTCGGCCAGCAGATAATCCTTCGCGACCTTCTCGAGCGCATCCTTGCTCAACACCTGCGCGTTGACAGCCGTGTGTAGCTCCGCCTCCGCCAGGGCGAGCTGGAGCAGCGTCTGTTTCAGCTCGTGCTCGTCCTTGAGATACCGCTCGCTCTTGCCGTGCTTTATCTTGTAGAGCGGCGGCTGCGCGATGTAGACGTGCCCGCGCTCTATCAACTCCGGCATCTGCCGGTAGAAGAACGTGAGCAGCAGCGTGCGGATGTGGGAACCGTCGACATCCGCGTCGGTCATGATGATGATGCGGTGGTAACGCAACTTCTCCGGCGCGTAGTCCTCCTTGCCGATGCCGGTGCCGAGGACGCTGATGAGCGTAATGATCTCCTGCGACGACAGCAGCTTGTCGAGACGCGCGCGCTCGACATTGAGTATCTTGCCCTTGAGCGGGAGTATCGCCTGGAACTTGCGGTCGCGCCCCTGCTTGGCCGAGCCGCCGGCCGAGTCGCCCTCCACGATGTAGAGTTCGCACTGGGCCGGATCGCGCTCCTGGCAATCGGCGAGCTTGCCCGAAAGGCCGAACGAATCCAGCACCCCCTTGCGCCGCGTCAGCTCGCGCGCCTTGCGCGCCGCCTCGCGCGCGCGCGCCGCATCGATGATCTTGGAGCAGATCACGCGCGCGTCATTCGGCTTCTCGAGCAGGAATTCGTTGAGTTTCTGGGAAACGATCTCCTCCACCACCGGCCGCACCTCCGAGGACACCAGCTTGTCCTTGGTCTGCGACGAAAACTTGGGTTCCGGCACCTTCACGGAGAGCACCGCGGTGAGCCCTTCCTTCATATCGTCGCCGGTGGTTTCGACTTTCGCCTTTTCCGACAGCTTGTTGTTCTCGATAAACTGGTTGAGCGTGCGCGTCATCGCGGCGCGCAGTCCGGTCAGGTGAGTGCCGCCGTCGCGCTGCGGGATGTTGTTGGTGAAGCACTGCACCGACTCCTGGTAAGAGTCGTTCCACTGCATCGCCACTTCCACGACGATCTCGTCCTTCTCCGCCCTGGAGTAGAAAACGGTCTGGTGCAGCACATTCTTGCTGCGGTTCATGTACTCGACGAAGCCCTTGACCCCGCCGGTGAATGAAAACGTCTCCTCCTTGCCGCTGCGCTGGTCGATGAGGATGATCTTGAGGCCGCTGTTGAGAAAAGCCAGCTCGCGCAGCCGCTTCGCCAGAATCTCGTAGTGGTACTCTATGCGTCCGAAAATGTCCTTGCTCGGCAGGAAATGCACTTCGGTGCCGCGGCGTTCGCTCTTGGCGGTGACCTTGAGCGGCGCCACTGTCTCGCCCAGGCGGAACTCCATCTGGTGCAGCTTTCCGTCGCGCCGGATCGACAGGCGCAGCCATTCCGACAGCGCGTTCACAACCGATACACCGACCCCGTGCAGGCCGCCGGCCACCTTGTAGGAATTGTTGTCAAACTTGCCCCCGGCATGGAGCTCGGTCATCACGACTTCGGCGCTGGTGCGCCCCGCCTCGTCGTCCGGATGCGCGTCGGTCGGGATGCCGCGCCCGTTATCGACCACGCTCACCGCGTTGTCGGTATGAATGGTGACGGTGATCTCGTTGCAGAAGCCGGCCAGCGCCTCGTCAACGGCGTTATCCACCACTTCAAAAACCATGTGGTGGAGCCCGGTGCCGTCGGCGGTGTCCCCGATGTACATGCCGGGGCGCTTGCGCACCGCCTCGAGGCCTTTGAGGACCTTGATGCTGCTGCTGTCGTAATCCTCGGCCGTGCGCGGTTTTTCTTCTTTTTCTTTATCGCCGGAAGGCGCAACCATAAGTTATTTCCTTGGAGGCCGTTGGAAAATGACTGGAACGGACCCTGATATAAGCAGGCATGAGGGGAGTATCCCCACTTTTCGTTAGTGTCTCTTAGATGCGCATCGGCATGACCACGTAGCGAAACTCGCTGTTGTCCGGCACCGTGATCAGCATGCTGCTGTTGGCGTCTCCGAACGAGCACTCCACGTTTTCGCAGTGCACGTTGTTGAGTACATCCAGGAGGTAGGTGATGTTGAAGCCTATATCCAGCGCGTCTCCGCCGTAGGCGATTTCCATCTCCTCCTGCGCCTCCTCCTGCTCGTTGTTGGTGCAGGAAATGCGCAGACTGTTGGCTGCCACCATCCAGCGCACGCCGCGGAATTTCTCGTTGGACAGAATGGCGGCGCGCTGCAGCGACTGCAGCAGGTCCTGGCGCTTGATCGAAAAACGCTTTTGGTAGTTCGTCGGCACTACCCGGGTGTAATCCGGGAACTTGCCGTCGATGATCTTGGTCGTGAGCGCGGTGCTGCCGAACGAGAACCGCACCAGGCTGGAGAATATTTCTATGGTCACTGCGTCCTCGCTGTCCGCGAGCAGGCGGCCCAGTTCAAGCACCGCTTTGCGCGGCAGTATCACTTCCCGCTTCTCCTGCGGCTGTCCCAGCGGGCGCGCCGCGTAGCTCAGGCGGTGACCGTCGGTAGCGATAACCTTGACCTGGCCGCCGTCCAGCACGATCAGCAGGCCGTTCAGGTAATACCGTATATCCTGCTGCGCCATGGCGTATTGCACCAGCAGCAGCAATTCCCGCAGCGCCTTCTGCGGCATTGCAATTTTGCCCTGGGCCGCACCCGGATCTGCCATCGCCGGAAAGTCCGCGACCGGCAGCGTCTGCAGGTTGAAGCGACTTTTGCCGGAACGTACCTGCAGCCGGTTGTTCTGAACGTCGAGCAGCGCCTCCGTGCCCTCCGGCAACGCCCGCAGAATATCCTGCAGCTTGCGGGCGGACACCGTCAGGCTCATCTCTTCAGTCGAGCCCTTGTCGAGCTCGGTGCGGGTCGCTACCTGAATTTCGAGATCCGTGGCCATCAGCATGAGGTGGCCGGCCTTGCGCTCGATCAGTACGTTCGACAGGATCGGCAGCGTATGGCGCTTTTCCACGATCCCGGTCACCGCTTGCAGCGGTCTGAGTAAGGCGTCACGTTCGAGTTGAACGAGTTTCATGAGTGTGGTGCTCTTCTATGTATGTTCTAGATTAAAGATAGTAAGACTAGTAAAGCAGGAGTATTTCTGTGCACAAGCTTGAAAAGGGCGGCGGGACAAGGCATACGGGCAAGGATAAGGTTGTGCGGAGGCCGGTAGTGAGGGGGGATGAATTGGGGATAAAAATTCGCATTTTGAGTTTGCCCCTGTTATCCACAAACAACACCGAAACCATCAACTCCTCAATACGTTTAGCAACGAATTGAAATCCCGCGTGAGCTCGGTGCTGGTCGACTTCAACAGCGCGATCTTGCGGCAGGCGTGCAGCACGGTCGTGTGATCACGGCCGCCGAAGGCATCCCCGATGTCCGGCAGGCTCAGTTGGGTCAGTTCCTTGGCAAGGGCCATCGCGACCTGCCGCGGCCGCGCGACGTTGCGGCTGCGCTTCTTGGAATACATCTCGGAAACCTTGATCTTGTAATAATCGGCGACGGTTTTCTGTATATTTTCCACGGAAATCTGCCGGTTCTGTATTGCCAGCAAGTCACGCAGCGCCTCCCGGCACAGATCCACGGAAAAATCGCGGCCTGAAAAACGGGCATAGGCGAGCACGCGCTTCAGCCCGCCTTCGAGTTCCCGCACGTTTGACTGTATGTGCTTGGCGAGAAAAAATGCCACCGCTTCATCCAGCTTGACTCCTTCAGCCTCCGCTTTCTTAAGCAGAATGGCGACGCGCATCTCCAACTCCGGCGGCTCGACGGCAACGGTGAGGCCCCAGCCGAAGCGGGAGATCAGGCGGTTCTCCATGCCCGAGATTTCCTTGGGATAGGTGTCGCAGGAAATGACCACCTGCTTGTGCGCCTCGATCAGTGCGTTGAAAGCGTAGAAAAACTCCTCCTGGGTGCGGCTCTTGCCGCTGAAGAACTGGATGTCGTCGATCAAAAGCAGGTCGAGCGAATGGTAGTAGCGCTTGAAATCGTCGAATGCCTTGTGCTGGTAGGCGCGCACCACGTCGGAAACGTACTGTTCCGCGTGGATATAGCGAATCTTGGTTTCGGGCGCCTGCTCGCGCAAGCGGTTGCCGATCGCCTGGAGGAGGTGGGTCTTGCCGAGGCCGACCCCGCCATAGATGAAGAGGGGGTTGTAAGCCGCACCCGGGCGTTCCGCCACCTGGGCGGCCGCGGCGCGCGCCAGTTCATTGGCTTTCCCGGTTACAAAAGTTTCGAAGGTGAAGGTCGGGTTGAGGCGGGAAATTTCCCGGCTGCTGGGCTTTGGCCCGCGGTCGGGTGTGCTCTGCCGCGGCGGCGGTGGCGCGGAAACAGACGGCTCCCGGCTAGCGAGGGTGAGCTGGACTTCGACCTTCTGCTGGAGTTGTTCCCGCGCCAGTTGCTCGATGCGCACCAGGAACTTGTCGCGGATCCACTGCTGGACGAATCGATTGGGCGCGATCAGGGTAAGGCGGTCGCCATCGACCGTGACTCGCAGCGGTTTGATCCAGGTCTTGTACTGCTGGGACGGCAGTTCCTTTTCGAAATGGGCGAGACAATAGCGCCAGAAACTGTTCATGGGCATGGCGTCGGAGCTTGAATTTCGGGACCGGAGGAAGGAGCGTATTTCAACTCGGATATTATTCCTTTTTCCGACCGTTATCCACAGTGGTAATCGGCACCTCCGCAGGTGTCGGTGCTCTCAGAAAATGGTTGACACGACGGAGAGTTAAAGGTTGTAATAGCGCGCTTTTCAGTAGCCGGGCGAACCCGATATGAAGCGGACTTACCAGCCTTCGAAAACGCGGCGCAAACGCACGCATGGTTTTCGCGTGCGCAGCCGGACCCGAGGTGGGCGGGGAGTGCTGCGCGCTCGCCGGGCCAAGGGGCGGGCGAGATTGAGCGTCTGAGCAGCGGCTCGGCCACACTGCCGCGCAGTGCGCGGCTGCTGCGGCGCGAGCATTACGGCGAGGCGCTGGCAACGGGAAGAACGCGGACGCGGCGCTACTTCACTTTGTATGTCAGGCCCAACGGCGAGTCTCTGGCACGCATCGGCATTATCACCAGCAAGCGGGTTGCGCCGCGAGCGGTCGATCGCAATCGGATGAAGCGGCTGGTGCGGGAGGCATTCCGTACCATGCGCCTGCGTCTACAGGGGTTCGACATCGTAGTGCAGTTGCGACGCTGCCCGCCCCGCAGCTCGTTGGCGACCGCGCGCGCGGAGGTTACCCGGTTGCTGGAAGAATGTGCCGCGCCGAGGGGCGGCAACGGCGCCGTCCCATAACGCCAGCAGAGCAAGTCCATGGATTCGCAACGCCTGATTCTTTTTTTCGTCTTTTCGTTCTCGGTTTTCCTGCTGCTGGATGGCTGGCAGCGCGAGCAGCCGGCGCAACCTGCTGCCACTGCCACCGACAAGGCCGATAAGTCCGGCGTGGCCGGGGCCCCGGTTGCACCGGCAGCGCAGATCCCGCAACCCAGCGGCAAGTTTGCGCAGCAGCCGGTCGCCGTTCCGCAGGTCGATGGGCGCGCACCCGAGGCGGGGGCCACCATCCAGATCGAGACCGACCTGCTGATTGCGCAGGTCGGCACCCTTGGCGGCGACTTGCGGCGCCTGCAGTTCAAGAAGCACCGGGACATACTCGATCGCAAGAAGGATTTCGTACTGCTTGAGCTCTCAGCCGAGCGTACCTACGTCGCGCAGTCCGGTCTGATCGGTGGCGGGCTGCCCAATCATCGAACGGCGTACCAGGCCGCGGCCAGCAGCTATCAGCTGTCCGATGGCCAGGATAGCCTGGAAGTCCGCCTCAGTGCACCCGCGGTCGACGGCGTGCAGGTACACAAGATCTACCGGTTTCGCAGGGGCAGCTACCTGATCGACGTCGGTTTCGAGGTCGTCAACCGGGGCACCGCCGCGCTCCAGCCGTACGCGTATTTCCAGATTGTGCGCGACGGCAAGCCGCCGGCCGGCGACTCGGCAATGATGCCGACTTTCACCGGCGTGGCGGTTTATACGGACAAGGAAAAATTCCAGAAACTGACCTTCGACGAAATCGCCAAGGCGAAGACGCCGTACCCGAAGAACACCAACGACGGCTGGATCGCGGTACTTCAGCATTATTTCTTCAGCGCGTGGTTGCCGAAACACGGCACGCCGCGCGAATACTATTCGCGCAAGCTCGAGGAGAATCTGTACGCAGCGGGCGTGATCGTCCCGGCAGACCCGGTGAGTCCCGGCGCCAGCACGACCGTCACCGTTCCGCTCTACGCCGGTCCGCAGGAACAGGAGAACCTGGACAAGATCGCGCCGGGACTCGATCTCACCATAGATTATGGCTGGCTGACGGTGATTGCGGTGCCGCTGTTCTGGCTGCTGTCCTGGCTCAATGATTGGGCCGGCAACTGGGGCATAGCCATTATCATCCTCACGGTGATCATTAAGGCG
>Ga0210379_10000199_pt1 | contig 17973 bp, 10 predicted proteins | sample PLMedo_2_FD_155468 | JGI IMG/M metagenome (GOLD analysis project Ga0210379, IMG submission 155468) | Groundwater sediment microbial communities from an aquifer in East River, Colorado, USA - PLM4_32_coex redo | ecosystem: Environmental > Terrestrial > Soil > Riparian zone | place: USA: East... | reverse complement strand
ACGTGTCGCCCAGAGGGTCGGAGGTCGCCGAGTGGAGGGCGACCCCGAGCGGGAAGGTGAAGGCGGCCACGACCCCCGGCGTCGCGGCCCCCCCGACCGGGAGCCCGGTGGCGGCGGCGACGGGAATGCTGAAGATCGTCGACACGTAGTCTGCGACGTACAGCGTCGGACCGGTGCTTCCGGTGACGAAGGCGATCGCGTCGGGGCTGAGGATCGGGGAGCCGAGCAGCAGCGCCCACAGCGCCGTCGCGGTCGGCGTGAACGTCCCATCGCCGTTGTCCTGCAAGGCCACGGAGTAGATGGCGGTCGTGCCGACGTCGACGACGAGGAGGTCGCCGGCGTTGGGCAGCCCGGCGGGGACGAACGCCAATCCGGACGCGCTGCTGATCCCGAAGCCGGAGAGGTCGATGGGGAACTCCGTGCCATCCGGACGCACCTCCAGGATGATCGGACCGTAGTCGGACAGGAAGGGGGTGCCCGACGGGTGCATGCACAGGAACCTGGGATAGGACGTCAAGTCGTCGAGAAACTGGAACTCCCCGACGTCCACCATGCGGCCGGTCCTCGAATCGCGCACGATCGGGGCGCGCGACAGCTCGGACGCGCCGTCCACCGTGGAGACCGCGTAGAGGAAACTCCCATCGCCGCTGCTCGAGATCGCGGAGTAGTAGGGGGAGAGGTCGCGCTCGTGAGCGAAGCGAATGCCCGTCAGCTCGATCGAGACGGGAACGCCGTCCGGCCCCATCCGGACCTCCACCTCGTCGCTGTCGCTCGAGCGGCCGTCCGAGACCGTCAGCGTGAAGTGCAGGGAGGTCGGCGCGGACTGGAAGCCGTACTCACCGCTCACCGGCGCCCGCGGGGTTCCGATCATGGTGATCCGCGGCATGGGGGAGGTGGCGTCGTCGATGGTGACCGGAGGCCCGCTCGTCTGGCTCCAGCGGAAGGTCAGCCCGTCCCCGAGGGAGTCGAACGAGCGGCTGCCGTCCAGGACGACGACCGGAAATGGAAGGCCCGTCCGGAAGGCGAGCCGCGCGATCGCGATCGCCGTGGGAGCGGGATCGGTGGCGGTCGACGGAAGCTCGTACGCGCCCATGTCGATCGCCGCGCCCGCCACGCCATCGCCATCCGTAAGGCGAGCGAGGCCCGCGAGGTCGGGCCCGGCGATCCCGGCCGCGGTCGGATCGCCGGCGTCGATCCCGGGGGAGGCGGGTGTCAGGCGGAAGTCGGTCCCTGGAATGACGAAGAGCGGATCTTGCGAGAGGTTCCCGGCCGAGCCGACGGGGCTCGGCTCAGTGAGCGACGCCCAGTCGTCGGGGCTGTTGGCGAACAGGTCGCTTGCGGTCACGAGCGACGGTTGCGATCCATAGTAGGAGGTGGCCTGATGGTAGATCCCGCCGCCGGTCGCCGCGGTGTTCCCCTCGATGATGCTGTTCGAGATCTGCAGGTCATAGACGCGCAGCCTGAGCCCGCCCCCCTGGCCGGAGGGGGCGTCGTTCCCGGAGATCGTCGAGTTCGTCACGGCGAGGAAGGCGGCCCTCACCGACACACCACCGCCGCCGGTTCCTCCGAACGACGACGAAGCGGAGTTCTTCGTGATCAGGTTGTTCGAGAGGGTGAGCGTCGTCCCGCAGGAATCGAAGCTGGCGCTGCACTCGCCGGAGACCTCGACGCCTCCGCCGTACCCCCCGGTCGCCGCGTTGCCGGTGATCTCGTTCCCGTCGAGGCGCCCGAGCACCGAGCCCGCCTCGATGCCGCCGCCGGCGCCCGCGGCCGTGTTGTTTCGTATCTGGTTCCGGCTGATGTCGATCACGCCGTACTGCACGGCGATCCCGCCGCCCGAGCCGCCGAGCGAGCGGTTTCCCTCGATCAACGAGGAGTGGATCCGGAAGAGGCCTCCATAGTTGTATCCGCCTGAGGCGGAGATCCCGCCGCCCGCATAGGCAGCAGTATTCGAGACGATCGCGACGCCGTCGAGGGAGAGGCTCCCTCCCTCGAACCAGGCGATCCCGCCGCCGGCACTAGCCAGACTCTGGTTGTTGCTGATCGAGCCGCCCTCGATCGTGAGCGCCGTGGCGTAGCCGTACGACGCCTGGAGGATCCCGCCCCCTTCGAGGTCGGCGATGTTCCCGTCGACCTGGGTCTGGCTCAGGGTCGTCGCGGTGTAACCTCCGAGCTCGATCGCCCCCCCCGCCCGGGCCTGGTTGCCTGCGATGATTGAGTTGCTGACCCGCAGGCGGGTGGTCACCGTGTCGAGACCGCCGCCGCGCGGGGCCTGCTGAGGCGGAGTCGGGCCGCCGTTGTTCAAGATGGAGGCGCTGTCGAGGACGACGTAGCTGCCAAGAGCGGAGATGCCCCCGCCGCGCTGGTTGTAGTAGTAGTACTGGCCTCCGCTGAGGAACTGGTTGCCGTCGATCGTGAGGTTCGAAAGATCCGCGAAGCCGTAGCGGGTGTAGATCCCGCCTCCGTAGTTGGCCGCGTTCCCCGAGATGGTGTTCGAGCTCCCCAGGAGGTTGCCGTAGCGCACGTAGATGCCGCCGCCCAAGCGCGCGGTGTTGCCGCTGATGGTGTTGCCGGTCAGGGTAGCCGTGGAGTCGACGACTCCCATGCCCCCGCCGCTCGAGAAGTAGTAGTAGGAGGTGCGGCCGTTCCCGCTGATGGTGTTGCCGGTGAGCACGGCGCGGCTCCCGTAGAGCAGTCCGATTCCCCCGCTGCGGTACCCGCCGTCATTCCCGGTGATGATGCTGTTCGAGATGGTCGGCATCGAGACGAGGGACAGCACGCCGGCGCCGCCGAAGCTGTCATTGGCAAGCCCGTTGCGGATGGTGAACCCAGCGAGGCTCGCGACGGCGCTCTCGAACACCACTCCGCGGGCCGTGCCCCCCCCGTCGATCACCGTGAGCGCCGGGTCGGCGGAGGACGCCACCAGGCTCACGAGGTCCTTCATGAACACGACCGCGGTTGCCAGGCCCAGTCCGGTCACCGGACGCGCGCTGACCGTCATGTAGGTGCCGGGCGCGACCGAGACCGTATCGCCGGCCGCCGCGGCGTCCACCCCCTGCTGGATCGTCTGGAACGCCGTTCCCGGGGTCAGTCCGTCGCCGCCCGGTGCCGCGGACGCGTCCACGTAGACGACGACGGCGGCGGCTTCGGGGGTGAGACCCAGGGCGAGCGTGGTCACCAGCAGGAAGGCCAGGTGGGAGCGTCGCATGAGGTCGCCTCGATACGCAGGGAAAGGAAACCAGGCTGTACGTCCGGCTTATTCTACGGCGGAGGCGCCAGGGGGTGTCAACCCGGGGCCCGGTCCGGCGGTGCCTCAGCGCAGGGTGAACGATACCCCGGGGGCGGGGGCGGCCCGGGCTCGCGCTGGCTGGCTCGCGTCACGATGTCCGAGATGTTGAGCGTGCCGTCCGCCTCGATCGAACGGCGGCCCGACGAGCAGCTTGCGCAGGCGTTCGATGGCCATGGAGCGGACGATCGAGGGAAGGACCAGGAAGCCGAACGCCGCGTACGCGAGGAATACGCCGGCGCCGCCTGCCGTGAGGAGCCGCGTTCGTCGTGTCATGCGCGCACAGAATATCCGAATGGTCCCCGGCCGGCCACGCGGGTCGCCGCCGTCGTTGACGCCTCGCGGCTTCTCGACAACACTAGCGACATGGCGCGACTCTTCCTGTTCTTCTTCCTCTCCGGCGGCTGCAGTCTCGTCTACCAGGTCGTGTGGCTGCGCACCGCGATGGCTGATTTCGGCGTGACGACACCGCTCGTCTCGATCGTGTTGTCGGTGTTCATGGCGGGTCTCGCGCTGGGTAGCCTTGGCGCGGGCGCGCTCGCGCGGCGCCTCGAGGGGCGCTCGCCGCGCACCTTCCTGCGTCTCTACGCCGGGGCCGAGGCGATGATCGGCGCGTCCGGCGTGCTCGTCGTGCCGGCGTTCGGCTGGGGGCGCACCTGGATCGCGGCGGGCGGTGCCGCGTCGGAATGGGGGTCGGCTGCCTATTATCTGGCCGCGGGCGCCTGCATTGCCCTGGTCCTTCTCCCGTTCTGCGCCTGTATGGGAGCGACCTTTCCGCTGGCGATGGCGGGGATCCGCCGCGCCTACCCGGCCGCCGCACCGCGGTCGTTCAGCTTCCTCTACATCGCGAACGTGCTCGGCGCCGCGGCCGGAGTGCTCGGGTCCGCCTTCGTCACGATCGAGCTCGTCGGCTTTCGGCGGACCCTGCTGCTCGCGGTCGCCACGAACGCGGTGATCGCGATCTCGGCGTGGCGGGTCGCGCAGGCGTGGCCCGCGTTCGCCCCAGGCGGCCCGTCCCCGGCCGCCAGCATCCGCGCGGCGAGCCGGTCCGAATCGCCGGCTTCGAGTCGGCTGGCACTGGTCATCCTGTTCGCGACCGGAGTTGTGAGCCTGGCGATGGAGGTAGTCTGGACCCGACTCTTCACCCCCTTCCAGGGAACGGTCGTGTACGCATTCGCGAGCACGCTTGCCGTCTACCTGCTTGCGACCAGCGCGGGGTCCTGGGTCTATCGCGCCCGGCTCGCGGCCGCGCCGCCGCACGGCGCCTGGACCCGCAGCGTCGGCGGGCTTGCGATCGCCGCCGCTGCCGCCGCGCTCCTGCCGCTCGCCGCCGCCGATCCGCGCTGGAGCACGGGCCAGGGGGTGTGGATGGGTGCCCTGCGCGTCCTGCTCGGGGTCGGGCCCTTCTGCGCCCTCGTCGGCGCGCTCACCCCCATGCTGGTCGACCGATACTCCGGCGGCGACCCGAGCCGCGCCGGTTCGGCCTACGCGATCAACGCCGCCGGTTGCATCGCCGGGCCGCTTCTGGCGGGCTTCGCGCTGCTTCCCCTCGCCGGTGAGCGCTGGACGATGGCGCTTCTGGCGGCTCCGCTGCTGCTGCTGGGCATCGGGATTGCCGCCTCCTCCGGCGGCGACCTGGAAGGCGGGAGCACGGAGGGAGCGAGCGGCGCACCGTCCCGCGTTCGTCGCCTCGGTCGGAACCCGACCCGCGTCGTCGCCGCCGCCGCCGCCGCGCTGCTCCTACTGCTCGGGACCCGCGACTGGGAGACCCTGTATCCGCAACGAATCGTGCGCCGCGACCACACGGCGACGGTCGTCGCCGCGGAGGATGACGGCGGCAAGCACCTGTTCGTGAACGGCATCGGGATGACGGTGCTGACTCCAATCACGAAGATGATGGTCCACCTCCCGCTCGCGTTCCTGGACCGTCCTCCCGAGCGGGGGCTGATCCTGTGCTTCGGCATGGGGACCTCGTTCCGCTCGCTGCGCTCGTGGGATGCGACGGCGACGGCGGTGGAGCTGGTGCCAAGCGTCCCCGAGCTGTTCGGGTTCTACCACGCCGACGGCGACACGGTGCGCCGCTCCGCTGCCGCGCATATCGTGATCGACGATGCTCGCCGGTTCCTGGAGCGGACCCGCGACTCCTATGACCTCATTACCGTGGATCCCCCCCCGCCGATCGAGGCCGCAGGATCGAGCCTGCTCTACTCGCGCGCCTTCTGCGCCCTGGCGGCGCAACGGCTGCGCCCCGGCGGCATCCTCCAGCATTGGCTGCCGGAGGGGGACGCGACGGTGGTCGCCGCGGTGACGCGGGCGCTTACCGAGACGTTCCCGCACGTTCGCGCCTTCCCAGCCATCGAGGGGTGGGGGCTTCACTTCCTCGCCAGCAATGCGCCGCTCCCGCTGCGCAGTGCGGACGATCTTGCGGCGCGGCTTCCCGCCGCGGCGGTCGCCGACCTGCTGGAGTGGGGAACGGCACCATCCGCCGCGGTGATGTTCCAGCGGCTGCTCGATCGGGAAGTCCCTGTCGAGGCACTGCTGGCCCTCGACCCTGCGGGCGCCGCGCTCTCGGACGACCGGCCGGTGAACGAGTATTACATGCTGCGGCGGGCGCGGCCGCTCCCGGGTTGAAGCGCACGTCCGCGCCCGCTAGAATCTCGCGCACCGGTCCGGTTCAGGAGGCCACGGCACCATGACGCTTGCCGAAACGATGTCCGCGCTTGCCAAGCTGGGAAGCGAGCAGACCCGGAAGACCTGGCTCCGGCACGGAGTGAACGGGGAGATGTTCGGGGTGAAGGTCGGTGACATGAAAACGCTCATGAAGAAGTTGCCGAAGGAGCCGGGGGCGCGGCAGGATCTCGCGCTGGGCCTCTACGCGACCGGCAACGTCGATGCGATGTACTTCGCCGGACTGCTTGCCGACGGCCGCCGGATGTCGAAACGGGAGATCCAAGAATGGGCGGCCGCGGCTCGCTGCTCGATGCTCAGCGAGTACACCGTCCCCTGGGTGACGGTCGAGAGCGACCACGCGCGAGAGCTGGCACTCTCCTGGATCGACTCGAAGCAGGCGGCGATCGCGTCAGCCGGCTGGAACACCTACACCGGGATTGTCTCGACGCGACCTGATGACGCGCTCGACTTCGCCGAGATCAAGCGGCTTCTGGCCCGCGTCGAGAAGGAGATCGGCCGCGCGCCCAACCGCGTGCGCTACTGCATGAACGGCTTCGTCATCGCCGTGGGCGCCGGGGTGAAGCCGCTGCTCGCGACGGCGAAGGCGACCGCGAAGCGCCTCGGCCTGGTGAAGGTGGACATGGGAGACACGGAGTGCAAGGTCCCTCCCGCGCTCGCCATGATCGAGAAGATCGAGGCGATGGGCCGGGTGGGGAAGAAGCGCGCCACCATGAAGTGCTGAGCGTTCACGGCTCCCGTCGCACGCCAACTGGGGTCAACGGGCGGCGGCGGGTTCTGTCCAGTTGCGAACCCCGAGCGTCCACTAATAGTATACGCACCTCGTGGCAACTCTCCCGCTTCCGCTGCGTGAGCCCGCGAGTCGTAGCGCGGCAGACGGATTGCACAGCGGAGCGCACGGTGGCCGGCCCGTCCTGCGGGCGGCCCGAAAGGAGCATTCGATGTCTCTCCAGCAGGGAGTACTTACGACGGTCCTTGCGGTTGCGGTCCTGTGTGTCCCGACGCTCGCCGAGTCGGCGGAAGCGCCCGCCTCGGGGAAACGCACCACGCCCGCCCCGGAGACGTGGGCGGGCGGGGTTGACGTGGGCTTCGCGAACCCGATAGGCGACGACGACCTCGATGCAGAGCCCTTCGGCGACGGGTACATCGAGTATTTCTTCACCTCGAACGTGTCGCTGCGTGGGATGCTCGGACTCTACTCGTTCAACGGGCCGGATAATCCGGGGAACGCACCGGGGGATCTGGATCTCGTGGTGTTCACCACCAACGTCATCTATCAATGGGAAGGAGGGACCGTCCATCCCTTCATCACGGGAGGCCTCGGCTTCTACGACTACGATCAGGATTTCGGGGACGAGGATCTGGAGTTTGGCTTCAACGCCGGCGGTGGCGTGAACCTCTACCTGACCAATACCTTCGCGATCAAGATCGAGGGTGACTTCCACGGCACCAGCGCCGAGGGTCTCGACTCGTTCTTCACCGCCACCGGCGGGGCCCGCTGGCTCTGGTAGGTCGCCCCAACCCGGCCGGCAAGCTCCGCGATTCCCCCCGGCGGGCGCGTTCGTCCGGCAGCCGATCCCGGCGGGGTTGACACCACCGCCGGAGTTGGTTCCACTATCGTCTCAGCTATCCCGCGTTCGAGGGACGATTCGTGTCAGCGCCGCTCGCGTGGTGCTGCTTTTCGTGTCCGGTGCTGCCACCCCGATCATCCTGGGGGCACCCCCTGGGGGAGGAGGTTTGTATGCGCAAGGTCGCAGTGCTGATTGGCGCGGGGTTGGTGGCGGTCCTCGCGCTGGGGGCGAGCGCCTCCCAGATTCAGAACGGCAAGGGAGGGGAAGGACCCGGGAAGCTCCTCGGATCCCACACGGTCCGCATCGAGACCACCGGAAAGATCGACTTCGATGACGTCGAGGCTCCCTGCGGATTCAACGAGGCGGTCGCGCTCCAGTCGTACGGGGACACCGCCTTCGCGGGCCCCAGCGACTTGAACGGCGGCGCAATCCTCAACGAGTGCGGTTACTTTTCGGTCAAGGGGTACTCGTCGCCGAACTTCCTGGCGTTCAACTGCGGGGCGGTCCTGGGCGACGGTGAGATCCCGACCGTCTCCGAGTTCGTCACGTTCTCGTCCGAGGTGACGAATCTGTCACTGAAGATCGGCAGCGCTGCGAGCCCGGGCGGACTGGTCACCTTCCTCGCTTACGGCTCCGAGGGGGGGCAGGCCCGCTACGTCCACGTGGGTCCGGACATGAGGACGGTGAGGTTCTCCATCCCGGTCCAGCAGCTGGAGATCTGGTCGGACAACGCCTGCACGCTCGTGCTCGACGATTTCAGCTGGGACTAGGCGGCCTTCGGATCTCCCTAGACCGCGCGGCGCCAGCCGCGGCGAGCAGCCACCGTGGGGCGGGACCCCGGGAATGCTAGGATTCCGCCCCAGCCATGCGCCCCGTCACGCCGTTGCTCTCCGCGTGGGCCGCCGTCGCCGCAACCCTCGGGGCCGGCACGCTCTTCGCGGGTCTCCAGCTCGCCCGCGAGCCGGGCCTCGCCCCGTACGAGCGCGACACCCTTTGGCTCGCGGCGGGGATGGGGGCCGCGCTCTGCGTTCTTGTCGGGCTGGTCCTTGTCCTGCGCGGCCGCTGTTGGTCGCTCATCGAGGACCCGGCCGAGGTCGGGACCGAGTTCCCCCCCGGCGGCGATCGGGCCACCCGCCGCCCGTACGCCACGCTCTTCGCCGCCAGCTTCGCGGCTCTCTTCCTCGAGGTGATGCTGATCCGCTACGCGGGCGCGCAGATCCGCATCTTCGCGTTCTACAAGAACGTTCCGCTGGTCGGGTCGTTCCTGGGCCTCGGACTCGGGTGCTGGCTCGGTGGCGGTCGCCGGCGCCACGCACTGCGGTTCCTGCTGTGGCTGTTGCCGCTGGCGTTCGCGCTCGCACAGGGGAGCGCGGTCATCGACCGCTACCTCGGGATGGCCGCGTCGGCGGGCAGCAGCGAGCAGGTCCTAGGTGACTTCATCGCGACGGGCGAGGGGGCGGCGCCACGGATTATCAGCCAGATCATGATGGGCATGTTCTGCGCCGCCGTGCTGGCCGCGGTCACCTTCCTGTTCGCGCTGCTCGGGCGCCTGCTGGGGGACGCCTTCGACCAGGTGCCGCGACTCGCGGGGTACACGGTGAATATCGTCGCGAGCCTTGCGGGCGTGGGAGCGTTCGCCGCCCTGAGCTGGCTGCAGACGCCGCCGTGGGTATGGTTCGCGGCCGGCCTGGTCCCGCTACTCTGGTGGCTGCCGGACTGGCGAGGGGCTGCGGCCGCCACCGCGCTGATCGCGGCGAGTTGCGTCGCGGTGGCGCCCGTCGCGGGGGAGGTCGTCTGGTCGCCCTATCAGAAGCTGGTCGGCCACGTGATCCCACCGGGTCCGGACGGCTCCGGGACCGGCTCCCCCGCGTACCTCGTCCAGATCTCCGACGTCTTCTACCAGATCGCCGTCGACCTGCGCCCCGCGGCGTGGGCGGCGCTCGGGCGCAACCCGTTCCCACACTACGACGGCGCCTTCGCGGGAATGCATGCCCTGGAGCGCGTACTGATCGTGGGAGCGGGCACGGGCAACGATGTCGCCGCCGCTCTACGCGCAGGGGCGGCAGGGGTCGACGCCGTCGATATCGACCCGGCAATCGTGGCGATGGGGCGGGCGCACCACCCGGAGCGCCCCTACGACGATCCGCGGGTGCGCGTGATCGTCGACGACGCGCGGCGGGCCTTCCGCAGGCTCCCGCCGGGGAGCTACGACGCGGTGGTGTTCGGGCTCCTCGACTCGCACACCCAGCTTGGCATCTCCAGCATGCGGCTCGACAACTACGTCTTCACCCTCGAGAGCCTCGCCTCGGCGCGACGACTGCTGAAGCCCGGCGGCTCGATCATCCTGACCGCCGCCACGTTCCGCGACTGGTTTCGTGAACGTTTCGTCGCCATGCTCGAGGTGACCTGCGACGGGCCCGTCGAGGTCGCGTCCTTCGGTGCGTGGCTCACGTACCGCTGCCGGGTCGACGACTCCGCCCGGCCGCTTGCCCCGGCCGTGAACGCGGCGACGCTCCCTACCGACGACTGGCCGTTCCTCTACATGCCGAGCCGGGGCGTGCCAGGCGCCTACCTGGTCGTGCTGGCGATGCTGGTCGCGACGTCGGTTGCTGCGTTGCGGGTGGGAGGGGTGGAGGTGCGGCGGCTCACGCCCGACCACGCCCATTTCTTCTTTCTCGGCGCCGCGTTCCTGCTCATGGAGGTGGTGGCGATCAACCGCCTGGCGCTCCTCTTTGGCACCACCTGGCTGGTCTCGGCGGTGGGCATCGTCCTGGTCCTGGGCCTGATAGTCGCCGCCAACCTCACGGTGGCAATCGCCGGCTCGGTCCCCTACGGGATCGCGTACGCTGCTCTCGCCCTCAGTCTGCTTGGCGGCTACGCCGTCGAGCCGGGGGTCGTTCTCGGGAGAGGGACAGGACCGTCGGTCCTCTACGGACTCGCGGTGCTGCTGCCGGTGTACTTCGCCGGCCTGGTCTTCGCCCGCTCCTTCCGCGCGGCGCCCATCGCAGGCCCGGCGATCGGCGCGAACATCCTCGGTGCGGTCGTCGGCGGCTGGGCCGAGTATCTGACCACTGCGATCGGCATCCGGCGCATGGCGCTGCTGGCCCTGGCCTTCTACGCGGCGTCCCTGGTGTCGCTGGTCACGGCGCGCCGGAAGGCGCGCGCGACGACGCCCTCCGGGCTCCCCGCACCCGCTTCCTCATGATCGGCCGCGTCGCCGAACGGCGCGCCACCTCGCGGAAGCCGGCGCGCACGAAGGCGCTGGCGAGACCGGTCCACACGAAGGGATCGGGCTGGTCCCCTTCCCGCGGCTCGACGGGGTACCCCTCGACGATCCGGGCGCCGCGGGAGCCGGCGAACGCGACGGCGGCACGGAGCAAGCGTACCGACACCCCTCGCCGCCGCGCCGCTTTCTCGACGAAGAGACACGAGATCGACCAGACGGGTAGCTCGTCCACCGGCCTGAGGACGCGCGAGCGGGCGAGCGCGGGATAGTCCAACCGCGGTGCCACCGCGCACCAGGCGATCGGACGCGCGCCGTCATATGCCATGACGCCGGGCGCGACCGGTCCACGCACCAGCCTCCGGAGCGCATTCCGGTTTCCCGTGCCCTTCCCGCGCTCGAACTCCGCGCGCGGCAGCCGCCACGTCATGCACCAGCACCCGCCGCAGGCGCCGCGCGCGCCGAACAGGGCGGCCAGATCCTCCCAGCGCTCGGCGGTTGCGGGCACGAACCGCAGCGCGCGAGGCGCTCGCGCGGCCAGCGGCCGGAGACGTGTCGTCATCGGATCCCTCCCAAGGGCGGTCGGCTCAGGCCCCGGCCCAGAAGCGTCGCACCTCCTCGAGATCGGAGCCGCGCGCGAAGGGCGGCAGCGAGTCGAGGAACACCTTGCCGTAGGCGCGGGTTCGCAGGCGCGCGTCGAGCACGGCGAGCACGCCGCGGTCGCGCCCGGTCCGGATCAACCGTCCCACGCCCTGCTTGAGGCCGATGACGGCGGCGGGGAGCTGGTAGTCGCGAAACGGGTTCTCGCCGTTCCGCCGCATCCGATCGATGCGCGCCTCCACGACCGGATCGGACGGCACCTCGAACGGCAGCCGGTCGATGACCACGAGCGAGAGCGCCTCCCCCGGGACGTCAACTCCCTGCCAGAACGATGCGGTCGCCAGCAGCACGGAACGGCGCTCGCTGCGGAAGCGCTCGAGCAAGGCGTGCCGCGCCCCCTGCCCCTGCACCAGCACGTTGTAGTCGTGCGGCGCGGCGTCGAGCTGCTCCTGCATCCGGCGCAGGCCGGCGTACGAGGTGAACAGCAGGAACGCGCGCCCTCCCGTGATCGCGAGCAGCTCGCGCACCCGCGCCGCGGTCTTCTCGGCGTAGTCGGGCGCATCCGGTTCGGGCAGGTCGGGAGGGAGGTAGAGGAACGCCTGCCGCTCGTAGTCGAACGGCGACGGCACCGCAAGAGTGCGCGCGTCGTCGAGGCCGAGCCGGGTCCGGATGAAGTCGAACTCCCCCCCGACGGTCAGGGTCGCCGAGGTGAGGACCACGGCTGCCGCCTTGCCGAAGAGGTGCTCGCGCAAGGGGGCCGCCACGTCGATGGGCGCGGCGTGCAGGGAGGCGCCGCGCGCACCTGCCTCGACCCAGCGCACGTGATCCGGATCGTCCGCGAGGGTGATGAAGCGCAGATCGGCGGCGGTCTCCTGAGCACGCCGGCGGGCGTTCAACAGGTCGTCGGAGGCGTCGTGCGCCGCCCCCAGCGCGGCCGCCAGCTCGTCGAGCGCGGCGAGCAGGCGCGCGCGCGAGTTGCTGCGGGCCGCGGTCCAGAGCTCGGCGCGCAGCCGCTCCCGTCCGCTCACTCGTTCGCGGAAGGTGGCGAACAGTTCGGTGGCGTGCAGCCGCGCCGCCGCGGCCGGTGCGGTGGTGGTGGGATCGGCGCCAGCCGCTGTGATCAACTTGTCGACGTCGTCCGCGAGTTCCCGGCAGCGGCTGAACGAGACCGTGCGCCCGAAGTACGACGTGGCGACGTCCTCGAGCAGGTGCGCCTCGTCGAGGATGACATGGCGGTACTCCGGCAGGATGGCGCCGAAGTCGCCGGCCTTCACCACCAGGTCCGCGAGGAGGAGGTGATGGTTGACGACCACGAGGTCGGCCTCGGCCGCGACCTGGCGGGTGCGCACCAGGAAGCAGTCGTCGTAGTCCGGGCACTTGCGGCCAAGGCAGGTGTCGGCGCGGGCGTTGATCTCGCGCCAGAACCCCAACCCCTCCGGGAGCGAGGCGAGCTCGCCGCGGTCGCCGCGCTCGGTGCGGCCTGCCCAGGCTCGCACCTGCTGGAACGCCGACGCCTCCACGGGATCGGCCAGGGGCGGCTGGTGCTCGACCTGGCGCAGACGGTGGAGGCACAGGTAGTTGTCGCGCCCCTTGAGGTAGGCGGCGCGCAGCTTGAGGCCGAGGCGCTGGCGCAGCAGCGGCAGGTCGCGAAAGAAGATCTGGTCCTGCAGGTTGAGCGTCCCGGTCGAGATCACCACCCGCTCCCCGAGGCGCGCGGCGGGGATCAAGTAGGCAAGCGTCTTGCCGACCCCCGTCCCGGCCTCGACCAGAAGATGGTCACCGGTGACGAGCGCCTCCTCGACGGCGGCTGCCATGCGCATCTGCCCCTCCCGTCGCTCGTACCCGGGAAGGCGTGTCGCGAGCGGGCCGCTCACATCGAGCAGCGAGCGCGCCGAGGCGCGTGGATCGGGCGGGCGGATCATCGAGGCGCCCGCGCGGCGGGCGCGGCGTTCGCCGGGAGGCGGGAGCGATCCGCCGGCACGCTCAGACGGCCGCGCCGATGCGGGGGTAGGGGAGGGGGAAGCGGCGACAGAGCGATCGCACTTCCTCGCGCAGGCCGGCGGCGGCGCTTGCGTCGGTGGCGCTCCGCAGCGCCTTCACCATCAGCCCCCCGATCGTCCGCATCTCCGGCACCCCCATGCCGCGCGTGGTGAGCGCCGCGGTGCCGACGCGCACGCCGCTCGCCACCATCGGGGGGTTTGCGTCGAAGGGTATGGCGTTCTTGTTCACGGTGACGGCGATCGCCTCCAGCGCCTTCTCCGCCTGCGACCCGGTGAGCCCCTGGGAGAAGACATCGATCAGGAACACATGATTGTCGGTGCCGCCGGAGACGATCCGGAACCCCCCCTCGCTGATCGTGGCGCAGAGCGTGCGGGTGTTCTCCACGATGCGCTGCTGATACGCCTTGAAGGCCGGCGCTGCGGCCTCCAGGAAGGCGACCGCCTTGGCAGCGACGACGTGGACCAGCGGCCCCCCCTGCAGGCCGGGGAACAGGGCGCGATCGACCGCCTTGGCGTGCTCCTTGCGGCACATGACGATGCCGGAACGCGGGCCGCGCAGCGTCTTGTGGGTGGTGGAGGTGACGAAATCGGCGTGCGGGACCGGACTCGGATGGAGGCCCGCGGCCACCAGGCCGGCGATGTGCGCGATGTCGGCCATGTGCAGCGCGCCGACGGCCCGCGCCACCGCGCCGATGCGCTCGAAGTCGATCGTTCGCGAGTAGGCGGAGGCGCCGCTGATGATCAGCTTGGGTCGCACCTCCTGGGCCAGCGCCTCCAGGCGGTCGTAGTCGATCCGCTCCGATTCGCGCGAGACGCCGTATCCATGGACCGAGTAGAGAATCCCCGACAGGTTCAGTGGGTGGCCATGCGTGAGGTGCCCGCCGTGGGCGAGGTCCATCCCCAGGATCCGGTCGCCGGGCTTGAGCACGGCGAAGTACACGGCCTGATTCGCCTGCGAACCGGAGTGCGGCTGCACGTTCGCGTGCTCCGCGCCGAACAGGTCGAGGAGGCGCCGCCGCGCCAGGCGCTCCACCTCATCGACGAATTCGCAGCCGCCGTAGTAGCGCTTGCCGGGATACCCCTCGGCGTACTTATTGGTGAAGACCGATGCGGTCGCCTGGAGCACGGCGTTGCTGGTGAAGTTCTCGGAAGCGATCAGCTCGAGCCCCATCTCCTGGCGGTCTCTCTCCTGATCGATGAGGGCGGCGATCTCCGGGTCGGTGCTCAGCAGCTCCTGCGAGGTCATGGCGAGGCTCCTGGGGAGGGCACGCGGTCCGGGGCTGTCCCGGGGCGCGGACCCTATTCTAAAGATGCGGCGCTCCCCGCGCCGCCGGGGGAGGGCGGAAGCGGCGGCCCCGCCGCCGGGCGAGGGCGGGACGCGGTCACGAGGCAACCTCCAGGCACAGTCGCCGGAACTCGGTTTCGGCATACGAGTCGGCCATTCCGGCGAGGTGATCGAGGATCAGCCGAGCGAAACGCGGCGAGCCGTGATAGTGGCGGCCGATCTCCGCTTCGGTTTCGTCCGGCGGCAGGTCCCGGAGGAAGCGGAGGCGCTCGGCGTCGCGATAGCGCAGGAGCAGGTAGTCGTCCAGGATGGTCGGATCGGCGTAATAGGCCCTGAACAACCCCTCCAGGATCCGGCGGGCGCGGCGATCGGCCACCGCCCGGCCCCGGCTGGCCCGCGCCTCGACGCTCAGGAACTGCTCCAGCTCCTCGAGCCAGGCGCCTGCCCGCGGCGGGAGCGAGACCACCTCCGCGGGAAGGGTGTCGCGACGCTGGCGGAACCGTTCCGCCGACTCGATCCCTTCGCGCTCGGCCCAGCGTCCCAGCGCCGCCTCGGAGTGCAGGATCCCGCTCGTCACCAGCAGATGCGTCAGCCCGCGATGCAGGGCATTCAGTCGCATGAACGCGCTCCCACCGCGCGGGTAGCGCCGGCCCAGGCGGGAGAGCAGCCGGCGGACGATCGCGAGACGCTCCACCCGGTCCAGCAGGGCGGGGCGCGCTTGCAGCAACGCGTCGAGCGCGTCGGTCGCGGCGGCGATGCGGCAGGCGAGCCGCACGACCTGCGCCTCGGCCGACGCGGGCGCCCCCGGATCCAGGCCGTCGAGAGGCTGGTCGGGGTATCCCTTGCTCCGCAGCGGGTCCGCCTGCTTCCAGATTCCGGCGCGCGTCTCGTCCGTGAGGTTGATCCCCGGGTGCTCGTACCGCTTTTCGAGCAGGTCCGCCACTCTCAGGCTCTGCGCCGGCAGGTCGAACCCGCCGACCGCGCCGAGCATCCTGGGGGGCACCCCCTGGATTCGCGCCGAGCCGCCGGCGAGGCCGGCAAGCGCCTCGACGCCCCCCTCCGCGAGCGGCGGTGCTCCCAGGTCATGCCCGAGCGCGATCGCCTCGACCAGGTCCTCGTTCAGCTTCAGCGCGCGCGCGACCGTGCGACCGAGTTGACTGACCTCGAGGGCGTGCGTCTGACGCGTTCGATACGGGTCGTGATCCGCCGCGGGGAGCACAGCGCGTTTGTCCTGCAGGCGACGAAAGGCGCGCGCGTGGATGATCCGGTCCCGATCGCGCTGGAACTCGGTGCGGTAGTCGAAGGCCCGCCCCTCGGCCGCGAGCGGCAGGCGACGTCGCGCCGCAGCGCTGCGGGCGGCGAAGGCCGCCAGCGCGGCCTCCTCGATCGCCTCGAGCTTCCGTCGCGTCGCGGTGAGGTCGGCGGCTCGGACCGAACCGGGCTCGGGGCGGCGCCGCGGCGCCACCGGGCGCTTACTCACGACGGCTCGTCTTCCCAGCTCGACGCGAGCCGGGCCTCGCTCCCCTCGTCCCCCCGCGAGTTCGGCGGCGCGTCCTCGTCACCTGCCTCGGGAAGCGGCTCGTCCGTGAGGATGAAGTAGGCGAGCGTCCCGGCGCTGTTGACCATCACGAACGGATAGGCTCCCGCGGCCGCGAAGATCGACACCAGCGACATGCCGATGAGAATCCCGCCCAGGTCGTAGGCCAGCGGCACGTCCAACCCCGTCGGCACCGGCCCGATCGCCGGGCGAAAGAGGTCGAGGAATGGGTGGAAGAGGGAAGGGAGCCCCGCGAGGAGCCAGCTGAACTGTTCTCCGAGAATGCTGAATGCGGTGGAAGCGGTCACCGCGAGGGCGACGGAGACGATGGCGATCAGCACGAGCGTCGAGACCGCACCCGCTGCCAGGATCACGGCCGAGTAGCTGAACAGGATCGCCCCGCGGCCCCTCGCCAGGCGGAGGATCTCGCGAACGACCTCCAGCGCCGCACTGGGCCGCACCGCGACGATTGTCGGATAGAGGAGCCCGCCGAGCGTATGGAGCACGAACGCGGCGGTCGCGGCAAGCCCGCAGAGGAAGGCGAGCGTGAACGCGGCTCCGAACAGGATCGGCCCGATCGCGGGGATGAAAGCGAGCGCCTCGAGCGCCACCAGGGCGAGGAGCGCCGCGAGGACCACCGCGGCGAAGCAAGTCGGCAGGAGCAGCAGCGTACGCGCTCGCAGGCGGAGGAACGCGGCGATCTCCGCGGGACTGGAACTGCGGCCATACAGGAGGCGCACGGCGACGACCCTGGCGACGATCCCCGAGGAGAGGATCCAGATCGAGATGAAGGCGATCACACCCAGGAGAGAGAGAAACCTGTGCAGGATCCCATCCCCCGAGGCACTGGCGAGGAAATGGAAGAACCCGAACGCGATACCGGCAGTCGCCAGGCCCAGATATCCGGTGCCGAGCAGCATCGGGTCCAGCGCGATCGCGAGCGAGAGGAAGATGTCGCGAAAGGTCCAGTGGGGGCGCTGGGCGAGCATCGGGGTCCGTGCGGCCTTCGCCGACGGCGTCGTTGCCGCTGGCGACAAGCTCTAAGTTAAACATGCAACTAATCTTAGGTCAGCGCGTGATCATAGGTGATCCGGCGAGCAGGGGTCAATCGGTGCCGCCGGCCGTTGTCTCCCACCGGGCCTGTGCGAGGAGAATCGGGGCCGCCGCGGCGGGTGCGGACGTCCCGAAGTCCTTGACGTGGGCGGGATGTCGCGGTTCCGCCGGTTGACACCCTCCGGCGCCCGGTGTAGGTTAGGGACTGACTGCGAATACCCAGGATGCGAGGGGGATTGACTCTGCGCTCGCGCCAGATGAGGCAAGGGGTGTAGAGCCAAGGAGAAGGAATATGAAGCAGGGCGCTCGATTCATGCTGGGCTTGGTTCTGGGTGTCGCGCTGGCGGGGCTGGCGGCGACGGCTGCAGAACCGGACTACACCGTCGGCGACTTTGCGGTGGCGATGGCCACGACGATGAACCTGGCGGCTCCGCCGGAGGGGTTCAACGCGGAGACCGCCGCCACCGCGCTGCGCGAGGCGGGTGTCGTGGTCAAGCGGGACCTGAAGTCCGCGCTCAACGAGGCGGATGTGGTGAACGCGCTGGGTCAGCTTGGCCTGAACCTGACGACCGGCAACCCGGATCGCAGCGTGTCGCAGTCGCGTGCCGACCAGATCCTGAAGGCGTTCGATAGCGTTCTGGCTCCCGGCGTCGAGAAGTCCGACAAGGGGAACGACCCTCCAGGCGGCGGCTTCGGTCGGGGCGGCAAGAAGCACGCGAGTCCGTCCGGC
>Ga0210379_10000198_pt1 | contig 18013 bp, 13 predicted proteins | sample PLMedo_2_FD_155468 | JGI IMG/M metagenome (GOLD analysis project Ga0210379, IMG submission 155468) | Groundwater sediment microbial communities from an aquifer in East River, Colorado, USA - PLM4_32_coex redo | ecosystem: Environmental > Terrestrial > Soil > Riparian zone | place: USA: East... | reverse complement strand
GCCTCATCTGGTACGAACCGTGCTATATCTGGTCACAACAGGCTCCGGCTTTTCTTCACTATCAAGGGGAGGGTCTCAATCGTGGGGGGCACGATGGCGTAGCCAGTGTCCGGCGCGACGCCTTGGGTCTCGAACGTCGCGTTGCGGGCGGAACGAGGAAGATCGCACACACCGCGCTACTGCGGGGGGAGGGAGATTCATGGCACGCATGCGGATACTTGCAATCGTCGGGGTGCTCGGCTTCATGGCGGGATCCACGGCGACGTTCTCACAGGATTGGGCGCCGGCCTACGTGGCATTGCCGGGCTGGTGTCCCGGAAACGGCTGCGCGGGCGCGAACCTCCAGGCGCAGCACCAGTCGTGGCACGGGAACTTCTCGGGGGGACGAGAGTTTCCGCAGTTTCACCGGGAACTCCTCGCATGGGCCACCGATTACAGGCTCTACTCCGCCGTACCTGCTCCTGCCGTGTTTGCCGTCCTCCCCCAGCCGGGGTCCTTGCTGGAATTCCCTCACACCGGCAGGCCCGCCAACGGTTTCGTTCGTCCGGCGCTGCACGCGATCGATACGGGACCCTCGGGATCGGCGCACGCCGACCCAGGCGGCGTTTCGCGGGACTGGCCCGTGCGCCCCGCGAACCTGACGCTCGGGAATGCGACGTTTTTCGGCTACACGGAAGCCCAGTTCGGCTCCGCAATCGATGGCATGTTTCACGGCAACGGACACATGAGCATCGCCACGCACGATTCACCCATCGGGGCCGGGGACATGGGCGACGTGTTCAATGCGACCCTCGACCCGGCCTTTTACCAATGGCACGGCTACATCGACATCGCCTACTCCGACTGGGCGGTCGGCAAGTACCAGATGCCCGACAAGTCGGGTGTGCCGATCTACTTCAGCGTGCGTTCTACCGCGGTCGGAACGGCCGGCAGCGCGTTGACCGACCGGCGGGGCTCGAACGTCTACCAGGGGAACACGGCTATTCTCCCTGCGACCCAGTACGGCGCGATTCCCCGGATCCCATCGGACATCTATGTGGGAGACAACAATAGTTCAAACCTGCTCTACACCGCCGGCGTCCGGCAGTGGAACACGCTCAATGCGTGGGACATCGACGCGTGGAGCGTCCTCAACCCCGCAGGGTCTGGCTTTTACTTCTCGGCCACCATGGCCTCGGCTGGCGTCGCCGCCACGCCGATTGCCGTCGAGAAGGGTGCAGGAGGCGTGATCGGTGGCGATGTCTGGGAAACTGGTGGTGGCGGTACCCACACGAAGTATCGCGCGGAGACCGCCATCGGTCTCGCGGGGGCGCCGGCGACGACCGACGAACTCGACGCGGTCGAGGTCGATCAGCAAAGACGGGTTCAGGGGACGAATGACACTCTTCTGCCCGGAGTCTACGACAGGCCCAAGCAGTTCTTCTCCCTCCGATCCGGTTCGACCTTCGGAGTCAAGTCCACCCTGGGAGTGCTCATCGGTCCTTCCGACATCCTCAAGTTCGGCACGAAAGGGGAGCTCGAGATCGCCGTGCTGGGCACCGTTCTGGGCCTGGGCGCGGGCGACGATCTGGACGCGCTGGCGATCGTGGACGTCGCCCCGCTGGACACGCTGACGGCGGCGGACAGGATCTACTACTCCCTGGCAGCCGGAAGCCCGGCGCTGGGGGCGGATTCCGCCGCGGACATCTTCTGTCACACCGTCGCGGGGGTGACCTGCGGAGCGGTCGCAGGCAGGCTGGAGATGGCCGCTGCCACCCTCGGTCTCCTGGCCGGGGACGACCTCGACGCGCTCGACATCAGGGGAACCGCGACCACGGGCGCGTGCTGCGTGCCCGGCAGCGGCTGTTCGAACCTTACGGCGTCGGCGTGCACGACGGCCGGTGGAACGTTCTCGGGTCTGGGAACGCTGTGCTCCGCGACCTCGTGCCCCGTGGCCGGTGCGTGCTGCAATCCGAACGGCACTTGCAGTCAGACCAACGATCAGGCGTGCCTGGCGTCGCTTCCACCCGGCGTGTTCCAGGGGGCCGGAGTCGCGTGTGGCTCGGTGACCTGCCCTTTCACGCCGAACGACGAGTGCGCGAACGCCTATGCGATCCCTTACGCCCGCCCGGATTACTATGAGCCCCCGGCGGCCTACGAAAACAACACGTATGCCTACACTAGCGACTACGATCCTCCATATAGCTGCCACGATCACGAGGTGTTCTTTCCGGAATACGGAAGCGGGACGATCTGGTATTCCTACGATGTCCCGCCGGGCGGGAGTTGCTCCCTCTACCTAGATACGTACCAGACCTTGCCCAATTACCCGTACGCCGGCGGTGCCGGGGATACGAGATTGGCCATCTACTACGCGCCGAACGGCGACTGCTCCGTCCTGCAGGAAGTCGCATGCGGCGACAATGCGCCCGGTGAGTATTCGCCCAATACCTACTACGCCGCCGTGGGCTACGACCCACCCGCTCCCACTCCCGGGCGGTACTACGTTCAGCTTTCCACTGTCGGAGACGCCAATCGCGGGACGGTCCGCCTCGCGGTGAAGAACACGGCGCCGGTGGCCACGGCGCCGATACCCGCCCTCGACAACTGGGGAATCGCTGTGCTGGTGCTCCTCTTCATGGTGAGCATGTGGATCATGATCCGGCGCCGAAACAACCACACGACGTCGGGGATCGCAGGAGGCTAACGGTTTCAGAAACGTCTCGGAGCTGCCGACGATCCACCAAATCTCCACGCCACGGCGGAACAGCCCCAGTCGACCGCAACGAGCGGAAAGAACTGGGGGGCGTGGGACTGGTGGATCGTCGCTGCAGCCTGCCGTGTAGGTCCAGGTCCGTTCCGGTGGGGCTGCGGCTCGACAAGCTCGGCGACGCTTCAAGTTCTGCTTCAGGAAATACCCTAACGATCTCCTCCGACAATCCTCCAGACCTATCCCCCCGGCCGCGAACGGTCAAAGCTCGAGTTTCGCTTCAGGATCACCCCTAACGATCTCCTCCGAGCCCCACGGGAACATCGTGCCCCCGCCGCCGACCGATGCCGTGTGGGAGGCGTTGCTGCGCCGCTACCCCGGGATGGCGCGGGAGCGCGTGCGCGACCTTGGCGAGCGAGCACTCCCACTTCTCCCGAAGGAACTCACAGGTCGACCACACGGCACGGGTAATCGGTGGATTCCGGCTTGGGCCGGAATGACGGGGGGCGGAGCGACGCTTGCGCTATCGGTGGATTCCGGCTTGCGCCGGAATGAGGGGGGGGCGGAGCGACGCTTGCGCTATCGGTGGATTCCGGCTTGCGCCGGAATGAGGGGGGGCGGAGCGACGCTTGCGCTATCGGTGGATTCCGGCTTGCGCCGGAATGACGGGGGGCGGAGCGACGCTTGCGCTATCGGTGGATTCCGGCTTGGGCCGGAATGACGGGGGGCGGAGCGACGCTTGCGCCATCGGTGGATTCCGGCTTGCGCCGGAATGACGGGGGGCGGAGCGACGCTTGCGCCATCGGTGGATTCCGGCTTGGGCCGGAATGACGGGGGGCGGAGCGACGCTTGCGCCATCGGTGGATTCCGGCCGGAAACTCGGTGAGGTTGGTGCTGTCGCCCCACCCCCCCTCCGTCACCCCGGCGGAAGCCGGGGTCCACCGGTAGCGTGGTGCTCCCGTTGGCCACGGTGCATGTCGCCCCGTCCGCGGAACGCACAGCTCGACCACACGGCACGGGTAATCGGTGGACTCCGCCGGAATGACGGGGGGCGGAGTCGCGCCTGCGCAATCGGTGAGGTTCGGCGCTGCCGGAATGACGAACGTGGCGGAGCGGATGGCGTCCGGGCCTCCCCGCCGCGGCCGAGTGGATCCGGAACGAACGGCGCCTCCCTCATCACGGGTCGCGATGGCCTCCGCAGGCGGCTGCCGATCGCAGCGAACTCCGGGCGATCCGTGAATAATGGCCGTCATGGCCGCGCGCGAGATCCGGTTCTACCTCGACCTGGTTTCCCCCTACACCTGGCTCGCGCTCATGCGCGCCGAGGAGTTCGGCCGCAAGCATGGCGTCCAGTGGGACCTCCGCCCCGTGGTCTATGCCGCGCTTCTCGATGCCCATGGGCTGGTCGGTCCGGTCGAGACCGAGGCGAAGCGGCGCTACACCTTCGAGGACGTCGCCCGGTGTGCGCGCCGACAGGGGGTGGCGCTCAAGGGGCCTCCGGCGCATCCCTTTCGCTCCGTCGAGGCGCTGCGCACGCTGCTCCTCTTCCGGGAGGGGCCCGAGGCGCTGGCGCTGGCCCGTGCCCTGGCCGATGCCTGCTGGGGGAAGGGACGCGATCTGACCGACCTCGGCGTCCTGGAGGAGACGGTCGCAGCCGTCGGGTTGCCGGCGCAGGATCTCGCGACGCACCTCAACGAGCCGGCGGTCAAGGAGGCGCTGCGAACGCAGACCTCCGAGGCAATCGCCCTCGGCGTGTTCGGCGTCCCCTCCTTCGTGCTGGAGGGGGAGATCTTCTGGGGTCACGATCGGATGGACCACCTGGCCGAGCGCCTCTCCGGGGAGCTGCCGGACACGCGCACAGCGGCCGCCGCCATCGTGTCGCGCCCGCGCGGCGCCGACCGGCCACGCCGCGGCGCCTGACGTAACCCTCCTCGGCCGGGCGCGCCGTCGTCCGCGGTTTCCCCGTGTGCCACAATCCTCCTCCTGCCGGCGCGTTCCTGACGGCGCCGACCTCGGCCTCGGCCAGCGTGCGCGCGGCAGCGGGGGTGGCTTACGCGCGACGAGCGAGGAGCGTGGACGAGGGCGCGCGACCGGTTCGTCCTCGGCCGTGGCCGGACCGTCCTGTTCGCCGCCTGCGCCGCCCTCACGTTGCTCCTGGGGGGATTCGCGCTCACCGCGAAGCAGGAGCAGAGCAACGAGTCGATGAACTCCTCGTCCGGCGAGTCGCGCCGGATCCAGGAGGCGTTCCGGCGCGATTTCGGCAGCGACGAGGTGGTCGTCGTCAGCCTGACGCACCCCGATCTCCTGGGCTCCGCCGGGCTCGAGCTGCTGGCGGGTCTCACCCAGCGGATCGGCGCGCTCGACGGGGTCGGGCGCGCCACCAGCCTCACCAACACGCGCCAGATCGTCGCCGGCCCCTACGGCGCGGAGGAGGTGCCACTCATTCCCCCCGAGGCCGCGCCCGCCGAGACCGCACCCTCCCTGCGCGCGGCGCTCGACCGCAACCCGCACCTCGAGGGGCTGCTCATCTCGCGCGATCGCCGCACCGCTGGGATCGCGGTGGAGGTGGACGACCGGCCCGGGAACGACTCCTATCGTGCCCACCTGGTGGAGTCGCTGCGGGAGATCCAGCGGCAGCCGCTGCCGCCTGGGGTGGAGTTGCACGTGACGGGGATCACCCTGCAGAAGCACGACACCATGCGCCTCGTGCGGAGGGATCAGGCTGTCCTGCTGCCGCTCTCCATCTTGATGCTCGCGGCCGCCCTGGCGTTCTCCACGCGGAGCGCGGCCGGAGTGGCGGCGCCGCTCCTGGTCACGGGGATCACCGTGGTCTGGACGGTCGGGCTCTACACCGCGCTCGGTTTCCAGGTGAACGTGATCACCGCCCTCCTGCCGCCTCTGGGACTGGTGCTGTCGATCGCGAACAGCCTGCATCTGTTCAAGGAGTGGGTGGCGCTGGCGGGAGTCATCACCGACCGGATCGAGCTGCTCCGCGAGAGTCTCAGCGGCTTCCTGTTCCCGGCCTTCATGACCTCGCTGACCACCGCCGTCGGCCTGGGGTCTCTCGCGACGAGCGAGATTCCCGCGGTGCGTCTGTTCGGACTGTTCGGCGCCTTCAGCATCCTCCTCTCCTTCGTCCTGAACGTGACCTTGCTTCCCGCGCTCCTTTCCTACATGCGACCGCCTCCGCCGCGGACCGGGCACCTAGGAACGGCGACGGAGAACGCGCTCGCCCGGGGGGCGCGCCTCGCCGTCCGGCGCCCCGTTCTGGTGCTCCTCCTGGCGGCGCTCCCGACGGCCGTCGCAGTCGCGGGGATCCCGAAGATCCGCAACAACACCGACCTGGTCCGGTTCCTGAAACCCGGTGAGCCGCTGGTGCGCGACACGCAGTTCATCGACCAGACGCTCGGCTGCGCCAACTCGATCGACTTCGTGGTGGAGCGGCGGGACGGCAAGCCGCTGACCGGCCTCGTGGATGTCCAGCGCGTGGAGGCACTGGCCGGTGGAATGCGGACGGTGCCGAATGTCACCGGCACGCTGGCCCTGACGGACCTCTTGGCGCAACTGCAGCGCGCGGAGACGGGGACCAACGCGCTCGCGCTCCCCGGCGAGCAGGCCGACCTCACGGCGCTCTTCGACCTGCTCGAGCAGGCGGAGGATCCGGTGGACGTCCGTCGCCTGGCGACCCCCGATTTCCGTCGGACCCGGGTCAACGTGCGGCTGCGAGCTATCGGCACCGACGAGGCGGGACGGGTGCTTCAGGCGATTGACGCGGTAGCGGCGCGCACCCTGGGGAGCGACTACGCCCTGACCCCGGCCGGCGGCTTCTACCATGTGACGGTCGACTCGAACCGTCTGGTGAGAAGCCAGGTGAGCAGCTTCGGCACGGCGCTGGCGCTGGTACTTCTGATTGTCGGCGTCACGCTCCGCTCGTTGAAGCTGCTGCTCGCAGCGATCCTCCCGAACGTCGTGCCGATCGTCTGGACAGCGGGCATCATGGGCTGGCTCGGGATCGACCTCAGCAGCGCCACGACGATGGTCGCCTCGGTGGTCCTCGGGTCGTCCGTGGATGACGCGATCCACTACCTGGCCCGCTTCCGCCGCAAGCATCGTGGGGACCTGGAGGCGACGGTGACCGACACCACGCTCACCACCGGGCGCGTGCTGGTCTCGACCACCGTGGTGCTGACGCTGGGCTTCTGGATCGGCGCCTTCAGCTCCTTCAAACCGACGGTCTACTTCTCGGTCCTGACGGGGGTGAGTCTGATGACCGCGCTGCTGTGCACCCTGTTGTTGCTGCCGGCCTGTCTGCGGCTGCTGCATGCGGAGCCGAGGGCACGAACGTGAGGGGGCGGGCACGCTTCTTTCTTGCGCCAATCATCACGGCGGTGATGACGGCGGTGGCGGTGCCGCCAGCGGCGGAGCGGGGAGCCGCGCTGCTCGATGCGGGCGCCGACGTGCGGATCGACCGCGCCTTCGTCCCGTCGGCCGATCGGCGCCAGGGGGAGGTGAGGATCATCCGGCGTGGGCCGCACGTCGTGGTGCAGACGCTGCTCTACTCGAAGGTGATCAAGCGTGTGGTCGGCGCCATCGTGGACAAGGAGCGGGCCGGGTGGCCGGAGAAGTCCGAGGGGCATGCCGACATGGAGCGCTACGTGGCGGCGCTGCAGGAGGCGCAGCGGCAGATCCCGAAGCCGGAGGCGGCGCCCGGTACGGAGGGGGATCGCCGCGCCAAGCTGCTGATCGAGTTCATCGACGACCCCGCGCATCCGATCGTCGCGCTTGGCGGCGTGGAGATCGGGGAGGAGAGCGGGGAGGTGAGCATTCGCCAGCGCCGCAGTCCCATGGTGCTGGAGCCTTCCCCGGGGTACGTGCGGCGCAACATGACCCTGATCGTCGCGGATGCCTTCCATCTGTCCACCGCCGAAGCGGAGGCTCGCCTCGCGGCGGCCGCGCGCCGTTGAGCGGACCGAGCCGGCGAGGCGTGGTATGGTGGGAACCTCGCGGCGCCGCGGCCGTCCTGTGGACGGTTCTCTACACCACGAACTGGTCCCCACGCGCGGGTTGTTCCGCGCCTGCCGCCCGCCGATCTACCTCGGCTTCGCCGCGACCCTCTGGACCGGCCCGACCTGGACGCGGCTGCGGCGCGACGGAGAGTTGATGCAGCGCGATCTAAAGCCCGGTGGTCTCGAGGCTCCCTCGATCGCCGGAGTCGGCAAGGCGGCTCCGGCGCACTACTACGATCAGGAGACGTTGATCGCCGCCCTCCGAAGCCTCTGGGGGCGACGCCACTTCAATCTCGACCGACTGGAGGAGCTGCACCGGAACGTGCTCGTCGGCGGGCGGCATCTCGCCCTCCCGATCGACGAGTACGAGCGGCTCGAGACCTGGGGGCAGGCGAACGACGCCTGGATCCGCGTCGCCCAGGAGGTGGGGGAGGCGGCGGTCCGCGACGCCCTCGCCGCGGCCGGCCTGGCGCCCGCGGATGTCGGCGCGCTGATCTTCGTCACCGTCACCGGGGTCGCCACGCCGTCGATCGACGCGCGCCTGATCAATCGCATGGACCTGCCGCCGGGGATCATGCGCCTGCCAATCTTCGGGCTGGGATGCGTCGCCGGCGCGGCGGGCCTGGCGCGCGCCGCCGACTACGTGCGCGCCTATCCCGAGCGGGTCGCCGTGCTGCTGTCGGTGGAGCTCTGCTCGTTGACGCTGCAGCACTCGGACCTGTCGGTGCCGAACCTGGTGGCCTCCGGCCTGTTCGGCGACGGCGCCGCTGCCGCGGTCGTCACCGGTGCCGCGCGCTGCGCGAACGGCCCGCGGATCGTGGCGAGCCGATCGATCTTCTACCCGAACTCGGAGCGCGTGATGGGCTGGGACATCTCGGAGCAGGGGTTCCGCGTCGTGCTCTCCGCCGACGTGCCGCGGGTGGTGCTCGAGCACGTGCGCCGGGACGTCGACGCGTTCCTGGCGGAGCAGGGTCTCGAGCGCAGCGAGATCGCCGCCTGGATCTCGCACCCGGGCGGGCCGAAGGTGCTGCTGGCGCTGGGGGAGGCGCTGGAGCTTCCGGCCGAGGCGCTGGCGCTGAGCTGGAAGACGCTGCGGGAGGTGGGGAACCTCTCCTCGGCGTCGGTGCTGCTCGTGCTCAAGGAGACGATCGAGTCGGTCCGTCCGGCGCCGGGGAGCTACGGCCTGGTCCTCGCCATGGGACCCGGCTTCTGCTCGGAGCTGGTGCTGCTGCGGTGGTAGCGCTCGAGCGGGCGCCGGAGGTGTGGAGCTTGCGCGACAGCCGGCTCTGGTTCGTGGGCCTGACCGCGCTCGTGGCGGCGCTGCGCTTGGTCGAGCTGCGGATCTCCGCCCGCAACGAGCGCCGCTTGCGCGCCCAGGGAGGGAGCGAACGAGGAGCGGGGCATTATCCGGCGATGGTCGCCGTGCACGCCGGCATGCTGGTCGCCGGACCGCTGGAGGTGTTCCTGTTGGATCGTCCGCTCCTACCCCCCCTCGCCGCGTCGATGGGCGCGATCGTCGCCGCCGCCATGACGCTGCGCTACTGGGCGATCGTGACGCTCGGCGCGCGCTGGTGCACGCGGGTGATCGTCCTCCCCGGCGCGCCGCTGGTGCGTTCGGGCCCCTACCGCTTCCTCCGCCACCCGAACTACCTGGCGGTGGCATTCGAGGTGGCGGCGCTGCCGCTGGTGCATACGGCCTGGCTCACCGCGGCCGTCTTCGGCGGGCTCGACCTCGTGGTGCTGCGCCTCCGGATCCGGGTTGAGGATGCGGCGCTCCCCCGCACCGCCGCGGACACTGAGAGGAAGGTCTCATGACGCCGCCCGTCCTCGACGGCTCGTCGGGCGCCGATCGCCTCGTCGCCTCCGACGGGATGGCGATCCTCGCCGCCGTCGCCGAGGTGGCCCGCACGCACCTCGAGTGGAAAGGGGAGCTCCTCCCCGAGCAGCGTCTCGTCGAGAGCCTCGCGCTCGACTCCCTGCGGCGGCTCACGCTCGTGGTCGAGGTCGAGAACCGCTTCCGCATCCGCCTTGACGACGAGAGCGAGGCGGGGATCGAGACCGTCGCGGACCTGGTGCGGGTCATCCGAGCGAAGCTCGGTGGGGGGAGCGAGTGAGGCCAAGGGGACCGGGCGAGCCTCCTGCCGCCGGTGAGGCGCGCCGGTGAACGCCCCTCTGACGGTCAATGACCGCCTCGAGCGGGCGGCGTCGTCGGCCGACACAGGCCTGCGCTTCATCGACCGCCACGAGGAGGCGCTCTGGCTCCCCTGGACGGAGATCGCCGCGCGGGCATGCCGCGCCGCCGGCGCCTTGCAGGGGGCTGGGGTCGAGCCGGGAGACCGGGTCGCGCTCATCGAGCCGACGGGCCCCGCGTTCTTCGACGGCTTCTTCGGGATCCTGCTCGCGGGCGCCGTGCCGGTGCCGACCTATCCCCCCGTGCGCCTCGGGCGCCTCGACGAGTACCACCGCCGGACCGGCGGCATGCTCGCGGACGTGCGTGCGCGGCTCGTGCTTGCGGACCGCAGGGTGCGGAGGATCCTGGGGGAGACAGTGGCGCGCGCGCGCCCCGCACTCGGTTGCCGCATCCTTGCGGACCTCGCACCGCATCCCTGGAGGCGGGTGCCGGTGGGGCCGGACGATCTGGCCCTGGTGCAGTTCTCGTCCGGGACCACGATGGAGCCGAAGCCGGTGGCGCTCACGCACCAGGCGGTGATGACCCAGGCGGTGCTGCTCAACGGCTTCTGGCCCGACGACGGAGAGGTGCGCCACAGCGGCCTGTCGTGGCTACCGCTCTATCACGACATGGGGCTCATCGGCTGCGCGATGGCCGCGCTGGAGCGCCCCGCGACCCTGACCTTGCTCCCGCCGGAACTGTTCGTGTCGCGGCCGGCGCTCTGGCTGCGCGCCATCTCGCGCTACCGCGCCAGCGTCTCACCTGCCCCCAACTTCGCCTACGCGCTCGCGGCCGCGAAGATACAGGACGAGGAGCTGGACGGGGTGGACCTCTCCTGCTGGCGGGTCGCGCTGAACGGGGCCGAGACGGTCGTGCCGTCCACGTGCCGCGCCTTCGAGCGGCGCTTTTCCAAGTTCGGATTCGCGGCCGGGGCCATGACACCCGTCTACGGCATGTCGGAGGCGGCGCTTGCGGTGACCTTCAGCGGTATCGGTCGCGGGCCGGTCGTGAGGCGGTTCGAGCGGGAGGCGCTGGCCCGCGAGGGGAGAGCCGTACCTGGCGACGACGGGATCGAGATTGTCTCGCTCGGGCAGCCGCTCCCGGGATTCGCGCTGCAGGTGGTGAACGAGCGCGGTGACGCGCTCCCGGAAGGGCGCGAGGGGGTCGTCCGCATCCAGGGACCGACCCTCATGCGCGGCTACCTCGATCGCCCCGCGCTCACGGCGCGGGCGTTCGCGGGAGGCTGGCTCGACAGCGGCGACCGCGGCTTCCTGTGGGCCGGTGAGCTGTATCTCACCGGACGGGACAAGGACATGCTGCTGCTGCGCGGCCGCAATCATGCCCCACAGGAGGTCGAGCAAGCTGCCGAGTCGGTGCCCGGCGCGCGAGCCGGAGGTGCGGCCGCGGTGAGCTATCTCCCCGAGGGAGGGGAAGGGGAGGTGCTGGTGCTGTTCGTCGAGTCGGCCCGGGGGGTGGCGAGCGATGTCCGGCGGCAGCTCGGGAAGGCCTGCGGCGAGGCGGTGATCGCGCGCACCGGGTTGTCGCCGGCGCAGGTGATCGTGCTCGAGCCGGGGACACTGCCGCGCACGTCCTCGGGAAAACTGCGGCGCCAGGAGGCGCTCGCGCGGCATCTCGCGGGCGAGTTGCGGCCGCCGGAGCCGGTGAGCTGGCCCCGCATGCTGCGCGCGATGGCGCGCTCGCGCCGCGCCTTCACGCGCAGCCGCGCGGCCGAGTGAGGCGGGGGTGGATCCCAAGATCGATCTCCTGGTGGTGGGAGGCGGTCCGGCGGGGCTGGCCACCGCCATCCGCGCCCGCCAGGTGGGGCTGACCGTCCGCCTGCTCGACAGGTGCCGGCCCCCGATCGACAAGGCGTGTGGCGAGGGGTTGATGCCCGACGGTGTGGCGCTGCTGCAGCGACTCGGGGTCGAGATTCCTGAGCGGGAACGGCTCGCGTTCTTGGGGGTTCGCTACCTCGACGGCGAACTCGTGGCCGACGGCGGGTTCCCGGGGGCGCCCGGGTGGGGTGTGCGCCGGACCGCGCTGCACGAGGCGATGACGGCGCGTGCGGAGACGCTCGGCGCGGAGCTTTGCTGGGGGGTCGCGGCACAGGGGATCGAGGCGGGCGGGGTGCGTACGGGGCGCGGCGTCGAGCGCGCACGGTTCATCGTCGCGGCGGATGGGCTCCGATCCAGACTGCGCCGGGAGATGGGGCTAGGTGGGTCCAAGTCGCCGCACGCGCGCTTCGGGCTGCGGCGGCACTTCCGGATCGCGCCGTGGTCCGATCGGGTCGAGGTGCACTGGGGCGCGGGCGCCGAGGCCTACGTGACGCCCGTCGCGTCAGACCTGGTCGGGGTGGCGGTCCTGTTCGAGGGTGGCGGCCTGGACTTCGACGCCGTGCTCGGCCGCTTCCCCGCGCTGGCGCGCCGCCTGGCGGGCGCGCCGGCGGCCTCGCGCGACCGCGGGGCGGGGCCGCTCGCACAGCGGGTCCGAGCGGTCGCCAGCGGCAATCTCGCGCTCGTGGGGGACGCGGCCGGCTACGTCGACGCGATCACCGGCGAGGGGGTGGCGGCGGCGTTCCGCCAGGCCTTCGCCGTGGTGGAGGCGATCGTCTCCGGATCGCTCGCCGGCTACCCCGCGGCGCACCGCCGCATCGTCCGGCTGCCCGAGGCCTTGACGCGGCTGCTGCTGACGGTCGAGCGCCGCCCCTGGCTGCGCCGCCGCGTGATGCGGGCGCTCGCGTCGGATCGACGCCTGTTCGATGCGATCCTGGCGCTGCACGTGGGCGCGCGGCCGCTCCATCCCTGGACCGAGCGTGCCGCTTCCCGGATGGCGTGGCGGCTGCTCGTGCCCGGGCACCCGGCCCGGACCTAAGACGGACGCTGGCGCAGGCGTCGCGCCATCTCGAAGTGCTGTTGCGGTGCGAGCGCGGCGTCGAGGCCGAGCTGCAAGGGGTGGCCGCTTATCCTCGTGGGTTTTGCTGGGGTATCCTCACAAGGGCCGGGACTTTCGCGGGGGTCGAGTCAGTCTCATCGTCCCCGCTCGATCGCGTCCGGTTCCATTCGCAGCGGCTCATGGAGGGGTGGCGGTGAGATCAGACGACTCCGTCGCGGCGGGTGCGGCGCCGCCGCGCCGACCCTCCGCGAACCTGCGGGAGGCGCGCCTCCTCCGGCTCCGCATCCTCGTGCCGATCGTCGCGCTGGCCGTGCTTCCGCCGATCGCCGTCGGGCTCTGGATGATCTCCCGGGTACAGGCCGCGCTCCTCGAGAACGCCCTCGAGGAGGTCTCGTTCGGGACCGCGGCAAAGGCGCAGTCCGTCGCCGACTACTTCGAGGCGGTGCAGCAGGACTTGCGCTTCCTGAGCCAGACCCAGTCGCTGACCGCACTCGCCGATGCCTGCGCTGCGGGGGAGCCCGCAGCGATGGCGTCAGCTCGCGAGACGGTCGAGCGAGAGCTGCTGACTTTCTCGAACGGCAAGCGGGCGTACTATCAGGTCCGCTACCTCGACGGCACCGGGATGGAGATCGTGCGCCTCAACGTCGACAACGGGATCCCCAGACTCGTGCCTGCGACGGAGCTCCAGAACAAGAGCGACCGCTACTACGTTCGGGAGGCGATGCTCCTCGAGCCGGGGCGCATCTACGTTTCGCGCATGGACCTGAACATCGAGTACGGGAGCATCGAGCTGCCCATTCGTGGCGTGGTGCGGTACGCGACCCCGGTCGCCGGTCACGCGGGGCGGCGAGAGGGGCTGCTCGTCATCAACATCGGGGCCGACTTCATCTTCACGCTGCTGAGCCCCCAGCCCGAAGCGACGGAGGCCTGGCTGGTGGACGAGACCGGTGCCTACCTGGGATACATCGGTCCGGACGCGGCGAAGGTGGCGCGCTACACGCTCACTGCCGGACGCCGCCTGCAGGAGGACTATGGAACGGAGGAGGCGGCGCGCATCCTCAGCGAGCGGCGGGCGGGTCGAACGCTGGAGCGCAAGTCGGATCTCGTTTCCTTCGCCGCGCTGCCGATCGCGACGGAGCCCACCGAACGCCACTGGACGACGATCCTCGCCTATCCGCGCGAGAGCCTCGAGGCGCCGACCCGGCCGCTGGTCGCCTTCCTCTCGTGGGCGCTCGCGGTGGTCGCCGCCGTGGCCGGGGTTCTCGGACTGGTGGTGGCCCGCCGATTCGAGGGGATGGCGGCCCGGTTGCGGGAGGCGCAGGTGCAGCTCGCCGCCTCCAACGTCCACCTCGAGACCGAGGTGGCGCGACAGACCGCGGCGCTGCAGGAGCTGCAGCTCGGTCTCGCGCGTGCCGACAAGCTTGCCTCGATCGGACAGATGACGGCCGGTGTGATGCACGAGATCGGCAACCCGCTGGCGGCGATCAAGACGAAGATCCAGGTGGCGGAGGAGGAAGGGGCGATCTGCAACGACTGCGTCCAGCTCCGCTCGGAGGTGATCGGCGAGGTGGACCGTCTCGCGAGCTTTCTGCGCTCGTTCTCCCGCCTGGCCAAGGTCCCCAGGGCGGAGTTCGAGCGTCTGGCGCTGGAGGAGACGGTCCGGAGCATCGCGCGGCTGATGTCGCCGGAGCTGCAGCGGCGACGGCTGGCGCTTCGCTGGGAGTCCGAGCCGGGCACCCCGCTCATCGACGGAAACTCGAACCAGATCGGCCAGCTCCTGATCAACCTGATCCTCAACGCCGCCGAGGCGACTCCCAGGAGCGGCGTCATCCGGATTCGGGTCCGGCCGGCCCCGAGCGAGGTGGGCACCACCCTCCAGCGGGTGGGAGCCGCCATCGAGGTGACGGATGACGGCGTGGGAATCCGGCCGGAGGATCTCGAACGGATCTTCGACCAGTTCTTCACGACCAAGGCCGAGGGGACGGGGCTGGGGCTCGCCATCTGCAGAGAGATCGTCGAGGACCACGGGGGGACGATCACGGTGCGAAGCGAACGGGGGAAGGGGACCGAGGTGCGCGTGGTGTTCCCACCCGCGCCGCCGGCCTCACACCAGGAGCACGCGCTGGGGACGGGGAGCGTGACGACTGCGCCCGCCGACGGGCGGGAAGGAGAAGCATGAGCGCGGCTTTGCTCATCGTGGAGGACGACCCGGGGCTGCGTGCCTCCATGGAGCGCTCGCTGACCCGGCGCGGGCACGAGGTGCATGGTGCCTCCACCGTCGCGGAGGCGCGGCACCACCTGCAGACGCGCGAGGTGGACCTGGTCCTCGTGGACATCCGGCTTCCCGACGGCTCGGGGATGGAGGTCCTCGCCACGGCTCGCGAGGTGGATGACGAGATCGTCGTCGTGGTGATGACCGCGTTCCCCGACGTCAAGCTGGCGGTCCATGCGATGCGTGACGGGGCGCACGATTTCATCGGCAAGCCGTTCGAGCTGGACGAACTGCATCTCTGCGTCGAGCGGGCGCTCGAGGCGAGGGCGCTGCGGCGCAGCGTGCGCCGCCTCGAACGCGAGCGGCAGAGGCTCACGGGCGCCGGCGAGCTGCTGGGCGAGAGCCCGGCGATGGAGCACCTGCGCGACCAGATCCGCCGGGTCGCCCAGACCGAGGCGCCGGTGCTCGTTACGGGGGAGACCGGCACGGGGAAGGAGCTCATCGCCGACTCGATCCACCGCCTCTCGCGGCGCAGCGCCGGGCCGCTGGTGAAGATCAACTGCAGCTCCCTCCCGGAGCACCTGCTCGAGAGCGAGCTGTTCGGCCACGAGAAGGGGGCGTACACCGACGCCAAGGAGGCGCGCGAGGGGATCTTCGAGATGTCGGACGGCGGGACGCTCCTGCTGGACGAGATCACGGAGATGAAGCCCGGGCTCCAGGCGAAGCTCCTGCGGGTGGTGGAGGGTCACCCCTTCCATCGGGTCGGCGGTCGCCGGGAGATCCACACCGATGTCCGGATCGTCGCGACCACCAACCGCAATCTCCCGGCGCTGATCGCCGGGGGGGGGTTCCGCGAGGACCTCTACTTCCGTCTGAACGTCTTCCGGATCGAAGTCCCGCCGTTGCGCGAGCGGGGCGGGGACGTTGGGCAACTCGCCCGGTTCTACCTGGAGCAGTCGTCCGCGGCGCTGCGGAAGGGGCCGCTTCGCCTCTCGGGACCGGTCGAGCGGCTGCTCGGGGACTATGACTGGCCGGGGAACGTGCGCGAGCTGCGCAACGTCATGGAGCGGGCGGCAATCCTCTGCGAGGTTGACGAGGTGGGGGTCGGGCACGTTCCCAGCGAGCTGCAGGTCGCCGCGTTCGTCCGCTCCCAGGTGGCAGGCGCCCCCGGGGCGCTCCCCTCGCTCGAGGAGATCGAGCGGCGCTACATTCGCCAGGTCGTCCAGTCCGTCGGGGGCAACCTCTCCGAAGCGGCCCGGGTCCTCGGGATCTCCCGCAACACACTCAAGTCCCGCCTGGGAGGGTCGGCGCCTGCGCCCGGTGGGAAATCGTGAGCCCGGTCAATTTCGTACCACCATTACCTAGCGTTCATGTTTGCAGTAGTTTGTCGATCGATGTGAGGCGTGTCGCGCGCCGAGCCCGTCATTTCCTGACCACCGGCCACGGCGCCGCGTGTCCGGCGGTAGCAGCGAGGGAAGGAAGCTCAAGCCGCGCTATCAGCAGTGAATACCGGTCGAACCAGGTGGCTACCTGGCACCGAGAGGAGTTTGGCACCCGGTTCGCTTGGGCGTGACTCGTAGCTTGAGAGGCTCCAACCCCCCCCACTTCTGACGAGGGACTGTCAATGCGAATAGTCCATCACGATCAGCAGCCCGCGCCCGCTGGAATCGCCGCAGTGCTGCGCCGACTCGGCGTCGGCGGCCTGGTGCTGGCCGCCTCCATGCTCCTCACGAGCCGCCCGACGTTCGCCCAGGGGTGAGTGGCCTCGAGACTTGACGCGCCCGTGTTTGGCGCGCCCTCGGATTATCACGGCCCCGACAAGTGGGAAGTCACCTTCTCCTGGCGCTACCAGAAGTCCGACAAGCATTTCGTCGGGCATGAATATCAGGAGGAGCGCACGACCGAGCAGAGCGCGGTCGTCAACACGATCAATCAGGCCGAGGTGACGGCCACTCGTAAGTACGCACACGGCTGGCGCGTCGGGATCGGCATCCCGTACCTGATGGCGGAGCGCTCGAGCCCCATCCGTGATGCCAATGGGGACGTCATCGACCGCTACGTGACCCAGGCGAGGGGGATGGGGGACGTCGTCGTCGGAGTCAAGAAGTGGATCTGGGATCCGGCCACCCCGACGAAGGGGAACATCGCGCTCGGTATCGGCGTCAAGATCCCGATCGGCGAGAACAACGTGGTGGACACGCGCAAGCGGATCGACACCACGACCGGCGCCGTCACCCTCACCGAGCAGACGGTGGACCAGTCGATCCAGCCAGGCGACGGCGGGTTCGGGCTGGTCTTCGACGTGCAGATGTACCGGCGCTTCGCGAGCGATCGGTTCTCCGCCTTCGGGACCGCCACCTACCTGGCAAACCCCGAGGGGGTGAGCGGGGTGCAGACGTACCGCAGCGCCCCCGGCGAGGAGGTCATGTCGATCGCCGACCAGTACCTGGTGCGCGCCGGCATCGGCTGGTATCCCGGCGCCGGCTGGGGACTCTCCCTTGGCGGGCGCGCCGAGGGGGTCCCGGTGTACGACGTCTGGGGGACGAACGATGGCTTCCGGCGTCCGGGATATGCAATCTCGGTCGAACCCGGGGTGACCTGGACGCATGGGGCCCACACGGTCGCGCTGCTCGTGCCGATCGCCTGGGACCGCGCTCGCTTGAAGAGCGTTTCCGATCGCGAGAACGGCACCCACGGCGATGCCGCGTTTGCCGACTACGTGATTCTGGCCGGGTACGCGCGGAGGTTCTGAGAAACCCCAGCCGGCTTGACAGACTCCCCCCCGGCCGGGGCAGAATCTGCCTCCTGATTCGCCGATCCCCTAGGCGGGTCGTCTCCGGAGGCACCCGATCATGACCCCAGGCTGCTCGCGCTGCGCCCAGCGACTCGTGTCGTCATCCGGTCTTACGCTTCTGTTTCTCGCCGCCCTGACCTTGCTGCCGGGCGAGGTGCGCGGAGAGGAGGCGAAGAAGAAGGCAACGCCCGAGTCCTCGTCGGCCCAACCCCTCACCCCCGACGCGTTGCACCTGCGCCAGAGCCCGCCG
>Ga0210379_10000197_pt1 | contig 18026 bp, 15 predicted proteins | sample PLMedo_2_FD_155468 | JGI IMG/M metagenome (GOLD analysis project Ga0210379, IMG submission 155468) | Groundwater sediment microbial communities from an aquifer in East River, Colorado, USA - PLM4_32_coex redo | ecosystem: Environmental > Terrestrial > Soil > Riparian zone | place: USA: East... | reverse complement strand
ACATCGCCTACCAGCTGGGCATCACGACGGACACGGGTCTCGAGGCGAATGGTGAACCGCTCGACGAGCCCGACCAGCGCACCGAGAACTGGAGTTTCAGCCTGGACTCGAGCGTGCAGCTCTCCAAGACGTTCGACGTCCAGGGCCGTTACTCGCGCCAGATCTCCGACTCGGACTTCCGCGCCAGCCAGTCACGGTCGGTGAACGTCTCCTGGCCCGATATACAGGCCAACTGGGACGGGCTCGGGAGCTTTCGTCCGCTGCGACCGATCGTGGAGACCGGTCAGCTGACGATGAGCTACGGCGAGACGCACCAGGAGTCCGGGCAGCGCGACGAACCGCCGGTGTCCACCAACGAGACGCTCACCTTCACGCCGGCGATCGTCCTGGGGTGGAAGAACCAGTTGAACACGACGCTCAACTTTTCCTATTCATCGAACACCAGCGAAACGCTCGGCTCCGCGTCCAAGTCCACGAACGGTTCCCTGAACCTCGACCTCAAGCGCAACTTCCGTGGTGGCGGTGGCCTCAACTTTTTCGGCAAGAAGATGGCGTGGAAGAACGAAATGGAGACGAGCCTCATCCTCGCGTATTCGAGGTCGGGCGGCGAACGCTCAACACCCGGGTCGTCGCTGGTCGAGCCGATTCCATCCACAACGTCGTTGCGCGCGGCCCCGACGTTGCGGTACTTCTTCTCGCGCACCATCAACGGCAGCGCGTTCGTCGACTATTCACGGAGCTTTACCGAGCAGACCGACCAGACCACGACCGTGGTGCGGGTCGGCGTCTCGGCGGTGATTACTTTCTAGGATGGCGGTCGTCCCGGCGATACGATTCCGGCGCGGTGCGCGCCGCGGCCGGCTCCCGGCGTGGCACGGTGTCGTCGCGGCGCTCGCCCTGGCGGGGGCGGGGTGCGGCGACGCCGCCGAGCCGCCGGCGTTTTCCGCCGACAGCGTCATGGTCCACGTCGGACGACAGCTGTCGTTCGGCCCGCGCGTGCCCGGAAGCGCCGCGCGCGACAGCGCGGCCGTGTACCTGGCAGGGGTGCTCCGGCGGGCGGGTGCAACCGTGTCCGTGCAATCGTTCGAGATCGACGACCCCTACTCGGAGCGCCCGCTGCGGCTCTTCAACCTCACCGGGAGCTTCGCGCCCGGAAAATCCCCGCGGGTGTTGCTGGCGGCCCACTACGACTCGCGGCCGTGGGCCGACCAGGAAGCGGACACGACCCTCTGGTCCCGCCCGGTGCCGGCGGGCGTGGACGGGGCGTGCGCCTCCGCGATCCTGCTGGAAATCGCGCGAATCGTCGGTGCGCGCGCCCCGGACGTCGGGGTCGACGTCGTCTTCTTCGACGGCGAGGACTATGGCAAGGCCGGGGACGTTGCCCACTATCTGCTCGGGTCGAAGCACTTTGCGGCCACCCTCGGCGGATACCGGCCCGCGTGCGCGGTCCTGCTCGACATGGTGGGCGGTGCGGGAACGCGCGTGCGCCGCGAGGGTTTCTCGAGGGAACAGGCACCACGGCTGGTCGAATGGGTGTTCGGGAGGGCAGCCGCGCTCGGACTCGACTACTTCGAAGCGACCGATGGCGCCCCCATGTACGACGACCACGTCCCGCTCCTGCAGGCGGGAATCCCGACCATCGACCTCTTCGGCTACGACTACGCCGCCTGGCACACGCTGCGCGACGACGCATCCCAGTGCGACCGCGCGAAGATCCAACAGGTGGGCGTCCTCTTGCGCGACCTCGTCTACCGCTTCGATTTTTCTCCGCGCTGAGGTTGGCAGGCGATATATCGGACTCCGCGGGGCGGGATGCACTCCCTCTTCCGTCGTCCTCCCGTCCCCGCGGACGAGGCGCCAGGCCACCGTTCCAAGCCCCTTGCGCCCGCCCGCCCGGTGTGGTATACATTCCACGGGTTGTTGTAGTGAATGAAGTGGGTGGCGGGGCCGCCCACTTTTTGTTTTCCGCCGTCGGCAGACCGCCCGCCGACCCCGACCGTGCAGCCACCGGAACTTTCAAAGCTCATCGGTTCCGAACTCGAGCTTCTCGGATTCGAGTGCGTGAAGCTCGAGGTCGTGGGGAGCACGCGCAGCCCGGTCGTGCGGCTGTTCATCGACAAGCCCGGCGGGGTCACCGTGGGGGAGTGTGCGATGGTCAGTCGCACCCTCGGCCTGGTGCTGGATCGAGAGGATCCGTTTCCGGGGCGCTACCTGCTCGAGGTGTCCTCGCCTGGCAACAACCGTCCGCTCGTCACCGAGGCGCACTTTCAGCGGTTCGCCGGCAGCGAGGCGCGCGTGTCGACAGAGCGGGTGGGCGAGGGGAGAATCACGTATACAGGGCGTATTCGTTCCTGTACTAATGATGTACTCACCCTCGAGACGGACGGCGGCGACGTGGAGATCGGACTTCGCGACGTGACCCGCGCCAACCTCATCAACCAGGAATACAAGATCGACAAGAAACGAGAGAAAGATCGGCGCCCGTCCCGCGACCAGAGGCGCAGAGGTGAAGAGTAGATGATCGGCCATTTCACAGAGGCATTCAACCAGCTCGTCCGCGAGCGTCGACTAGACCGGGCGATGGTCCTGGAGAAGTTGACGCAGGCGTTCGCGTCGGCGGTGCGGCGCAAGTACGGCGCCAATGCTGAAGTCCGTATCGAAGACGACGGGCACGGGGCGATCGAGCTTTTTCTGATCCGCAACGTCGTCGACACGGTCGAGGACCCGAGCACCCAGATTTCCGTCACGGACGCCCAGGAGTACGCGGACGGCGCCGAAGCGGGCGACGTGATCGAGATCAACCTTCCCTTCGAAGAGTTCGGGCGCAACGCCATCCAGGTGGTGAAGCAGATCCTCACCCAGGGGGTGCGCGAGTTCGAGCGCGATCGCGTCTTCGAGGAATACAAGGACCGCACGGGTGAAATCGTTTCCGGCAGCGTCCAGCAGGTGGATCGCACCGGCATCCTCGTCAACCTCGGCAACGCGGAAGCGTTCATGCCCAAGAAGGACCAGATTCGCCGCGAGCGCTACCAGCAGGGCTCGTCGATTCGCGCCGTGGTGATGAAGGTCGACAAGGAGGCCAAGGGGCCGATGGTGATGCTTTCGCGCACCAGCCCCGAGTTCCTCAAGGCCCTCTTCACCCAGGAAGTGCCCGAGATCTATGAGGGACTGATCGAAATCAAGAGCATCGCGCGCGAGGCGGGGGGCCGCTCGAAAATCGCCGTCTACTCGCGCGACGACCGCGTGGATGCCGTCGGCGCCTGCGTGGGGATGAAGGGGTCGCGCGTGCAGGCAGTCGTCAACGAGCTCTCCGGCGAACGCATCGACATCGTCCCGTGGAACGAGGACGTCTCGACGTTCATTTCGCGCGCCCTCTCGCCCGCGAAGATCTCGGGTGTGAAGGCGGACTTGGCCACGAAGTCGGTCATGGTCATCGTGGAAGAGGACCAGCTCTCGCTCGCGATCGGCAAGGAAGGCCAGAACGTGCGCCTGGCGTCGCGGCTCGCGGGCTGGCAGATCGAACTCGTATCCTCGCGTCAGCTCGAGCAGCGCCAGCGCTTCCAGGAGCAGTTGCTCATGCCGATCGAAGAAATGGTCGGCGTCAGCGAGAAGATGGCCGAGAAGCTCCGCGAAGCCGGCATCAACACCGTGCAGAAGCTCATCAAGACGTCCACCGAGGAGCTGCTCGCCATTCCCGGGTTCGGCGAGCGGACAGTGGAAAGGCTCAAGGAGACGGCGCAGGGCACCGTCAAGGAGCTCGAGAAGGCGATGGAGGAGCTCATCCGCAAGGAGAACGAGGAGCGGGAACACCTGAAGCAGCAGGAGAAGCCGCTCTTCGACGAGAGCATTCTGGAAGCGGAACCCGAGCCGAAGAAGGAAGAAAAGCCCAAGCTCACGGAGGCCATGCTGTTCCGGGATCCGTCGGAAGTGGAAGCCGAGGCGGAAGCGGAGGCCGCCGCCGAGCCGGTCGAAGCGACCGAAGCGGCGCAGGTCTCGCTGCCGGCCGACACGCCGGCCGAACCGGAGAAAAAGGGCGCGGACGAATAAATGCGAATTCAAGAGCTCGCCAAGAAATACAACGTCACCGCCGAAGAGCTGATCGCCCTCCTGAAGAAAGCGGGCCACAGCGTCTCGAGCACAACGGGCGTGATCGACTACGACATGTTGACTGCGCTCGATCGGCACTTTGCGTGGTCGAACACGACCACCAAGAAGACGGCGAAGAAATCGTCGGCGGCGGCGAAGAAGACCAAGGCGGGCAAGACGGTGGCGGTCGAAGAGACCCCTGCCGCCAAAACCAAGGTCAAGCTGCGCAAGGCGCACGTCCCCGAGCCCGAACCCGCGCCGGCGCCGGAGAAGCCCAAGGTCAAGCTGGCCAAGGGGGTCAAGCCCGCCGCCGGAGCGCCCGAGCCCGTGGCCGCGCCCGCCAAGGCGGAAGCGGTGAAGGCGGAGGCCCCCAAGGCCGACGCCAGGAAGGAAGCGGCGAAGAAGGGGAAGGCCGCCGAGCCGGCCGCGAAGCCGGCGAAGAAGACCGCCGGCGGGGAGCCGCACGCCCGGCCCGCGCCGCCCAAGATTCCGCGCACGAAGACGCCAAGCGCGCTCGACGAGTTGTCGAAGGGCCCGCTCGACGTGCCGCTGATCGCCACCGAACCCGACACCCGCGAGGAGCTCGACCAGTGGATGACCGCCGAGGCGGAGGCGCGCCGCCTGGGCGTCGCGAAGACCGCGGCCGCGGACCAGGTGCGCGAGAGCGTGCGCCGCACGCTGGCGAAGCTCGAGACGACGCGAAAATCGAAGCGCCGCAAGACACGGGGACCCGTGGAACCGGTGGCGCTGCCGCCGGTGCGCGTGGCCGAGGGCGCCACGCCGGCGGTGCTCGCCGCCGCGCTGGGAATCGCAGTCGAAGACGTGCTCACTCGCGTGGCACGGCTGGACATCGAAGCCGCGCCGGCCACCGCGCTGGGGCGAGAGGCGATCGAGCTGGTCGCGGAGGAACTGGGCCGCCACGTCGACGTCGAGGCCGCGTATGGTGAAACCCAGCTCAAGATCGACGCGCAGATCGACCCGGCCAAGCTCGCACCCCGGGCGCCGGTCGTCACCATCATGGGTCACGTCGACCACGGCAAGACGTCGATACTCGACTACATCCGCAAGGCGAACGTGGCGGCGGGCGAGGCGGGGGGGATTACCCAGCACGTCGGCGCCTACGAGGCCACGGTGCCGGCCGGCAAGATCACGTTCATCGACACGCCGGGCCACCAGGCGTTCACCGCCATGCGGGCGCGCGGCTCGAGGATCACCGACATCGTCGTGCTGGTGGTCGCGGCCGACGACGGCGTGATGCCGCAGACCATCGAAGCCATCAACCACACGCGCGCCGCAAAGGTCCCGATGATCGTCGCGATCAACAAGTCGGACCTGCCGAGCGCGAACCCCGCGAGCGTCAAGCAGCAGCTCGCGCAGCAGAGCGTGCTGGTAGAAGACTTCGGCGGCGACGTCGTGTCGGTCGAGATTTCGGCCCGCACCGGCAAAGGCATCGACAAGCTGCTCGAAATGATCCTGCTCCAGGCCGAGCTCGCCGAACTCAAGGCCGACCCGACCGCGCCCGCCCAGGGCGTGGTGGTGGAGGTGCGCAAGGAGGAGGGTCGCGGCATCCTTGTCACCGCGCTCATTCAACAGGGGACGCTGCGCCTCGGCGACGTGTTCGTCGTGGGCAGCGAGTACGGCAAGGTGCGCTCTCTGTTCGACCACGCCGGCAAGTCGATCCGCCAGGCGGGGCCCTCCGTGCCGGTGGTCGTGCTCGGGCTCGACGGACTGCCCGAGCCGGGCGACGCGCTGATCGCCGTCAAGAACGAGCGCGAGGCGCGCGAGATCGCGCTCAAGCGCCAGGAGGTGCTGCGCCACAAGGGGCTCCAGCCCACCAAGGCGCTCACGCTCGAGGACCTCTACCAGCAGATCCAGGGCGGCGAGGTCAAGGAGCTCAACATCATCGTCAAGGGTGACACCAACGGGTCGGTGGAGGCGCTGCGCGACAGCCTGGCGCCGATGACCATCGAGGCCATCAAGATCAACGTCGTGCACGCCGCGGTCGGCAACGTCTCCGAGTCCGACATGCTGCTGGCGCAGAGCACGAACGCGCTGGTGATCGCGTTCAACACCAAGGTGACGCCGAACGCGAAGGAGATCGCCAAGCTCAAGGGCATCGAGATCCGCAGCTATCAGATCATTTACGAGGTTATCGAAGACATCGACAAGGCCATGAAGGGCATGCTCGCGCCGGTCTTCGTCGAGCGCGTGCTTGGCCGCGCGGAGGTGCGCAAGCTCTTCCGCGTGACCCGGCTCGGTACCATCGCGGGCTCGATGGTCATCGACGGGTCGATCGTCCGCAACGCCAACGCGCGTGTGCTTCGCAACGACGAGGTGATTTTCACCGGGAAGATTGCGTCGCTCAAGCGTTTCCAGGACGACGCGCGCGAAGTGAACCAGAACTTCGAGTGCGGCATCGGGCTGGCGGGGTTCGACAACCTGATCGAACACGACATCATCGAAGCATACGTCGTCGAAGAGAAGGCTCGCGTGTTCTAGGCGGACGAAGACCCGGGAGGCCGGCGAACGCCGGGCGACCTCTGATGTTCGTCAAACTGCTGACCGTCGACCTGCTGATTCCCGGCTGCTCCTCTCTCAAAGAAAAGCGTTTCGTGCTTTCGAGTCTCAAGGCCCGGTTGCGGGGCCGGTTCAACGCGTCCGTGGCCGAAGTCGACTATCAGGACAAGTGGCAGCGCTGTCTGATCGCGATCGCGATCGTGGGGGCGGACCACGGAGCGGTGGATGGAACCTGTGCCCAGGTTCGCCGCTTCATCGAAGGCGATCGCCGGGTCGAGGTAGCGGACGCGCTGGAGGAGTTTCGGTAGAACGCAGCCGTTGGGCGGACGATATATCGGACTCCGCGGGGGCGGGATGCACTCCCTCTACGGCCGTCCTCCCGCGCACATGTTGAAATGCGCGACTGCGGATTGGCGGTGCGAGGGAGTGCATCCCACCGCGGCAATGTGAGGTTGAGAGAATGGCCAGATCAAGTCATCGGCTCGAACGCATCAACGCGATCATCAAGGAAGTCTTGAGCGAGATCGTGCTCAACGACGTCAAGGACCCGCGCGTTGGGCTCGTGACCATCGTGGGCGTGCGCGTGGCGCCGGACCTGTCGAGCGCGAAGGTCTTCTTCAGCGTGCTGGGCGACGAGGCGCAGCGCGCGCTCACCCTCAAGGTGCTCCGCGGTGCCAGCGGCTACATGCGGCACGTGATCGCCGACCAAATCGACGTGCGGACCGCGCCCGAGCTGCACTGGACCTACGACGACTCGCTCGACCGCGCATTTCGTATCGCCGAAATCCTCAAAGAGACCGGGACGGCGCCGGACGCCGCTGCCGCTGACGACGACGACGACGAGAAGGAACCCGAATCCACGTGAACCGTTTCGACAACCGCGTATTCGTGATCGACAAGGCCGCCGGCCCGACTTCGTTCGAGGTGGTGGCGGCCATGCGCCGCGTGACGGGACTCCGCAAGGTAGGGCACGCGGGCACACTGGACCCGCTCGCGCGCGGGGTGCTGCTCGTGTGCACCGGCTTTGCAACCCGCGCGGTCGAGCACTTCATGGACCTCGAAAAGGAGTACGAGTTCGACGTGCTGCTCGGCGTGGAAACCACCACCCTCGACGCCGAGGGCGACGTGGTGCGCGAAGCGCCGGTGCCCGACCTGTCGCTGGAGACGCTGCGCGAGGTGGGGGCGAGCTTCGTCGGCGACTACACGCTGACCCCGCCCGCGTTCTCCGCGCTCAAGCGGCGCGGGCAGCGGTACTACGCCCTGGCGCGGTCGGGCGAAGTCACGGAAGCGGCCGCGCCGCGGCATGTAAAGATCTACGGGTTCGACGTGCTCTCGGCCCCACTGCCGCACGTACGCTGCGTGGTGCGTTGTTCGCGGGGTACCTACGTGCGCTCGCTCGCCAAGGACTTCGGCGCAAGGCTCGGGCTGCCGGCGTCGATCGCTGCGCTCACGCGCCGCCGTATCGGGGCGTTCGCGCTGGCCGACGCGTTCCCGTCGGAAAAGCTGGTCCCGGCGCATGCGGACGAGCTCGCCGGCCGCACCCTCGACGACACGCTCGCGTTTCTCCCGGGCGTGGTGCTGACCGCCCGCGCGGCGACGCTCCTCAAGTTCGGGGTGCTGCCGCTGCGGCAGGACGTGGTCGAAGTCGTGGGCGTGCCGCGCCCGGGCGCGCTCCGCCTTCTCGACGAGTCCCGCGCGCTGGTCGCAGTGGGCACGCGCGAAGGCGACCGCGCGAAAGATCCGTTGCGCCTGGTCGACTCCTTCCGCCTCTACGTCGATGGCGACGCCGACGAACCGCTGGCGCGCGCGGTGCGCCGGGCGGCGGAGTAGTAGTGGCGCTCAAGGTCGCGCGCAACCTGGACGAGCTCCGCGCCCACGCGCCGCGCGAGAGCGCGGCGACGATCGGCGTATTCGACGGTGTGCACCGCGGTCATGCCGCGACCCTCGAGGCACTGGTGGCCCGCCGCACCGCGGGCGCGGTCGACAGCGCGTGGGCGATCACCTTCGACCCGCACCCGCTCGCGGTCACGCATTCGCGCGAGATCCCTCCCATTCTTTCGACCGTCGACGAGCGCATCGAGCTGTTGTCGAAATCCTCGCTCGACGGCGTGTTCGTGCTCCACTTCGACGAGGCGACGGCGAAGATCAGCTACCAGGACTTCATCCAGCGCTTCTTTCTCGACGCCCTGGACATGCGCGAGCTGGTGATCGGCTACGACTGTCACTTCGGGCACCGGCGCGAGGGCAGCCCGGAGCGGGTCGCGGAGGAAGGCGCGCGCCGGGGATTCGGCGTCACCGTGGTCCCGCCGCTGCGCGTCGAAGGCGAAGTCGTTTCGAGCACGGCGATTCGCCAGGCGCTCCACGCGGCCGACCTGGACCGCGCCAACCGCCTGCTCGGCCACCCTTACCTCGTCCGCGGCAAGGTGGTCGAGGGGCAGGGGCGCGGGCGCGACCTCGGGTTTCCGACCGCGAACCTCGCCATTGCCGACCCGCAGAAGCTCTGGCCCCCGGACGGCGTATACGCGGTCCGCGTCGGGTGGAAGGGCTACATCCACGAAGGGATGATGAACATCGGACGCTCGCCAACCATGAAGCGGATGGAGAGGAGCGAGATCGAGGTCCACATTTTCGACTTCGGCCACCACATCTATGGCGACGAGCTCTGGGTGTATTGCGAGGCATACCTCCGGCCCGAGCAGCGCTTCGCCACGGTCGCGGGGCTGATCGAACAGCTCAACGTCGACCGGCGGGATGCCCGGGAACGCCTCGCCCGGCCCTAGGAGCCCGTGCACATTTGTTGCTTTACACCCCCGGGGTGGTGTGCTACGGTACGCCGCAAGTCGGCGGCCGGCCGGAAGGTCGGCTGCAGCCATCGTGTCGCGTACCGATGTACGAGGAGGTGATCAGACGATGGCAATGACTCCCGATCAGAAGCGGGATATTATTGGAAAGTACAAGCTCCACGACAAGGACTCCGGCTCGGCCGAAGTTCAGATTGCTCTCCTCACTGAGCGAATCCGGATGCTCACGGACCACTTTCAGGTCCACAAGAAGGACCACGCGTCCCGTCGCGGCCTATTGCAGATGGTCGGGCGGCGCAGAAAGCTCCTGGACTATCTGAAGAACAAGAAGATCGAAAGCTACCGCGAGATGATCAAGCAGCTCAACCTGCGCAAGTAGTTCTTTTTTACGGAACCCCTTTGCCGGTCGAACTTCGATTCCTCACGGGCGCGTGCCTAGAGCGCGCGTATACCATTGGCCCCCATAGGCAGGTTTGATAACACGATGACAAGTCATACAGTGACCAGAACAATTAACGGCCAGACCTTCGCGCTCGAGTCCGGGCGCATGGCCAAACAAGCCGACGGCGCCGTCGTCGTCCGCATGGGCGACACGATGGTGCTGGTCGCGGTGGTGGCGGCCCAGAAGAAGACGGATCGCGACTTCTTTCCGCTCACCGTCGAATACCGCGAGAAGTTCTACGCCTCCGGCCGCATCCCCGGCGGCTTCTTCAAGCGCGAGGGGCGCCCCGGAGAGCGGGAGACCCTGACCTCGCGGTTGATCGACCGCCCCCTGCGGCCGCTCTTCGACAAGCATTTCATGTGTGAGACGCAGGTGATCGCGACGCCGATCAGCTACGACAGCCAGAACTCGCCCGACGTGCTCAGCATCGTCGGCGCCTCCGCGGCCCTGGCGCTCTCCGACATCCCGTTCACCGACTTCGTGTCCGGCGTCCGTGTCGGCCGCGTGGAGGGGGCGTTCGTCGCCAACCCCACCGTGGAGCAGATGGAAGCGAGCGATATGGACATCATCATCGCCGGCACCGACGACGCCGTCATGATGGTCGAGGGTGGCTGCGCCGAAGTGAGCGAGGCGCAGATGCTCGCGGCGGTCCGCTTCGGCCACGAGGAGATCAAGCGACTCAACGCCCTCCAGCGCGAGCTGGTGGCCAAGGCCGGCGCGAAGCCGAAGCGCGTGGTGGAGGTCCCCGAGCGCCTGCACGAGCTCGACGGCAAGATCGCGACCGACTTCAGCGATCGTATCGGCCAGGCGCTCTTCATCGCGCGCAAGCTGGACCGGCAGGACGCGCTCAAGGTGATTCGCGACGAGGCGGTTGCGAAATACGAAGGCAACTACCCCGAGAAGGGCGCGTACGTCTCGCTGGTGCTCGAAGAGATCGAGAAGAAGCTGATGCGCGCCATGATTCTGGACCGCGGCGTCCGCCTCGACGGTCGCGGCACCACCGACATCCGCCCGATCACGTGCGAGGTGGGCGTGCTGCCGCGCGCGCACGGCTCGGCGCTGTTCACGCGCGGCGAGACCCAGAGCCTCGTCACCACGACGCTGGGTACCAGCGACGACGAGCAGATGCTCGACACCATCGAGGGTGAGAGCTGGAAGCGCTACATGCTCCATTACAACTTTCCGTCGTTCTCGGTCGGCGAGGTGGGCCGCTTCGGCGGACCCGGCCGGCGTGAGATCGGCCACGGCGCGCTCGCCGAGCGCGCGATCCGGCCCATGATCCCGGAGAAGGATGCGTTTCCGTACACGATCCGCATCGTGTCGGAGATTCTCGAATCGAACGGGTCCAGTTCGATGGCGTCGGTATGCGGCGGAAGCCTGGCGCTGATGGACGGCGGCGTCCCGGTGCCGAAGGCGGTCGCAGGCATCGCAATGGGCCTGGTCATCGAAGGCAATCGCGTGGCGGTGCTGAGCGACATCCTGGGCGCAGAAGATCATCTGGGGGACATGGACTTCAAGGTGACGGGGACCGCCGAAGGCATCACGGCCTTCCAGCTCGACACCAAGATCGCCGGCATTTCGGACGAGATCATGATGAAGGCGCTCGACCAGGCGCACGTCGGCCGCCTGCACATCCTGGAGGTCATGAACCAGACCATCGCCGGTCCACGCGCCGACATCTCTCCGTTCGCGCCGAAGATCACCACCATCCAGATGCCGGTCGACAAGATTCGCGAGGTCATCGGCCCGGGCGGCAAGGTGGTCAAGCGCATCCAGGAGGAGTCGGGAGCGAAGATCGAGATCGAGGACAGCGGCACCGTGCGGGTGATCGCGGTCAACGCCGAGAGCTCGGAGATCGCGGTGGCGCGCATCAAGGAGATCACGGCGGAGCCGGAGATCGGCAAGGTGTACGAAGGGGAAGTGCGCAGCATCCTCGCCTTCGGCGCCTTCGTCCAGATTCTCCCCGGCAAGGACGGGCTCCTGCACATCTCGGAGATCGCGCACCGGCGCCTCGAGAGGGTGGAGGAAGAGCTCAAGGTGGGCGATATGGTGAAGGTCAAGGTGCTCGAGGTCAGCCCGGAGGGCAAGATTCGCTTGAGCCGCAAGGCGCTGATCGAGAAGCCCGAAGGGTACCAGGAGGAGAGCCACGGCGACCGGCCGCCTCGCGAACACCGCGATCACGGCCGCGGCGGCGGCGGTGGACGGCCCCGCGAGCGTTCGCGTCGGTAATTGACCCCACAATCGGGGCCGAACAGCGGCCCGCCCGCGAGCAGCGCTTGTGGGCGGGCTCAGTTGTTTCTGAGAGAATCACCGGACGGGTGACGACGTCTTCGACGCGATTTCGCGAGGCGCGCTTTCAACTATCGCGCGCGAAGTCGCATGAGCGGAAAAGACGTCGTCGCCCGTCCATCAGGAAACCCATGAAAGCAGCACGCGTTGCCAGAAAAATCGTCCTCCCGGGCGGGCTCACGATTCTCCACGAGAAGAACCCGGTCTCGAAGGCGTTCTGCGTGGGGGTGTGGACGCGCACCGGCGCGCGTGACGAGCGCGCGGAAGACGCCGGTTTGTGCCATTTCCTCGAGCACATGCTCTTCAAGGGCACGGTCCGGCGCACCGCCAAGCAGATCTCGCAGGAGATCGAGCGGGTCGGCGGCTCGCTGGACGCCTTCACCACCAAGGACACCATGTGTGTCTACGCGCAGGTGCTGGAGAGTCAGCGCACGGTCGCCTTCGATTTGATCGCCGACATGCTCAATGAGTCGCGCTTTGCCGACGAACACGTCGCCCTGGAGCGCGGGGTCGTGCTCGAGGAGATCGGCGACGTCGACGATGCACCCGACGACCTGATCCACGAACTCTTCGCCGCCTCCCTGTATCCGCGCCACCCGCTCGGCCGTCCCATCCTGGGGCTCAAGAGCACGGTGTCGCGCTTCGGGCGCGCGGACCTGGTGCGGTATTCGCGGCGGGTATTTCGCGCGTCGAACCTCGTCGTTGCCGTGTACGGCAACGTCGACGAGAAGGAACTGCTCGACCTCTGCCGGGAGCGCTTCCAATTTCCCCGCGGCACGCTGGCGCGCGTGCCCGCGCGCCTTCCGGCGGCGTCTCCGAAGCACCGCCACGTGCGCCGCAAGCTCCACCAGCAGCACATCGTGCTCGGCCGCCGGACGTTTTCGTTCCTCGACGAGCGCCGCTACGCGCTGATGGTGCTCAACGCCATGATCGGGGGCGGGATGAGCTCGCGTCTGTTCCAGAAGATCCGCGAGGAGATGGGGCTCGCGTACAGCGTGTTTACCTACGTGGACCAATCGCGCGACACCGGGATGTTCGCCGCGTGCATGGCGGTGCGCCCCGGCAACGCGGGCCGCGCCATCGCGGCCGTGCGCAAGGAACTCGAGTCGGCCCGCAACGGAGGCCTCACGCGCCGCGAGCTCAAGGACACGAAGGAGCACATCAAGGGGAGGATCCTGCTCGGGCTGGAGACGTCGGCCTCGCGCATGATGCGGCTGGCCCGCAACGAGATCACCTTCGGCCGCCAGGTGCCGGAGCGCGAGCTGATTCGCTACATCGAAGCGGTGAAGATGGGTGACGTCGCCGGTGTGGCGCGCGAGGTCCTGGACACCGGTGCGCACACGATCGTGAGCCTGGGACCCTCGGCGGCCGGGCTCTGACGCCGCCGGCTAGTCGAACTTGAACCCGCTGGCGCGGACCTTCTCGAGCAGGCGCTCGATCTGTTTCTCGTCGACCACCATCGAGATGCGCATGAAGTCCGTGCAGTGCTTGCCGAACGCCGACCCCGGCGACACGATCACGCCCGTCTTCTGGAAGAACTCCTTCGCGAAGTCTCCGGCGTCCGGGTAGCGCTTCGGCACCCGGTCCCAGATGTACATCGCGGCGCGCGGCGGCGTGAGTTTCCAGCCGAGCTTGCCGAACCCTTCGATGAAGAGATCGCGCCGGCAGCGGTAGAGCTTGCGCTGCGCCGCGGCGAAGTCGGTCTTGCTCTCCAGGATCTCCGCGCCGGTGCGCTGGATCGCCATGAAAGCGCTGAAGTCCATGTTCGCCTTGATCTTCACTAGGTTGGCGATGATCTCGCGGTTGCCGACCACCCAGCCCAGGCGCCAGCCGGCCATGTTGTAGCTCTTCGAAAACGAGTGGAACTCGACCGCGATGTCCTTCGCGTTCGGGAGCTCCATGATGCTGGGCGTCGGGCAGTCCGGCTCCAGCGCGAGCTCCGAATAGGCCAGATCGCTCACCACCACGAAGTCGAACTTCTCCGCCAGCGCTAGCGCCTGTTTGTAGACCGGCAAGTCCGCGGTCGCGCCGATGGGATTGTTGGGATAGTGGAGGAACAGGAGCTTGGTCGCGCTCCACACGGAGTGCGGGACGGCGTCATAATCGGGCAGGTAGCCGTTCTCCGGCCGCAGCGGCAGTTCCACCACGTTGGCCTCGACGATCTTCGCCGCGCCGAGGTAGGCGGGGTAGCACGGGGTGGCGATCACGATGGTGTCGCCCGGGTCGAGGTAGGCGAGCATCAGTTTCGCGATGCCTTCCTTGGAACCGATGAGCGGGAGCACCTCGCCGTTGGGATCCACCGAAACGCCGAAGCGGCGCTTGTACCAGCCCGCCACGGCGTTTCGAAACTCGGGCGCCCCGTCGAACGGAGAGTAGCGGTGGTTCTGGTGCGTGGTCGACCGGACCTGGCGGTTGAGCATGTCGAAGATGGCCGGGTCGGGCGGCTGGTCGGGGCTGCCCACGCCCAGGTCGAAGATGTCGGCCGCCGGCCGCGGATCGGCGCGTTTCATCTGCGCGATCTCCTCGAAGATGTAGCGGGTCGACTTCTGAATGCGAATAGCCGGCGTGATCATGGAAAACGGGTACCTCCGTGCGGCGTGACGTGATGACCACCAGATTATCAGGTTTGCACGCGGGCGTCAAAGTCGGTACCGTGAGTGCCCATGAACGTTGTCGTCATTGCGGTAATCGCGGGCGTTCCCACCGCGCTGCATCTGGTTTGGCGCGCGCGCTTCGGTTATCCACCCGGGGACATTCCCCGCGTCCTCTGCTTTCATAAAATCTCGCGACAGTTCTGCTGGGAAGGCACCTGGACCACGCCCGCACGCTTCGCGGCGTACCTGGACCGTCTGCGCGCACGCGGGTACACCTTCATCGACGAGCCGCAGTACCTGGCCGCGCTCGCGTCGCCGCACGACGGCGCGGCAAAGCAGCTGCTGGTGACCTTTGACGACGGCTACGACGATGTGTACGACCTCGCCTGGCCGATTCTCGCGGAACGGGGGATTCCATTCCACGTGTTCGTGGTGTCGGACTACGCGGGAAAGACGAACGACTGGGATCTTTTGCTCGGGCGCCGGCGGTTTCGACACCTGGACTGGGGGCGCGTGCGCGAGATGGCGGCGCGCGGTGTCAGCTTCGGCTCGCACACGGCGTCGCACCGCGATGTGACGCGGCTGGCACCCGCTGAACTGCGCGAAGATCTCGCGCGTTCGAAGCGCGCCATCGAAGACGCGGTCGGGGCCCCCGTGCGAACCCTCTCGTACCCGTTCGGCCGGTACCACGACGCGGCGACGCAGGCGGCGCGCGAGGCGGGGTTCGACGCCGCGTTCTCTCTGTACCCGTCGCGCCGCAACGCGACCGTCGACCGTTTCGCGCTCCGGCGCGAAGGTGTCTACATCATCGATCCGGTCTCTACCATCGAGCGCAAGCTGGAGAAAAATTGGCTCTACGGACTGGAAGAGATGAAGTGCCGCGCGATCAACGCGGTGGCGGTGCTGACGCCGCTATTGAAGGAAGAAAGCCGCCCCGGCGGCTAGAAGGGATAGCGAAGCTCGAAGCGCCCGCGATAATAGAAGCGTGCGGCCACCACGATCGGCACCACCAGTGCCAGCAACCACGGATCCTTCCACGCCGCCATCGCCGCGACCATCGCCGTCGTCGCCCGCACCGCCAGCGCGCTCGCGGTGGTGCGCTCGAGCATGCGTACGGCCAGTTCCCGCCGTTCGGCGCGCTCGATGAACAGCGCTGCGGCCAGAAACACGACCATCGCGGCGGTCATCGCCAGCGCAGGCGCGAGTGGTTTCCCGCGCAGAAACAAGAACACCGCCGCGACCAGCGCTGTCACGGAGAGCAGCGCCGCCAGCCGGGCGGAACCGGTGACGCCGATCGCCACCGCGGTCGTGCGCTTGCCCGCCGCCGCGTCGCCGGCCACGTCGAGGATGGTCGTGTGCAGAAAGGTGGCGCCCACCAGAAAGATCCAGGGCAGCGCGCCCAACCACGCGCCGACCGTGTCGCGGGAGATCGCCGAGGCGCCCAGCACGAACGCCAGCCCGCCGTACCCGATCGCGTTTGCCGCGAGGTCGAACCACGGCCGCGCGCACAGGCGAAGCGGCGGGAGCGAGTAGGTGAGCGATAGCAAGAGCGTCGCGATCAGCGGACCGGTCTGCACCGGCGCCGCGTGGGGATAGAGCAGCGAGGCTCCCACAAACGCGACCAGCGCCACCACCACCATCGTTCGCGCCCGCAGCAACCCGCGCGTGAGGTGAAACCCCTTGTCGTTGAGGCGATCGCTCTCCACGTCGAGGATCTGGTTGAGCACGTACGCGCAGGCCAGCACTGCCGTCATGCACCAGAAGCCGGGCTGGACGAGAGCGGTCGCGACTGCGCGCCGCGACGCCGGCGCGTGCGCGCCGAGGACGTAGAGGCTCCACGCCGGAATCATGATCAGCGGGCGAAGGACGAAGAAGAAATCGGCGACGCGCAGTAGGATGGCCATGCGCCGAACAGGGAAGGCCGTGGGTTTGAGGGCAACCGTCGGGTCGATAGCTAGAGCAGCGTAAAGGCGGTCCCGTCGCGCGTCAACTTGTATCTCAAGTCCTGGTCGGCGGCGCGCACCAGCAGCTCGCGGCTCGCGAGACCGCTGGACCAGAGGTCGTCGAGTGACGCGGGGTAGACGCCGTTTTCCGCGCGGTACGCCTCGACGAGCCAGCGCACGCGATACTCGACGCGCGCCTTGGCCGCCGGGTCGGCAGCGACGAGGCCGTCGGCGACGACGCCCATCGCGGTGTCGGTGTGGTGGTACGCTCCTCCCAGCAGGCAGGCGGTGAAGACGAACAAGGCGGCGATGAACGTCAGCGGGTTGCCGCGCTGACGGCGCCGCTTCTGCGCGGTTGCCGCGGCCTCGGAATCGTGCAGGAACTGGGCGTCCTGCTCGACCACGATGAGGTTCTTCTCCTTGAGGAGCCTGAGCGCTTCGTACGTGTCGAAGGCGGGGAGCTTCGCGCGCGCGATGATATCGCGAACCGCCCGCGCCTGCTTGACGATCGCGAGCACGTCGCGCTCGCTCGTCATCATCTCGACTTCCGGCCCGGGCTCGCGGCCGATGGCGGCGACCTTGACCCCCTGCGCGGGGAACGCTTCCAGCAGCATCGGGAACTCGTCGATGCGCCGCATGCACTCCATCAGGAGAGGCTCCACCATGTGCTCGCCGATCGACTTCACCCCGGCGACCACCTCTTCGCCCGCCACGAATTTGTACGAGCACTGGTCCCACGTGAGCAGGTCGTGGAGCGTTTCCTGGATGTGATTGCGCCAGTGCCGCGGCATGGCTCTCTCGTCGATGAGTTTTTCGGAGGCGAGCACGTCGAGCAGGTCGAGCTTCGACTGAGACGTCATCTGCGTGATGCGCACCAGCTCGTCGCGCCCCAGTACGCCGTAGCGGGTCAGGTAGTCGCGGAACGGGTCGCGCGTGCGGCTGCGGCGATCGCGCGTGGAAATGATCTTGCCGTCGCGGAAATACAGGACGGTGGACTTGTCGGGCGCAGTGACCGAAAGCATGCCCGTCTTCTGCTGGACGGCAATGAGCTGGAGAATTTCCTCCAGCCCGAATGAACCCAGATTGCCTTCAAGCGCCATAGTGGTTCCTCGTTCGTCACGCCGACTGCGACGTTGCGTCGTCGTGCACGTTATCGCTGCTGCGCACCCGGCTAGTGCCCGTGCGCGTCGTGCGGGTCTCGAACAACTGCCGGGACATGATCGCAATCGCGTAGGAGAGCGCGATGCCGAATGACGGGAGCACCCACTTCCACAGCGGGGTTGCGCTCGGTATCGCCGTCCAGTGCGGGAGCGGGTATCCGCGCATCCACAGATGCACAAGCGAGCAAGAGAAC
>Ga0210379_10000193_pt1 | contig 18187 bp, 16 predicted proteins | sample PLMedo_2_FD_155468 | JGI IMG/M metagenome (GOLD analysis project Ga0210379, IMG submission 155468) | Groundwater sediment microbial communities from an aquifer in East River, Colorado, USA - PLM4_32_coex redo | ecosystem: Environmental > Terrestrial > Soil > Riparian zone | place: USA: East... | reverse complement strand
GTTCTGGTTCGTGTCGATCATGTGCGAGTGGTCCTCGGTCCAGAACCTGAAACCGCCGAAATCCTTCCACTCGACGTATTCGTGCGTAATCCGCATGTCGCCGACCACCGGCGTCGGAATCCACGTCTCCACCATGCGGACGTAGTTGTCCTCGAGCGTGCCGACCACCTTGTACTTGCCGAGCACGTTGTTCAGCACGACGCGCCGCGGGCCGCCGCCCGGGACGAGCGTCGGATTGGCGCCAGGCGCCAGGGCGGTCTTGATGAAGCCGTGCGGCGTGAGAATGACCTCGATCCGCCGGTACTCACCCGCATCGATCCCCGCCAGGTACTCCCACTGGCGCACCGGCTTGCTGTTGACGACGTCCCAGGCCACGTTGCCGTGGTTGCGCAGATCGATCTGTACCGGCCCGGGATTCTGGATGAAGCCGCCGCCGCGCCGGAAACCGACGTCCGAGAGGTTGCCGTGCTCGGCGCCAGGGCCCTCAAGGCCGGGGTAGCGCCGCGGCGGTTCCGGCGATGTCCGCGTATACGCCTCGCGCGACGACATCGTCGTGTAGTCGATCGTCATCGTGTAATTGGTCACGGAGAACCGCGGCCAGCTCTCGGGGATCCCCATCTGGACGGGAATCGGCACGTAGCCCTGTCCCGGCGCCGCGATCATTCCGGCCGCGGAGTATTCGAGCGTGGTCACGTTGTCGGCGCCGATGTTCTTCGAAACGGCCTGCAGCAGCGCGCGGACGTCCTGCGGCTGTGCGCCCTGCGCCTGCGCCGCCGGCCGTACCCACAGGGAGCCGGCGAGGATCACCACCACCGCGCACAGCAACGGAGTTGTTTTCTTCACAGTGCCCTCCTTGACGTCGGCCGATGACGGCGTGGCTGCGCGGAGTATATACCCGCAGTGACGGAGGACTGCGGCGTACCGGACCGCGGATTTGTTGGGCAACTCTTATTGCGATTTTCAGTTCGACGGGCCACGGAGACACAGAGGCACGGAGATGACTCCGTGGCTACGTGGAAAGAAAAGCGGTGTAGTGACCATCACCAAATCCTCACCCTGTCGGCCGGCGCGACGTAGAGCGCGTCGCCCGGCCGGACCTGGAAAGCCGAGTACCAGGCGTCGACGTTCCGGATCACGCCGTTCACCCGATATCGCGCCGGCGAGTGCGAATCGGAGACCAGCCGCTGCCGCAGCGTCTCGTCACGAATCTTCTCGCGCCACACCTGCGCCCACCCGAGGAATACCCGCTGGTCGCCGGTCAGACCTTCGATGACCGGTGCCGGTCTGTCCCTCAGGCTGGCGTGATAGGCATCGAGGGCCAGCGATACGCCTCCCATGTCGCCGATGTTCTCGCCCATGGTCAGAGCGCCGTTCACATGTGCGCCAGGCAGCGGCTCGAATGCCGAGTACTGAGCACCGAGGGTGGCCGTCTGCGCCGTGAACTTGGCCGCATCGTCCGCCGTCCACCAGTCGTGCAGCGCACCCTCGCCATCCGACTTGCGTCCCTGGTCGTCGAAGCCGTGGCTGATCTCATGACCGATGACGCCGCCGATCCCTCCGTAGTTGATCGCAGGATCGGCATCGGGATCGAAGAACGGCGGCTGCAGGATAGCCGCAGGGAAGACAATCTCGTTGTTCGTCGCACTGTAGTAGGCATTCACGGTCTGCGGCGTCATGCCCCATTCGGTCTTGTCCACAGGCTTGTCCAGGCGCGCCACGTCCCTGTGCCACTCGTACGCGGCCGCGCGGGTTGCGTTCCCGTACAGATCAATCTTTGAAAGCGTCAGCGGGCCGTAATCCCGCCACTTCGCCGGGTAGCCGATCTTGACGGTGAATTTGGAGAGCTTTTCGAGCGCACGCGCCCTGGTGTCAGCCCCCATCCAGTCGAGCCGCTCGATCCGCGCTTTGAGCGCGGTCTGGATGTCCGCCACCAGCGCATCCATCTTGGCCTTGGCCTCGGGTGGGAAGTAGCGCGCGGCGTAAATTCTGCCGACCGATTCGCCGATCGTACGGTCGACGAACGCCACGGCGCGTTTCCATCGTGCCCGCTGCTCCGGCTGTCCGCCGAGCGTCTTGTTGCGGAATTCGAAGAACGCGTCGACGAACCGCTTCGAGAGATACGGCGCGGCGCCGTCCGCGACATGGAAGGCCTGCCACGCCTTCAGCGTGTCCACCGGGGTTTCGGCGTAAGTCGTGGCGAATTTCGGGAACGACGTGTTCGTGGTCACCACGATCCGCTCGACCTTCGGCAGCTCGCTCTGCGCCAGATAGCGATTCCAGTCGAAGCCCGGCATCGCTCTGTTGAGCTCGACAACCGTCATCGGGTTGTAGGTCTTGTCGCGATCGCGCCGCTCCGCTCGCGTCCAGGTGTCCTGCGCGAGCCTGGTCTCGAAATCCACAATCGCCCGCGCGCTCTCCGCTGGCTTCTCCCATCCGATCATCCCGAGCAAGCTGGCCACATACTCCTGATATTTCGCTTTCTGCGTGGCGAAGGCCGGCTGCAGGTAGTAGTCGCGATCGGGCAGGCCCAATCCGCCGGTGCCCGCCATGACCGTGTACCTGGTCGGCGCCTTGGCATCGGTCGCGATGAAGACCGGGAGAATGCTCGCGAACCCACTCGTGTTCGCGTTGCCCATCAAGGCGGTCATCTGGTCTTTCGTTGTCACGCCGCGGATTTCCGCCAGCTCGCGTTCGATCGGTTTTGAGTCGAGTTGGTCCGCTAGCGTCTCGTCCATGAAGGAGGCGTACACCGCTGCTACCTTCGACGCGTCGGGATCGCTGATTTTGCCGGCTGCGGCGTCCTCGAGGATCGCGTGCAGCCGATTCTCGGACAGCTCCGCGAGTTTGTCGAAGTTGCCGTACCGAGTGCGGTCGGACGGAATCTGAGTGCGGTCCGCCCACTTGCCGTTCGCGTAGCGGAAGAAGTCGTCGCCCGGTTTGACCGACAGGTCCATGCCGGTGGCGTCGAACCCCCAGGTCCCGTACTTCGGAGAAGCGAGCGAGGCCGCTTCGCTGCCTTCCTGGGCGAAGAAAGGGGTGTTCGCGCTCAGCGCGAGTGCAACGAGAGCTGTCGCGGAGAGGAGAATCTTCGGCGTCCTGGTCATGGCATCGTCATCATACACGCCAGGACCACGGAAGGTTATCCGTCGACGCGCGCGTATCGCGTCTCGTAGCGGGACACCGCGCCGTAGCCCGATTTGAACCGGCAATGGAGGTTTGCAGACAGCGCCCGGGTTGGTTAGCTTGTTGACTCGTCTTGCTTGCTGGTCGGCGCCTCGAGCATGATCATGCCGTTCTGAGTAGCCGCCAGTCGGACAGTGTAGGAGATCTATATGCGAAGCGTGATCGAACGGCGCCTAATCGCTATGGTGGTGGTCCTGGCGTCGGCGTCGGTGTTCGCGCATCACGGCACGAACGCATCCTACGACTCGACGAAGGCCGTAACGCTGACTGGCGTCGTGACGAGGTTCACCTTCAGGAACCCGCATGCGTTCGTCGAGTTCGACGTCAAGAACGACAAGGGCGAGATGGTGCATTGGGTTGGCGAGATGAACAGTCCGACCGTGCTGCGGGATGCCGGCTGGACGGCCACCACGATCAAGGCCGGGGATGAGCTCACGATGACACTCAATCCCTCGCGCGCCGGTACGCCGAACGGCGTCGTCAACCGCATGCGCCCGGTCCTGGTCAATGGCAAGCAGGTGTTGGGCGCTGGCGGCAGCAACGAGAACTAGCGCTCGGTCGTGGCTGGGGACGGTGGGACGTGCGTCCTCTGGGACGCTTATCGAGGTCGAGGAGCATATCGTGCGAGCACTCTCCGCTATCGCGACGGCGACGCTGACCGCCGTGCTGATGACGGCAACCTCAGGACGCGCTCAGACGCCAGCCGGCAGCGGAGGGAGACGCGGCGCCGGTGCCGAGGCCAAGCCTGCGGTGTCGGTTCCTCATAACCCGCGGGACCTGTCGGGCGTCTGGACACGAACAAGCCCGTTGCTGACACTCAGTCAGACACCGCCGCCCTTCACACCCCTGGGCAAGAAGTTGTTCGACGCCAACAAACCGTCGTACGGCCCGCGCGCCGTGCCCCCGGCGGTCGGCAACGATCCGACGGGGAACTGCGACCCGCTGGGGCTGGTTCGCAACCTGCTGCTTGAGCTCGTCTCGGTCTACCCGATGGAGATTGTCCAAACGCCGAATCGGGTGTTTCAGTTCTTCGAATGGGCGCACTCGTACCGCCAGGTTTGGACTGACGGCCGGCCGCTGCCGAAAGACGCCGACTTGACGTTCAACGGCATCTCCACCGGCCGGTGGGAAGGCGACACGTTCGTTGTCACCTCCGGGTTCTTCGATGACCGCACCTGGCTCGACCACTTCGGGGTGCCTCACTCCACCGAGATGACGCTGGAGGAGCGTTATCGGCGGCTGGATCGCGACACGCTGGAACTGAACATGACGTTGACCGATCCGAAGATTTTCACGGCACCGTGGGTGAGCGAGCGGAAGGTCTTGAAGTTGGCGTCGCGCAGTCGAGAGATCGCCGAACAGTTCTGCGTCCCATCGCAGGAGACGGAGTTCAACAAGATCGTGCGCGATCCCGCTGGCGGGGTCATTCGTTAAGGCGTGGAGGGCCTATGAAATTCAAGGTCGCATTGACGATCGCCTTCTGTTTCGGCGCGATCGCCGCCGCACAGCAACCAAATACGTTCCCACAGCCGACTGCTGCAAAGGAAGTGATGGTTACCGCTATCCCTGGGGTCATTGCGGCGGGCGCCAAATGGAAACTCGTCTGGCAGGGACCCGATAACGCGGACGGCATCATCGGCACGAAAGACGGCGGTCTGCTGTTTGCGCAGGAACAGCCGAGCACGATTGGCATGCTCGATCCGAACGACAAGTTTTCCATTTTTGTCAGGGACACCCATGGCACAGGTGCCCTGGCGTACGACAACAAGGGCCGCCTCATTGGCGCTGAAAGAACGTGTTCGGATCCGGGCGGCCGTCCTACCGAATGCAAAGAAGCGGCGGAACTGGTTGTCCTGCATCCCACACGGTTGGTCCTCGCAAGCAAGTTCGGAGACAAAACCTTCTGGCGTATGGGCGAAGTCGTGGCCGATTCCAAAGGTGGCGCGTATTTCACCGACGACGCGGGAACTTATTTCGTCAATCCCGCCGGCAGAGTGAGCCTCGTTGCGGGGAAGGAACTGCGAACGAACGGGATGGCGCTGAGCCGAGATGAGAAGACTCTCTATCTCACGAATGGCCGGACTATCGTCACGTTTGATATCCAGCCGGATGGCACCACTACGAATCAGCGGGATTTCGCGATGCTCCAAGGCGCCGCCGGTGGCGATGGGATGTGCATCGACTCCGAAGGTCGTTTGTACGTCACCGCCGGTGATACTGGTATTCAGGTGTTCAGTGTGGAAGGAAAACACCTGGGCATTATTCCTCTGCCAAGGTCCGCCTCGAGCGTTGCGTTTTCCGGACCCAACAAGAAGGTGCTTTACGCGAAGGGCGCGGGCATGACGACGCCGGACGGCAATGAGTACAGAACTCCCGAGGGCGTGAGGAATAACGCCAAGGCGATTTACAAAATCGACATGACTGCTCAGGGATTCACGGCCCGCCCGAAATAACGAGTGCTTGCCACCTGTAGCTCACGCGACAGGTGCCATGGGTGAGCGAAGGGTGGCCCTACCGTGTCACCGAGCTCGGCGCCTCGGGCGCCAGTTTCTCCGTGACCTCGATATACGTTCCCCACGGGTCGGTCAGAAACGCGATCTTCGTCCGCGTGTTCGGAACGACTCGCGACGGCGCCTCGAACTTGATGCCAAGCGCGGCGATTCTCTTTTCGAACTCGTCGAGGTTCTTCACATCGAAGCCGAGATGATCGATGGCGCGCCCCTTCGTCGGCGCGAGCTTTCCCATTCCGGCTGAAAACGAGAAGTTGAAGCGATGGAAGTAGTCGACCTCGATGACACCAGGCCTGGCGACGCGCTGACGCTGGCCGGGGAAGCCACCGAACACCTTCGCGTACCAAGCCTGCATCGCCTTGATGTCCGCCTCGGCCGGATAGAGATGCACGTGATCCATGCTGACGGGTCCGGGTAGTGATGGATCTCCAAATACCTCTATACGAATCCCGCTGTCTGGCGCGAATACGTACCCCTGATTCGGGTTCACATCGCCAACGTCGTACTTGACGCCGCCAGACTTCCAGCGGGCGCGCGCCGCCTCGATGTCCTTGTAGACCAACCCGAAGTGATCGACGACGGATCCGGCGGGCGGTGCGGCGGCGTCGGCCTGCCGGAGCATCACGAAGATGCCGGGGAACTCGATCAACGTCAGCGGCCCGTTGGTCACGAGCTTTCCCCCGAGCATCGTCGTGAAGAACTGCTTGTTCGCCTCGACGTCCTTGACAGCCAGGTGCATGTGTCCGAGCGCCACGCCCATGTCATTGGCAGGCGCGAGTTGCGCAAGAGCCGCGGTCGACCAGGCGAGGGTTAGCGAACAAGCGACAGCAAGCACATGTTGTTTCTTCATGGCGCACAGTGTAGCCGAAGACGAACTTCCGCAACTCACTTGGAAAGGCGAACTTGTCGAGTTCAGAGGTCGAGAGGTGGCTAGTTTCTGGCCGGAGCACCTTGCTCGGAAGCAGTCAGTCACCCGCTACATCGTGCGGGTTCCACGAGTGAAATGTGGCGATGAGAAACGAGGATAGTTGACGACAGCGCTGAACCCAGACATGCCGCGTGGTGATCACCACGACGACTCGATCACTTGCGCTTGGATCGTACTCCGCGGAGTGCTGGGTTCTGGTTTTCCACTTTTACTGTTCGCCCGGCGGGCTTCAGCTTTCAGACAGACCCGTTGCGTGACGCTGCCTTCGAAGGCTTCTTTGGCGCCGATCGTTACCACGTAGAACTGGACGCCACCACTCGTCTCGCCTTCCTGTTTCGCTACACAAGTCAACTCGACTTCTCTACCGGAAACGGTAGCTCGTACCTTCCAACTGCGACAACAGATCGGCCGGCGCATCGGTCGCCACCGCGCGACCTTCGATGCGCGGTGCGACGGGCGAGTGCGTGGCGACATATTCGCTGAGCACGTCGTGAACCAGCGCATCCAGCCGCCTGGCATCCGCCACGTTCCGCAGCCGGCAGACGACGTTGTCCGGGTCGCCCTCGCGTTCGCACCCGAGCATGGTGTAGCGCTTGTTGACTACGAGCGGCACGCCGTTGATCTTCACGTCGCGCACGCGCGACCCTTTCTGGTTGCCGATGGTGAAGACAACCGTCAACCCCTTGAAGCGCACGAGCCAACCGCCGAATCGCTTCGCCGGGTCCTTCGCAAACACGTTCTCCAACTCGTCCTCGAGCCAATCGCGGATCTGCTGCCCGGTGACCACGCCCGTCTTGAGAGCGGAATCAACCGGCAGCATGCTCCAGAGGTACTCATTTGTCAGAGCCGCTTCACCGCCCTCAGGCGGCACGAGGGGCGGGCAGAACCGGAACCCATTCGACACGGCGAAATCGGTCTGGAACTTCCAGTGCAGCGCGTCCGTGATGAGATTGTCCATCGGGGTTTCAATCACGTAGTAGCGCATGAGGGGAGTGGTCGTCGCGCCGATGACCCGCTCGAGGTCAACGCGGTACGGCGCCTTTGCCACGGCCACCATCGCCTTCATTTCAGCGTCTTCCGGATACTGAGCGGGATTCACGTCGAGCAACGCATACGTCTGCTCCCGGATGCGCCCCCCTTCGACGACCAGATCGAGTTTGCCGACAAACGACGCAAAAGCTCCCGGCTCGGTCACCTTGGCAAAACGTCCGTCCAGCGGCTCGCGGATGCGCTCGTGCGTATCGGCGCCGAGAACGTAATCGACGCCGCGGGCATACGGTTGATTGGCCAGGTCGAGCTGCTGCGCGAGCCCCAGATGCGCCAGGACGAATACCAGCGTGCACCCTTCGCGTTCGCGCAGGCTCGTCACGTGCATCGCAAGGTCCTCGCGCGGATGCGTAAAGCGAATCCCCTTCGAGTACGCTGGTGGTTGCCGCGTCGGCGTGAGCGGATCGTTATACCCAACGAAACCGAGCTTGACTCCTCCAACGTCGAACGTCTGGTACGCTGGAAAAATTCGAGCGTTTCCCGGGCCTGCGTGGAACATGTTCGCGCACACCTTGGCCGCCGAATACGCGTTGAGGTCCGCGATCATCGTCTCTTTGCCGTAGACCACTTCCCAATTGCCGGGCAGCACGAGGTCGTAACCGAGGGCATTTACCAGCGGCACGATCGCCATTCCCTGCGAGAAGGACGCGACAGCACTGCCCTGGAAACAATCGCCGCCGTCCACGAGGAGCGAGTTGCCCGGGTTCTGCCGCCGCAGCGTATTGATCATCGTGCGCAGCGTCGCGAAGCCACCGCGCCGTCGGAAGACCGGCTTGCCGCTCTCCCAGAAGAATTCGTCATGGATGTCGAGTTGCGCGTGGATGTCGGCGGTGTGCAGGACGGTGACGTGCCGAGCGCTTCCCGTGCGTACAGCACGACTCTGGGCGATCTCGTTCACACCCGCGCTGCCTTCACACAAGCGGGGTAGGACGGGCACGAGGCTCAAGACGGTACCCACACGCTTGAGGAAGTCACGTCGCGGGGGCCGTGATTGGTTGACGCTCACTGTTGCACTGGAATCAAACCCGTCATTTCCGATTATTTCGGCCCCCACACCTTGAACTTCAGTCTACTCGGGGGTGAATTTGCGGAAGTCGGCGTCGCGATACACCACCTTGCCGCCGACCATCGTCATCATGACCCGCATCTGCGCTATGCGCTGGGCCGGCACTGTCATGATGTCCTCGGGCAGCACCACCAAATCGGCGAAACGTCCAGGAGCGATCATCCCCTTTGTGTTTTCCTCGAATGTCAGGTACCAGTGGTTGCGGGTCACCATCCGCAGCGCGTCCTCACGGGAGATCTTCTGGTCCACCCCCATGGGGCCGCCCGAAATCGTGTCGCGCGTGACGAAGTGGTAGATCACCCAGAGCGGCGAATAGGGTACGACGCTCGCGTCGGTGCCGCCCGACACCGGCAAGCCCGCATCGAGGTACATCCTCACCGGCGTGGTGAGGAACGCGCGCTGCGTGCCCCAATACCTCACGAGGCTCGGCCCGGCGAGATACAAGTGATCCTGCAGCGACAGCAGCAGGCCAAGCTTCTTCATGCGCGGCAGATGGTCACCCCGCCCGATGAACGCGTGCTCGATACCCCAGCGTTTGCCGACGATTGATGCCTCGGCGTTGGCGGCTTCATAGCCGGTAAGCACTTCGTCGATTGCCGCGTCGCCGACCGCATGCGTGAACACGCGCCACCCGAGACGGTTGTACAGCCTCACCGTCTCGTTGAACTGCCCAGGCGGCATCGTCTGGAGGCCGCGGAACGTCCCGCCCTCGCCGTACGGTTCCTCGTACGGGTCCCGCATGAAGCCGCCTTCAAAGCCGCCGTCGACGGCCATCTTCATGCCGCCCAGGCGCAGCAGCGCATCGCCGTCACCGGGCGACAGCCCGGACGACTTGAGCGTCTGCTCGATCGCCGCCGGCGTGCCACCGAGCCGCAGCAGCTGCGTCACGCGCATCGTCAGCAGGCCCCGGCGCTCCATCTCCCTCCGCATGCGGTAGTTGTCGATCGAATCGCCCGGATGGCGCACCGCGGTGAGACCGACCGCATGCAGCTTGTTGTACTCGGCAATCTGACCCTGAATGCGCTGCTCCAGCGTCCGCGGCTTGTCGGCGGGAAGGGCCACGAGCGATTTTGCCGTATCTACGAGCTCACCATTGAGCTCGCCGTCCGGATACCGTGTGATCCGGCCGCCTGCCGGCTGCAGCGTGGCTTTCGTGATGTTCCACTTCGCCAGCGCGGCGGAATTGAGCACGTATTCATGGCCTCCGCGCACGAGTACGACAGGAGTCATAGGCGCTACCTGGTCGAGGTCGCGCCGAAGCGGGAGCCGCTGTTCCTTCAACTGCGCCTCGTGCCAGTCGCTGTTCGAGATGACGACTTCGCCCGGCTCCGCGCGTCTGACTCGATTGCCGACTGCCTTGATCGCGTCGTCAATGGTGCGGGTGCGCGAGAGATCGACGCCGGGTCCGCCGCCTGCGTTGTGCAGGTGGTTGTCGGCGAGCCCGGGGATCACCGTCATGCCGCGCAAATCGATCTGGCGCGTGTTCGGACCCGCGAGCCGGCGCGTTGACTCGTTGGTGCCGACGGCGCTGAACTTGTCACCTGTGATGGCGATTGCCTGCGCGTACGAGAACCGTTCGTCGACGGTAACAACCTTGGCGTTGTAGTAGATCACGTCTGGAGCGGGTCCGCCGCCTGGGCGCTGGCGTTGCGCCGGCAGGCCGGACACGAACAGGGCGATCAGCAGGAGGGTCAATACCGCAATGATCAACCGCTTGGAATACATCGTGCCCTTTCGCTGACGCCGTGCGGTGCGTCGCTAAGCATGACGCACATGCGCGCGCCGATGCGATGTGTCACTGCAACGATATACCCAGGAACTCAGCCAAATCGAATGAAGGAGGGAGACTCGACGAATGGAGATAGAATCCAGCGTCAGTTCTTCCAAGGGAGTTCCCAGAATGCGTTATCGGTTTTGGGTTCCGTCCGTCGCCCTGTTGGGCGCGGCGCTCGCGTTGCTCGCTCACCCATCTGCGCAGACCAGGTCTACACCGAGGTGGCCTGATCCGGTTCCGAATCGCCCGCCGATCGCCGAGAAAGACAAGAAGCCCGCGCCGCGGCGCAGCCTTGTCGGAATGTGGGGCGCGAGAGCAGGAAACCGGCAGGCAACAAACCAGTCTTCCGGCGTGCAGTTGAAGCCCAACAACGGCAGACCGGAGAATCAACTGCCGTACACACCCTATGGCCTGGAACTGTACAAGTCGCATAAGCCTCTGGAGGGCGCCGACGCGGTCCCTCCGGCCGCGACCAATGATCCCAGGGTCCGGTGCGAGCCGTTGGGGATGCCGCGCCACAATCATTACGATCTCGGGATCCAGATCTTTCAAGACGAGTACAAGATCGCGATGCTGTATCAGTACGACAACCGGTGGCGCATCATCTGGACCGACGGTCGCCCGCTTCCCACGCTGGCGGATGGCGGCGTGGAGATGGACGGCCAGTACCGGGAAGCGCGATGGTTCGGGTACTCCGTCGGCAGGTGGGTAGACGATTACACGCTCGAGGTCCACACGGTTGGGACCATGGCCGAAGGCCGGGTGTGGTTAGACAACACCGGCCGGCCCGTCAGCGATCAGCTGCACGTCATAGAAACATTCCGGCGCCTGGACTATGACTCTTTGGAATGGTCGGAAAGCATTGACGATCCGAAGGTGTACACACAGCCATGGCAGACGATGAAGATGCCCATGACGTTGCAGGATCCCCGAATCGATCTCATGACGCGGTACTGTTCGCCGTCGGAAATCGAGAACTACAACAGGGAATATGGCAATGCCGTGAGCGGTAAGTAGCCTGGCTGATGGAGGGACGTTCAATGAGAAACCGGCTGGTCATCGTGTTGATTGCGGCTGTCGGGCTTCTGACGTCGGTTCCCCTGATCGCACATCACACCGGCACGACGCTCTACACCGACAAGACAGTGACCGTGAAGGGGATCGTCAAATCGTGGCTCTGGTCCAATCCCCATTGTTTGCTGAGGATAGATGTCACAGGGGAGGATAGCCTGGTGGTGGAGTGGATCGCGGAGACACAAGCTCCGAACACCATCTATCTTGAAGGCTATCGCGCGAAATCCTTCAAGGCTGGGGACGAAGTGACCGTCACTCTGCGCCAGGCGGCGAATGGCCGACCATACGGCCAGCTCGCGCAGGCTGTGCTCGCTGACGGCACAAAACTGGGCGGCCCCGAAGGGGCGCGAGGCCGCGGCGCAGCAGCACCGTAAGCGCGCGCGTCTGAGTCAGCCACACGGCCCCAATCCGGGGCCGCCCTAGTAGGCCGGTTCCAACAGATATTTCTTGTAAGTGGCCGTTGCCTCGGACGAAGTGAGGAACGTCAGCAGTTCTCTGGCCGCTGCCGGATTCCTGCTCTTCGATGAGATAAACGCGATCAATGGCGTCGGCGGTGCGATTTGCGCCGGCAAGGTCCCGACGATGTCGATCTTATCGTTTCCATACATACCGATGTAGTAGGTCATGCCGATTTCGGCTTCGCCGCTGGCCGCCATGACCATGGCGCGACCGCCGCCCCTGGTGAGCGTTGTCTTGGCCTTTACGTCATCCTCGATGCCCAGCCTTCGAAGCATCGTTACCACGTTCACGCCAGACGCTCCCGTGCCGCCCTCGGGGTCAGGATAAGCGATGGATTTCGCGTTGAGCAGCATGCGCTTTACGGCCGAGGGCGTGGACATATCCGGTTTCGGCGCGCCCTTCTTTACGGCGACGGCCATCCACCCATTGGCAATCAAGGTGGCGCTGCTGGATACCACATTGCCCGATGCAATCACATCGGCGTCATGCGGAAATTCCACGATCCCCACATCGAACGGCTCTCCTCTGACGATCGTGTCCCTGGACTCGATGAAGTTTGGAAACCTCACCGCGACCTTGCGGCCCGTCTTCTTTTCAAACTGTGCGATCAGCTCTTTGAACGCATCGTCCCCGCGGCTCACGATCGTTACCGAGAGTCCTTCCTGAGCGCAAGCGGCTCTCGCGGCTACCAGCACAAACACAACCACCGCTATTCCGGAAAGCCATCGCTTCATCGTCGTATCTCCCGTAAACCGGCAAAGAATAGCACCAGTGGTTGCATTCGCATTCGATTTGCCGGCTGTGTGATGAGTTTTCGGCGTAACTCAGTTTTTTGGACCCGGCCAACGCAGGCTATGCAGAAGCCTCGCTCTGTCGATACTCTTTGCTGCGATTTCCACGGCGCGAGTCCAGGGGCAGCCACCGCCGAATTCGCATGTGGTTGGAAACACGTAGTATTGCGACTGGCGGCCATCAGCGGGGGTTTTACGTGCTGACCGTCTTCTTCTTCAACGAAGCGCTGCTCGAGCTTCTACGATTGTTTCCCCTGAAGGACTGAGGAGGATTTGCCGATGTCGATCGTTGATGACTTCTTTCAGAACCTCGTCGAACGCAATGGGTTTCGCCTGACCGGCGCGCTGGCCATTCAACTGGTCGACGGTGGCGTCAATGTCAGCGGTGCACTCCAGCCGGTCCTGCGGGACCAGCACAAGAACAAGGATCTCCTCAAGATCAACATCCCGGTAGTCGCCCGCATCAAGATTGGCGAAATCGTGATCCATCTGCCGAACATTCCATGAGCGCCACGAGGAGACGCTGCATTTTGCGTGAGGAGGTAACGGGTCATGTCTGACGTGAACACATTCATCGACGCCATCGGGAAAGATATCAACGCGACGGTGACGCCGCGCATCGACGGGCTGGTAAATGGGATCGAGCAACAGGTGGTCTCGGATTACGGGCCGAAAATATCCGCCTTCGCCAATCAATTGGTGAAGGAGATCGTCGACGAGCAATCGGCCGTGGTCAAAAACTTCGTGGTCACGCTGATTCAGGACTTGTTCGCGCGATACCGGCCGGAGGTGGCGGGCCAGTTGCGGACCACGATCGTCAATGGCGGCATCCAGGTGAACGGCGACGGCGTCAGGCTCGACTTGAAGCGTCGCGATACCGGCGCCGTGGTGTCGTCGCTGGATATTCCGGTGTCCTTGAAGATCCCGATCGACGGGCTGTCACTGAGCCTCACCGAGACGACGATCGGGCTGGACCTCGTGCGCTAGCTCGGACGTCGTACGCGAGCGACGTGGCATCGGCTGTTTCGCTGTTCCGTGGGGACGCCAAAACGCGCTTGACCTGGGTAATGGGCTTTGGGCACTTGCCTATGAGGTTATTTGCCGTCAAAATATCGGCATTTGCCTGATAACCACGATGCCGCCAAACGCCTTGCCATGACTCGGCTAATCATTTACGAATTGCTGGCCCAAATAGCCAATAACTCCTTCGCGTCCCGCGAGCGGTGCCGGAGAATCGCGTGGGAGCTGCTCGACCTTCTGAAAGAGGAAGATACGCACCAACGCACGATCCGTGCGCCACGTTCTTCGGTTGACTCCAAGTCCCCGTCTTAGGTCAAACGATCGTCCGATTTCGTACCGGTACCTCGGCCACCAATTCATCGGCCGTCTCGCGTCTAGGCGCGGCCAACCTTCAGTATCAAGCGTTGCCCGAACCTCTATGACGCGCTCCTCGTCGCCCGCGTTCTCCGCTACCCTTCAGCGACAGTCATGATTGAATTGGTGGAGCCGCATGAGCAAGGCGTTCACGAAGGAATCCGACGCCGAAGGCGACGAGCACGACCACGCCGCTGAAGAGGCCGCACACGCCCAGCTCGTCGGAGTCAAAAACTACATCACACCGAGCGGCTTGCAGCGACTCAAAGACGAGCGACGGTTTCTGCTCACCAGGGAACGGCGGGCGGTGACAGCGGTGGTGGCCTGGGCGGCGAGCAACGGCGATCGCAGCGAAAACGCCGACTATCAGTACGGCAAGCGGCGGCTGCGCGAGATCGATCGGCGGATTCGCTTTCTTACCAAGCGAATCGATGCCGCGGAAGTCGTGGACCCGGAAGCCCCGAGAGGTGGGCGGGCGGCGACGCAGGTCTTTTTCGGGGCGACCGTGCGCTACGCCAACGCCGCTGGAACGGAGCGCGTCGTGAGCGTCGTCGGCCTCGACGAGGTCGATCTGAACCGCAACCACATCAGCTGGATGTCGCCCTTGGCGCGCGCGTTGATGAAGTCCGGACCAGGCGACTGCGTAGTCCTTCACGCGCCGGGCACGACAGAGCAACTGCAGATCCTCGAGGTGCGTTATCAGCGCATCCCCGTTGAGCCCTTCAGCGAACCACCTGGGGCCGAGGCCGCGCCGAAGGCTCGTCCTCGCACCGGCGGCTAGAGCGTCGGTCGTCTCGTCGATGCAGACGCGCGACCAGATCCGCAGTTCCAGTCTCGAAGAGTGGCGATACCAACTTGAATCACGTTGATTTCGCGGACTGTGCTGCAGCATTGGTTGTCGCAGATTCTGGATCTGGGATCGGCGTTGTCGCGAAGCCGTCACCAAGACGGCCCCGCGAACAAACGAATCGCTGAAGAGCTATGCCGCCTGACGATATACGTGTCCTCCACCAAGCTTGACGATCTCATCGACTGGACGGGTACTCTTCTCGTCAGCTTCGACAATGATCGCCGTCATCCCCGGACGCATCTCTGTGGTCACTGAGTCCACAAAGTCCGAATCCAGCGCGGCCATGACGGCATCGCCCGTCAGTCCGCTGGTCGCGCCCAAGGCCGCCCCCAATGCTGCACCGGGTGCGCCGCCGATGAGTCCAATCAGCGCGCCGGCGACGGTGCCGACCCCCGTTCCCCATAACGGCCGCTCCTTGCTTTCCAGCACCGACAGATTTCCGCGATCGTCTTTCTTGACCATCACGCCAGCTCTGGGCTTGAAATCCGTGATGCCCCTGTCCTTGAGCGCTTTCAGCGCAGTCGCCGCATCGTAGGCGGCGTTCGAGTTGTTGAAAGTTGCAACGATGATTTGGTCAGCCATGTAAAGGTCCTCCAAAGTGCGAGTCACGAAATGTCGCTAGTTCTCCTCTCCATTTCGCGGCCGATCTTCTGCGCCGCGAAGCGAAGTCGCGGGTAACGATTCGGATTCTCATGAAAGCTGAGTCGTCCTTCGTCCGCCGGCATCGCGACCAAGCAAAAGGAGGTCCCCTGATGCCAATCGTTCTCGACAATCTCCGCACAACTCCTGACGCGCAGATCTGATACCGAAATCACGGGATAAGACCTGTTGTTCCAATCCCGAAGACACTGCATTTCGTGATCGGCGTCACGACGTGGATGCGGGCAACGGCTGGCAGCGGCAGGAGAATGGCGGCGCGTGGGGGGACTGACTGGTTCGGCCGAGCGCTCGCGGCCAAGGTGTATATCTACGTCAACGATTACCACGAGGCGATGTACCTGATCCGCTGCACGGATGCGAAGGGCACGCTGCCCAACGGCACGCATCGCTCAATTTGCGCTGATCATTCGCGCCTACGTGCCGACGCAGGCGCTCCTTGACGGCCGCTACAAACTGCGGAACGTGGAAAGGAAGTGACCGCACGCAGCACGATAGTGCAGTCACCCGGCGATGTCGCCCTCGATGAACGTCTCGGGCGCGCCCACATGCATAGCCTCTGGGGGATGCCAACTGGGGTTCCACAGGGATCACACTTTGCGATCCTGGCGTTCACATTTGAAACCGCCATCAGAAGAGTGCTCGCGGGTCACGGCCGTTATGCGGCATGGGCGCCTTCTTTCCGGTCTTCGCGTCAATGGACTGGAAGTTGCTGAGATTGGAGCAGAGGTCCCAATGACAAGTTTGATACGGACGATATGCGTTGCCGCATTCTTGCTGACCAGCGGATCGGTCGTCGGGGCTCAGACTTCAGTGTCGATCGGAATCAATATTGGTTCGCCTCCGCCGCCGCCTCAAGTCGTTTACGTCGCTCCTCCACCGCCTTACGGACCGGGATATGTGTGGGTGGATGGGTATTGGTATCCGGTAGAGCACAAGCACAAAAAACACACGTACAAGTGGCATGACGGATACTGGACTCGGCCGCCGTACTCAGGTGCTCGCTGGGTAGCGGCACGTTACGACCGACAGATGTTCTTCGTAGGGTATTGGGAGGGACCTCGCGGCCGGATGGACCATGACCATCGGTGGGACGGCGACCACGATCGAGATTACCGTGATGACGGTCCCGGTCGAGGCCGAGGGCGAGGCCAGGGTCGCGGCAAAGGATAGTAGGACACGACGGCACACGCAAGCGGACGCGGCGAGTGTCAAGAAGGAATGTCGAGCCTCACCTTTGGTACGTATCGCGCCACGACGCGCAGAAGGTGTTCCATCTCGAACGGTTTCGCCAGCACGGCATCGATGACCACACCGGCCTGAGCGGCGCGTGCCTGCGCGTGCTCGGCTGCAGTCACGACGACAATCGGCAAGTTGCGCCCGTAGCGGGCCCGAAGCTCCTTCGCACACTGCGAACCGTCCATCACCGGCATGAGCATGTCGAGCAACACGACCGCAGGCATCTTCTGTGCGATAGCCTCTATGGCTTCCCTGCCGTTGCAGGCGCATCTGACCTCGTAGCCCGATGAATGCAGCATGACCTGCATGATTTCCATCAGATCAGGGTCATCGTCCACGACGAGCACATCTGCGGGCGTATCCGTCATGTTGTTTCAAAGACAGCCGGAATCCGGATCTGAACGGTCGTTTCGCCGTGGTCCATGCGCTCCGTGAGTGTCCCGCCATGCGCTTCGACGATCGTCTCAGTCACGTAGCGGCTGACGCCCATGTCGTCGAAGTGGTCGTGGGCCCGAGACGCCTCCGCGGGCTCTCCGTCCGACGAACGAGGCTGCCGGTAGGTGATCCCAATCTGGGCCTCGGTACCGCAACGTTCCAGCCCGACGGTCACCGGCCCCCCCGGCACCGACAAGCGCGTGGCCGCATGGATCGCGTTGCGTAAGATCATCGCGAGCCGCTCGCGGTCCGCATGGACTCGCGGACGTGCGTCCAGTCGAACGTGCACCTCATGCCCCCTCGAAAGCCTGGCGACATCCTCGGCGACGTCCTCGAGCATAGGACGGAGATCGACGTCGGCAGGGTAGAGCTGAAGCGTTCCCGAACGGATACGCGAGAGCGCCAGGAGGTTTTCGATCAATCGCTCGATGCGCGCGCACTGCCGCTCAATCACCGCCGTCGAGCGGCGGGCGTCCGCAGAGGCACAGGCTGACAGCACTTGCGTCGCGCTCTTGATGACGGTGACGGGCGTCTTGAATGCATGGGCCGCTGCCGTGAACAGCTCGTCCCGATGGCGATCGAGATGCTCCGTCGCTGTGATGTCGTGCATGACGCTCACCACGAGCTCGGCCGGCATTCCGATCTCGGTCCGAACGCCCGCAGCCGTGCAGAAGATGACGACTTCGCGTTGCCCGGGCGGGTACAGGATGGCTTTATAACGGATGGGACCGCACTCGTCGAACACCCGCTGGGACACGAATTGATCGGGCGGGACCAGATGACCGTCAGGGTGCGACACA
>Ga0210379_10000192_pt1 | contig 18230 bp, 29 predicted proteins | sample PLMedo_2_FD_155468 | JGI IMG/M metagenome (GOLD analysis project Ga0210379, IMG submission 155468) | Groundwater sediment microbial communities from an aquifer in East River, Colorado, USA - PLM4_32_coex redo | ecosystem: Environmental > Terrestrial > Soil > Riparian zone | place: USA: East... | reverse complement strand
CTGGACATGCTGAAAGCGGCGAAGGCTGCCGGGCCGTTGACGCGGCGGCTATCATATCAGAAATTCCGCGAGTTGGAACCGTTGCATGACCTTGAAGTGATTGTGACGATCCACCGCTAAACCGGCTGACAAATTGTCAGCCATAGGGGAGGGCCTATGGCAGTCAAGGTTACGTCCATGTGTGGTAATTGCACGCACTTCGATCCCATTCCGAATACTGCAAGAGGCGATCTTTACCCGGCAGTAAAAGAACATGATGTGAGTGGGCTGCAATATGGCGTGTGCCGTCGCTTCCCTCCCGTGCCAAGTGAGCGGATCAATAAAGAGCAGCCGGACCTTATCGACATCATGGGGCGTTGGCCGCTGGTGCCGTCTGATCTGTGGTGTGGGGAGTGGATGGAGGAGATAGCCTAGTGCCGCGCAAGCCGCCCCGTGTGCTCGCCATTGACACGGAAGATGACAGCAACGGATTGGTGACGATCATCAACTTCTATGATGGGCGGCACCATACGACGTTGACGCGGGCGCAGGAAAGGGAGAAGCTCCGCGAGCGGGCATGGGAAAAATTGTTCGCCATGGCTCCGGCGATCCTCTGGTCATGCAATGCGGAGTACGACCTTATCAACCTCTGCGGGTTGTGGGTTGGCAAAATGTGTACCTTACAATATGTCAGCGGCGGCTTGCTCCGTGGATCTTTTCGGGATGCGAAAATCACCGTCTTTGATACGCTCCGTCATTGGCCGATGACGGTTAGTAAGATGGGCAATTTTCTCAAGCTCCCGAAGCTGGAGCAGGATTTCAAGACGGAGCGGCCCCCGAACGTCTGCCCGCATGGGCTCGCGCACACGGTTTTGTGCGCGGACTGTGTGACATACTGTCGTCGTGATACAGAGATCGTGTGGCACTTCGCGGAGCAGATGGTCGCCCGTTATACAGCGCTGGGGCTCACGCTCAAGGCGACGTTACCGTCCATGGCGATGCAACTCTTTCTCAATCGGTTCCATGAGGAGGAGTTAGTCAAGTTGCCTGACGATGTGACAGATTGGATGCGCGGCGGGTACTACGGCGGGCGTGTCGAGGTCTATCGCTTCGGCATGATCCCGGGCCCGATCCATCACTATGACGTGAATAGTCTGTTTCCATCGGTCATGGTTGGCGGGACGTACCCGGACACGGCCCGGTGGAAACGGTCCCGGCACATGGACTTGAGCAAGGAAGGCGTGGGCGATGTCACGGTGCATATCCGCGAGACGGAATATCCCGGTCTGCCGGTGCGCGGCGAGGAGGATATTGTTTACCCGCACGGGACGATCAAAGGTCGCTGGTGCTATCCCGAGTTGCGGCGACTACTGGCGGATGGTGGGACGATCATGCGGGTCCGTGAAGTAATTGAATTCGAGCCCATGCCGACGCCATTCAAGGCGTACATTGAATTCTGTTATGGGGAGCGATTGAAAGCCGTCAAGCAAACGCTTGATGATGTGCTCTGGAAACTCTACATGAATTCGCTGTATGGAAAATTTGGGCAGCGTGGCGGGCTAGAAATGATTTACGATGATCGTTCCATTCATTTGAATACGAAACCGGGTCCGGCGGCAAATGTTGTGTGGGCAGCGTATGTGACGTGCCTCGCACGGTTGCGTTTGCTGGATGAGTTGCAAGCGTGCTCCGAAGTCTACTATACGGATACGGATTCGATCTTTACGCCGGATGCTCGCCCGACATCCACGATGCTGGGCGGACTCAAGCATGAAGGTACCTATACGGAAATGGAATGCTACGGGAACAAGCTCTATTCCTTCGAGAAAGATGGTGCGGCAGTGTACAAGGCGAAGGGTGTGCCATCCGCTGCTGCCAAAGATTTCATTCGGCTGGGCCGGGCCCTGTATCGCAAGCCTGCGCGACTCCGAGAATCACGGCGGTCGTTTGCGACGGCGAACCGATGGTATGAGGTCACGAAGGAACGGGAAGCGATCTATACGAAGCGGCGACTGCTGGCGAAGGGGCGCACGGCACCGTGGCGCTGGGATTTATACCTCAAACACATGGAGGCCGAGCGATGAGACGATGTGTGCATCGTTGCATGTGCCCATGCGGACGACGGTGCGTGAAAGCGTATGGGCATAAAAAGCGTCATAAGTATCTTGGAGCATGGAAATGAGAAAAATTGCATATCTGGTCCAAGGACAAGACGCTACGGGCGTATGGCATGATCTGACGACGATTGGGGCATTGGCAATGGCAAAGACGTTGATACGGGTATCGAAAAAGATTACGCCGCCGATTTTCAAAACATATCGTATGTTCAAAATTGAGAGCGTGATTGAGCAAGTGGAGCTACCCGATGCTGACTGACAAAATGTCAGCGCGGCTAGTCGAGTCGGTCCGGGCCCGGCGCATGTTCACGAAACCGACAACGGCGGTGCTTCCGCTGACGGTGTGGCCGTGCGGATGCCGGAATCTTCGTGTGGCACGTCCGGTAGCTGGTGCCGCGACGTGGTATAGGCAATCATGTATGAAGCATCATACAGAGGCGATGCTGGCGATGCGTGAGCCTGTATCGTATGTGTCGCGGTGGCGATGATGAGTCGCGGCGCTCCGGGGTGGGCCGAAGTGCTGCGGCGACAAACGGTGTGGACCCGTAAGGTGCGCCGGTTACTGCTCACGAATGGACGACTTTACCGCCAGTTTCGGAAGGCGCTGACAAAATGTCAGCCGTGAAAGGCTGGCGGTGCCCGTTCCCGTCGTGTGGGAAACCGATTCGTGCGGACACGCTGGAGAAGTACCGTATCAGTTGGGCGGTCGTGGACGTAGGCCGCTGGCGTGTGGACGGCTTCTGTCCGCATTGTCATCGGCATGTGCTGTTTACCAAACACGGCGCTCGCGTAATCGGCGAGTGCCCCGCGCCGCTTCCGGCACCCGTGGCGATGCGGCATGAGATTGTGGTGCGACGGAGGAGGGTCCAATGAGAGCGTTATGGATTGCGAATCTGGTGCTGTTTCTGCTGAATCTGTGGATAATGGGAAAAGTCGGCGGCTTGATCGGACAAGTCGCCCGGCTGGAGAAAAACGTCCGGTTGTCGATGGCAGGCAAGACGCTACCGACTGCGGACCCGGGCGCGAAGGTGATTCATGATCGCGAGTAGCGTCACGATCCCGGGACCGAATGGAAGCGAAATCGAAGCGCGGCTGGATATTGGGCCGGATATGAAGTTTTCTAATATCTGGCTGACGTTACGGGCATTAGTAAAGTCAGATGGTTTACCGACCGTGGATACGATGACGATAAAGCTCAATCGTGGGAACGCTCTTGCGCTCTCGAATGTGTTGGCGAGTTGGGCGTCTGAGCTTCCGGTGTGGCCGGCACCGTGAGCATGATCTATGTATGTCCGGCGTGCGGGCTGTCGTCGTTGTTATCTGGCGTGTGTGGTCGGTGCGCGACAGGACGGAAGTACATCACCAAAGTTGCCCGTATCACGGGCCCGGTACAATCGCTGGCCGAGGTCAGCGTGCAAGACATGCCGCGGTACCCGGTGATCGGCTTTACAGGGATCGAAAATGCGCTCGCGGGCGGCTTCGTCAAGGGGTCCGTGCTCCTGCTCCATGGTGGGCCGGGCGTGGGCAAGTCCACGCTGGGGCTCCAACTCTGTGAAGCGATGGGGCGTTATCAGACGGGCGGCGGATTGTATGTGTCAGCCGAGCAGATGATCGCGCATGTCAAGATGATGGCGATGCGGGTCCGGGTGGACCCAGCGTATATCGCGGTGTTGGAAACGTCGATGCTGGAGGAGATCGTCAACGCGGTCGAAGTCTCTCGCCCGATCTTTGTCGTGGTCGATTCCTTGCAAGCGGTGCATTTGTCGTACAGTTTTGAAGGTCGGGAAATCGTCGTCGTGTGCGAGCAGTTGGTTAGGTTGGCGCGTGAGACATCATGCGCGATTGTGCTCCTCTGTCATGAGACGAAAGATGATAGTGTCGCGGGTCCGCGCACGCTGGAGCATTTGGTGGATGGCATGGTGAGTCTGGAGGTAGCAAGTTATTCGAGTAAAAATGACTGTGTATTGTGGCGTGTCCATGACAAATACCGTTTCGGTCCCGTGCCTCAAGATGTATTCCTACTTCGGACCCTGATGGGAGGTTTCTATGAGCGAGGAGCGAAAGCCGGACGTGGAAGTGCTGACGACAGCCGAAGCCCGGGAATTGCGCCGTAAGCTCCGCAAAGCAGCGCAGGAGACTGAGGGCTCGCCGCCAGAAGTCAAGCGGGCCCTGCGCGTATTACGGAAAGTGGCTCGGAACCTTGAGCGGAATAAACCGCGTGCGGCGTGGGATATGTTTCTCAATGGATTTGGCGCGATCATGCTTCGGAAGCTGGTGGAAAAGGGACAGAAGAAGCCATGATGAAAAAGCCATGGGTCGCGTTGGCGAACCGGAAACGGAAAGGTACACATTACAAGAGTCGCAAACGGCAGCGGTGCCTTGAATGCGATCAAGCGGGCCATAATAGCCGCAAGTGTCCTGTCGCGATGAAGGACTGACAAAATGTCAACGGGTGTCGGTGTCTACCTTGTGAGCTTCCTGCTGCTGGCGACGGTCTACGATTTGTGGACCCGCACGATTCCGAATTGGGTGACGTTGCTTGGGTTGGGTGTCGGGATAGTCGGCGGACTGCTGGGCTGGTGGACATGGGAATGGGTGTGGATGCTGGTGGGCCCGCTGCCGCTCTGGATCGCGGACGTGGGACGCGGCGATGTCAAAGCGGCGAGCGTGCTGGGTGGATTGTGCGGCTGGTGGATCGGACCGATTATCTTGCTGGCGTTCGGATTGCTCATCCCGTTCTGGCTGGTGTACCACTTAGGATACTCGCGGCACTACCCCGGAACGTGGCCGTTTTTCCCGTTGCTGAGTGGGTCCACCTGTGTTATGCTTGCGGCTGGTTGGCTATGACGTATACCCTATAGCGTATACCCCGTGACGGAGGGCACATGACGACGGATCGTGAGCGAAGCAAGCTGGTCGAGACGCGGACCCGCGAGCGGGTGCCGATCAAGGGCGATGCGTTTCAGGGCGCGATGCGAGACGCTATCGCCAACCCGGGGAAGCTCGCCATCGAAGGCTACTGCGAAGCCGTGTGGTCGCTGGATGAAGTCGAAGCCGCGATTCAGGTCTACAAGATGGTTGGACCCGGTGGCTACACGAAGAAAGGCGAGTTGACACACCGGGAGTATGAGCCCAAGGAAGTGGAACCGTATTTGATGGCGACATGGGGGCCGGGCCGCTATCAGTTGCGGGTCAACCTCCACGGACGGATTTACAGTCCGGTGTCGGTCGTCTATCCGGTGGGCGAAGATGACCGGCAGGCTCCGGCTGGTGCGGATGTAGACAGCGCAATCGCGGATGCTGCCAAGCGTGTCGGCAGCATTCAAGCGCTGGAGAAGTTGAACGACATCACCAGCCCATCCCGGGGCGGGATGGACATGGCTGGGATCGCCGCGCTGATGACAGCGTTGAAGCCAGAGAAGCCGGATAACACGCTCCTCATCGCCACGCTGGACGCTGCGAATCGCCGGGCCGAGGAAGCCGAGCGTCGGAACCATGAATTGACGCTCAAGATGATGGAGAACCGGCAAGGGCTTGCCGCCGGGACCGGCCCGATTCTTGGCGAGTTGTTCAAGTACATGAAGCCGGAGCATCTGCAAGCACTCCTCGCGCCGCAAACCGCCGAGACGAATTGGTGGGACACGCTGCGCGATCTGGCGCGGGATTTTGCGCCCGCGCTGCAAGCGGTGGTCGTGAAGCTCATGGAGCAATCCGGTGTCGCCACGCCCGCGATGCGGGCGCTGGCCCCGGCCCAGCCGCCGGTCGCTGACAAAATGTCAGCGGCGGGCCCAACGCCGTCACCCGGGGAGGGAGGGGCACCCATGCCGTTGCCGCTGAATGACGAGCAGCAATACGCGAAGGGACTCATGCTGGACTTCATCAAGGCGGGGGATTGGGCGAACGCGCTCGCCTCGCTGGAGAATTTCCCCGGCTTCGTGCCGAGCGATGCGGGCCCGATGCCGATGGGTGTGGCGATGATTTCGCGTATCGACCCGGCGGTGAACCCGAAGGTCTACATCGGGCAGTTGCTCATGCTCATGCCCGAGTTGAAGGGCTTTATGGCGCAGGCCCAAGCCTTCATCGAGCATATCCAGAAGCGCATACTGGCGGATGATGAGGCGGCGCACCGACAGGAGAACGCGCCCCCGGACCCGCTGCGCCCCACGCGGGCGGAAGGGAGCGGCGAGTAATGGACGCGCTGGAAATCACGGAAGCGATGCGGAAGGCGCTCGCGGACGGGCGCAAGGTGGACGCGGCGATGCTGCTGCCGCAGCTACATGCCAGCGTGTCAGGCGAGGCGGCGGTCGAGTGGGCGTCGTATCCGATCTGTGCCGCCTGTCATGGGATCGCGGAGTTGTTCGTGCCCGACTTGGGCAAGAACATCAACTGTCAGGTGGAGCCTGACGTATGCCCGGGAAACAAGCACGGGCGTATGACGCCGGAGCAGTTTGCGACGTACATGGACGCGAAGCTCACCGGCAACCCGCTGCCGGAAGGCGTCGAGGAAGCCCCGGCACCAGCCGTGCCGGTTGCACAAGCGTCAGGTGAAGGCATCGTCGCGTATCTCAAGCGTCGAGCGGAGCGGTTCCAGTCTCCATAGCTCATGCTTCCCGGCGCGTCGGAGCGGTGGATCGAGATTCCCGATGGTCAACCCGGGTCATGGATGACGCTGGAGCGTATGGCGTCCATGATCCGGGCTGGCGATCCGGTCGTGGACGTGCAGGCCGCTCGCATGGCGGCAGCGCCGCCCGAGGTTCTGTTCGAGTGGGTCCGCTCACACATGCTGTACACCCCGGATTTCAATAACGGGAACGTGATCGAAGAAATCAAAACGCCCGGCTACCTCCTGCGGGAGATCGGCGTATTCGGGCACGCGCTTGGTGATTGCGATGATTACGTTGTGCTGCTGGCCGCGCTCTGGTTCCGGCTCGGCTACCGGGTCGCGCTCGTCGCCATATCCCGTCATGCCGATCAATTGCTCGATCATGTCTATCTGACGGTAGATGGTGTGAGTGCGGACGGGATCGTGCCCTATCCATTCGGCTGGGAAGTGCCTACGTCTGAGGTCACATTTCGGATGGATTACCCGCTGTCTTAGAGGAGCCACGCATGAAAAACTGGTCCTTCAATCTGTTGGCCCCGTATATGATCGCGCCACATGCGATCCTCCTGACGTTGTGTTGCATGTTGCTGGCGATCTTTGCGGCAGGATGCGCGACGACACCTATCAGCGCCAACCCGATACAGGACATCGCCAGCACCGTGCCGCAGTCGTCGGGCCCGCTCTCTATTCAGGAAGGGTTGCGCGAGGCCGCATTCAATCTTGATAACGCGGTCGTGGTCGGCGCGTTGACTGCTGACGATCCGGCCCCGGCGTGCGTGCATGATGCCATGACGCGGCTCGGACTCAATCCGCTCCAGCCGCCTGCGCCATCCTTTACGCCGCAGACGACGACGTTGATCGGCAAGGGGGCGGTCGCGTATATCCGGGCCCGACAAGCGCGACGACTCCAAGGAACGGGGTTCACGATTACGACGGAATGCAAAGCGCTCATCGGAGAAATCGTGCTGGCGGCAGGCGAAACCGGCACGCGAATTCTGCCGGGTGGCGGGCTGGCGATCCCGATACGCTGACATTTTGTCAGTTTCAGGAGGCTTGACCGACTGACGGGTCGCGTCGTATGCTTGGGGTCACAGGAGGGCACCCATGGACCCGACGTATACGACGACGGACCCGACCGGCCTTTTTCTCACCACGTCAGGGTTGGCGATGGACGCGCCTCCCGGCACACTCCTCACGCCCGTTCTGTACGATCCGGCTACGATGTCCTCGCCGTGGATGAACGAGAATGGTGTCAACGTGGCGATGCTGGCGGACGGCACCATCGTTCCCGTGGCTATTTCCTCCGCAGACATTGAGGCTGGCGGCGGCATCCCGTCCGGCATCATCAATCTGGCGACGACGGGACTGGAATCCTTCGCCTCGCAATTGCAGCGTTGGCTGAATCCATCCGCCGGAGTGTATGCGCCGAGTACCGCGCCTGCGAGCCCGCTTGGGGGCATGAGTCCGACAACGATGCTGCTGTTGGGTGTCGGCGCGTACTTCCTGTTCTTTCGGAAGCGGTAAAGAGCACAATCCGCCATGGCGGATTTTTCCGTTGATCTTCGGCCCCGGCTGATTCTTCATCCGCTTGGGGGCGATGTCGTGCTGCTGGTGGACCCGACCAGTCCGACCGCTGGCGCGGTCGATTTCCCGGTACTTGGCGCGATCCCCTACACCATCGAAGTCGGCGTGCCCACGTCCTACGTTCATTTGTCCCTTCCGCTGTGGGGCGATGTATCCATTCCGGTCAATCCGTTCTCAGGTTCCGGCAGCGGCGTTGTGAGCATTCCCGGGCTGGGTGACGTGCCGTATGAGATTGTGTTGGGTCCACAAGCCGGAATCAGCGAAAGTGGGTTATTCGGTGGGAATTGGCTCATGCCTGCACTCCTCATCGGCGGTGCCTTCCTGCTTTTGCGGAAGCGGTAATGACCACACAAGCGCGTGTCGATGCACGGAACGCGGCCACGTCCCGGCGACAGTTACGGGAATTAGCTACACGGCGGACTGACATGCTGTATCTGTCCAGCGACAAGCGGACTCTGACAACATGGATGGGTGACCACGCCGCTAACATTTTGTCACTTACGGCGAGTCAGCGGCGCGGGTTTTACGGCGTGCGGCATACCCTCTATTACTTCCGTGCGCGTGATATACACGGGAATTTCTGGAGTGGTACGTCACCGGGACCGGGCATGTATGCCCGCGTGCGGAGGATCAAGGGCTAATGCAAGTCAATATCAATGGTCTATGGACCGAAGGGCCAGAGGATCAATGGCCCCAAACAGTCGGGTGGGACCCTACGCTCACCGTCAACCCGGACGCGCTGGCAGATAATCGCGGCTGTCCACCCGGGTACTTCTGTGAATACGTCTCCGGTGCCTTCGGCGGATATACACGGGTCTGTCGCCGCTTCGACCAGCAAATCGCGTCCAATCCGGCGGTTCTGCAAGTTGAAACCGGGCCGGGCCTGTACGAACAGACACAGATCAACGTGGCGGCGGCAGCGGAAAGTGTCGCCTCCGGGGTCGGGTCCGTGCTGGGGGCCTCGCTGCCGTATTTGATGATCTTCGGTGGCGTGCTGTGGTTTGCGCTGGCGTCGAAGTACAATCCGGTACGGAGTAATCCACGCAGAGGCATACGGCGGAATCCCCGGCATAATGTTCGTAGTATCAATGAAGGACTACGCAAGGCCGGGATCAAAGAGCGGCTGCACTATTCAAAAGATGACAAGCATTTTCACTTCTACGGTGGTCAGGCGATGCGCTGGTATAGCCAAGGGGTCTACGGTTATTCGTACCCAACAGCCATGAGTTTTCCGCTCTCATTCTGGATCAATGAGCGGAATGCTTTGGCGGAAAATAAAGCGGGGTACTGACAAAATGTCAGCGCTGCCGCCGATTCTCCCGTGGGATACTACCCGTCCGTTTATCCAGCGGTCGGATGCCGCGACGGATTATTTCAACGCCGGATGCCCGGTTGGCTACTTCGCAGAAGTGGTCCCTCTCGGCACGCCGGGCAGCGTGAGCATCGGCAATCCGATGGCGGCGGTACTCTGCCGCTCCATCGAATCCACGACCCCTGACGTGCTGGTGGCCGACGCGACGGAATACGCGGTCGAGAACATGACGCGCTACAACGCCGCGCTGCTGGACGCGATGCCGATGGGCCCGGGTACATGGGCTGTGCTGGGTGTGATCGGGCTATTCATCTGGACACGGATGCGTGGCGGATCGCGGCGAACAGTCCGCTCCAATCCGGTTCCGGCATCCCGTGCTGTCCGGTGTGACCGCTGCTGGCGGCCACGGAAGATCATGCACATCATGCCCGGGTCCGGCAAGCGGCTGTGCTGCCGGTGCGCTCATCCGGGTGTGGGACACGTCGAGTCACCGATCCGAGTCAGGCGGTATTAGATGGCGATTTGGGGGCGGTATAAAGGAACCGGAAAAGTTGAACAGGTCGATAGCGGAGATACTGCCTATCTCTTGGCTGAGTATCGGCTGGCATTCGGGAAAGACTGGATTCTCTGGCGTGGACGTAAGAAGGATGAACCACGCTCAAATCCGCAGCTAAAGAAGTACGCAGGCCGTGAAGGGTCCGGGCAATTTCGGCATATGACGCTGGAGGAAGCGAAGGCAAATATCGACTCAGCCGGGCCTGTGTGGGTGCTCGCTAATGACGGGAGTGCTCGTCGGGTCAAGATCAACGGACGGACCCGGCGCTGGAAGCGTGACCCGGACCGGATCGAAGTCCCGTACAAATACGGCATGTATGAGTACGGCACATTCTACAGCCGTGACTTCGGTCCCAGCGGTCGCGTGCTGGTGGAAATCTGATGCCTTGCGGTTGCGAAGGCAATTGCCAGCATCCCCCCGGCATGGGTGACTTGGGCCCGCTGCAAAGCGGGACGCTGCAAGACTTGGCCTCGCTCGGCTTGGTCTTGCTGGCTGCGCTGTCACTCTGGCGTTTCATTCAGACCGGCAAATAATCTCTGGAGGGAGAGAGTATCATGGATGAGTCCGTCAAAGCGTTGTTCTGGATTACGGTCGATGAAGATTTCACCGTGCGGTATCCGTCCAACATGAGCGAGATCGAGATTCGCGGCTGGATGGATAAAGTGACGGATGGGATCAAGGAATCCATGAAAATGCGAGCGATGATCGCCAGCGGAAAGCGGGACTAACAAAATGTCAGCCCGGTTGACCGTCGCGCAGCGTCGAGCGGTCCAATCCCGTCGCACAGCCATGAAGGCGACGGCGCGACGTGAAAATCCCGGCTTATCTGCCGCCTTGTGGAAAGGGGCGAAACGCGGGTACTATGGGTACCGGGCTGCTGGATATGAAGCGAAAGCAAAACGGTACCGGACGCTGGAACGGAATCCTCGCCGTATTCCGGGGACCGCGCTGGAGATTCGTTACCGGCGCACGGGAAGTCAGCCGGGGCTGTACAAGCATCCGTTTGAGCATCCCGTGCGTATGTACGCAAACGGAGACGGCAGCGTGACGCTGCGGGGTGCCAAGAAGCTGCACGCGGATGATCGGGATGCGGATTTCGAGCAGTATGTGTCTCCACACCATAGACGGAGGAATCCCATGGCACGGCGACGGAGCGGAGGCGGAGGCGGGAGCAATATGTGGCTCCTGATCGGGCTGGGGGCATTCCTGCTTCTACGCCCCGGAACATTGTCGGCAGGCGGCGGTACGACCACCTATGCGCCGGGGACGGTGTGGGTGGACACGACGGACGGCACGATGATCGTCGGTCCCAGCCAGCCGGGTCCAAACTGGCGGCTGGCGACACAGGCTGAGATTCAGATGGCGGTCATTCCGGCGTAGCGATGGCGACCACGACGCGGGCGTGCCCGGACTGTTCACGGAAAATGGAAGTCGAAGATCGCGGCGCGGATGGCGTGCGCGTCTCGCTCCATGGAGCCACGCCCGCCGCGCCGTGTTGTGAGCGGACGATGACCGACAATTACACCCGTACCGGCATGTTCATCACGAACCCGGGGAGCTAACCCATGGCACGACGCGGCAGGATACCGGCGGCATTTCTCAAGCATCCGCCTCCATCATGGAGACGCCGCAGTCGTCGCAATCCACCGATTATTGGAAATTCGGCGAACACCATCATGGGAATGAATCCCAAGCGTCGGGGTGTCTACCTGTCGCCTGACTGGCACCGTTTCGTGAAGCGGAAGCCACGCCCACGGAAAAATCCGTCCTATGCCCGGAATCCGGGCAAGAGCAGCATGATGACGTGGGTGCTGCTGGGTGGCGCGGCCTTCCTGTTCCTGACACCGAGCGGCCGGGCGCTGGCATCCCGTTTCACGGGTGGAGCCACGGCGCTACCCGGAGGCGTGCCTACCGGGTCCGTGCGCTTGGCGGATGGCACATGGCGCACACCGACCGGACAGATTCTTGGGACGCCCGTCGGCACATCCGGCTACCTCGCGCCGCTGGCAAGTTTGGTGCCGGGCATCACATCCATGCTGACCGGCTGGCTGCGCGGGCTGTCAGATACGAGCAGCGCGACGACCATCGGGACCGCGCCGATCCTCGATGGCGGCGGCGTGACCATGGGGACGCCTGACATTTTGTCAGGCCCGTATGAGTGGAATGTCGGCGAGCCTCTGCCGCCGATTCCTGATCTTACGCTGTCGTCTCCAAGCTCCTCTGATTTCTGGTCGGACATTGACACGTCCGGCTGGTGGGGCAATCTCGGGCCGGTTGATCCTTACGCCGGACCGGTCCCGGTGATGGAGTTGGACCTTACACCACTCCCTGATTGGCAGCCCATCGACTACGGCTTCACGGGGCTGGGGCGGGTCAAAGCCAAGTATCGGTTCCGTCAGCCGTCCAGCTTCCGGTAACTGATGACGGGCAAGACCGGGCTGCTCATCGGGCTGGCCGCACTCTTGTTTACCCGGAGTGCGTCTGTCGCCTCTACGGGCCCGGCTGACATTTTGTCAGGAGGCAGTCTCTTGCCTCCGCTGCCTCCGCTTCCCGGCGTTGTGCCATCGCCGGTTACGACTCCCACCCCGGGCGGTACGGTCACGACTCCCGGTCCCTCCACCGGCGGCACGACGCCTGCCTCACCCGGGGTGCGGGGATTTTCCCTCTCGTCAGAAGCACAGACAAAGCTCGGACTCTCGTTCACGAAAGAAATCACTAAATGGTTCCTGACGCCTATCGACCAGCCGACCATGGGCCTGTCGCCAGAGGCGCAAGCTGCATGGGGCGACTATAAGTTGGGCGAGCAGGCTGACTATTCCGCGTGGGCCCAAGAGCAGACACCGCCTATTGAAGCCGCGGATTTGGTCGTCGTCGAAAATGACGCCGTGATGACCGCCGTGGAATCCGGCGAAGGATTGACGGGCGATGCAGCGGCAGCGGTCTTAGACGGCACGGTGGAAGCTGTGCCGACAACGGTTGAGTCCGGCGTGTCGCTGCTGGGTCCGGCACTCAAGGCGCTCGGCATTGTCGGGGCGCTAGTTGACATGGGTTTCGCCATCGCGGGCAAGTTGCCGGATGCACAAAAAGCCGTGATCGCCACGCTGGACGCCGCGATGATCGGAGCCATGTTCATTCCCGTCTACGGTTGGGCGGTCGGGCTGGTGCTCGGGGCCGTCCGTCTGGTGATCGGGATATTTGGTAGCGATATTTTTGGAGCCCCTGATCTCTCGCATAAGCAGCGGGAAGCACTCGAAGCGGCCCGCACCGCGTCACAGGGGCTCAATCCATGGATGCAGCAAGTCGCCGCCGTCATGACACCCCGCGAGTTGGTGCCGGTTCTCATCTGGTGGGGCACGGGATATTGTGGAGGCGGATCGTCTGTTGCCGTCATGACCTCGCTCTCTGGTGGGCTCTACATCGGGAGTCCCGGCTGCTACGCCAACAACGGGCATCCGTATCACGAATGGCCGGACGCTGGAGCCATGACCCGGGATGACATGGCGCTCGCGCTGTGCAAGTATGGGGAGACAGAAGCACGGGTGAGTGTGCAGGCTGGGATCGCGCAGTATTATCTGGATGACATGAATACCGCTGGACTCGCACTCCTCCAGAAGCGACTTGCAGCATGGGCTGAGTTGGTCGCCTATGGAGCCACGCTGGACGACATTGACGCGCTGGCGCTGGAGCAGCGACAGACGCCGCATTGGAATGCGGTCGCAGCGTTTTTCGGGGAAACATCATGGCACGCGCTTGTCGGGTGGCATCTGCAAGACTTGTGGACCCGCTACTTGGTCACGTCACGGGACGGCAGTATGCAGGACTTCGCGATCAAGAACGGGTATCCGTCATGGCTCAAGATGCGGGATGCGGTTATGGTCCCGTATGACCGTGTGATGACGGACGTGCTCGCCTTCGACGCGAAGCTCGCGGCCTATGATGGCAGGAGCGTGACCGCGCTCTCGGTCATGGGACTCACGCCAGCCCAAGCACTCACGTTGCGCGTGGCGTCGCTCGGGGACCGCTTGACGGTGCTGGAAGCCGGATGCTCGCCGTGGCTGGCGGCGCAAGCCGCTGCCGCCGCGTATGCGGCAGAGAATCCGCCTCCGCCACCGTATGTCGCGCCGGTCTTTGACGCGCCATGATTGTCGGCACCGGCGGCTTTGATCCTGAATCGGCATTAGCGGATTCGCTCCTACGCTGGCAGTCACGATTGACCGCGTTGCTGACCGGGCCATGTCTCGGATACATGCAAACGCAAGCGGCTCTCATCAACCCGCCGCCTCCGCCAGATCCCGTGTATTACTACGGTGACGGCGGAGGCGGAGGCGGAGGCGGAGGCGGAGGAGGCGACGGTGCCTTATAAGATTCCCGTAGTCGTCTCCGCGCTCGATGCCATCCGTGCATTCGCGGGTGGACAGCCGGTCGGGTTTCCCGAAGCGGTCGCGACGAAGCTCGCCAATGCCGGATTTCAAGTGAGTCCGGCTGGCACCAAGCCGGGGATGCCGCTCGTGACCAAGCAGAAGCAGGCGTTCGCCGCTAACATTTTGTCAGAATTGGATTATGACCATACGCTGAATGCCCGTGATCCGATCATGCAGCAAGCTGACGACCAGCCGGGCATTATGGTGCCGGACTTGACGGTCTTTCTCATCGGGCCCGGTCGTGGCATTCCCGGCGACGGGGCGCTCGCCATCATTGCCCGGCTGAATCCTGATGGTACGCCCGCGTATACTAATCCGCTCGGTGTGCCTCCACCGTTGACCGGCCCCAATACCGGGCCGTACACCGCCCCATGGACGCCGCTCGGTGTCGCAGGGTTGAGTGGCTTCGGGCAGATCGTGCCGGGGATGCCGCATTCGACCACGGTGATCGGCGTGATCCCGCTTCCGACCGTGATTGCCGCACAGGGCGAATTCAATGTCACCGCCGGACATGTGCTGGCGTTCACCGGCAGTACCGCCGGGCAAATCCTCGGCAAGATTCCCTTTGTCGGGAGCGGTATTACCATCGCGCAGTCTGCCGCACAGTTGGCGATGGGCGAAGGGACCGCGAATCAATGGATACAGTTTCTCGTCGATGTCGTCAAGGGAGGCGGCGGCATCGCGGGCACGGCAGCACGGGTTGCCATCCCGGGGCTTGCCACACTCCAAGTATTCGCGGACTTCACCAGCGGCGACTCGCGCAGTATCGCGCAGGGAGTCGCCACACTCCTCACGGCTCCGCTCGCTGTCATGTTCGGGCCGATTGGTGGTATAGCGCAGGAAGCCGCCCGGTTTATTACGGGCAAAGTGTTTGACTACTTCGCGGCACGCGAGGCGGATGCGGCCGCAGAAATCGCCGGGTTGGAGAGCGGGATGGGGCTGGCCCCGGGAGAGATCTCGGGCGAAGCCGCGCTCCAGTACAATTACGCGCAGCAGCGGGCGGTCGAGCAAGGCTTGCTTCAGCAAGTCATGGTCGAATCCGCGCAGACGACAGCAGACATTGTGTTCGCTGATCTGGCCGCGCAAGACGCACAGCAAGCACAAGATATTGCCGATATGGATGTACTGACTGGACCGAATCTCGGGCCGACGCTGGACGTGACTCCCGCGCCACTCGAAACTCCTCCAGAGGTCACAGATATTACCGGTCAGCCGGTGCTCCCGGTGGAGCCAATCCCATCCGTCGAGGATGTGCCTGTAGATGTCTCCGATGATGTACCGATAGAAGAACCCGTGCCGATAGAAGAACCCGTGCCGGTTGATGTCGCACCGCCAGAGCCCGTGCCGGTTGATGTCGCACCACCCGATGTTGAAACGATCCCGATTGACGTGCTGCCTCCGCCGACGGTGCCGAGTCATGCGCGACTCTATCCCGGGGTCGGTGTCGGGGTGGCGATCCCATGCGACTGGAATCCGACGCTCGCGTGCATCGTCTACTTTGAGGAAGCACAATTCTATGCGTATGTCGATAACGGCGGCATCGTGCTGGGCTGACAAAATGTCAGCTTTGAGGGGCTGGTCCCATGCCGCGAGACATGAGAGACTAGAGTGCATCGAACATGATTCCATGACTTACGCCAACAGGAGGCGGCTATGGCTCGCTGGTTCGTGAACCCGAAGCGGAGGAAGAAAGTCAAGGGGCGCAGCAAGCAGCACCGGCCCCGCGTTCGCGTCTCCGGTCGGCGCTTCCTGTTGGGCGAGCGGTCGCCCTACAAGGGGAGCGTCCGCTACGTCAACCCCATCATTCGCAACCCGCTCATCAGGGAGGTCGGCATGTTCAACCCGCATCGCCGTCGTCACCACCGGCGGCACCGCTACCACCACAATCCGATCATTCGCAACCCCGGACTGACGGGCGGCATGATGGGTGCTTTCACCCATCCCATGACGTACATCAGCACGGGCTTCGTCGGCACCGTGTCCGCATTCCTCACCATCGCGCTGCCCAACATGCTCGGGCTGTTTCCGGGCACGGACCTGATGTCCAAGGTGCTGCGCGGCGTGACGCGAGGGGCTGCGGCTGGGCTCGTCTACAGCATGATGAAGTCCATCGCGCCCCGGCAGGCGAATGCTGCGCTGGTCGGCGGCATGATCGGGGCCGGAGGCTCGTTCATCTTCGATTTCCTCGGCACGCGCCTCATCATCGGTGCGGGCGATACCGCGCAGACGCCGGGGATGCTGCTTGCAGGCGTCGGCAACATCTTCGGAACCGCGCCGGCCGTTGCAGGCTATGGCGCGTATGCTCGCCCGATGGGGGCGTACTCGCGTCCGATGGGGCTGCTGCATGGGCGTGGCATGGGCAACATCTACGGACCGGGTTCTCCCACCGCGACGGAATCCGGTTCGAGAATCTACAACTAGGGCTCTCTGCATGAGCCTGCTGGCGTGTGCCATGGCGGTTGGCTTTTGGGTCCGCCGCCTCGCACACGCCAGCCGCATTGCACACGCAACGTGGAGACGTCCCGGGTTACGCCCGGGCATCTACGAGACAGGGAGTCATCCATGATCGCCAAGCATCCCGGCCCCGATGCCCGGTGGCTGACGCTTCGTGACATCACGGCCCGCCACCTTCGCACGGTGGGCGTCCCGCTGCGGCACCTGCGGGAATTTCTGACGGATTCCGAGAAGTGGAGTCTGCTCAAGGGGCAGGACTTCTGGCAGGCTGTCAGCGCTCGCGCTGTGGGTCCGGCCCAGCAGTTGATGTCCGTGCTTCCGGCCAGCACGTCCGCGATGCCGGACTTCCGCCAGTTCCAGAACGAATTGGCGGGGTACAACGAGATCGTGCGCTGGCCGCTGTACTCGGCCAAAGCCTACGCTACCGGTGGGCAGACGCAGTTGACGTTCTTCGATCAGTCGGAAGGACTGGCGACGAACGGGCGAGCGGACACCAACATGCAGGCGGCGAATCAGTTGCCGGGGAACCAGATGCACGTCGCGCTCTCGCTGCGCTTCATGGACATCGCGCCCTTCGCGGACGTGACCGTGATCGGCGTGGTGGGCGGCACCGCCGCGCAGGAGTCCTACCGGCTGCTGACCAACCTCTGCTGGTGTGAGGTCACGATCTCTGACAAGCTCTATCTCATCGCCGCGCCGCTCACGCTGCTCCCGGCGGGACAGGGCATCGGAACCTTCGTGCAGGGGACCGGCATCGCGCTCAGCAACAACTTCTCGCACGCGAACAACGGTGACCCATCGAACGAGGCGATCTATCGGCTGGACCCGCCGCTGGGTATCCTGCCGACGCGCACGTTCAACGTCACCGCCAACTGGCGGGCGGCGCAGGCGGTCACGACCGCGCATCGCGTGATGATGAACCTCGACGGGTGGAGGCTCCGCGCCGTCCAGTAACGGGGGAGGGCTACATGGTCGGGCGGCTCGGGCTGACATTTTGTCAGTCCGGGCCGTCCGGGTTCACATAACATCCAGCACACGGGGAACATTCACCCATGGCTGATACTCTCGGCGGTCCTCAGCATTATCCGCTCCCCGGCGTCCTACCCGGCAACGCGATGGACCCATGGCTCTCATCTTCTATCGGGCCCGGGGTCCGTGGGCCGATTACTACCATCCAGCCGAATGGGCGCATTCTCCGTCGCCC
>Ga0210379_10000191_pt1 | contig 18253 bp, 19 predicted proteins | sample PLMedo_2_FD_155468 | JGI IMG/M metagenome (GOLD analysis project Ga0210379, IMG submission 155468) | Groundwater sediment microbial communities from an aquifer in East River, Colorado, USA - PLM4_32_coex redo | ecosystem: Environmental > Terrestrial > Soil > Riparian zone | place: USA: East... | reverse complement strand
ATCTGTTCGTTCAGTGCTCGGTCGCCGCCCGTGTAGCGGTTGAGATGATCCAGATCGATCGGGCGTCCTTCGGTCGTCATGGCGGCTGGCCCTCCGAGCCTCCAAATGGTGAGGCAGTACCCTCAAAGGGCCGTTAATGCCTCTCGACAAGGACACGCCGGCCCTTGTCGGTCAATTTGCAGATCAGCCAATCAGACTTGAGCGGGTTGCCGAACCAAGGTTCCGACCACCCATGAGCGATACAAGCCCGGACAAGGGCCGGGTGGAAATGCTGGCCTTCCTCGTCGAAAAGCGGAAGCTTTCCGCCCGCTTGGTCAAGGCCGCGGGCCAAATAGCGGCGCTGGACGGGGTTCGGACGGCCCTCGCTATCGGGATGACCGTATACGGATAAAGCGGCATCCGCCGCGCCGTGCAGCTTCTCGTCCTCCATACCCACCACCCAAGTTTATATCTTGCGTTCATTCATAGAACGGCCGAAGAATGCCGTCGAGGGGACGGTGTTCGCGCGTCGAGCAGCGGGCGCCTTGTGTAGGCGTGTGCCCGTCGCCCGGGTACGGATCGGGTTGCCCGATCCGATGGCGAACAGGGTTCTAATTGATGTCGAGTCTGCGAGCTCAACTGTCAGGCGCCCCGGATTCGGGGCCCCAAGAAACCGACGAAGCGCGGCTGTCCGAAGCCCTCAAGGAACGGCCCGCAGCCAAATCCAAGGAAGCCGAGCCGCCGCCAAAGGTGCAGGCCAGCACCGTCTTTGCGGTCATCGTCGCCGCCCTTTGGGCGGGTGCTGCGGGCGCCTTCCTGGCCGGCTATTTCCGGGCGCAGACGCTCGCAGGCCTGGGCGCCTTCGACCTGCAATTCATCTCGTTTGCGACGATCGTCACGTTCCTTCCGCCGCTGCTGTTCATTGCGGCCGGCTACGCGGTCTCGCGCGCTCAGACGATGCAAGAGAGTGCCGTCCGCCTCGCTATGGTTTCCGAACGGCTTACCACCGCGGACGAAAGTGCCGCGGGCAATGCGCAGCGGCTGGGCCGCACCGTGCGCCGCGAGCTCGACGCGATGTCGGCCGGGCTCGACGCAGTTTTCGGACGCCTGCGCGCGCTGGAAACGGCATTGGAGGATCGAGTCGAGCAATTGGAAGACGCGAGTGCGCGGGCGGGCGTCAAGGCCGAGACCATCGCACAACGGCTGCAAGCGGAACGCGAAGGTATCGAGCAGCTGACGCGCCGCATGGACGAGGTCTCGTCGCGTGCGGCGGAGACGCTTGCCGGCCGCGCCGCTCAGCTCAAAACGATGCTCGAATCCGCGGGCGGAGAGATCCGCGCCGCCGGTGCATCGTTGGAGTCGCAAGCCGCGCAGTTCCGCGAGGCGGTGGAAACGGCGGCCGCGGTGCCGCGCGACACCGCGCTCGAGCTCGACCGGCAGGCGAAGCAGATCGAAAGCGCCGCCGATACAGCGGTCGCGCGCGCCGAGTTCGTGCTCGCGCGCCAGGAGCGCCAGCGCACCGCCATGGCGGAATTGCTCGCTCAGCTGAAGGAAGACGCGGCCAAATTCGATGTCACCGTCGAAGCGCATTGCGCGACCGCGTCGCGGACCGCGCTTCTGCTTTCGGCCGAAGCGAAGAAGCTCGACGAGATCGCTGATGAAGGCCTGCGCCGCATAGATGCGGCGATGGCGAATGCCGAGACGCGCACGGCGCAACTGTCGGGGGGGTTTGGCCGCGAGGCCGAGCGCGTGAAAGAGACCGCCGACAGCGCGGCGACATCCTTTTCACGCGTCGTGGAGGGTTTGCGCGAGGCCGCCGAAAGCGCGCGCGTGCTCATTGCCGAGACGACCTCCGATACCCAGCGCCGCTCGAAGGACTTCGTCGGCGAGGCGATGGGCCAATGCGACGCGTTGCTGCGGGCAGCCTCTTCCGTCGCCGAACAGGCGGAGAAGGCGCGCGCGATCCTCGCCAAGGCAGCCGAGGACGCAGAGCGTCATATCGTCAGCCTCCCCGGTGTCGCGCAGCAGGAAGCGGCGCATGTGCGCGAAGCGATGCGCCAGGAAACCGAGCTGATGCTCGACATGTCGGCGCGCACACTTGCGACCCTGCAACAGCGCATCCAGAAGCGCGCGGCGGCAGGAGCCCCCGTCGTCGAGGAGCGTCCAGCGCCCGAGCAACAACAGCCCGAGCCGGCGTCCGAACCCCAGGCCGAAGGCCTGCGCGGCCTCGCGCGCCGCATCACCGGCGGGCCGCCCAAGCGCAAGCCGGAAAAGGCCGAGGGACGTCCGAAATCGAGCTATCAATGGTCCGATGTCCTGGCCGCGGCAGAAAAAACCGACCAAAAGCCGGGCCTCAAATCCAACGCCACGCTAGGCCAGCTCCAGGCCTCGCTGGCCGAACTGGCCGTGGATCTCGAGCCGCTGGCCAGCGATGCCTCCGACCCCACGTTGTGGCGCCGCTGGCTCGAAGGCGACCGCACCGCCTTTGCGCGCCAGCTCGCGGCCTCGATCGGGCCGGAATCGGTCGACCGGATCGCCGCGCTTTACCGCGACAATCCGCGATTCCACGAGACCGCCGACACCTATCTCGACGACTTCGAGGGCATGCTCAAGCGCACGCGCGCAAACGACCCGGACGGCGTGCTCGCCTCCTCGCTGCTGACCTCGGACACGGGGAAGATCTATCTCGCGATCGCCTATGCCCTGGGGCGCCTGGATTAACCTGAACGCGAAAGGAACAAAGCGTCGCGCTCGATGGGCCTGCGAAACGCCGCCGGTTCCGTTATACTAACCCGAACAGTCCATTGGAGTTGGGGCCATGTCCGATACGACCGAGCCAACCGAGCTCACTCGCGAACAGGCTGTTTATGTGCGCGTCGTGGACGAGTTGTTCGTCCGGCTGAGTCTCTATGCGGCCGATACATCGGCGGGACGGACGCTGCTCTATCGCTTGCGCGAGGAAGTCGTGGAGGGCGCTCTGCAAGAGGTGCGCGCGGACTCCAAGTATGGGGCATTGCTGGTCGGCATTTCGGATTACCTCTTGAAAGTGGTTCGCGTCGAGAATGACGAACGGGAACGGCACCAGGCGCGGCAGACCGGGCGCGAAGTGGTGACGCCGCTCGAGCGCAGCTAGCAGGCAATCTCAATTCAGCGTGTTCAGTTCGCGCGGCGCAGCTGCGCGGCATAGAAACCGTCCATGCCCCCACGATCGGTCCAGAAGGACGGCAGCGTTCTGAGATCGCCTTCCCGTGTGACAAACGATGCATCGATGGATTCCGTCGGTGCAATTGGCACGCGGGAAAAGTCCGTCCGTCGATCGAGGAAGGCGTCCACCTGTTCCGGCCCCTCTTCGGGTTCGAGCGAACAGACTGCATAAGCCAAGGTGCCGCCGGGCGCGGTCAAATCCGCAGCGGCATCGAACAGCTCGCTCTGCAAGGCTTCGGAGATCGTCAGATCCGCGCGGCTCTTGATCCACGGCAGATCGGGATGGCGGCGAATGGTCCCGGTGGCGAGACAGGGCGCATCGAGCAGCACCAAAGGCGCGGGCTCGGCATCGTGCCAATCGCGCGCATCGGCGTGGACGAGTTCGGCGGACAGATTCACGCGCTCCAGATTTTCGCGGATCAGTGACAGCCGCTCCGGCGCAACGTCGACGGCGGTGACGCGCGCGCCTAAGGACGCGAGCTGCAACGTCTTTCCACCCGGTGCGGCGCAGAGATCGATAACACGCTTGCCCGCGACGTTGCCCAACAGCGTAGCCGGAAGCGACGCGGCGAAATCCTGCACCCACCAGCGGCCTTCGGCGAAACCCGGCAATGCCTCGATCCTGCCCGCTTCTTTCAGGCGCACACGACCTTCGGCCAGGCGTTCAGGTTGCAATCCTACAAACGCAGCGTCGGCCGGCGACTTCAGCGTCAGGTCGAGCGGCGGAACGGCGAGATGAGCCGCCGCGATCGCTCGCGCGCTTTCCTCGCCGTAAGTCGACACCCAGCGCTGCCACAGCCAGTCCGGCGTGTTCAGCGCTGCTGCATCTTGCCGCGCGATGATGCCCGCACCTTCCTGCGCCGCGCGGCGCAAGACGGCGTTGATCAGCGGGCGGAAATGCACGGCCTTCTCGTCGGCCTGAGCCAACCGATTGGCGGCATCGACGGCCGCGTGAGGCGCAACGTCGAGGAAGAGCAGCTCGGCTGCGCCCGCGATCAGGATCTCGAGCGTCGGGCCCGCCTTGTGCGGAAGCGGCGCCTTGGGAACGAAGGTCGCGATCAGCGCCTGGAGCTGCCCGAACCGGCGCAAGCTCGCGCCGACGATCGCGCGCGCAAACGCCGCATCGCGGGGCTCGAGCGATGCGGCGCCCAAGGCGTTAGCCGCCGCGTGATCGAGCGGACGCTTGCGGCGCAAGACCTGGGACAGAATATCGAGAGCGGCCTTTCGGGCGGGCTGGCCCGGTGCTCGTGCTTGTGCGTCAGATGAACGGCTCATGCGGCGGCATTCGCCGCCACGACTCGACCGACGTCAAGCGATCAGCTCCAGGGGCCTTGGCTCGCCTGGTCCATTTCGGCGGCCATCGATTTCAGTCGCGCAACGCGCTGCTCGGTCGAGGGATGGGTGGCGAACAGACTGCCCAAGCCTCCGCCATGCAACGGATTGATGATGAACATGTGCGCGGTCGCCGGATTCCGCTCGGCATCGACATTGTCGATGCGCTGTACGTTTGTCGAGATGCGCTGAAGCGCAGAGGCGAGCCATAGCGGGCGGCCCGAGATCACCGCGCCCTCGCGGTCGGCCTCGAATTCGCGCGTGCGGCTGATCGCGAGCTGTACCAGCGTGGCCGCGAGCGGCGCCACGATCATGATCAGGATCGCGCCCACAGCCCCAAGCGGATTGCGGTTGCCTCGGCCGCCGCCCATGAAGAAGGCAAAGTTCGCAATCATCGAGATCGCGCCCGCTAGCGTCGCCGTAATCGTCATGATCAGCGTGTCGCGGTTCTTCACATGCGCGAGCTCGTGCGCAAGAACGCCCGCAAGCTCTTCATAGCTGAGCCGATCGAGCAGTCCGGTGGTTGCACAGACCGCGGCGTGCTGCGGGTTGCGGCCGGTGGCGAACGCGTTCGGCTGGGGATTCTCCGCGATATAGACTTTGGGCATCGGAATGCCCGCGTTCTCCGCGAGCCGGCGCACCAGCTGGACGAGCTCCGGCGCGGTTTGTTCGTCGACCTCGCGGGCGGCGTACATCCGCAGCACCATCTTGTCCGAGTTCCAGTAGGCGAAAAGATTGGTGCCGGCCGCGAACAGGAATGCGATCACCATGCCCTGCTGCCCGCCGATCAGGTAGCCGATCGCGATGAAGAGGCCGGTCATGAAGGCCATCAGGATGGCCGTACGAAAAATGTTCATTGCACCCACCAGATGAACTCCGCCGGCCGCTTTTGAAGCCGGCCCGGCAACTGATATGTAGGGAACGGCTGCCACCCCGGAAAGACCGAAGCGGCACATGGAAGACGCCAAGGGCTCAAAGGCTGTTGAACAGCCCCGCAAGGATCTGCCGGAGGCGGCCAAGCGGGCGCTGGCAGAGGCTGCGGAGCGGCGCAGGAAGGCCGAGGAAGCGGCGGCAACAGCCGCCAGACGTCCGAAGGAAATCGGCGGCCCCTCCGGTCCCGAACCCACGCGCTACGGCGATTGGGAGAAGAAGGGGATCGTCTCGGACTTCTAGGCTTGGCATATGTTCTTGTTTCGTTCTACACTTGTCCGAGGCTGCGTCCGGAGACTGCCATGCATCGCGTTTGGGGCTGGCCGAGTCTTGCCGGCGGATTGCTGCTGGCTGCAGGCATGTCCGAAGAGCGGGGCGATTTCACCCCCGCGCCGCAACGTCTTGCCGAGGAAGCGCTGGCGGGTCCCGTGAGCGCGTTCGTCGAGCGCGTGGTCGACGGCGACACAGTCGACGTGCGCGCCCGGATCTGGCTCGGGCAAAGCCTATCCATCCGTGTACGGATCGACGGCGTGGACACGCCCGAAATGCGCTCCGACTGCGCCGACGAACGGCGGCTTGCGCTCGCCGCGCGCGATTTCCTCGCGCGCCGGTTGCTGAACAGAGAGATCACTCTGCTCCGCGTCGTCTATGACAAATTCGGCGGACGCGTGCGCGCCGACATCAGTGATGCGAACGGCGACATCGCGAAAGCGCTGCTGGACGCAGGCCTGGCGCGTCCCTATCACGGCGAGAGGCGCGAACCGTGGTGCGCGACCGGCTAACTCGCTAACGCTGAGTAGCGCCTGCCGTCGTATCGCCAGTACGCGCGGCCGTACTCTGCGGTGGCGCGCTGGCGTTGGCGTTCAGCACCTTCACCACGGCGGTCTGCGTGCCGCCTTTGTCGAACCTCATCGTCAGCAGAAAGCTCTCGCCTTCTTTCAACGGCGCCTTCAACCCGGAAAGCAGCAGATAGCGGCTGCCTGGTGCGAAGTTCACGATGCCGCCCGGGGGGACATCGAGCGAAGGAGCAGCATTGCCCTTCGCAGCGCCCTGATCGGTCGGCTCGCGCACGTCGACGCGCGCGGCATTTGACACTTCAAGCCCGATCAGGCGATCGGGGTCCTTCGCGCTCACGAGGTGAAGATAGATATTCGCGGTCGTCGCGTTGGCGGCGGTCGCCCGTGTCCACGCGTCGGTGACGTCGATATTGGCTTTAGCCGCCATCGCGGCCGCGCGGGCCTTTGCTTCGTCGCCCGGCACGCCCGGTGCGGCGGGCGCATCGGGATTGGTGTTCGCGGGCGGCGTGCCGGGGGCCGGCAAGGGCGGGGTGACCTGCGCAAAGCCGTACGGCGACGACCACAGCGCGAGCACGGCTGCAACGACCGCAGCGGCTACGACCGTCCCGATCCTACCCGTCTTGCTTGCCCGGACCTTCAGGTCCTGCGGCGCAAGACGCTTGATTTCCTGCATTTCTTCCTCCTGTGCCCCGGCCAGAGGCTCCGTTCCGGGAACCTTAGCGTTCGACCGGGAAATTGGTTGCACTATATAAGGGGTGGGTGCAGACGCCATGGCCTATGCCCCGCCGCCGTGCTCAAGCTGTATTGAAGCACGGATTAGAGCCCAGGAGAACGCCCGGAAATGACCGGCCAAGTGCTCGTCGTCGTCTCGATCACAGTCGTGGCATTGGTCCTGATGGCGGGTCTTTATACGCTTTGGATCGGCGGCGAAACATCGCGAAACTGGTCGAACAGGCTAATGCGCATCCGCGTGCTGGCCCAGTTCATCGCGATTATCATCATCATGTCGGTGCTTTACTTCAGCCAGCACTGACGAGCGGTGGGACGAAAGACCTTGAGCGTTGCCCGGTTCTGATGTTGATACGGGCCTTGGAAAACATCGATTTGATGCCATGACCACTGCTTCGAGCGCGCCGCGTACGCTGTACGATAAAATTTGGGAGAGCCACCTCGTCCACGAGAAGCCGGGCGAGGCGAGCATCCTCTATATCGACCGGCACCTCGTCCATGAGGTAACGAGCGCCCAGGCGTTCGAAGGCTTGCGCGAGTCGGGGCGGCGCGCGCGGCGGCCCGAGCTGACGCTCGCTGTGGCCGACCACAACGTGCCGACGACCAATCGCAAGCTCGGCATCAGCGACCCCGAGTCCGCGCTCTCGGTCAAGACGCTCGAGAACAACGCACGCGAGTTCGGCATCGAGTATTTCGGCATGGACGATATCCGTCAGGGGATCGTCCACATCATCGGCCCCGAGCAAGGCTGGACGCTGCCGGGTCTGACCATCGTGTGCGGGGATTCGCACACTGCTACCCACGGCGCGTTCGGCGCGCTCGCGTTCGGCATCGGCACGTCGGAAGTCGAGCACGTGCTCGCGACGCAGACGCTGCTGACGACGCGGGTGAAGAACATGCGCGTGAACGTGAGCGGGAATCTGCCGATCGGCATTCGCGCGAAGGACATCATCCTTGCCATCATCCGCAAGATCGGCACGGCGGGCGGCACAGGCTATGTCATCGAATATGCCGGCGACACGATCCGCGCGCTGTCGATGGAAGGGCGGATGACCGTCTGCAACATGTCGATCGAAGGTGGCGCGCGCGCCGGCCTGATCGCGGCGGATGAGACCACCTTCGACTATATCCGCGGCCGTCCGCGCGCGCCGAAGGCCGGCAACTGGGAAGCGGCGGTCCATTACTGGCGCACGCTGCACTCGGACAAGGGCGCCAAGTTCGACGCCGAAGTGAGCCTCAACGCGACCGAGATCGCGCCGATGGTCACCTGGGGCACGAGCCCGGAGCAGGCGCTTCCGATCACGGATCGCATTCCTGATCCTGCGGCGGAACAGGACCACAACAAGCGTGAGGGCATGGAGCGCGCTCTCGCCTATATGGCTCTGAAGCCCGGCACGCCGCTGCGCGAGATCAGGATCGACCGGGCGTTTGTCGGATCGTGCACCAATGGGCGGATCGAGGACTTACGCGATGCGGCGAAGATCGTCGAAGGCCAGCTCAAGAAGGGCCGCAAGGTCGCGTCCCATGTCGGTGCGATGATCGTGCCTGGTTCGGGGCTGGTGAAGGAGCAGGCGGAGTCCGAAGGGCTCGACCAGATCTTCCTCGCCGCCGGCTTCGAGTGGCGCGAGGCGGGATGCTCGATGTGTCTTGCGATGAACGCCGACCGGCTCGAGCCGGGGGAGCGTTGCGCGTCGACCTCCAACCGCAATTTCGAGGGCCGGCAGGGGCGCGGCGGGCGCACGCATCTGATGAGCCCCGCCATGGCGGTTGCGTCGGCCATCGCCGGCCATCTCGTGGATGTGCGCGAGTACCAATAGGCCGAAGTCAAGGCTTCGCGACAATCCTTACGACGCTATTCTCGACCATTCCCACGAGCGCGGACAGTTCCGTTTCTGGGGGCAGGCTTGCAACTGTTGCGACCGATGGCGGCAACAGGATCGAGATGTAGTCGGCTTTCACCGCATAGTTCACGTTCTGCGGCACTGCCCCAGTCCGGCGGAAGACCGCATCGTCATCCAGGCTCGCGCTGACAACGCCTATGACTTCGCCGCGCCTGTTGATCAGCGGACCGCCGGAATTGCCGGGCTGGATAGGGATGTCGATTTGCAGATAACGGACATCGTCCATGATGCCGCTCGTTGCATTAATCCGCCCGAATGTCGCCCTCTGGTTTTCTCCTTCGATTCCTGGAAGGGGATATCCCAACGTGAGGACTTCATCGCCGCGCATGCTCGCGCGTGCGGATGCGAGAGGGAGAGGGCGTCCATTTATGTTGGTCTTGAGGATTGCGAGGTCGTTCGCCGCGTCACGAGCCACAACGGACGCGGTGTAGATCATTCCTGCACGATGGACTTCGATGGCACTCGCCCCGTCGATCACGTGATGGTTGGTGATCACGAGACCGTCGGTGGACACCAGAAATCCACTGCCGCTTCCTCCGCCAGATAAAGATGCCTGACCAAGAGCAGGTTTGCCCGCAACCTCCGCCTCGGCAGACACAAGATATTGCTGCGCTTCGGCTTCCGGCAGACCGTAGACAAACGAGAACCGCGCTCCGGAATTATCCGATCCCGTTGCTTCTCCCCTAGTGCAACTGGTCAAGCGCATATCGGTGGTCAGACGACGTCCGCCGCTGCAGCTAAAGACAGCAAGGCTGGTCGTTCCAGTTCCGCAATAGCTCTGGATCAGCGACGGCCGGTAGGTCACCTCACTACGGCCTTCGCAGTAAAGCTTTGAGTTCTTTGTCCGTAGAATGATGAATAGGTCCTGAGTAAGAACCCAGTCCTTGTCGGCAAGGAGTGCAGTTTGGGGAGAGAGTGCGCGAACCTCACCCGTTATCGTCTCGTTGTAGTCGGCAAACTTGCCCGCCAGTGGAATGGGGCCGGCTTGCGGCGAAGCACCGGAGCAGCCTGCAGCAGCGAGCAGAAATACAACCCTAAAGATGCGCATTAGCATTTCTCCGTCCTCTTGGTTGTATACCAATATCAGAAGAAACTGACCGGATCGACATCGACGGTCACACGGACGCCGGCGGGGACCTTCACCGCCGCGAGCCACGCACGCAAGTAAGCCTGGATGTCGATGCTCTTCTCGGCCTGCACGAGCAGGCGCTCGCGGGTGCGCCCGCGCAGCACCTGATAGAAAGCGGGCGCGGGGCCCCACACAGAAAGTCTGCGGACCTTGGGCGCGGCAAGCGCGAGCGCGCGACCGGTTTCGTGCACCCGCGATTCTTCGGTACCCGAGATGATGAGGGCGGCGAGGCGTCCGAACGGCGGGGTCAGATTGCGTTCGCGGGTGCGCGCTTCCTCCTCGAGAAAGTCGTCGCGGCTGCCGCGGGCGAGCGCCTGCATCACCGGGTCTTCGGGATTGCGGGTCTGGATCAGGACCTGGCCCGGCTTCTCGCCCCGGCCCGAGCGGCCCGCAACCTGATGCAGCAATTGGAAGCTGCGCTCGGCGGCGCGCGGGTCGCCAGCGCTGCCGCCGAGATCGGCATCAATAATGCCGGCGAGCGTGAGCTGGGGGAAATGGTGGCCTTTGGCCACGATCTGGGTGCCGATCAACACGTCGACGTCGCCTTGGGCGAGAGCGCGGATCACCGCTTGTGCCTGCGCTGGGCCTGAGAATGTGTCGCTCGACGCGATCGCGATGCGAGCGTCGGGGAAGCTTGCGCGGAATTCCTCCTCGATGCGCTCGACGCCCGGACCGCAAGCCATGAGCGCGCCTTCGGCGCCGCATTGCGGGCAGCGTTCGGGGATCGCGGTCTCGAACGCGCAGTGATGGCAGACGAGGCGCTTGCGATAGCGGTGCTCGACCATCCAGGCGGAGCAGTTGCGGCAGGTCTCCTTGTGGCCGCACAGCGGGCACAGCGCCAGCGGCGCGTAACCCCGACGGTTGAGGAAGAGCAGCGCCTGTTCGCGCGCGGCCAGCGTGTCGGCGAGCGCCGCACGCAAGGATGGCGAGAGATATTGCCCCGGCTCGCCCGCGTCCTTGCGCATATCGACGAGCTTCACGGCGGGCATGTCTGCTGCACCATAGCGATGCGAGAGCTTGAGCCACTCGTATTTGCCGCTTCTCGCGTTGACGAAGGTTTCGAGGGAGGGCGTCGCGGAGGAGAGCACGATCGGACAATTCTCGAGGCGTGCGCGCACCACCGCCATGTCGCGCGCGTGATAGATGACGCCGTCCTCCTGCTTGTAGGCCTGCTCGTGCTCCTCATCGACGACGATGAAGCCGAGCTTCTGAAAGGGGAGGAATAGAGCGGAGCGGGCGCCCGCAACGACGCGCGCTTCGCCCGAGAGCACGGCGCGGTAGACGCGGCGTCGTTCGCGCTCCGAGAGATCGGAGTGCCATTCGAGCGGCCGGCAGCCGAAGCGCGCCGCGAAACGATCCAGAAACTGCACGGTGAGCGCAATTTCGGGCAGCAGGATCAGCGCTTGGCGGCCCGCTTCTATCGCTTCGGCGATGCCCTCGAAATAGGCCTCGGTCTTGCCCGAACCGGTGACGCCGTCGAGCAGCGCGACGGCGAACTCCCGCTTCTTCACCGCGTCGCGCACATGTTCGCCCGCGCGCAGCTGATCGGGCGTGAGCGAGGCGGGGTTGAAGTCCGGATCGGGAACCGGCACGCGGTCGAACTCGGGAAGCTTGACCCAGCGCAGCGCGCCGGCCTCCGCGAGACTCGTCACCACGCCGGGACTGACGGATGCGAGCTCGGCGATATCGGCGGGTGTGCGCGCAAGTCCATCGGCCATCAGCGTGAGCACGCGCGTTCGCGCATCCGTAAGGCGGATTTCCGATGCGTGATCGACCTTGATCAGCGCTTTGCGCGGGGCTTCCGCATCGAACGCATCCTTCACGCGCAAAGTCTGCGCGAGGACCGCGCCGGGTGGGCTCAAGGTGTAGCGCGCGACCCAATCGACGAAATCGCAGAGCGTCTCCGGCAACCGGTGAGGGTCGAGCACGTCGGCGACGCGCAATTTCTCGTTTGCGACAGTGCCTTCGGCGCGGCCCCACACAACACCTAGAAGCGAGCGTGATCCGAGCGGTGCGCGCACCAGCCGGCCGCGCACGAGCGGACCATTTGCCGCAACCGCATAGTCGTAGGCGCCTGCGAGCGGCAGCGGCAACAGCACGGCCACTCGCGAGTTTTCTTGGTGAGAACTTGTGCTCGAACGCGTGCTGTGCACCTTGTCCCATTTCATCCGTGATGCTCGCTGAGCTACACTTTCGCGCACATCCCCATCCGTCAAGCAGGGCCGGTTCCGATGAAGTTGTTCCTCGACAGCGCCGACACCAAGGAAATCGCCAGCCTCGCCGCGACTGGGCTCGTGGATGGCGTGACCACCAATCCCTCGCTGGCCGCCAAGTCCGGCAAGTCGCTCTTCGACGCCCTGCGGGCGATCTGCGACTCGGTGAAAGGCTCCGTCAGCGCCGAGGTCACAGCGACCGAGACCGACGCGATGATCGCCGAAGGGAAGAAGCTCGCGAAGATCGCGGACAACATCACCGTCAAGGTGCCGCTCACCTGGGATGGCCTCAAGGCCTGCCGCGCGCTTGCGAGCGACGGGCTCAAGGTCAACGTCACGCTGTGCTTCTCGCCGACCCAGGCGCTGCTTGCCGCGAAGTGCGGGGCCAAATTCATCTCGCCCTTCATTGGCCGGCTCGACGACGCAGGCCATGACGGCATGGCGCTGATCCGCGAGATCCGCCACATCTACGACAATTACGGCTATTCGACCGAGATCCTCGCCGCCTCGATCCGCCACGTAACGCATGTACGCGATGCGGCGCTCGCGCGGGCCGATGTGGCGACGATGCCGCCCGCCATCTTCCGCCAGCTCGTCTATCATCCGTTGACCGACAAGGGTCTGGCCGCCTTCCTCGAGGATTGGAAGAAGTCCGGACAGACGATCTTGTGACATGGCGCGCGCGGGGGGCGAGCTGACCGAACCGTGGCTTGCGAGCCTCGCCTATGAGAGGCGGATGAGCGCGCATACGCTGCGCGCTTACAGCGACGACACGGCGCGATTCCTCAGCTTCCTGGCGGAGCATCGAGGCGGCAAGGTGACCCTAGCGACCCTGCAGAAGCTCAAGCCCGCCGACGTGCGCGCGTTCCTGACCGCGCGCCGCTCGCAAGGTCTGGGGCCGCAAGGCGTACAGCGCGCCGTGGCCGCGATCCGTTCGTTCTACCGGTATCTCGAGCGCGAGAATCTGGCCGATGGCGCTGCGGTGCGCGCGGTGCGCTCGCCGAAATTGCCGCGAACGCTGCCGCGGCCACTCAGCGAAACCGATGCGGTGCGGGCGATCGAAGAGGCCGGTGAGGTCGCGGTGCCGTGGATCGCAGCGCGCAATGCCGCGCTGATCACGCTGCTTTATGGGACGGGGCTTCGCATCTCGGAGGCGTTGAGCCTGAAACGCGGCGACGCACCACTGGGCGAAACGCTCACCATCGTCGGCAAGGGCCGCAAGGAGCGCGCGGTTCCCGTGCTCGCCGCCGTGCGCGAAGCGGTCGACGCGTATGTGAAGCTGTGCCCGCTCGCTCAAGAGCGGAATGCGCCGCTGTTTGTATCCCGCCGAGGGAAACCGATGAGCGCGCGGGAGTCGCAGGCCCTGATGCAGAATTTGCGCGGGCGGCTCGGTTTGAACGCAAGGGCGACGCCACACGCGCTCAGGCACTCGTTCGCCACGCATCTGTTGCGCAACGGCGGGGATTTGCGCGCGGTGCAGGAACTGCTCGGACACGCGTCGCTATCGACGACGCAGAAATATACCGAGGTCGAAGGCGCGCGGGTTCTTGCGATCTACGACGCCGCGCATCCGCGCGCGCGGGCGAAGTGATTATCTCGCGGCACGCATGACGATAGAACCGGATGTCGCTGCGCGAGAGGTCGCGGGCGAGAAGAAAGGCCTGCCGCTCGGCTATGCGTTTGCGGCGGCGGGCGCGCTTTTGTTCTCGACCAAGGGCATCATCGTCAAGCTCGCCTATGGCTACGACGTGAGCCCGGAGACGCTGATCGCGCTGCGCGCGGCGTTCTCGCTCCCGTTCTATCTCGCGATCGGCGCCTTCGCGTGGATCAATCTCAGGCTCGGAGGCGGCGCGCTGCCGTCGGCGCGGTTGATGGGCAAAGCGATGCTCGTCGGCGTGTTCGGCGTCTGGTTCGCGAGCTACACCGATTTCATCGGGCTCACGCTGATCTCCGCGCAGTTCGAACGGCTGATCCTGTTCACGTACCCGCTGTTCGTCGTGCTGTTCGGCGCGCTGTTCTTCCAGCAAAGGGTCCGCGCGCGAGCGCTTGCGGCGCTCGGCGTCAGTTATGTAGGGCTCGCGATGATCTTCACCGAGCATCTCGTGCTCGAAGGCGAGAGCATCGTGATCGGCTCCGCGCTGGTCATCGTGTCCGCGATCGCGTTTGCGCTCTATCAGTTCATGGCAAAGGACGTGATCGCCGAAATGGGGCCGCGATTGTTCACCTGCGTCGCGATGACGGGCGCGGGGCTCGCGGCGTTCGCCGATTTCCTCGCCACCCGCGATGCCGGCGAGCTCCTGGTCAGCGGTCCGCTGCTCGGCTATTCGCTGCTGCTCGCGTTCGCGGCGACCGTGCTGCCCTCGTTCTTCATGAACGCGGCGCTGCATCGCATTCCCGCGCACGCGAACGCGGCAATCGGGATACTCGGGCCCGTCTCGACCTTGCTGCTCGCGGTCGCGATCCTGGGCGAGCCTCTGACTCTGATCGGGGTGTTGGGCTCGGCGCTCGTGCTTGCGGGCGTGGGCTGGTTCACGCTGGCGGAGCGCGCGTAGCAACGCGGGCCGGCGGCGAAGCCGGTTGAAGGCGTTGAGCTTCCGGATGTTCTCCGCGCAGAGGCGCAACGCGTAGCGCAGGCGCCGGAACTCACGGATTCGCGCGCGGCACCAATAGCCGTGCCGGATCGGGTTCGCGGCGCAGCGCGTCTTGCCGGCTTCGGTTTTGGGACCGGTGGAACGGAGCCAGGGCTTGATCCGGCGTATGAGCGCCGCCTGCCGCGCGCGTCGCTCCGGCGACCAGCCTTTGGAGGGTCGTTTCCGTCCGCTCTGCTGCAAGTGCTTGGTCATGCTGCAAAATTCCCGCGTCCAATAGTCTGCTCCTTCGGAATTTTTTCATGGGCGCTAAGCGCTTGATCATGCAAAGCATTCGGCAAGCCGCCGGCCAAGCGCAGGCGCGCACGGCTCGGGAAAATGTCATCACTCCGCCTTTCATGCCGCCGCTCTCCTGACACGGTCCTGGAGAGATAGTATCATCCTATTCCTATTAAAATAGGACTATAAATGGGTTCTGTGAAAAACTCACGAAGCGATTGCAGCGTTTCGCACCGAGCGATCCGGTCATTTCAGGTAGCAGTCCCCTGGGCGAACCGCCTCGGTCGCAGAACCGGGTCTTTGTTTTTGTAACCGGAAGTTGCGCCTGTAGCCCGGGTAGGCATAATTTTATTTCGTTCAGGGGGGACGTCAATGACACGAACTGTCTGCGCGGCGACCGCGCGCCGGTCCGCGTATCTGCTAGGAAGCTGTACTCTTCTCTCCATCGTGCTTGGCGTCGCGCTCGCCACCAGTGACAGCAGCGCACAAGCAACGGCGGTTCCCGATTTTTCCGGCACCTGGGCGCGACAGGCGTTCGGCTTCGAGCGGCCATCATCAGGCCCAGGTCCGATTGAAAACCTGGAGCACCGTCCGAGCGGGATCGGGAGCAACGGCAACAAGCTCGTCGGCGACTACAAGAATCCGATCCTGAAACCGGAAGCCGCCGAACGGGTGAGGCGGATGGGCGATATCTCGCGGACCACCGCGTTTCCCGATCCTTCGAATCAATGCAATCCGCAGCCGCCGCCCTATGCTTTGTCCGGACAGCGGCACGTGAAAATCCTGCAGAGGCCGCAGAGGATCACGATCATCTACGAGCAGGACCAGCAGGTCCGCCATGTGTACCTGAACGAGCGCCACCCCGTGAACCTGCGGCCCAGTTGGTACGGCCATTCGATCGGACGCTTCGAAGGCAACACCCTCGTCGTCGATACGGTCGGTTTCAAGGTCGGCCCGCTTTCCATGGTCGACGAGTTCGGAACACCGCACAGCGACGCGCTGCATCTCGTCGAGCGGTATCGCCTGGTCGATTACGAAGTCGCAAAGGCCGCGACCGAGCTTGCGATCAAAGAAAGGGGATACGCAAAGGGCGGCTTGATCAACGAAGGCGTCGTTTTCGACGCCGAGTATATGGGCAAGGGGCTCCAGGTCGAGTTCACGGTCGATGACGAGAAGACCTTCACGACGCGCTGGGGCGCGGCGGTCACATACCGCCGTTCGAATATCACGTGGGTCGAATACGCCTGCGCCGAGAACACCTACGAATACTACGCCAACAAGGACACAGCGATTCCGGTAGCGAACGCACCGGACTTTTGAATCGATTTACATCACGGCGTCGACTTGACCGTCGATACCGCGCGCCGATTCAGCCGCCAACATTGGTCACCGGAAGCCGTGCAGCTCGGCCGCTCCTTGCCGTAGGAGACGGTTTCCAAGCGGGCGGCGCTGACGCCGTTCGTCATGAGGAAAATCCTGACGGCGACTGCCCGGCGCGCAGCGAGCGCCAAGTTGTATTCCCGCGTTCCGCGTTCGTCGGAATGCCCCTCGATAACAAGTGTGACGGTGGGATACCTCTGGAGCCATGCCGCCTGTTTCTGAAGCGCGACCATGCCCTCGGGACTGAGGTCTGCGTTGTCGTACTCGAAATACACACGGTCAGGCGTGTCGGCGCCGATATCGTGGGTAAGAGAGCCCGGAACGACCGGGGGCCGCGCGGGCATGATTTCGGGTTCTGTAGGCGCGGTGGTCAATGACGGCGGCTGCGCTGCGGATACCTGCGCAGCAGGCTCATCCTTTGTGGTGGCGCAAGCGGCCAAGGCTGTGACAGCCATGACGCCGACAGCGGCCTTGAACAGCAAGGTTAGACGTGGCGCGCGCATGATTCCCTCCCTCGACGCGCTCATACGATTCTTCTGAATCAGGGCAGGAATGGGGCAGAAATGGCCGCCTGCCATTGAAGCGCGCCGGTGTTTGGTCCTAGCGAGATTTTGCGGGTTATCCCGCCGATGACGTCCAAATCGGGGACGACTGGAAATCGCGCTTCGTGATTTCGTACACGACATGCGGATGGGATTTGCCGTCGAGAAGGCGGTACTGGAGCTCGGAGCGCCGCACGCCGCCGATCTTCTCCATGGCGCGCTGCGAGCGCCAATTCGTCTCGCCGACCCAGAACAGCACCGTATCGACGAATTGAAACGCATGCCCGAGCATCAGGCGCTTGACCTCGAGATTGTAACTGCCGCCCCAATAGGGACGCGCGAGAAAAGTCCATCCGATCTCGATCTCGCTGATGGCAGGGTTGTGCGCGTGGTAGCGGCTCGAGCCGATGATCTTGCCGCTCTGCCGGTCGACAAAAGAGAAGGCGGAGCGCGAGGCCAGTGCGTTGTCGAAGAACGCACGAAAGACCGGCTCCGTATAGCGATCGCTTGCGGGGTGGAGCGCCCAAATCGCGGGATCCGCGGCGGCCGCGAACATCTCGGGCCAATCCGTCGGCGCGATGGGACGGACAATCACGCGGGGCCCGATGAGCGTGGGCTGAAGGTCGATGCTCGGCATTGACCGACGCTAGCCCGGTTGCACTATGAGCGCGATCCGTTTTTCAAAGAAAACGGATCGCGCTCATGATTCTTGATTTTGTCGCGTTTTCTGCGCCGAACCGGCGGCCACTTCGGCGGAAAACGCTCTATGCCAACAATGTAGGAGGGGGCGATGGTTTCGAGAACGAGAGTGGCGCGGTGCGCGTGCGGCGGCGTCACCGCGACGGCGGAGGGCGAGCCGGACATCGTCGTGGCCTGCCACTGCACGCAATGTCAGCGGCGGACCGGCGGTCCGTTCGGCGTGGGTGCGTATTTCCAACGCAGTGCTGTGACGTTGGCGGGCGCAACGAAGATTTTCGTGCGCGCGGTCGAGGGTTCGGAGCGAACCATCGCCAATCATTTCTGTCCGGACTGCGGCAGCACTGTGTACTGGACGCTCGATCTGAGACCGCAGCATATCGGCATCGCGGTCGGGAGTTTCACCGATCCCGCCTTCAAGCAGCCAACGCGCGCGGTGTGGGCGCAGCATCGGCACGATTGGGTTGCGCTGCCGGCGGATATTCCGAGTTTCCCGAAGGCCGCGTCGTGAGTGGATGCCCCGCGCAGGCGGCTTAACGTTGCTGTAAGCGCGT
>Ga0210379_10000190_pt1 | contig 18309 bp, 15 predicted proteins | sample PLMedo_2_FD_155468 | JGI IMG/M metagenome (GOLD analysis project Ga0210379, IMG submission 155468) | Groundwater sediment microbial communities from an aquifer in East River, Colorado, USA - PLM4_32_coex redo | ecosystem: Environmental > Terrestrial > Soil > Riparian zone | place: USA: East... | reverse complement strand
CGCGGCCAATCCCGACGCCGGTGCACTCCCTGAGGCCGGCGCGGGAGACCTGCGAGCAGTGCCATTGGCCCTCCAAGTTCGTGGGGGACCGCTTGCGCGTCAAGGCCCACTACTCCGACGACGAGCAGAACACCGAGCTGAAGACGGTGCTGCTGCTGAAGGTCGGAGGGAGGGAGGAGAAGCAGTCCCGGGGGATCCACTGGCACGTCGACCCGAACGTGCGGGTGCGCTACCTCGCCGACGCGGGGCGCGAGACGATCCGGGAGGTCGAGCTGGTGGGGCCGGACGGGAGCGTGAAGCGCTTCAAGGGACCGGCGCCTGCCGCGGACGCCGATGTGGCGGCGGCGCCGGCCGGCGGATCGGTCGCGGAGCCGGAGTGGCGCGACATGGACTGCGTCGATTGTCACAACCGCCCGAGCCATGTCTACCGGATGCCCGACGCGGAGTTGGACGCCGCGATGAGCGCTGGCCGGCTCGACCGCGCGCTGCCGTACCTGCACCGCGAGGCGCTGGCGGCGATGCGCGGCGAGTACGCATCCCACGAGGAGGCGGCGGACGAGATCCCGGCGCGGCTCAGCGCCTACTACGAGCGCGAGCACCCGGAGATCGCCGCGGCGAAGGCGGCCGCCATTCGCGCGGCGGGTGACGAGGTCGCACGCCTGCACAACCTGAACGTCTTTCCGGAGATGAAGGTCGCCTGGGGGACCTACCCGAACCACATCGGCCACCAGGCCACGCCCGGCTGCTTCCGCTGTCACGACGACGAGCACAAGACCGAGAGCGGCGAGACGATCTCACAGGATTGCGCCACCTGCCACACGCTGCTGGCGATCGAGGAGCACGACCCGGCGATCCTGACCCAGCTGCAGCCCTAGCTCGAGGTTGGTGCCGCGGGGGGGCGGGGCGACCGCTGCACCGAGCGGATCGTCTCCTCGAGGCGAGCGAGGAAGCGCGAGCGGTGCTTGGGCTCGAATGGGCGCGGGCCGCCGCCGAGCTCGCCCATCGCCCGGAGCTGCTCCGCCAGCTCGCGGCTGGCGAGCGCGGACCCGATCATCGCGTCGGTGAACTCGCGGCCGTCGGGGCCCACGACGCGCGCGCCGCGCTTGAGGCACCGGTCCGCCAGCGGGATGTCGGCCGTGATGGCGATGTCGTCCACCGCGATCCGCTCGGCGATCCAGTTGTCCGCGGCGTCGAACCCGCGCCCGACGCGGACCGCCTCGACCCGCTCGTCGTCGGGAACGCGCAGCGGGCCCTGGGACACCACGAACACCCGCAGTCCGTGCCGCTTAGCGACCCGGAACACCTCGTCCTTCACCGGGCAGGCATCCCCGTCGACATAGACCTCGAGCATCTACGATCCCATGCCCGGCGTGACGTCGTGCGGAGTTGCGTCCATCCCTCAATCGACCCCTGCCGCCCTACCGGCCCAGCCGGCGCCGTGTCGTCCCCTTCGAGCCGCCGCGCCGGCCTGGGGAGTCCGCCAGCGGCGCGTGGCGATCGAGGATCTCCTGCAGCTTGGCATCGCGCGCGTGCATGCGCCCGCCGCTGCCGTTCCCTCCCGAGCGTGAGGCGTGCGAGCGGCTGCCGCCACCTCCTCCGCCCCGCGCCCCGGCGGCGGCGTGACTGCCTGGACGCCGCCCGCCGCCCGACTTGGCGCGATGCGCCGCGAGGCGCTCGCGAATCGGGATCTCCAGCCGCTCCTGGGTCTTCTGCTCGTAGTCGAAGCCGGGGAGCGTCACCCGCGGCAGGCGCTTGCCGATCGCCTTCTCGATCGCCCGCAGCTCGTCCTCCTCGTCGGGGGCGACGAAGGTGAAGGCGTCGCCCGTCGCTTCCGCGCGCGCCGTCCGGCCGACGCGATGGATGTACGAGTCGGGATCGGCCGGCACGTCGAAGTTCACGACGTGACCGAGCTCCTCGATGTCGATGCCGCGCGCCACGATGTCGGTCGCCACCAGCACTTTCGTCTCGCCCGCCTTGAAGCCGGCCAGCGCCGCGGTGCGCTGCGCCTGGCTGCGGTTCCCATGGATCCGCCCGGTCGCGATCTTGTGGCGCTCGACGAACGCCGCGAGGCGGTTGGCGCGATGCTTGGTGCGGGTGAAGACGATCGCATCGCTGATGACATCGCGCTTCAGCAGCTCCACGAGCAGCGCCGCCTTCAGCTCCCGCGCCACCGGGTAGACCGCCTGGGTGATGCCGATGGCGGGGAGCGAGCGGCGCTCCAGGTTGATGGTCACCGGGTGGCGCAGCATCTCCTGCGCGAGGCCGACGATCTCCTTCGGCACGGTGGCGCTGAAGAAGAGCGTCTGCCGGTCGCTCGGAATCTGCTTCAGGATACGGCGAATGTCGGGGAGGAACCCCATGTCGAGCATCCGATCCGCCTCGTCGAGGACGAGGATCTCGAGCCCCGCGAGACGGGCATACGGTTGCCGCAGGTGATCGAGCAGCCTTCCCGGCGTCGCGACGATCACATCAACGCCGCTGCGGAACGCGTGCTCCTGCGGCCCCATGCCGACGCCGCCGAACACGGTCGCCCCGGTCATCGGGGTGTGCACGGCCAGATCCTCGAGATGAGCGTGGATCTGCGCGGCGAGCTCGCGAGTCGGGGTCAGGACCAACGCGCGGGTGCGGCCGCGCGGCTTTCCCATCAGGCGGTGGAGGATCGGTAGGACGAAGGCCGCGGTCTTGCCGCTTCCGGTCATCGCGCAGGCCAGCAGGTCCTTCCCCTCGGCAGCGGGCGGGATCGCCTGTTCCTGGATCGGGGTGGGTCGGTGAAACCCGAGTTCCTTCACCGCTCGAAGGAGGTCGGCGTGGAGCGGGAAGCGTGAGAACGGCATGAACGGGTCCTTTCAGTCGAGGGCATGTCGCCGTGGGCGGGCTGCCGGGAGGAGATGGCCGCTAGGTTAGCTCAGTGCGGGCCGGATGTCTCCCCGGCCGCGGCGCGGCGTGCTATTCTGGAGGCCGAGGCAGGACGTTGCGAACGGGAGGAGCGACGATGGGGAGCACGGGCACCTACCGGAACTGTCAGAGTTGCGGCATGCCGCTGGCGCGCGACGAGCAGGGGGGTGGAACGGAGCGCGACGGCAGCCGCAGCGCCAAGTACTGCAGCCACTGTTACGGGAACGGGGAGTTCACCTTGCCGAGCGCCAGCGTCGAGGAAATGCGGGCGCGCGTCATCCAGAAGCTGCAGGAGTTCCACTTTCCCGGGTTCGTGGCGCGTTTCCTGACCCGGAACCTGTCGCAGCTCGAACGCTGGCAGGGAAGCGCGCCGGGAGCGAGCCCGCCGAGGTGAGCCATGGCCGACACGGTGGTGATGCGTGAGTTCAGCTCGCGCCAGGATGCGGAGATCGTCCGGGAGTTGCTGCTCGCGAACGGCATCGAGGCGTTCATCGTCTCGGATGACTTCGGCGCCATGGGCCCGTCGCTGCAGTTCGCCGGCGGCGCCCAGCTGGTGGTGGCGGCGGAGGACGAGGCCGAAGCCGAGGCGGCAATCGTCGCAGGCCAGGCCGGCGGCCCGCTGCTCGAGACGGACGAGCCGCACTAGCTGCAGGTCGTCGATTCTGGACCAGTGAGGTAACGGCAGCTGGCACGCGTCACCCCGGCGTGCAGTTCCTCGATCCGCGCGCGTCTCCCCGCCCACCGCCGTCACCCCGGCGTGCAGTTCCTCGATCCGCGTGCGTCTCTCCGCCCACCGCCGTCACCCCGGCGTGCAGTTCCTCGATCCGCGCGCGTCTCCCCGCCCACCGCCGTCACCCCGGCGTGCAGTTCCTCGATCCGCGCGCGTCTCTCCGCCCACCGCCGTCACCCCGGCGTGCAGTTCCTCGATCCGCGCGCGTCTCCCCGCCCACCGCCGTCACCCCGGCGAAAGCCGGGGTCCACCGATTACCTCGGCGTCGACTTGGTCTCTGGCGCCAAGCTCTCCGGCCGAGGACCTCAGAGGCCGTCCATGCAGCTGGGGTCGCCGGTGGATTCCGGCTTGCGCCGGAATGACGGAGGTCGGGGCGATCGCCTCGTGAACTCCATCGCCCGCCTGCTGCGTCCTCGAGTCGCTCGGAAGAACCTGACCGCGTCGCGCCGGAATGACGGAGAGGGTTGGTGGTCGTTGGTGGATTCCAGCCTTTGACGACCTTTGCGCCCGTCCCTCAGACCGGCTGCCCCGCCAGAACCGGCCGTCCGGCGCGCCCGTAGACCGGCGTGAGCCAGCGGTGGTACGCGGGGAGCTTGCCGCGCACCAGGCGATCGTAGAGCGATCGCAGCTCGAGCGTGATCGCCCCGCATTCCCCATTCCCGATCGGGCGTCCGTCGATCCTGGTGATCGGCGCGATCTGAGCCGCCGTCCCGCACAGAAACGCCTCGTCGGCGATGTACAGCTCCGCCCGATCGACGCTGCGGGCCTCCGTCGTCACCTTCAGCAGATCCCACCCCAGCTTCATCACCGTGTCACGCGTGATCCCCTCGAGAATCCCCTGCGTCACGTCCGGGGTCACGAGCTTCCCGTCCCGCACCAGGAACAGGTTCATGGCGCTCCCCTCCGCCACGCGGCCCGCCTCGTTCAGGAAGATCGCCTCGTCGAAGCCGCGATCGCGGGCCTCCTGCGCGGCGAGCGCCGAGTTGACGTAGGCGCCGCAGATCTTGGCACGGCAGGGGATCGAGTTGTCGGGCAAGCGGCGCCAGGTCGAGATGCCGCAATGCAGCCCCTTCTGGGTATCGAGGTAGGCGCCCATCGGGACCGCAATCATGGCGAAGCCGTTCTCGGGGGGGAGCGAGACGCCCACCTTCGTCGCGCTCTTGTACGCCAGCGGCCGGACGTAGACGTCGGAGGCGAAATCGTTGCGGCGGATCAGCTCGGCGGCGATCCGGGTCATCTCCTCGGGTGAGGCGGGGAGGGGCAGGTTCAGGAAGGTGCCGGTGCGCCGCATCCGCTCGAAATGGTCGGTCGGCCGGAACAGCATGATCTCACCGCTGTCGGGATCGTGGTAGGCGCGGATCCCCTCGAAGACTCCGGTCCCGTAGTGCAGGGCGTGCGTCAGGATGGGGACGGTGGCCTCGTGATCCGGCACGAACTTCCCGTTCATGAAGACAGTGCTCTCGCGCATAATCATTCCTCCGGCGCCTCGGAGCGGGCACCACTGCTCCTCAGTGCATCTCGTATGCCAGTGCCGCCCCCCGGGAAACGGACGGGCGGCGCCTGGCGCGGAAGGCTCTTTCGCGCACCTCCGCGTCGGATCGCGCACCGGGAGGTGTTTGTGATTCCCGTTGCTTGCGGTTCTGACCATCGGTTGCCGGCAGGCGGCCGCCCCCTCCCGGCAGGCCGCAGCCACACCAGGCGGAACCCTGGAAACGCGGCCAAGGGCTGTGTTTCCGGGGGGCAGTACCGCCAAAGCGGGTCGCTCGAGGGGCGCTGCGGGACCCGCACCCATCCTTGGAGTTGGCCGGCGCCGGCACACCCGCCCTGGCCCTGGCACGGGGGTTGAAGGGAGTGGAGGGAACGGCCCGCCGGGAGCGCCCCGGCGGGGAGAGGAGCGCATGCGTCGCGATTTCGTCCGCATCGGTGTCCTGCTGGCGGCAGCAATGCTGGTCGTGTTCGTCGCCTGGGAGGTGGTGGAGCGCAGCGCGCTCGGCGAGACCTCCTGGACCGGCAGGGACACCCTCCACCTGGTGCGGGGCACCAGTTCCGCCGCGATCCTGTCGTTTTTCGCCGCCTGGCTGATCTCGCGCTGGCACCGCCGCAACGAGGAGATGCTGCTGCGCCAGTCTCAGGAGAATCGGCGGATGCGCCAGTTCTTCGAGAACATCGTCGAGGATGCCGGGGAGGCGATCATCAGCCTCGACGGCCAGGGACGGATCCTGTCGTGGAACGGCGCCGCGGAAGCGATCTACGGCTACCGCGCCGACGAGATGATCGGGAACGGGATCGGGCGGCTCCTTCCCCCGGATCTCGCCGCGTCGGGGGAGGTAGGCGCCCTGGCGGAGCGAGTCGCGCGCGAAGGGTTCGTGCGCGACTACGAGACTCGCCGGCGCCGCAAGGACGGCGAGATCCGTTCGGTCCGCATCACCCGCAGCGCGCTCCGCGATGGCGAGGGGCGCATCGTCGGGTCAACGGCAATCGTCCGGGACATCACCGCGGAGCAGCAGATGAAGGCGCGACTCATGGCGACGCAGAAGCTCGCCGCCGTCGGCCAGTCGGCCGCGGGGATTGCCCACGAGGTGCGCAACGCGCTCGCGGGCATCTCGGGAGCGATCCAGGTGCTGAAGCGCAACGCGGCCTGGAGGGAACTGCCGCCCGGGTTCGGTGAGGAGGTCGACTTCCAGGTGGCCCGCATCGCTCGAATCGTGGCGGACTTCCTGGAGTACGCCCACCCGGGCGAGTTGCGGCTGCAGCCGGCCGACCTCCACAAGATCATGGAACATGCCCTGGTGCAGGGTTGCGGAAGCAACGGTACACCCCGGATCGAACGGGACTACCAGGCGGGCGACGTGGCGGTGGAGGTCGATCCGGGCTGGCTCGAGCAGGCCATCGCGCACCTGGTCGCCAACGCCATCCAGGCGATGGGCGCCGATGGAAACCTCACGGTGAGCACGCGCTTCAGCAACGGGACGATCGTGCTCCGCATCGCCGACAACGGCTGTGGCATGAGCGGTGAAGCGCTGGCCCGCGCGTTCGAACCTTTCTTCACGACGAAGGTGCGAGGCACCGGGATGGGGCTGCCGATCGTCCAGACGGTCGTCGAGGCCCACCGCGGCACGGTGACGCTCGAGAGCCTTCCCGGCCACGGCACCGCGGTGACGATCCACCTGCCTGCAAGCCTGCGGTCGGAGAGGATTGCGGCGGAGAACCTGCGATCATCCACCGGCGGGGCACGTGCCGCCGCGACCGGCTAGGCCGGGAGGAGACCAGCCATGCCATCACTACCGACGAATCTGGAAAGGGATCCCTGGACGGCCCTGCGACGCGAGACGGATGCGCTGCGCTCCCTGTCGATCCGGCCCGAAGTGGAAGGGAATCCGGTGCTGCGCTCGCGGGTGCACCAGGCCCTCGAGATCGCCAACTGCCCGCGCTGCTCGGACGTCCAGGCCGACGGCGTCCCCTGCGCCGGGACGGCGGCGTCGTGCGCCGACTGCGTCCAGGCGCTCGACTGGGTACGCAACCTGCGGCTCGAGCTGGAGCGCGCCCTTTGAGCCAGCTTGCCACGCTCGCGGTGCTCACGACGGTTCTCGCCGCTCCGGCGCCCTCCGGACCGGTGGATGTCGCCTACCGCTACGACCTTGCCGACTTCACCGGCAGGATTCCCTACAGCGACGCGCGGGTCGTGGTCGATGCCCCGCGCTCCGAGGTCTACACCCTCTACGGCAACGAGGTCCGGGTCTTCAACCACGCCGGGATGGAGATCTGCCGCTTCGAGATCGACCTCGCGACCGGACGCGTGCCCGATCTCGGGATCGAGGAGAACGGCGACATGCTCCTCTTGCTGTACGCCTCCGGTGGCGGGGAAGGCACGAAGGAGTGGTCGTTGCTGCGGGCCGACTTCCGCGGGCGCCCGCTCGGCGAGATCGCCATGGATCGATCGGGGAGCGCGAAGGATCTCCTTCCCAACCGCCTCCTCCTCCGGTCCGGGAAGATCTGGCTCGTCAGCCAGCTCCAGATGCGCGCGGCGGTGTACAGCCGCGAGGGAACGCTCGAGCGAGTCCTGGACCTGGCAACTCTTGCCGGCCTGCCGGAGGAAGACCGGGGAAACGCCGAGGTCAGCGGGTTCGACGTGGCGTCCGACGGCACCGTGGTCTTCGCCATTCCGGTCCAGTTCCGGGTGCATGCGATCGACCCCGACGGCGGCGTCCGCTCGTTCGGCAAGACCGGCTCCGCGGCGGGGAACTTCGGCGTGCTCGGGGACGTGGCGCTCGACGGCGCGGGGAACATCTTCGTCTCCGACCGCCTCCGCAGCGTGGTGATCGTCTTCACCCGGGAGTTCCGCTTCCTGCGCGAGTTCGGCCAGACCACCGGTCGTGAGTGGCTGGCGCGCCCCGGCGCACTGGCGCTCGACCCGAGCGGCTGGCTCTACGTCTCGCAGACCCGGAGCCGTGGGGTCGCGGTCTTCGCCATCGCGTCGGCTCCCTAGGGGTCGTTTCGAGTCCCCCGGCTGGGAGAGCGATCCCCCCCGGTGGTCATCCCCCGCAGCAATGACCCTGTCCAGATAGTGGATTCAGCGCTTCCTGGCGCTGCGCGGGAACCCGCAGTGACTGTGGGATCCGGCCCAGCACCGGGCGCCGGGCCCGCGGGAAAACCCCCGAAGACCAAGGAGATCCGGCGTTTGTGCTGTCGCGCACAAGCTGGCACTGGACTTGCTTTTTACCTGGCCGGGGTCAACCAGAACTCGATTCCGGAGCGTCGCGGAAACGCGATCGGCTCGGCGGGATGACGACCAAGGAGGTTCCAATGAGGACGTTGCGGTCAGGGATACTGGCGCTCGCGGCGGTGGCGCTCTTGGCGTTCGCCGGCAACGCGTACGCGTTCCACTCGGGCGGCGTTGCGGAATGCGGCGGCTGTCACAGCATGCACAGCCCGGCGGCAGGAGGGACGTTCCTCCTGGTCGGGACGGATCAGAGCTCTGCCTGTCTCACCTGTCACCAGAACGCCGCGGACACGGGTCCCTCGTCGTATCACATCAGCACCGCGCCGGGCAGCCTCGGCGTCGGTCAGGCCCCGCTCCAGAGGGGTCCGGGCGGCGACTTCGGCTGGATCAAGAAGGACTACAGCTTCACGGTCCGCGGCACGGTGACGAACGAGGACGGCGACACGCACGGCCACAACATAATCGCCAACGATTTCGACTACTTCGTGGACGGCACGAACGCGTCCGCTCCGGGCGGCAGCGGCTTCCCCTCGGCGCAGCTTGCCTGCAACAGCTGTCATGATCCGCACGGCCAGTACCGGCGTCTCGCCAGTGGCGCGGTCTCCAAGACCGGTGGATCGATCTACGCGTCGGGCTCCTACAACGGGACGACGGCCGCGGCGAATGAGCCCACCGCCACCGAGGCGGTCGGCGTCTATCGCCTCCTCGCGGGTGCCGGCTACACCAAGGACGGGGTCACCTTCAACGGTGTTCCCGCCGCCAAGGTCCCGAGCACCTACAACCGGACGGAGGCGACGACGCAGACCCGCACCTCCTACGGCAACTCCTCGGCCCCCGGCCACGTCTCCTGGGGGAACTGGTGCGGAACCTGTCACCCCGACATGCACTCGAGCGGCAACTACGTCCACCCGGTGGACGAGGACCTAGGCTCGACGGTCGCCCAGATCTACGGGCAGTATGTGAAGACCGGCGACATGACCGGCGCGGCGGGATCGTCGTTCACCTCGCTCGTTCCGTTCGTGAAGAACACCGGCGACTACCTCGCTCTGGGTGCGCTCGCGGTCAACAACGACACGCAGCTCGGCGGCCCGGGCACGAGCGATCAGGTCGCCTGCCTCTCCTGTCACCGCGCGCACGCCTCCGGCTGGGAGTACGCGCTGCGCTGGAACATGGAAGGGGAGTTCATGACCTACAACAGCCTCTATCCCGGCACCGACACGACGCCGACCGTGCTGCAGTTCGCTCGCGGGCGGCTCGGCGCCGAGACCCAGGCGGCGTACTACGACCGCCCGGTCACCAAGTTCGCGTCGTATCAGCGCGTGCTCTGCAACAAGTGTCACGCCAAGGACTGAACACCTGAAACACCCGGACCTCATCCGGGGCACCCTCGGCAAGGGGGCCGGCAGCCGCCGGCCCCCTTTTTGTTCATGGCTCCGCTATGATCCGCCGGACTTGGACGGGACGATGAGACAGGCACTCCTCCTCGCAGCCGGGATCACCCTCGCCACCGTCCGCGTCGCCTCCGCTGACGGAGCGCGCGCACCCGTTCCGGAGACTCCGCCGGCCTTCCCCGGAGTCCTCGTGGTTCTGCGGGACATCTCCCCCCAGTCGCAGCGGGTTCGGTTCGAGGCTGCCCGGGCCGTCGCGTTGCGCGAGGACGGCCCCGCGGTGGAACTCAGGGTCATCCCCCCGCGTCCGCCCGGAGGGGAGAACCCCGAGGAGATCCTCTGGATCGAGGGATCTCCTCCCGCGGGGAGCTACTCCGGGATCGAGGTCTCGTTTCGCTTGGCTGCGACCTCGGCCCCCGATCGAGGCGGGAATCTCGAGCTTCCCCCCAAGCCGACCCGGGTGGAGTTGCCGTTCGTCGTCAGCGCGAACTCGAGCACGGTGCTCGCCGTGGCCCTGCGATCCTCGGTCGCCCCGGACTCGACCGGCCGCTTCGAGCCGGCGCTGGAAGGCCGGGTGCGGCCGCGGCCCACGACGGGGCTGCTCGGGCTTGCCTCGGTCGGCCACTGGAACGGCGTGGCGCTCTTCGACAAGCGAACCGGGGCGCTCGCCACGGTTCTCCCGGTTGGCCGCGGCCCGGAGGGGCTGGCGATCGACGGCGAGCGGCTGCGCGCCTACGTCGCGGTCTCCGGCGAGGATGCCGTCGCGGTGCTGGACCTGCTCGAGGGACGCGTACGGGAGCAGGTGCCCCTCCGCGCCGGGGACTCCCCGCGCGACGTCGCTCTCGCTCCGGACGGGCGGACCCTGGTCGTCGCCAACGCCGGTTCCGACACCGTCAGCTTCGTGGATCCGCTCTCGGCGATCGAGATCGAGCGCGTCCCGGTGGCGGGGCGCCCGGCTTCGCTCCTTATGGATCGCGACGGCCGGCGGGTTTTCGTGCTGGCGGAGCGGTCGAGCGTGATCGCGGTCCTCTCCCTCGGTTCGCGGTCCGCCGTCGGGGCCATCGCCGTCGACAGCGGTCCGGTGCGCGCCCGCCTCTCGGGGCGGAACGGCGAGCGGATCCTCGTGGCGCAGGCAGATTCGCCCTACCTGACCGTGGTGGACTCCGCCACCCTCGCCGTGAGCCAGCGCGTCTACGTCGGTGCGGGCGCGCGGGCCCTCGAGGTCGATCCGAGAAGCGGCCGGATCTTCCTGGCCCGGAGGAAGACGGGACGGATCGAGGTGTTCGATCCCGCTTCGTTCCTGCCCCTCGAGGAGATCGCGGTTCCCGGCGAGGTTGCCTGGCTGGAGGTCGAAGCGGAAGGAAACGGGCTCGGCGTCCTCCTCCGCGACCCGGCGGAGGCCCGCATCGTCGGACTGGTGGGGAGCGGCACCGCCACGCGCACGCCCCTCGGCGGAGAGCCCACCGCGCTGCGCTTCGTGCAGGGCGGGAAGGTGCCTTGAAGCTCCTGGCCGGGCGGATCACGCTCGCCGGATCGATCCTCGCGAGCGCCGCAAGCCTCACCTTCGCCGACGACCTGAGCGGATACGTGGAGCTGTCCGCCGCTTCCCTCTCCGAGACCAACGAGATCCAGGGGCTGCCCCCCTTTCGAAGCGACACCAGCTCCTACCGGTCACGGGTGAATTTCCTGTGGACCCGGCGGATCCTGCCGAACTTCCAGGCCCAGGCGGGGGCGTTCTACGAGCGCTTCGACGACTCCATCGAGCAGCTTGGCTTCGACCAGGAGTCGGAGCGCACCCGGCTGCGCCCGTACGTCCGCCTCACGGTGCGCTCCCCCTGGCTGCTCGGGGAGATTGGCTGGGATCGGAACGAGGAGACCGCCAGGACCGACGACCTCGCCCGGCTCCGCCTGACGCGCGACACCTTCCTTGCCACCGCCGGTTGGTATCCGGTCGAGCTCCCCTCCGCGCGTCTCGAGCTCTCCCGCATCGAAGACCGCGACGGCGATCGCCTGTTCGAGGACCGCACCGAGAGCGCCATCCGCTTCACCTCCGACTACACGCCGGTGGAATCGACGCGGCTCTACTACCGGGGAGCGCTCGAGGAGGTCGAGGACCGGATCGAGGGGACGGACCTCCGCACGACCTCGCACAACGGACAGGTGATCTTCTCGGATACGTACTTCGACAGCCGCTGGGAGCTGGGCGGAAGCTGGAACACCACCCACCGGCAGACCGAGATCGAGGCGGCCGGAACCGGCGAGGTCGTTCTCCCGGTCCTCCCCGTCGGAGGGTTCTTCGCGCTCGACGACACGCCCGACGAGGGGATCCTCGATCCCGCGCCGCTGGTCGCGGACGGGAACACGCTGGTCGGGACGGCGATCAACCTCGGCCTCGTCCCGCCGGCGGGGGATGACCGCCCCAGGAACTTCGGGCTCGACCTTGGGATCGCGCGCGACGTCAACCTCCTGCGAGTCTGGGTGGACCGGGACCTCCCGTTCGAGATCGCCTCGACCTTCGCGTGGGAGGTCTGGACGAGCGACGACGCCCGCTTCTGGTTCCAGGCGGCCGTGATCCCGCTCGCGCCGTTCGGGCCGTTCGACAATCGTTTCGAGCTGCGGTTCCCCGGCGTGATGTCGCGCTACGTGAAGGTCGTCGTGCGCCCGCTGGCGCCGACCGTCCCCGATGCGATCTCCTACCCCGCGATCCTGGTTACGGAGGTCGAACCGTTCTCCGCCCAGCCGGCGAACGACTTCCAGCAGACGGTGTCCGACACCAGGAACCTGGCGCACGCGAGTTCCCGGTTCCGGATCCTCGAGCGGCCGGGTCTCTATTACGAGACGACGTACTCCCTCGTGACCTCCACGCGCGGCACCACCAGCTGGACGCTCTCGAACGGCATCTCCACGCGGCACCAGTTCGACCGCGTCTGGGGAGTGGCGGCCCGGGTGTCCCGGGAGGACGGCCTCGATCAGGACCGCGATCGGACGGCCTACGTCTACTCCGCGGCGGTCACCGCCAATCCCTTCGAGACCCTGAGGAACTCCCTGATCCTCAGCGGCTACGTGGACGAAACCGGGGGAGTTCGCACCGAGAACCGCGGCGTGGTGTTCAACACGACCGCTCTGGTCTACGAGGGTGTGGACCTGAACTTTCTCGCGGGGACGTCGTACACCACGACCGCCGACGGCTTCGCCAATGACGCCGTCCTCCTCGGCGCCGGTGCGACGCTGATTCCCCACCGCACCGTGACGGTGACACTCCGCTACGATGACCGGGACGCGACGATCTCCACGGAGGGCGTGCCGGACCGGCAGGACCGGACCCGCAGCGGCGAGGCGAGTGTTGCGTACAACCCGGTCCCCGCCGTATATTTCTTCGCCTCGCGACGCAAGGATGAGCGCACGACCGAGCTCGATCGAACGACGGACCAGTTCGCGTGCAGCTGGTCGCCCTTTCCGGGCGGTGCCCTGCAGGTGAGCGTCTCGTACAACGAAGCGCATTTTTCCGACCTGAGCGACACCACCAAATCGTTCGTGCCGTTCGTGCGATGGAACATCAACCCCAGATCGTACTTCGAGATCGCCTACCAGGCATTGACCCGAGAATCGGACCTCGCCCGCCTTGAGGACGACATCGTCACGGCGACGCTCCGGATCGGGTTCTAGGAGGCCCCGTCATGAAAGCCCAAGCGGTCCTCGGAATCGTGGTGCTGGCGGTGATCCCGCTGGCGGCGGCGTGCGCGGCAAAGAGGCCCGCCGAGGTCACCTACCACGATCCCAACATGGACTTCAGTCTCGTCCAGAAGGTGGCCGTGCTCCCCTTCGAGAACCTGACCACGATGACCACGGCCGCGGAGCGCGTGCGCGACGTCTTCACGACCATGATGCAGGCCACCGGCACCTCCTATGTCATGCCGCCGGGTGAAGTCGCCCGCGGCGTCGACCGGGCCTCCGTGGCGAACCCGACCGCGCCGACCACGGAGGAAGTGGTGAACCTCGGCAAGGTCGTCGGCGTGGATGCCGTGATCACCGGGGTGGTCCGCGAGTACGGCGAGGTGCGCTCGGGAAGCACCTCCGCGGGGGTGGTTTCGGTCAGCCTTCAGATGATGGAGACCCAGACGGGGAAGGTGGTCTGGAGCGCTTCTTCCACCCGCGGCGGCGTGGACGCCGGCGATCGCCTCTTCGGCGGGGGTGGCCAACCGATGGACCAGGTGACAGCCGATGCGGTTCGCGATCTGCTCGACAAACTGTTCCGCTGACCGCGCGCTCCTGGCGGCGGCGGCGGTGGTGGCGTGGCTGTGGGCGGCACCACTCGCTGCTCTCGCCGCCGACGGATCCCGGGTGGCGGTCTTCCCGCCGGTGAACCGGTCGGGACGGACGGTCCCGGCGGAGCAGGTGCAGGCGGCCCTCGAGTCGTCGCTGTCGGCGAGGGGCTTCTCGCCCCTCCCGCGGGCCGAGCTGGACGAGTTCTTCCAGCGCCACCGGCTCCGGCACATGGGAGGGATCTCGGCCGAGATGGCGCAGGCGATCGGAGTGGAGACCGGGGTGGATGGTGTCCTCCTGACCTCGGTGGACGACTGGGAGGAGGTGGATCCGCCGCGCCTCGCGCTCACCTCGCGCTGGGTCGCGGCCCTTCCCGACGCCCCGCTCCGGTGGATGGGATCCAGTTCCCATCATGGCCACGAGCATCCCGGTGCCTTCGGGCTGGGCCTCGTCACCTCCCCCGACATCCTGCTGGCGAGGGCGTCGGCGGAGATCGCGAGGGCGCTGTCCGGCTCCGTCGCAGCGGGCGATGTGGAGCAGCGGTCGGGCGTCCCGCGGCCGTTCCGGCCCGGCAGTTTCTCCGTCGATCCGGACTGGGCCGCCGCGGCTACCTCCGGCCGGCCGCTTCGCGTGGCGGTGCTGCCGTTCATCGCGGAGCCTCCCCGGCGCGAGGTGGGGGAGGTGATCGCGTCCCAGCTCGCGAGGTGGCTCCTCGACAGCGGCCTCGTAGAGGTTCTTGAGCCCGGCGTCATTCGCGAGGCGCTCCTCGAGGCACGCGTGATCCAGGAGGATGGACCCTCCTTGCCGCAGGTGGACGCGCTGCACGCGCTGCTCGACGTGGACCTCGTCGTCTCCGGCCGGGTGACCGACTTCGAGGCGACGGGAAGCTCTCCCGGATCCCCGTTCGTCGGGTTCTCGACCCGCGGGATAGACGTCCGCTCGCGGCAGGCAGTCTGGTCGTCGTTCAGCTTCGGCCGCGGGGACGACTGCGGCGGCCCCTTCGGGGTCGGACGGATCCGTTCCTCGATCACCCTCACCTCCGAGCTCGCCCGAGGCGTCGTTGCGGCCCTCGACGACGAGCTCCGCACGCGGCGGCCCCAGGCCGCCGGAGAGAAGGAAGACACTCGATGATACGTTTCACCCCCGCAGCGCTCGTCGTCTGCGCCTCGTTCGTCCCGGTCGTCGGCGCGGCGCCGCCGCATGGCGCCGCGAACCCGGTCCTTGCCACCGTGAGCGGCGAGCCGATCCCGCTCAGCAGATTGCGCGGCGTGAACGGATCGGCGCCGGCCCCCGGAGAGGCGGGCACCCTCCTCGATCGGCTGATCGGGGTCGAGCTGGTGGTGCAGGAGGGGTACCGGATGGGCCTGGAGGAGACGCTCGAGGTTCGCGACCAGCTGGGGATCTTCGAGCGGGACACATTGAGGGACGGCCTCTTCGCCGGCCGGGTCGGGAACCTGAAGCCCGACCCGAAACAGGTCGAGTCGATGGCGAAGGCCATGACGCTCGAGGTCCGGATCCGCTCGGCGGTCTTCACCGCCAGAGCGGACGCCGACCAGCTTGCGGCGCGGGGGGCGAAAGCGGACGAGTTCGACGCGGCCGCGCAGGAGCTGACGGCGAACGGCAAGGGGAGCGTCGATCCGGGGGAAGGGTTCATCCAGACGTCGCAGCTCCTCCCCGAGGTGCAGGCCGCCATCGCCCCCCTGGCTGCCGGCGGCGTTTCCCCCGTCTACAAGATCGGCGATCGGTTCGCGGTGAGCCGGCTGGTGGAGCGGCGCTCGGCGCCCGACCCCGACGCCAGGGCCAAGGCCGAAACGGAGGTGCTCCGCAGGGCGCAGATCGCGGCCATGTCGAAGTACACGGTCGAGCTGCGCACGAAGTACGCGAAGGTCGACGAGTCCCTCTACGCGACGCTCGACTTCGACGCCGAGAAGCCCGGCTTCGAGTCGTATCTCAAGGACCAGCGCACGCTCGTGACCATCGCGGGGGACGAGCCGATCACGGTGGGCGACCTCGCCGACGCGGTTCGCAAGCGTCTCTTCCACGGCGCCGACCGGGCGGCTGAGAAGGGACGGCTCAACCGGAAGAAGGACGAGCTTATCGACGACCTGATCGTGAAGCGGGTCGTCCTCAGAGAGGCCCGCGCGCAGGGTCTCGACAGGAAACCCGAGTACCTCGCGCTTCGCGAGCAGGTGGAACGGGAGCTGGTATTCGGCGCCTTCGTGGCCAAGGTGATCCAGCCCGAGGTCAAGGTCACCGACGCCGAGATCGGGAAGTACTACGAGGCCCACCGGAAGGAGTTCACCGCGCCCGACATGGCCCGCCTCGAGTCGCTGGCCTTCGGCTCGCGGGTGGACGCCGAGGCAGCTCTTGCCAAGCTGCACGCCGGCGCGGACCTCACCTGGATGCGGACCAACGCTCCGGGCCGTCTCGACCCGAAGGCGCGACCGGATCTCCTGGTGTTCCCGGCCGCGCCGGTGACGCTCGGCGACCTGCCCAACGACCTGCGCCAGGCCCTCACCAAGGCGGAAAGCGGCGACTACCGGCTGCACGGCGCCGCGGATGGGACCACCTACGTGATCCAGGTGCGGGAGCTCCTGCCGGGCAAGACCCTTCCACTGGAGGCGGCGGGGGGGCAGATCCGCGTGAAGCTGACCGGAGAGAAGCGGCAGCAGGCGTTCGACGGTTACGTCGCGACGCTCCGCAAGGCCGCGGACGTCAGGATCCTCGTCACCCCCGAGGAGATCGAGAAGCTGCTCGGGTCGCAGCCGAAGGCCTAGAGTCTCAGCGCTCGGCCCGCAAGAAGGCATCGATCCTCCAGCCCGACCCTCTCCGACCGCTTCTAGACCCGGCCGCTGGGAACCGCACCCTATGCGCCGGCCGAGGTGTGCGCATCAGGCACCCGCCCGCGCCCCTTCCTGCCACCTTGAACGCTTCGTCCTCGCCGGTCCGGACACCCCGGGCGAGGCTGACAGATCGACCGTTATCGGGCGGATGATGGCGCGGAATGCAGCTTGAACCGCCTGTGCGACCAGGCAAGGCTGGTCGAAGAGGATCGGAGTATGCGGAAGCTCGGTGAAACTTCGTTCGTCGTCCGGCGGGTGGAAACCCGCCCGGCCAGGGGTGAGCCCGCCCAGGTCGGTAGTGAGCCTTGCGACGGTTTCGGTAACGGAGCCGGCGATGCGTAGGCACACGAACGTGTGGGCCGTGGGTAGGTAGCCACGAAAACAAGCCTATTCCGGGTGCCCAGGGCGTAGGCAATCTTGAAGGCGATAGCAGCCTCTCCGTGGAAGTGGGGCGAGGAGAGGTTGCACCCGGCGGGGTCTCGGACCACGGCACGCACGAAAGAGGACGGCCCAGGCACCTGGGAGGCCCACGTCTCTCCTCGAAAGACTCCGGACCACGGAGATCCGGTGACCCTTCTCCGACGTTGGCGGGTTTGCGGGGGCACCCGTCGGCGGCCAAGAACAGCACCCGCATCGAGGTAGGTCGAAGGCGAGGGGAACCGAAGCCGCGACCGACGGGGACGAGGGAGTCGGAGGGCCGCATACGAGCGCTGACGTCGGGGAACGGAGTGGTTTCCGGACCCGGCCGAGCAAAGGCGGCCCGTGTTGGTGTGATCTTCCGGAGGGAATCCTGTCCAACGCTGGACGTTGGGGAGCAGGTCACCGGGACTTCGGGAGGTAGTGGAACGGTCACGAGTCACATCAACGGAAGAGCCGGATGGTGGAAATCTCCTTGTCCGGATCTGGTGAGGGCCCTGGCCAGGTAACTGGCCGGGGCTACTCTACATCGTGCAGCCTCACTAGCTGCCGTGACTGGTCGGGTGAGAGTCCCGATGGTGGCAGATTTCCCGTTCGGCCACCTAGCCTGACCCCCAGCGCCGTGCGACGCACGGCGCGAGAAGCGGGGGTGACGAAGTCCTCGGAAGGCGAGGGGGTGCGCACGAGACACCTGCCTCGTTGTAGCCAGCCAGGGGGACAAGGCAAACGCGCGAGCCGTAGCATGAAGCGAACGATGCAGCGTCGAAATATCAAGCCCGTCGGGTATTGCTGGCAGAGACGGTGATCGTGGGTGGCGACTCGTTGATAGGTCGAGGAAGCCTGGTACCGCTCCGTGAGGACAACGGGACAGCGGGGCGGACCCACCAGCGTAGGGTCGATGGCGCGCGTGGAAAGCACGGCAGCGAAAGTAGGGAAGGTCTCGCGGGTCGCCTAGGCGCTCCCGCACAGCGAAGGCATCGCGTATAAGCCGCCCAGCGGTGAAGTCGCGATGTGCTCGCGAGACTGGCGGATGGGGTCGTAGTCAGCGGAGAT
>Ga0210379_10000189_pt1 | contig 18315 bp, 14 predicted proteins | sample PLMedo_2_FD_155468 | JGI IMG/M metagenome (GOLD analysis project Ga0210379, IMG submission 155468) | Groundwater sediment microbial communities from an aquifer in East River, Colorado, USA - PLM4_32_coex redo | ecosystem: Environmental > Terrestrial > Soil > Riparian zone | place: USA: East... | reverse complement strand
CTTGAAATCTATGTATGGAGTCCGCCTCCATCGTCACCGGACGAAGCGCTGGTGACAGCCATGATTCGGATCAGCACATTTACGCTCCTGGCCCTTTTGACGTTCCGGCTCTCTGAACACGAGCGTTCGCTCGAACGAGACTTGGCGGTGCTCCAGGGACTTCTACCCTTGTGCTCGTTCTGCAAGAGCATCAAGAACGGGAAGAATGAGTGGGAATCACTTGAATCGTATTTGGAATCCCGCTCGGGCGCAGAGTTCTCGCACGGCATCTGTCCTGGGTGCTCGCAGCAGCGCTTTGAAGCCTAACCGCTCGGCGCGTCGGCTCTCGGTCCTCAAACGGAGACGACGGTCAGCCGGGCCTCAATGGCTTAGCAGCTGAACCTGCTGGCGGGTCGGCAATTCGACCTCATCTCTTGGGAAAAGCCAAAAACCCCCGGACTCCACCCGGACTCTAGCAGGGAGGCTGAAAGCTCTGCTGTGGCGACGCTTCTCGTGCGTTTCGACATCACCTTCAGCGTTAACTTCAGACTCACCAGGCACCGACACTTGCAAGCCGCCGTGCCCATTCACCGGTAGGCAGAATCGCGTCGATATCGAACCAGGGCTGCAAAAGAGCCCGACGATGTGCGGCAACGCTTTGCCGAAAACGCATAGACGATGACTGCGGCCATGAAAAGAATGGACGCGCGATTCCGGCGACTCAGTCAACGCGTCCGAGGATTGGATTCTTCAAATGCACATGCTGCCGACTCCGTCACACGCACTCGACGAAAACGCCGGCCTGCATCGGTCCGCTGAGACAGCGCCGTTTCCGGACATGATCTGGGTGCCGGGCGGCACGTTTCGCATGGGTTCCGACAAGCACTATCCCGAGGAGCGCCCTCAGCACCGCGTCACCGTCGATGGGTTCTGGATGGATCGCTATCCCGTGTCCAACGAACGCTTTGCGCGGTTCGTCGAGGCGACCGGTCACAAGACGTTCGCAGAGATTCCACCCAATCCGGCCGACTATCCGGGTGCCCTTCCGCACATGCTGCATGCCGGATCGCTGGTGTTCGTGCAACCGTCCGGTACCGTGGATCTCAAGGACTTCACGAACTGGTGGAAGTACGTACGTGGCGCCGACTGGCGGCATCCGTACGGCGCCGACGACACGAACGAGGGACTGGAAACCCACCCGGTCGTGCACGTCACGTTCAGCGACGCCGAAGCCTGCGCGCAATGGCAGGGCAAGGAACTCCCGACCGAAGCCGAGTGGGAATTCGCCGCGCGCGGAGGGCTGGACAGCGCCGCCTACGCGTGGGGCGACGAATTCCTGCCGAACGATCGGCACATGGCCAATACGTGGCAGGGAGAGTTTCCCTGGCAGCACCGATCCCAGGACGGATACGAACGAACGTCGCCCGTTGGGGCGTACCCGCCGAACGGCTACGGGCTTTACGACATGATCGGCAATGTCTGGGAATGGACGGCGGACTGGTACCAGCCACGGCATCCCGGTGAAGCCGTCAAGGCGTGCTGTATTCCCGCGAATCCCCGCGGGCCTCGCGTGGACGACAGCTACGATCCGTGTCAACCCGCGATCAAGATCCCACGCAAGGTGCTGAAGGGCGGATCGCACCTGTGCGCGCCGAACTACTGCCGGCGGTATAGGCCCGCCGCGCGCTTCCCGGAACCGATCGATACGTCCGCCTGTCACGTCGGCTTCCGCTGCATTGTCCGACCGGCAGCGGAGCGAGCTTGACATGGCGGAGCTCCTCGGCGGGTTTGCTCGCGTCGCGAGTCAGCTGGCAGAGGCTGCGGCTGTATTCGTCGTCGCGTTTGCCTCGCTCGCCCGCGTCATGACACGCCCGAAAAACGCCACAGCCCGATGACCACCGAATCGAGCGAGGCGCTCTCGACGCAGCTGGCGCTCGAGGAAGAAGCGCGGTATCTGCGCTTCTCCGGACCTTGCGACCCCTTTGTCCAGCCGATCCCGGCTCCGGTGCTGCGCCGGCACCCGCTGCTGACTCGACGCCTGCCCACGCAGAGCTTCAAGAACGTGTTCGCACCGGCCATACTGATCGTGGACGACCATGAAGACGGCCGGGACATGCTGGTTGAGTATTTCCTGGCGCGCGCATATCCGACCATTGCGGTTGGTGACCCGCGGATCGCCGCAACGTACTGCCGTGACGCCGCGCCGGCAGTCGTGCTCGTGGATCTGTCGCTTCCGACGCTCGACGCCGCGTGCCAGTTGATATGCACAATCAAGAAACAGGTCGACCGCGGTGTTGCTCCCTACATTGTCGGGTTGAACGGCTGGGGGTTCGTGCAACAGGCCGCGCCTGCCATCGCCGCGGGCTGCTCCGTAGTGATCGCCAAACCGCTCGATCTGGGCCTGCTCGTGGCGGCGGTGACAATCGGCCTGGCTGCAAAGGCTGGGGGCTGTTCGGCGGTGTGACGGCTAGGAACGCAACCGGGAACCGATAGGGCCGCGCCAGGGCTAGTTGGACAATGGTTGCAAGGCGGCCAGTGCCCGAGTTCGCTGGTTCGCAACCACGCTCACCGCCGACGACCACCTTCGGTAACCCTTCAATTCGACGCGCACCACGCGCGATCCGGTCGGCATGTCGTTCAGCACAAGCGGGGTTCGGCCGACTGGACGATTATTGACAAACACCGAGGCGCCATTCGGCCTCGAATTGACAGCAAGGGCACCGCGATATCTCGGGGCGTTCGGCCGTGCCGCGCGCGGGGCTGACGCCACGCGCGCTGGAATTCTTCGCGCTGGGCTAGAGCGCGTGACTAACCTATACGTTCTACCTGTCGCCGCTGTCGGAACAGGTTCACGAGGTCCCGCTACCGGTACAGTGACGCCCTTCGTGTTGGAATCAACTTGAAGAGGTGAGCTCCCGCGCGCTGTCAGTGGCGTCGTCAGAGGATTGCGTGATGCCTGCGCCGACCCGACCGCAGGCGGTGGTGTCTGCGGCGTGCGGAATACTGACCGCGTCGGTGACGACAGCGCCAACACGATGCCGACCGCAACTCCGATCGCAAAGGAAACGGGTGAAGGTGGCATGTGCGACCGTGCCGTCGAGAGCAGCTCGTGCCACCGACGCCGGGGCACCGCAACCGCGCTCGGTGGTTCGGATACTCTCGGATCCTTTTCGTCAGATGACTTGAAATCGACCGCTCGCTCAAAGGCGTGTGCGCACGCCAGACAGATGAATAGGGAGCGCTGACGAAACGTGCCCTTCCGAATAATGCGTGGTGACGAGCACTGAGGACACAACGGCGGCGACTGATCGAGCATGTTGCCCTCTGGGGGAGTGAACGGCAGCAGCCGCGCAGATTGTACCGCTATTCTTTTCTTTTGGCGGACGCTCATGCGGACGACAGGGTTAGGTGGCTCGACCGACAAGCGCGGAGGCAGGGTCGGACGCTTAGGCGAGAGGAAGAAGCTGATGATTTTTGGACAGCGCACGCAGTTTCGGCTGGTGGGCGTCGCGGCTGCAATCGTCCTCGCAGTCGCGTGCGTCCCTTCTCCGGCGTACGCATGGGGAATTGAGGGCCACCAGGCAGTTGCAAGGCTCGCGGAGCAGCACCTCGTCCCTACGGCCAAAGCTGTCGTCAGCCAGCTTCTCGGCCAGACCATGGCGTCAATCGCCGTCTGGGCCGACGAGGTGCGAGACACGACGCATCTGCATACCTACAATTGGCATTTCGTGAATATTCCGTCCACGGCGGAGCGCTACGATCCCTCGCGCGATTGCCAGCCGACGCCGAGGGCCCGCAGGTATAGTCACGTCGGTCATGAACCGGTATGTCTGGTCAGACAGGACATCATTTCTTCTCGCCTGGGTGCTGGTGAACACGCTGTCGCCGATGGCTCCCGCGAGCGGCCAATCTCCCACCCAGTCCACTCGCAGCATCATCGCTATCCATCTCCAGCCCGGTGATCGCGTGGCGATCGACGGGCAGCTGACCGAGGAGGCGTGGCGCCGCGCCGAGCCGGCCGCCGACTTCCGACAGCAGGATCCGAACAATGGCGAGCCGGCCACGGAAACGACCGAAGTGCGCGTGCTCTACGACGAGCATCGCATCGTGCTCGGCGTCACGTGTATCGATTCGGAGCCGGACCGGCTCCTCGGTAACCAGATGCAGCGTGATCAGTCGCTTGCGGCTGACGACCGATTCATGGTCGCCATCGATACGTATTCAGATGGCCGTTCCGGCTACTACTTCGAGATCAATCCGTCGGGCGCGATGGGCGACGGTCTCGTGCTTCCCGGTAACGGCATCTCCGTCAACCGATCGTGGGATGGCATCTGGACCGCTCGCGTGGCGCGAGGCGCCATGGGATGGACGGCGGAAATCGAGATCCCGCTCCGCACGATCAATTTCGACCCCGACGCCTCGAGCTGGGGCATCAACTTTCAGCGGTCGATCAGGCGCAAGACCGAGGAAACGCTCTGGAGCGGGTGGGCACGCAACCAGGGACTGACATACATGGCGACCGCCGGACGTGTGGAGGGCCTTTCGGGACTCAGTCAGGGACTGAGGCTCGATCTCGTGCCGTACGTTGTTGGAAGTTCGTCCGCGGCGCCCGGTCGCGGAGCGCCTGCGTCTGTGGCCAACGGTGCATTTGGCGGCGACGTGGTCTACAACCTCACGTCCGGTCTGCGCGCAAACCTCTCGATCAATACCGATTTTGCAGAAACGGAAGTCGATCAGCGGCAGGTGAACCTGACGCGTTTCCCGCTGTTCTTTCCGGAGAAGCGCGCCTTCTTCCTCGAAGGGGCGAGCGTGTTCAACTTCTCGCGTGAGCCTGGCAACGCGATCGTGCCGTTCTTCAGCCGCCGAATCGGTCTTGATGATTCAGGCGTGCCCCAACCGATTGACTACGGCGCAAAGCTCACCGGGCATGCAGGCGCCTTCGACGTCGGGGTACTCCAGGTAAGAACGCGTGACCGCGGGCCGGCGCAGGGCGAGGACTTCACTGTGGTGCGGTCGCTGTCCCGCTTCTGGCGTCAGTCGTACATCGGCGGGATTTTCACGACACGAAGTGACGCGGCGGCGCCGGCGCGAAGGACCGCGGGCGTCGACGTTGCTCTATCGACGTCGGAGTTCCTTCGAAGACAGGTCCTGGAGGTCAGTGGGTTCTATTTGAATACGACGAAGCTGCCGGGGTCGCGCGGGGGCTCAGCCTTCGGCGCCCGCTTCAATATGCCTAACGATCCGATCAACGTGCGCATCTCTGTGCGCGAAGTGCAGGATGGTTATGACCCCGGGGCCGGTTTCGTCGATCGGCGCGGCTACCGATTGATTGATCCCGGGCTTCGGTATACCGTGCACACGGAAACCAACCGCTTCGTCCGCCGGTTTTCGTTCGAGGGGGATTTCAACTACATCTTCAATCTGGATGGCCAGCTGGAGACGCGCCGCCCCGATTTGCAGTTGATGCGGATCGATCTCCAGCCGGGCGACCTCATCGAGTTCCACCTTCTGCCTCTCTACGAGCGGCTGCCGCGCAACTTTCAGATTTTCCCCGGGGTCGTCCTGCCGGCGGGCGGTCGGTACAGTTTTTTGCGCCGGCGCTCCCAGGTGCAGTCAGCCACCAACCGGCCGGTGTCGCTCAACGCCGTATATGAGGACGGCGCGTTCTACTCCGGCCAGCGGCGCCAGGTGACGGGCACGCTCAGCGTCCGGCCACATCGCGGCTGGTTGATCAACGTCGGCGCCGACTACAACGAAATCGCGCTTGTCGAAGGACGGTTCACGACTCGTGTGTGGACGAACGACGTCAACACGCAGCTCAACCCGTTCGTATCGCTCGTCAACCGCCTGCAGTACGACACGGTCACCCGTCAGCTCGGATGGCAGTCGCGCTTTCGATGGATCACCAAGCCTGGTAACGACATCTTCTTCGTCTACACCCACAACTGGACGGACCGGGAAACACTGCAGACGCTCGAGCGAAAAGCTTCGATCAAGGTCGTTCGAACGATTCGCTTCTAGGGCTGCACCCCAGTCCGGTGGTGCCCTCTCGGAAGTCGCGATCGAAGGCGGGCGACTAAGAGACGGTCCCGGCCAGGGATGTCGATCCTTGACCTGCCGGGCCGTTCCATTCGATGGCGAAACGCCAGCCGCCTGCCATGTTCAGACTGCTGGCCACCTTGTAGCGACCTTTCGTCGAGGTCGGGTTGACAGTACTCTCGCCGAGCATCGGCCCCATTCCGGCCATCGCCATGGTCGCGTTCACGTTCACCGTTCCCACGTCGACCAATTGGCCATCGGCGCCTCGGAATTCGAGGACGAAGGAGTCTTTCCCCTGTTTCAGTGCTCCGCTTGCCGATAACAGGACCACGTTGAGCGCGCCGGCGCGAACACGTTGAACTTCCTTCAATGCCGGCGCCTCTTCGGCCTTGCCACAGGCGGAAACAGTCGCGATCAGTGCGAGCAGAAGTCCCCAATGCATCAGTGAACGCATCATCGTTTTGCGTGTGAGCTCGCGGGCAGGAGCATGATGCTGGCCGGCGGGCGCACGCCGCGAATGATGGTGCCGGCCGGGAGATTCAGCGGTTTACGGAGCAGGAACGGATGCTGGTACTTGTCGCTGTATTCGTACAACCAGAGGAGCGGCTTGACTCCGCCGTCGGGCAGTACCGCAACAACCTGCGTTCCGTCCACCCCCTTCTCGGCCACCAACCCATCGAGCCTGAACGGCTCCTTTAATGTGATCGTCCCGGTGACCTGGATACCACCGGGCGGGGGATCGAATGCCGCGGGCGCCTCGAACTTCGGCGCCTTCGGCAGGACATTGGCGTTGTTTCCCTTGAGCATGCCGCCCACCACCCAGTCGCTGACCAGCTCCACCTGCTCCTGCGTCAGCCCCGCATCGTTGCGGAACTCGCCGAATCCCTTTACCGCTCCCCATGGCGGCATCCGGCGCGCCAGCACGGAGTCTTTGATGGCATCGGCGTACGGCTGCGCCTCGCGGTACGTCATGAGTGAGAACGACGTGCCCCCTTCGCGGTGGCACGACGCGCAATGGTCATACACGATGCGCGAGATCTCGCGGTTCCAGGTAATCTGCGCCGAGCCGAAATCGTGCGCCGTGACGGTCAAACCGCCTGCGCACAGGACGACCAGGAGTGCCGTGAGGCGCTTCTTCATCCTTGTGGGTCTCGCAGCGCGTGCTCGGGCCGCACGGGAATGTCGAAATGGGCGGTGTTGATGACGCCGTTCCGCTGGAACTGGACCCAGACGCGATAGACCCGCGCACGCGGGAACACCAGTTTGAACCCCATATGCTCCCCAGCCTCAGTGGTGAACGGATGGGTATGCATCATGTCGATCAGGTCGTCGCTTGCCGCCAGCATGTGCCCCCACGCCCCGAGATACTTCTGCAGTCCGTCCGCCGGACCGAGCGTGAAACGGAGCTGCGTGGGCTCACCGGCGACCGGCTCCTCGGGGCTGGTTGTGACGCCGACGCTCAGGTTCTCTCCCTGTTTCATCGCGTAATCACGGGTCAGCGGCGGGACTGGGTATTCATCGCCCGGGACGAAGACGGTCTGGGTGATCAGCTGCGGCGTCGAAGCTTCGGGATAGAAGTCACCCAGCACTCGATACATGCCGGCTTTCGGAAACGCGATGTCGTAGGTGAAGGACGTCCCGTTCCATTCCGGGTGATCGTGGACGAAGAAGCTCAGGTCACGGCTGACGATGAACGCGTGAAACAGCTTTTCATGGACGACCGAGAACTTCTTGACGGGATTCCCCTTCCAGGGATCGAACACTTCCAGCGTCAGGCGCACGCGCTGCCCCGGCATCGGTGCCGGCGACACCGCCAGATCCATGTGGTACTCGACGGGTTCCGGAATGTCGGTGACGAGCTTCATCCCGCATCGCGGGCAGGTCCCTGGGTTGTGCGCCCGAATGTCCCTGTCCATCGGGCAGATCCAGATCGAATCCGTCGACGGGTTCGGTATCGCCGCCGTCTGCGCGGTCGTCACGCCGGCGTCGATCGTCGCAGCCGGCTTCGAACGGACACAGGACGAGGGCAGGGCGATCGCGATCAGCGCGGGTGCCACAAACAGATACTTCATCAGGCCCCCCGTTCTGCAGGTTGCATATCGCCGGAGCCGTCGTGCGTCAGTGATTCCACGCGGCGGCGGCGCGCCCAGTACCGACGGATATCCTCCGCGATGACGAACAGACACGGTGTCATGAAGAGCACGTGCAGCGTGGACGTCACCATCCCCCCGATGCTCGGCGCCGCGATCGGCTTCATGATCTCCATCCCCGGCCCCGACGAGAGCGGAATGAGCGAGAGCGACAGAATGATCGTCGCGACGGTCATCAGTTTGGGGCGCAGCCGCGCGGTCGATCCTTCGATAACTGCGTCGACGAACGACTGATCTTCAGGTTTATTGGCCAGCGCCTCGCGGATGAAGATCACCATGATGATCCCGGTCTGCACCGCGACGGCAAAGACCGAGATGTATCCGATGATGACCGCCGTCGTCATCGGATAGCCGAGCAGCCACTGCAGGAACACGCCGCCGGCCAGCGCGAACGGCACCGACATCGCCACGAGGAACGCCTCGCTGACCGATTTGAACGCCATGACGAGCAGTCCGAAGATGATCGCGAGCGTCAGTGGAATGATGACTCGCAGTCGTGCCTGGGCCGCGGTCGTGTACTCGTACAGGCCAGTCCATTCAACCGAATACCCCACCGGCAGCGTCACATTCTTCGCGAGAAAGTCCCTCGCGTTGTCGACGTAGTCGGTTGCCGTGACATCCTGGATGTCGACGTAGATGTAGCCCGCCAGCGCGCCGTTGTCGTTCCGAATCATCTCGGGCATCTTACGGACAGAGACATCGGCGACCTGGCCGAGCGGCACTGAGCCGCCGCTTGCCGTCATCACCGGCGTATTGCGAACCTTCTCGAGGGTGTCGAGATACTCAGCCGAGTACTGCACGGCCAGCGGGATGACGGTGCTGTCGGACTGCTTGATGCCGAGCACGTTGTCGCCGCCGATTGCATAACGCACCGTCAACAGCGCTTCGTCGGCGGGAATGCCGTGTACCGCAAGCCGCGCGAGGTCGTAACGTACGTCGGTGTAATACCCCTCCGAAATCCGCTCCGCGAGCACGTATTTCGTCCCCGGCAGATCCCGCAGGAGTCCTTCGACCTGCTGGGAGATCCGTTCGATCTCGACAACGTCAGGCCCCTTCACCTTGAGGCCGACAGGCGTCTGAATGCCGGTCGTCTGCATCATGACGCGCGCGCGAATCGGCTGGACCCAGGTGTTGACGTATCCGATGACCTGCATCGCGCGATCCATCTCGGCGATCAGCGTCGCCTTCGTCATCCCCGGCCGCCACGTCGATTTCGGCTTCAGAAGAATCGTCGTCTCGATCATGGAGACAGGGGCCGGATCGGTCGACGTGTCCGCCCTCCCAAGCTTCCCGAACACCCGCTCCACTTCCGGAATGGCTTTCAGCTTGCGATCCATCTGCTGCACGATCCACCCGGCCTCGCGTGTGGGCAGGCCCGGCAGGGTCGTCGGCATGTAGAGGACGGAGCCTTCGTCGACGTCAGGCAGGAAATCCTTCTGGAAACCGCGCATCAACACCACGGCGGCGACGACGGCGACAAGCCCGAAGGCGGTGAACGCATAGCGGTGCCGGATCGTCCAGTGGAGCGCAGCCGCGTACAACCTCACCGGTCGGGTCTGCTGAAGGCTGTACCTGATGCCCGATCTCCGCATCAGCGCCCAGACCAGGACGATCGCGACGACGAAGCCGGTCACCTCGAAGATCTCTGCGCGGAAATCGGCGCCGGCAAATCTCGAGAGGACGGCCCCGGCGACGAGCGCGGCTGCAACAACGGTCCCCGCGAGCGCGTATCGGTGCGATCCGAGACGGGACATCGTCGTGACGCGACGGGCACCCGACTCCGCTTCCGCCCGTCCACGCACGTCCCGCTCGAACACCCACACCATGATGATCGGCAGGAGCACGATCGTCAGCAGCGTCGAGAGGGCAACCGCGAAGGTCTTGCTGTAGGCCAGCGGGTCGAAGAGGCGCGCCTCGCGCGCCTCGAGGAAGAAGACCGGCAGGAACGACGCCACGATGATGAGCAGCGAGTACAACAGCGGCCTGGCCACTCGGACGATCGAGCGAAGGATGACTTCGCGCTGCGCGGCACGGCCGATCGCCGCATGCGCGCCGAGCTCGGCCGCACAGTTCTCGACGATGACGATGGTCGCGTCCTCGATGGCGCCAATCGCGATGCATAGTCCCGCGAGGGAGAACAAGTTGATTGTCTGGTGGAAGGCAACGAGCGGCAGCACCGTGAAGAGCGTGCTCAGGAGCAGGATGGCGATCGGTCCGACGGCGGATCGAAAGCTCCCGAGAAATAGAACGGTCACCAGAATCAGGACAACCAGCTCGGAGACCAGCGTGCCGAAGAACTGCTTCAACGTCGCCCAGATCCAGATCGACCGATCGTAGGTCGTGACGATCTCGATCCCCTCTGGTAGCGACGCGCGAACCGACTCCAGCTTCTGCTCGATGCCGCGCGTCACCGCGAGAACGTTCTGATCCTGCGCCATGATGGCGATGCCGCCAACCGCCTCGCCCTCACCGTCGAGATCGGCCGTGCTGCGCCGGAGGTCGTACCCGACCTGGAGATAGCCGACATCCTTCAACTGGATCGGGGTGCCATCCGTGCCTCGCCCGAGGACGAGATCCGCGAGCTGGTCGATGCTGTCGGTGTTGATCGAGCCGCGAAGCTGGTACTCGCGATTGGTCACCTCGATTGTGCGGCCGCCTGTTTCCTGAAAGACGTCCTGCAGCGAATCGATCACCTGCCGCATTGACAGACCGGTCGCCGCCATCAGCGGCGGGAACAGCTTGACCTGGTACTGTTTCTCCAGCCCGCCCACCGACGCGACTTCGGCAACACCCGCGACACTCTGGAGCGCCGGCTTGATCACGCTCTCGTTCAGCAGCCGGAGCTCCCGCAGGTCTCGCAGCCGCTCGTGGTCCATCAGCGCGTACTGATAGATCCACCCCATGCTGCTGGCATTTGGTCCGAGCGTGACGACGGCATCCGGCGGGAGCTGCGGCCGGATGGTGTTGATGCGATCCACGATCGTCTGCTGTACCGCGTCGCGCCGCGCGCCGTTGGCCAGAATGACGTAGATGAACGAGTACCCCATATGCGAGGTCCCGCGGATTGACTGAATCTGCGGCGACCCGGCCAGCGCTCTGATCACTGGCTCCGTCACGTTGGCTTCGATCAGCTGCGGGCTGCGCTGCCATTTCACATAGACGACGACCTGGGGATCCGAGATGTCGGGGATCGCGTCGAGCGGCGCGGTGGTGAGCGCCCACGCACTGGCGACGACGGCAACGGCCAGCAGTGCCCAGACGATCACTCTGAAGCGGATGACGGTGCGGAGGACGGCGGCAATCATTGAGCGCTCTGCGCCGTGCCTTTGAGCTTGTACTCGGAGTCGATGAAAAAGCTGCCGAAGGTCACGACCTGATCACCTTCGTGAAGACCATCGAGCACCTGCGTGTAGAGCTCGCCCTGGATGCCTGTCTTGATCTCCTGCGGCTCGTATTGCCCTTCCTGCCGCTGGATGTACACGATGTGCTTGTCGCCCTCTTCGATGATTGACTCGTTCGCGACCGACAGCATCTCGCCACGGTCCGTGACGATCTCAATCAGGTAGCTTCTCGTGTTCTCACGGCCAGTCGCGGCCAGCGTCACCTCGATGCGAAGCCGGCCGTTGTCGGGAGCGACTCGCGAGACGCGCGCCTGGTTCATCGAAGATCGCGATTCCACCGGGAAGACACGGGCGCGCTGTCCGGCCTTGACCAATCCCGCGTCAGGCTCGCGCAGGTACGCGGTGATCACTTTGCGCGCCGTGTCGATCCTGCCGGCGGTACGGACCCACGTCTGTACAGGACGCGTTGCGGCCTCCGTAACCGTGAGGGTGAGATCAGCCGCCTGGGATTGGCTGACGGTGGTTCCCCGAGGAGTCAGACGGGTATGGGAGCGAACGCCCTGGCCGTGCGCGGCGCCGGCCAGGGACGTGAGAAGAAGGAGAAGAACGACGGAACGTCGTGACATCAGTGACAGTAATTATCCTTGCTCTCCATGATGTGCGTACCCCATGGATACAGTCCGACGTTTCCGATTTTCGTGAACGTGTTGGTCTTCGCATCGATGACCACAACCGAGTTCTCGGTAGAGTCCGCCAGGTAGAGCTTCTCTTCCTTCGTGTCGGTGGTTGCCGTTTCGAGCTGGATATTCGTGCCGATCTTGATGCGACCGGCCGGCTTCAGCGAATTCATGTCGTAGACGTAGACCATGCCGCTTGTCGAGCTGATGACAAAGGCCTTGCCGGCGGCATAGTTGACGCCCGTCATGTCGGGTCCCGCTTCGAGGGTCGCGGCGACCTTGTTGGCCTTGAGGTCGATGATGGAAATCGTTTGATCCCCGTTGTTCGGCGTGATCGCGTACTTGCCATCGTGGTTCATGTAAATCCGCCAGGGATCGCGGCCGACGCGGATGACCTTGATCACCTTGTCTTCGATCGGATCGATGACCCCTACCACGCCCAGGTCGCCGTCAGCGGCATAGAGAAGCTTGCCGTCGTTCGACAGCGCGGCAATGTTGATGCCCTTGATCTCGCCAAGGTACTTGTCCGGGTCCAGCTTCGCCACGCCAGGGACAGCGGCCACCTGGATCTTCTTGAGGAGCTCGTGACGTCTGACATCGACGACGCCCACCCAGTGTGCGCCGTAGTTCCCGACGTAAGCCTTTGACCCGTCTGGCAGGAAGGTTTCGTTGAGCGGCTCGACGAAACCGGGGATCGTTTTGATCTTCGTCAACGACACCATGTCGATCACCGAAATCGAATCGCCATCCGGATTGCCCTGGTAGTACCAGCGGCTGTCAGGCGAGAACGAGAGGTGCTCGGGCGCGATGTCGACCGGAATCGTTTTCACCAGCTGTAAGGTGCGCACGTCGATGACGTACGCCTTGTTCGCGCGCGTGCCGCCGGTGACGACATAGCGCCCGTCGGGCGACATCATCACCATGTGCGGATTGACGTTGTTCCCGAGGAAGACCCGCCCGATCATCTTTTCCGTCTTGATGTCCATGAACCCGATGTCGTTCGAGTCACGATTGACGATCATCACGACCGATGTCGGGTCAGTAATCTTGACCCCTGGGGCCTGGGCCCCGAGACCGACGGTGGCAATCGTTCCACCCGCGAGTGCGACGAGGCCACCAACCAGCAAGCGCCGTGCTGCATCAAACATAATGTGTGCTCCTGACAACGAATGATCCCGAACGCATGATCTTAGAAAGCCGCCTGCAGTCGAATGCCGGGCAACAGATAGCCGAACTTGCTTTCGACACCAGGTGAATCGAGCACGTGCTGCAGCATGAACGACAGCCGCAGCCGGTCGGTGAGCTGGAAGTTATAGTAGCCCTCTGTCAGCCTTTCCTTGTCTCCTGTCGCAAGATCCATCTGCGCGTATCCGACTCCCCACGTGTCCAGAGGATTGAAGACCATCCCGTTGCTGAACCCCAGACCGGCGCTCGCATAGTGATCGCGATCTCCAGGAAGCTTCTGTGTGCCATAGCGACCAAACAGCGTCACGAAAGGCGACAGCTTCTGGTCCAGACTGATGCCAACCGCCTGCTTTGAGTCGACCTCACCGTTATTCGCGCGGAACCAGACGCGATAGTGCCCTTCAGGCAGCGAGAACGGCGTTGCCGTGTAACCGACCTCCGCCAGAGAGTACATGGAATCTGAAAGGTTGCTCGCGTCGGGATTGCTCTGTTGCACCCCAAAACGAAAATTGAAGGCGTTCTTCGGATCGTACTCGGCGACAACCCCCGTGCCATTCACCGCCAGGCCCAGCATCTGGTTGTTGACGAGTGCGTCGCTGAGGAACTGCGTCGTCTCATCGTTGGCGGCCGCATTGCGGTCGAAGTAATTCGTCAGGTCCAATCGTCCAGCTGTCAGTGCCAGGCGCTGGCCGAAGAACTCCGTCCGGAGCCACGCCTCACGTAAATTCAGCTCGTTCTGGTTCACGAGACGCGCCGTGTAGCCGTTGAGAAGCGTGAGCGACGGAATCTCCCGGTCCGGAGGAGCGCCGCTCAGAGCCACCACGTCAGCGAAGAACGACGTGTACTGGGCCAGCTTTGCCGCGAAGAACAGATCGGCGGACGCAAGGGCATAGGCCTTCTTGTTCGGGAACGCCTCACCACCCCTTGTTCGGCCCGCGCCTTGAGCCACGGTCGTGGCATCGACTCCGAGTCTTACGCTCTGATCATCCGCGGACGCAAGCGCCTCTTCGATCTTCTCGTTGATCGTCTGACGCCGGTATACCCTTTCTCGCTGATAGGTGACCTCCAGCTTTGCGCCGGGCACCGGCTCGTCTGTCTGGACGCCGTTAGGATCGACGTAGACCTCGATACGCTTGACCCGCGTTTCGGGGTCCGACAGCACGGCGCTCGTCTCAATGTCGCTCAGGCGCTTTTCGAGCACCTCGATGCGATCGAGTAACGCCTGGCGCTCAGTGTCGGTGTCGCCGGGTTCGAGCGCCGCGTCCACCTGCGTTGCGCTATTGGTCCCAACCACGACGGCGGCGCGCTTGAACGGCTTGAACCCGCCCAACTGCACAGCAACGTCGTAGGTCCCGACCAGCATGCTCGGGAGCGAATACTGCCCATCATCGCCTGTCGACGCGCTGTACTGCGAGCCGTTCGTCGTATTGGTCGCGCTGACCGTAGCGCCCGCGACCGCACCGCCTGAGGCCTTTGTGACCGTTCCCAACACGTTGCCGACGTTTGGCGGAGTCGCCGGCATTCCGGGCATACCCGGCATCTGGGGCTGACCCTGCGCGCGTGCGACAGGTGGACTCACGACTGATGCGAGCAGCGCTATCGCACATCCGACCAGCACTCGCCCAATCAGCCGACGGTACTTCTGCATACAGATCTCTCCTTACGGTTTGAGAAATTCTTGACGGATTTTGATGTCGGCGAATCGTACTGACGCCATACGGCGGTTAAAACTTAAGAGTTCCTGAATTGTTCTTCAGGCAGCCGTCGGGAGCTTGCCGGCTGAAACGAGGAGAAAAAGGAGTATTTTGTGTGGCACCCTCGGCACTGTTCATGTTGAAACGAGCGCTTATCTTCGTGCACCGCTGGCTTGGGGTCGCGCTCTGCGTGCTCTTCCTGCTGTGGTTCCCGTCGGGTATCGGCATGATGTACTGGGATTTCCCGGGGGTCAGCGCCGCCGATCGACTGCAGCACGCGCCTGCGCTCGACCCGTCGAAGATCGTCCTCTCGCCCTCGGCGGCGTATGCGAAGCTCGAGTTCTCCGGTCCGCGACCGCAGATTCTCCTCAATAGTTTCGACGGACGTCCGGCCTATCGCTTCCGCTTTGGCCGCGACGACGCCATCGTCTACGCCGACACCGGCGAGGAGCAGATCGACGTTCCGCGCGAGATGATCGATCGGGCGGCGACGACATGGACGCGGCAACCCTTGAGCGCAGCGGGCGTCGAGCGCGTTGAAGAAGTCGATCAGTGGACGGTTCAGCGCGCGGTTTCTTCGCTCAGCCCGCTATGGAAGTACTCCTGGCCGAACGGCGAGCAGGTCTATGTTTCTCCGACCACCGGAGAGGTCGTCCAGTACACGACCACCGCGTCGCGGCTGGGCGCGTACGTCGGCGCGATCCCCCACTGGTTCTACTTCACTCCGCTGCGCAAGCATGGTCCCGAATGGAGCCAGGTTGTTATCTGGACCTCGGGAATCGGTACCGTCTCCGCGATCCTCGGCGTCATCATCGGGATCTGGATGTATTCGCCGTCGAAGCGCTACCGCTATGCGGGGACGCCAACCAGCATCCCGTATCGCGGCCAGAAACGTCTGCACACGATCTTCGGGTTGATCTTCGGCATCGCGACCGCGACGTGGGCGTTCAGCGGGATGCTCTCGATGGATCCGTTTCCGCAGCCGACCGGGGGCCAGGCGCTGGCTCTACGACCAGGCCTCGGACCAACCATTCCGGAGGCGTTGCGCGGAGAAATGGATGTCGCCGCGTTCGACGCGAAGGCTCCGCGTGAGGCGCTCTCGCAGCTCGAAGGCGCGGATGTCAAGGAGTTAGAGCTGACGACGTTCGCTTCCGAACCAATCTATCTCGCAAGGCTCGGGGACGGAAGCACGCGTGTGGTCCCGTTGAACGGCGTCCCACAGGCGGAGCTTGATCGTCAACGGGTCATCGACGTCGTCACCACCGCTGCGCAGCCGGAAGGCCTCGCCGAGATTCGCGTCATCGATCAGTACGACGCGTACTATCTGGACCGCCGTCGAACTCGTCCGCTTCCCGTGATCCTCGCCCGGCTCAACGATGCGGACCAGAGCCGCTACTACATCGATCCGAAGACAGGGCGCGTCGTCGGCAACTACAACAACGGCAACTGGGTCTCGCGCTGGCTGTATCACGGGCTTCACTCGTTCGACTTTCCGTGGCTCTACAACTACCGCCCGCTGTGGGACATCGTGGTCATCACGTTCATGGTCGGGGGAACGGCGCTCTGCGTGACGTCACTCATCCTTGCGTGGCGCGTGCTCGGAAGGAAGCTGGCGAGTACGGTCGCGAGTCCCGATCGCGCATTGAGCGAGGACCTCGCGTAGAACCCGCGACCTTCACGCTCCCACGAGTCGGACACATCGGGCCGACGGGCCAGCAAAAGAGACTGACTCTTGTCCAGGGAACCAAAGAACTCAAGAAGCGCTCATCGCCAAGGCGAACGGGCTATCGGGACATTTCGTAGTCAACCAATCCGGCTGCACAGCCAACCAGTTCTCACGGTCAGACAACCGGTCTTGCCGATCAGGACATTGCTCACGCCACGCAGCTAACCACTTGCCGCGTACACCAAACCGCTCCGGGCCGTGAGCCAACCATCACGGGTCCGTAGCGCCGCACTCACCCGCCGTCAGTGATGCACTCGGGGGCCTCACGGAGGCCTTCTGGATCTGAAAGGTAAGCGTTTCCGTTGTTGAGGACACCATTTCCGCCCCGAAGGGAGGCACTCCGGCCCATGACCGTCGCGGCCACGCGCGAGCGCTTGACGTCACAGCACGGCAGCATGGGCTAACGATATGGAAGCGTCACGGTGGTCCTGAAAAGTGTGCATCTCACGCAGCGCAGACGTTCTCGATGCGCGCGATCGAGCCGCGTGACCCGGGACCAACCACGCAAACGCCGAATCGATGACGTTGCCGGACGGCAAGAAGATGTCGGCAGTCACCTCTTATCCTGGCGATAATCAGCGAACCGGCCTCGCCAGCAGCGCAGCCCCTGATCCGAACGCCGTAGGCACGGCTGGTGGCCAGACGCCGGCCGCGGCCGCCGCCGACAACACGCTGCCCGCCACCGCAAGTCCGCTTACGTTTGTCGGTTTGATCGGGCTGCTGTCTCTCGCTGGCGGTTTCGCGCTTCGCTTCGTTCGCGGATAACACGCCCGCAGACGTCTGCGTCCGGGCCATCGGCCCGGACGCTCATTCTTCCTTCGTAACGTCAGACTGCGGACACCATCAATGCTGATGGTCCGCTGGGGACTCGGACGAGGGCGTGATTCGTAACGCGCCGAGCAGCGAGCCGAGTCGAGAGGGTTTCAGGCCGGCGTCCGAACTCTGAATGAATTCGAATCGCGCCAGGGCGTCCTCGCCCCACAGCGTCCCAACGGCAATAAGCAGCTGAAGGTCGCTGCGAATTGCATCCGGAAAAATCGTTTCCGTCACAATCTGCTTGAGATCCTCGAAGGTGGCTTCGTTGAGATGTAGTGTGCGCCGTCCCTGCCTTAACAAGTAGTTCGGGATGGTCACGTTCTGGACAAGTACGTCCAGCATGCGATCCCGCCAATCCGTGGACAGGCGGGGAAACACGGAGCGGACCCAGAACGTCGTCACGAGTTTTCGGAGGTCGGTGCTGTCGATCGTCATCCTGCAATCAACGCCACCCCGAGCCAACGCGAGCGCTTCAGGTTCCAATCGGTTCAACGCCCGTGCGAACTCCCACACGTTGGCAAAGGCACGCTCGCTCTGGGAAGGTGACGCAGGTGCTTTTTCTCGGGATTCGGGATTCGGGATTCGGGATTCGGAAGTTGGGAGTCGGGATTCGGAAGTCGGAAGTCGGGAGTCGAATCGCGAATCCACCTCAGCGTGTGTCGGTCGCACAAAGGCCGCAATCGGGACAACGGCCGAGCTCGGAAGGGT
>Ga0210379_10000188_pt1 | contig 18335 bp, 15 predicted proteins | sample PLMedo_2_FD_155468 | JGI IMG/M metagenome (GOLD analysis project Ga0210379, IMG submission 155468) | Groundwater sediment microbial communities from an aquifer in East River, Colorado, USA - PLM4_32_coex redo | ecosystem: Environmental > Terrestrial > Soil > Riparian zone | place: USA: East... | reverse complement strand
CGGAGATCGAGGAGTCGATCGACGCGATCTTCGTCGCCGGCGGCCGACCGCTCGCTCTCGGTGGGGATCACTCGGTCACCTACCCGATCGTGCGCGTGGTCGGTAGGCGGCACCGGCCGCTGACGATCGTCCACGTCGACGCCCACCCGGACCTCTACGAGACGTTCGGGGGGGATCGGTTCTCGCATGCCTCTCCCTTGGCGCGGATCATGGAGGAGGGGTTGGCGACGCGCCTGCTCCAGATCGGGATCCGCGCGCGGAACGCCCACCAGCAGCGGCAGGCGGAGCGCTTCGGCGTAGAGACGATCGACATGCAAGCGTGGGTGGCAGGGGTCCGACCCTCCGTGGACGGCCAGGTCTATCTCTCCGTCGACCTGGATGCCCTGGATCCGGCGTACGCGCCCGGGGTTTCGCATCGCGAGCCCGGGGGCCTCTCGGTGCGTGACGTGGTCGGGATCGTCCAGGACCTCGGAGGAACGCTCGTGGGTGCGGACGTAGTCGAGTTCAATCCAGTTCAGGACGTGGCGGGGCTGACCGCAATCGTCGCCGCGAAGCTCGTGAAGGAGATCGCCGGCCGGATGCTCGCGGACGGTCGTCCGCCCGGGTCCGGGTAGCCCGGCAGTGGAGGCAGCATGCGGCAGGCGGCGGCAGGGATGGTGTGGATGGTGCTCGGGGTCGCGGGCTCCGGTGCTCCCGCGGCGCCGGAGGCTCCCCGCACAGCGGTGTCGCTGCCGCCAGACCTGGACCGCGTACTGCGCGACTACGAGCGCGCCTGGCGGGCCCGCGATGCGCGCGCGCTCGCCGACCTGTTCACGGCGGACGGGTACGTCCTCGCGGACGGCCGCCCGCTCGCGCAGGGGCGCAGCGAGATCCGGGCGGCCTACGCACGCTCCGGCGGGCCGCTCTGGCTGCGGGCGGTGAAGTTCGCGGCGGAGGGTCGGACCGGATACATCATCGGGGTCTACGGGCACGAGACGGGAGCGCCGGAGCAGGGGAAGTTCGTCCTGGCGCTCGAGCGTGGCACCGCAGGCCGCTGGTTGATTGCGGCCGACATCGACAACGGGGTGGTCCCCAGGCGGTCACCCTGACCCCGGTCGGCCTGGATGGGGGGCGCGAACCCCGCCGGCCGTGGGATTGCGGGCGATTCCCACGAAATCTCTTGCCGGACCGACGGATCGAGGCGAGAATACCGGCTCGGGGCAGTCGCTTGCAGCGGGGGAGGGCTTGATCGATCCGATGACGATCGTCGCCGATTTCACCACGGTGGCCGGGGCCTGGGTTCACTACCTCGCCAGCGGCCCGCCGCGAGCCAAGCCGGTCGTGCTCCTGCACGGACAGGGTTTTTCCGCCGAGACCTGGCGCCAGATTGGCACGCTGGACATCCTGGTGCGCGCGGGGTTTCGCGCGGTGGCCGTCGATCTCCCCGGCTTCGGGCGATCGGCGGCGTCCCCGGCTTCCCCCTCGGCGTGGGTCGCCGAGATGCTGCGCCGGCTGGGGATCGAGAGGCCCATTCTCATCACGCCTTCAACCAGTGGCCGGTTCGCGTTACCCTTCCTCGCCGAGCACCCCACCGAGGTCGCAGGGGTGGTGGCGGTGGCCCCCGTGGGCATCGCCGCGCATGCCGACCGCCTGCGGAAGATGACGGCGCCGCTGCTGGCGGTCTGGGGGGAGGAGGATCGCACCCTGCCGCGCGCGGAGGGGGAGCGCCTCGTGGCGGCCGTGCCGAACGGACGCCTGAGCCTCATCGAGGGGGGCGGCCACGCCCCCTACATGAACGCTCCGGGCACCTTCCACGCCGAGTTGCTGGCGTTCCTGGAGGACTGCCGCGGCCGGCGGCGGGCGCCGGTGGCGGCGGCCGCGACCCCCGCACGACGCCAGCCTGCGAAGCGGAAGGCAAGGGCGGCCGTACCGGCGCGGGGAAAGATCCCGAGCAAGGCGAAGCGGAAGGGAGCGGCAAAGGGAGTGGCGAAGGAATCCGGAACGGGGAAGCGCACCGGGAAGGGAAAGGGGAAGTCTCGATGAGCGGTACGGTGGGGATCAAGGTCGGGACGATCTGCTGGACGGATCTGACCGTGCAGGACGCCGAGCGCCTGCGCGACTTCTACGCGGGTGTCGTCGGGTGGGACTGGAGCCCGGTCGAGATGGGGGGATACAGCGACTTCAACATGCAGGTTCCCGGGTCCGAGGAGAGCGCCGCGGGTGTCTGCCACGCGCGCGGCGTGAACGCCGACCTGCCGCCGCAGTGGCTGGTCTATCTCACCGTGGAGGATGTCGATGCCTCGGCGCGGAGGTGCGTCGAGATGGGGGGTGAGGTGATCGCCGGGCCGCGCGAAGTGGGCGGCGGCCGCTTCTGCGTCATCCGGGACCCGGCGGGCGCGGTGTGCGCCCTGTACGGCCCTGCCCGCTAGCGGTTTCTACCCGCCGCTCCCCAGCTCGAAGAGGTCGAGGATCCGATCGCGCGGGAGCGCGTCGGCCGCCAGCGCCTCCTGGCGCTCGCGCACCGCGGCGTCGTAGGTGGGCGGCGGCTCCGGATCGCGGAACAGCACCCCGGTCCACAGCGTCCCGCCGTACTCCTGGGCTCGCGCCATCGCGCGCAGGCGGTCCGAGGGGTCGTGCCCCGCGGCCTCGAGCGGCTGCATGCGCGCCTTGTGATCCTTGAGTTGCCGATCCGGCTCACCGAAGGTGACGCAGGGGGACTCCACGTTGATGAAGGCGAACCCCGGATACCGGATCCCCGCCTCGATCAGCTGAGCGAGCCCCGCCATGTCGGCAGGCGTCCCCTGGGCGACGAAGCCGGTGCCGAACGCGAGCATCATCAGGAGCGGATTGATCGGACGCTCCAGGCTCCCGTACGAGGAGGTCGCGGTGCGCAGCCCCTGCGGAGAGGTGGGGGAGAGCTGCCCCTTCGTGAGGCCGTAGATCTGATTGTCCATCACGAGGTAGGTCAGGTCCGGGTTCCGCCGTGCCGTATGGGCCAGATGCCCGCCGCCGATCGAGAAGCCGTCGCCATCCCCGCCGGCCACGAGCACGAGCAGCTCCGGGTTCGCCATCTTGATGCCAAGCGCGATCGGCAGCGCTCTCCCGTGCACGCTGTTGAAGCCGTAGGCCGTGGTGTATCCGGGGATGCGGCTCGAGCAGCCGATCCCGGAGACGAAGGCGATCTCGTGGGGTGGTCGCCCGATCGCCGCGAGCGCGCGCGCCAGCGCCTGCACCACCCCGTAGTCCCCGCATCCGGGGCACCAGATCGGCTTTCGATCGCTGCGGAACTGCCTGGCCTGGGTGGTCGCGGAGGTGTGGGGTGTCGGGCTCATGTCGGGCTCACTCCTGCGGCTGCAGGGCCGGGGCGGTGCGCTGCCGAAGGTCCGCCGCGCACTCGTGCAGCCGCCCGGCGACCTCGGCCGGCAGGAAGGGGTTGGCGCCGCTGCGCGCCAGCATCCGGATCCCGGTGGGGAGATCGAGATACATGCGCAGGATCCGGTAGAGCTGCCCTTGGTGGGATTGCTCCACCACCAGCCCCGCCTTGACCGACGCGAAGAACTCCCGGTAGATCGCTTCCGCCACCGGGAAGAGGAGAATCGGAATGAGGAGCTTGGCGCGCAGGCCGTCCGCGCGCGCCAGCTCCAGCGCCTCGCGGCAGATGCCGGCGGTGCTGCCCCAGCTCAAGAGCGCGAGCGGCGCGTCCGCGTCTCCCTCCACCCGGAATAGATCCCGCCGCCGCTGCAACGGCCGCAGCTTGCGGAAGCGCTTCTCGTTCATGCGCAGGTGAGCCTCGCCGCTGGCCGTCGGCGAGCCGTCCTCGAGGTGCTCGATCCCGGACGCGAGATACGTCCCCCCCTCGAGGCCGGGGTGGCTGAGCGCGCTGACGCCCGAGTCGGTGAGGCGGAAGCGCGCGTACCGCTCGAGGTCCGCGGCCGAAGGAAGCTGCCGTTCCTCCACCCGGAGGTCGGCCACCTCGAAGCGGTCGAGCGACTCCTTGCGCTGCGCGATCTCCTGGTCCGAGAGGATGATCACGGGGGTCTGGTAGCGCTCCGCCAGGTTGAACGCCTCGACCGTGGTCGCGAACGTGTCTCCCACGCCGGTGGGAGCGAGGACCGGCCGGACGACATCCCCGTGCGCCGAGAAGACCGCCTGGAAGAGGTCCGACTGCTCCGACTTGGTCGGCATACCGGTCGACGGCCCGCCACGCTGGACGTTCACGATCACGAGCGGCAGCTCGGCGATGCTGGCGAGCCCCAGGATCTCGGTCTTGAGCGACATGCCGGGGCCGGAGGTCGCGGTCATCGCCTTGCTGCCGGCGAACGACGCTCCCACCGCGGCGGCCACGCCGGCGATCTCGTCCTCGGCCTGGAGCAGCGCGCCGCCGTACTTCCAGATTTCGCGGGACAGCACCTGCATGATCTCGGACGAGGGGGTGATCGGATACCCGCCGAAGAAGCGGCAGCCGGCGAACAGCGCCGCCGCCGCGCACATCGTGTTCCCGTCCGCCAGGATCTTCGGGGGGGCGCCGGGCTGAGGCGGAGTGAGCGTCTGCGCGAGCGCCAGCGGATGCTCGGCGGCGTAGGCGAGCCCGGAGCCGAAGGCGCGCTCCGCGGCCGCGACCACCTCGAGCCCCTTGCGCTCCAGGCGGTGGCGGATCCCCTGGAGCAGCGTCCCCGCCTCGAGGCCGAGCCAGCGCGCCAGCATCCCCAGCACGACCGTGTTCTTGGCCCGCTCGCTGCCGGCGGCCTCCATCGCCAGGTCGGTGATGGGGGCCGAGATGACCTCCGCAGGGCGCACACCGACGAGCGGCACGTCCTCCGGGAGCACGCCGCTGGCGGTGTCGTAGACTACTACGGTGGCGCCGCCGACTGGAAGCTCCGCCCCGAACTTCAGGAAGTCGTCCCAGCTGAGAGCCACGGCGATATCGAGGACACCCCCGCTGCAGTGCACCGGGGAGGTGGAGAGGCGCACGCGGCAGGAGGATTCTCCACCCCGGATCTGCGACCCGAAGCTCTTGGTCATCACCGCGTAGTACCCCTGGCGGGCCGCCGCGTGGATCAGCGCCTCTCCGGCGGCGACGATGCCGTCTCCACCCGCGCCCGCCATGCCAATCACTCGATCCTGTCGCATCCTCGCTCCCACGCCGGCGCCAGACTAGCCGCGGGCGAGCGGTAGACCTCACCGATGCCTGCGGAAGTGCAAGCCAGGTGCCAGCGTTGCGAGAGGGGATCGGCGCGGGAGTCCAGGAGGAGGAGAGCGGGCTGGGGTTCGGTCGGAATCCGGGTGAGGGGGATTTGACCCACCGGTGGGCGCGGAGGGAGGAGGCTAGAACCTCGAGCCGATGTTCAGGTAGACCCGGCGGCGGCCCCCGTCCGCCACCCCGTAGGCCAGGTAGACGGGGCCGAGCGGAGAGTTGGCGCCGAAGAAGAGGGCGGCGCCGGTCTGCAGCGAGTGGAAGGTGAACGGCTCGCCGTCGTCGAAGATGTCCCCGGTCTCCACCGACAGGCCGGCGTACACCGGCGTGCGCAGCGAACCGACGCCGAGGTTCCAGAGCTGGCGGTAGTAGAGGAATCGGCCGAGGCCGCCGCTGCGCCCCAGCAGCTCGTTCGTGCCGAGGCCGGACAGCCGCAGGAAGCCGCCCAGCGGGTACGACGAGAGGAGTGTCGTCGGACCGTCCAGGATCGCGCTCGCTTCGACCGAGGGGATGAACGTGTTGTTGCCGTGGCTGAAGGCGTAGCCGATCCGCCCCAGCGCGCGCTCGAACGACGCGTCCGACCCGAACGCCTCGAACGATCGGGTGTACGAGAGGGTGGCATCCCAGCCGCGCGTCGGGAAGACGATCGAGTCCAGCGTGTCCACCCGGAACGACACCTGGATGCCGGCGTCGCGCTCCTTCACCTCCGGATAGATCGGGTCGCCCACCTGCAGCTCCGTCTGGATGTTCGCCACGAACGCGCCTACCCGCACCTCCCCCCAGTCTCCCAGGACGCGGCCCAGGTCGAGGCGGCCCTCGCGCGACGAGATCCGGAAGTCGGCGATCGGATCCCCGTCCTCGAACACCGACTGGTTGATCCGCTCCCAGGAGAACTTCGGATCGGCGAACCATCTCATGCGGAAGTCGAGGGGCTGGTAGAAGTCGGTCGACAGAGCGGCGGCGTCCCCCATCTGTCCGATGTTCTGCCACTCCCCCCCCATCCGGTTCACGGCCAGGAGCTGATGCCGCACCGCCAGCGAGTAGGTGGACGTCCCCTGGAAGTCGTCCTGGAGGCTCACTCCGAACTGCAGGCTGTTGCGGCCGTACGGCTTGCGCGGGGTGGGCACGGTGAGCACGTTGCCGTCCGGCTCGCGCTGGAACGACGGCTGGATCACCCCGAAGTAGTCGAGCGCGTGCAGCTTGAGGATGTCGTGCGCGAGCGCATCGACGTCGAACGGCTCCCCGATCTCGACGTGGACGCGCCGCTCGACGATCCGGTCGTCCACCGGCCCGTGATTGTCGAAGCGCAGCTCGTCCACCCGCAGGTCGGTCGGCGGATCGCGGCGGTGGCGGGCCTGAAACGCGTCCCACTCGGCGGGACCGAGCGCGAACCGGGTGAGCGCTCCGGCCTGGGCCCTCGCCGCCTGCTCCCCGGCCTCCATCGCCTCCTCGACACGGTCGAAATCATTGAACGCGAAGTCCTCGAGCGCGGGCAGGAGCAGGACATCCCCCTCGTGCAGCCGCTCCAGATCCCGGACGCGATTGCCAACGGTGAGGAATGCGGTCTGCTGGCCCAGGATCGAGAACAGCGACCCGAGCTCTTCCTTGGCGCGCAGCGGGCTAGTGATGTCGATGGCGATCACCGCATCGGCCCCGGCGTCCTGCGCGACGCCAATCGGCAGGTTCGCCGTGACGCCGCCGTCCACGAGGCGCTTGCCGTCGATCTCGACCGGCGGGAGAACGACGGGTGCCGCCATGCTGGCGCGCATGGCGCGCACCAGGTTGCCGTAGGCGAGGACGACCGGCTTTCCCGAGGCGATGTCGGAGGCGACCGCCCGGAACGGGATCGGCAGGAGGTCGAAGTCCTGCACCCCGGTCGTCTTGAGCCCGAGGGTGGTCAGGAACAGGTCGAGCCGCTGCGCCGCGATCACCGCGGGCGGGATGTAGGGGCGGAGCCCCTTGAAACGAAGCTTCACCGGGATCAGAAAATCGGTGTCGTCCTGCTTGCGGCGAAAGCTCTTCTCCTCCCGGCGCGGACGATCGCTGTAGAGCCGGTCCCATTCCGTCTCCCGCAGCAGCGCCTCGAGCTCCGCGGTGCTCCAGCCGGCCGCGTAAAGCCCGCCAAGAAGTGACCCCATGCTCGTCCCAACGATGATGTCCGGGGCGATGTGCATCTCCTCGAGCACCTTGAGGACCCCGACATGCGCCGCGCCGCGGGCGCCACCGCCGCTCAGCACGAGGGCCAGGCGGGGACATGGTGGATCGGCGCCGGCGGGAAGTGGCGGGTCGTCGAGCGTGGCGGGGGAGGCGGCAAGCGCTGGTAAACCCGCCGCCACCAGCAACACCCGGAACCAGGGGCGCAACATGGAGACGGATTCAACGCCGAAAGGGGGAATCACGTCAACATCCGCGGGGCGGCGCACGGTGGCAGACCGGAGGCCTGATGTATCCTGAGCCCGTCCCTTCTGCGATCGCCCTCCTCGCGACCGGCCTGACGGAGGTGAGATGCGGCCTGTTTCCGTGACCCCGACCCGTGGTTCGCAGCCGGTTCGTGATGGCCGCCCGCGAGCGTGCCTGCCCGTGTGGGGGTCGATCGTCGTCCTCCTCGCGCTGGGGGCTCGTCCGGGCCTGGCGGCGGACGCCACGCCGCTCGAGGCGCGTGCCGCGGAGGTCGCGGCGCTGTTCCGCCCCGACCCCGGCGGGTACGACTCCCTGTTCTCCGCCGAGTTCCTGGGGAAGGTGCCCGCAGCGCAGCTCACGGGGATCTTCGCCGACTATCACGGCCGGCTCGGCACATGCACCGGACGTGCCGTGGTCGCCAGCGACCGCCCCGAGGCGGCGAAGTTCGACTTCTTCTTCTCCAAGGGGTACTCCGTTCCGGTGCAGCTCACGGTCGACGCGGCGCCCCCGCATCGGATCGTCGGACTGTGGCTCGGCAATCCGGTTCGCCTCGCAGGAACAGTGGACGAGGTGCTCGACGAGATCCGCACGCTCACCGGCCGGATCTCCGTGCTGTTCGCGGAGCTGGGCCCGGAGGGGATCGTGCCACTCGCCTCCGCGGAGCCGGATGCCGCCCTGGCGATCGGCTCGGCGTTCAAGCTCTACGTCCTGGGAGATCTGGTGCGCCAGGTCGAGGCGGGGGAGCGCCGCTGGGAGGAGGTCGCGCGGCTGCGTCCGACCTTGCGAACGCTACCCTCCGGCATGCTCCAGTCCTGGCCCGCCGACGCACCGGTGACCCTCCACACGCTCGCGACCTTGATGATCTCGGTCAGCGACAACACCGCGACCGACCACCTCCTCGGGCTGCTGGGGCGGGATCGGGTCGAGACGGTCCAGGCGGCGATGGGGCATTCGCACCCCGAGCGCAACGTCCCGTTTCTCGGGGTGGGGGAAGCGTTCCGGCTGAAGGCCAGCCCCGATCTCGCGACGGCCTACGCCGGCGCCGACGTCGCGGGCAAGCGTGCTCTCCTGGAAACCCGCGTGGCCGCGCTGCCGCTCGAGTCGTACGCGCCGGGCGGCGAGCCGCTGCGCATCGACACCATCGAGTGGTTCGCCTCGGCGCGTGACCTCTGCCGCGCCGTCGACTGGCTGCGGCGCCATTCGGAGGCGGCCCCGGGGGCCTCCGCGCGCCAGATCCTGGCAATCAACCCCGGTCTCGATCTGCGCAAGGAGCAGTGGGATTACATCGGCTACAAGGGGGGATCGGAGCCGGGCGTCTTGAACCTCACGCTGCTGCTGCGCGCCACGGAGCCACAGCGCTGGTACGCGCTCGCGGCCACGTGGAACCGGAGCGACGCCGCGGTGGATGAGGGACGCTTCCTGGGGCTGGTGCAGCGGCTGCTGCAGTTGCTGCCGGCGCCCGCCGCGGCGGCGAACTCGGGTGGAAGATAGCCGACGCCACCGGCCCTCCTTCGGAGGGGGTGGACGTCGGAGAAGGCTCAGCGAAGTTGCTACCCCTCCTTCGGAGGGTCAATACCGAAGTAGCGCTCCCAGTCGCGAACGTCTACGTGGGTGGGCTTCTCCGGTCCGGCCGCCTCGGCCTCTGCGGAGGCTTGCACGAGCGGGCGGAACTTGTGGCACGGGAGGATCGTCGCCCCGAGGCTCCGGGCGCGATTGCCGAGCGCCGAGTCCGACGTGACGACGGTGAGATCCGCGGGGGAGTGGCTGGCCGCGACAATTGCAAGAATCCGATCATCGGCGCTCATCGCGGAGCGGTCTGCTCCGGCGTAGAGCACGCGCACCCCGCCGAGGACGGTGCTCTGCGTGCCGCCGGCCGGGGCGCCGCCGTCGAAGACCACGGTCACCCCCTTCCGCGTACGCCGGGCGAGCGCGCAGAGAGCCCGCACCAGCGCCTGGCGGCTCTCCGGGTCCGCGCTGGGCAGCCGCTTCTCGTGGCCGATGACGTTGTTGCCGTCCACTAGGAACTGGATTGCTCCCCCCCCTTCGAGAGGACCATGCGCAGCATGGCGGTCGCCTGCTCCCCGAGATCGGTGCGCCCGGCGTCCTCGAGAACCGTGGACATGAGCCGCGCGGGGGAAGAGCCGGCGTCCCAGCCGAGCGCCTGCTTGAGCGCCCGGATCGCTTCCGCGCGGCGCGCGTACTTCGCGTAGTAGAGCCCGAGCAGGATGTGCGGCGCGGGGTTCGTGGGTGCGAGCTCGATGGCGCGCTTGAGGTTCGCCTCCGCCTCCGCCTTGAACCTCGGGTTCAGCGCCTGCACGCCGCCGAGCCACTCCAGGTGCTCGGAGCGAGTGGCATCCGCCTGCACGGCGTTGGTCAGGAAAGGAAGCGCCTTGACGAACTGCCCTGCCTCCGCCAGCTCCTTGCCGCGGCGGAAGTTGTGCCGTCCAAGGTCCCGGTTCGCCGCCTCCTGCACCGAGCGGTGGTCGGTCGGCCGGGAGCTGAGCGATGCCGTGTACTCCCGGCGCGAGTCGGGGTCGCGGAGGACCTGGTACGCCTCGGTCATGTGGGCGAACAGCCGCTCGAGCGCCGGGTGCAGATCCTCCACCTCGGGGCGATGAAAATGGTCCGGATGGTAGGTGCGGGCAAGTGCGTAGTACGTATGCCGCAGCTCCTCGGCTTCAACCGTCGCCGGCACGCCCAGCACCTCGAAGTGGTTCTGGCGCCCGCACTGGCGGATCCGTTCCTCGAGGCGACCCCGATCGACCCCCAGGGCGGGCGGCGCGGGGCGCGCCGGGGCGGAGCGGACGACGGGACGCGACACGCCGCCCCTGGCGGCCTGCGGGGCCGCGGCAGCCGCAGTCGGCGCCGGCGCGGGAGGGGGCTTGGGGGGCTGGGGGCTCGACGCGGTGGCGGTGGCGCGTGTGTCGGGCGTGGCACCGGGATTGGCCCGGCGCGGTGCCAGACGGATGAGCCCGGCGGCGGTCAACCCGTAGACGGCGCGCAGCGTCTCATTCTCCCCGACCGGGCTCAACTGGCAGATCTGACGGATGCTCGTGGCGCCGTCCACCCTCGACAGCAGGAACCCCTCCTGCGCCCCCAGCGTGATCCCCGTGCCGCCAGCCATGCCGAGCTCGGTCAGCGCCAGCGGAAAGTCGAGGCTTCCCAGGGCGTCGAGCAGCGTGGAGGTCTCGGTGATCGCGCGCGCGGAGATGAGGATGAGGTCGGCGAGCGACACGGTGGCCCCGCACAGCTCCTGGGGCTCCTCGCTGAGGCGGAACTCGGCCGCGGAGGCCGCCGCCGCCCGGGTGACGTCCGCAATCGGGTCGGCCCCGCTGGCGCCGACCCGTCCCGCCGCGATCTGGAGCACGCAGATCGGGGTCCCCTCGTGGACGATCTCCAGTCGTCCACCCAGGCCCCGCCGATGGATCTCGCCCAGTACCGCCGGCAGGGGGCGGTCCTTGAGGCTGCCGCGCAGCACGGCGTCGCTCATGATGCCGACCTCGCGAGCGCCTCGCCCCACGCCGTCAGGGTATCCTCATACCCCGCGCCGAAGGCGGCCTGGAAGGCCGCCGCGTCTCCCTCGCCGCTACCGAGGCGCGCCAGGAAGTCGAGCAGCGCGCCGAAGCCGCGCTGGGAGATCAGGTGCTCGGTGAAGGCGAGCGACGAGGCGTAGTCGAGATCCGCCGCGAATGCCGAGCCGCCGCTCAGGCGGTAGGCGCGCGCCAGGTGCTGCGAGGTCGTGGCGCTGGAGCGCTTCCCTTCCTCGCGCTGGGCCAGCCCCTCCTGGATCCAGGTCGGGGCGTTGCCGCGCGATTTCGCGGCCACCAGCGCGTGCGTCAGCTCGTGCACCAGGACGCGGCGCAGGCGTTCGTCGATGACCCGAACTCCGCCGATCGGCACCCGGATCTTCCCGTCGTAGATCCCACCCGTCCACTGCGGAGTCTGGGTGACCTCGTGGAACTCGCGCTCCGGGTAGAGGATGACCACGAGCACCGATTCCGGCAGGGAGTTGTAGCGGGTGACCAGCTCGCTGAAGCGCTCTTCGAGGAAGGCGAGGATCGCGCTCCCGAGGGCAGGCTCGGCACGGTCGCCGTCGTAGCGCAGGGTGAAGTGGGCGCCGGCGGAGGCGCGGTACTCCCCGCCCACCTCCTGCTCACGCATCGCCTTCTCCAGGCGTGCGTGGGTCCGCTCCGACGGGGCGAGTGCCTCCGCGCGCTGCCAGACCTCGATCGCCTCGCGGACCTGGTCGTCGCGATAGAGCGCCTCTCCCAGGTGCACCAGCGCGTCGGGCTGGTCGGGGGCGAGCGCGAGCGCGGTCTGCAGGCGGGAGAGCGCCTCGCGCGTGCGCCCCTGCTCGAGGAGCGCCACGCCGAGGTTGACGTGGGCCGGCGCGAGGGCCGGGTCGAGCCCAACGGCCCGTTCGTACGCGGCGACGGCGGCGTCGGCGTTCCCTGCGCGCAGCGCTTCGTTCCCCATCAGGGTGAGCACCTTCGCCATCCGCTCCTCGGCCGCAGGGCGCGCCGCGATATCGGTGCGCGCGAGCGCCGTAAGCGCCTCGAGCTGCCGCGCCAGCGAACCCTCCCCTTCGCTGCCGGGAGGATCGGGTTGAATCGGCGCGAGCGCATCGACCGGGAGCGTGGCGGGGGAGTCCGCGGCCGGCGGGAGGGCGCGCGCGGCACGGACGGCGCCGCTGGTGGGGGGGGGATCACGCCGATCGGAGCCGTCGCTCCCGTCGATCACCCTCTCGACCGAGGCGAACGGGATCCCGATGGTGCCGCCGTACTTCGGGTAGATGAGCGAGGCGCCGTCGGTCCACCACGAGTCGACCTCGATCCGGCGGCCATCACGCAGCAGCAGCGTATCGCCGGCGCGCCCGATCGACGTGGACGACAGCCATAGCGCCAGGAGGCACCCGAGGCGGAGACGCATCAGCGCCATTGTGGCAGAGGCGCCGCGCCGCCTGCCAGCGCGGCGCGGGAACTCAGGGCACCAGCCGGCCGAGGAGGACCGGGAGCGGCTTCTCCCCGCTCCGGAAGTAGGCGGGGATGGTCGCGCGCGCGGCCTCCGCCGCGTCGCGGTCCCGGTGGACTCCCCAGCAGACGCGGTAGCAGGCGCGTCCGCGGACCTGGACCGGTGCGAGGAAGAGGGAGGTCGACGGATCGACTCCGCGGTGAATCTTGGCGAGCGTGTCGGGCTCACAGGCGATGAGCACCTGCAGAGTGTAGCGATCGGGATGGGCGCGCACCGGGTCCACGGACCAGAGGGCCGCGGCCCGCGCCATGTCTCCCCTGCGAAACGCCGCAAGTCCGGCCTCGTACCCCTCCCCCTCCAACAATTTAGCGTCCCCCTGCGGCTTTTCAAGCACCGCGGGGGGGGCCGGCGAAACCCGCGGGCCGGGCGCCGCCTGGGGCGGAGTTCCGCTCGGCGCCGGGATGACGGATTCCGACGCTCCGCTCCCTGCAAGCACCTCACCCGGCGTGGCGCCCACTGCCGCAGGGCGCGGCTCGAGACTGCCGGCATCCGCCGTTCGTTCGAGGCGGTTGGTGGTGTCCAGGCTCGGCGCGGGGGCGTCCCCGTTCAGAAACGCCCAGCCGACGAACAGCCCCAGGACGATGAGAATGCCTCCGACCAGCCAGGTCCGGTGCGATCCACCGGCCGGTCGTGGCGGCGGCGCGTTCATCGCGAGGCGCTCGCCTTCGGCAAGCGGCTCGTCCCAGCCCGGATCGTCCGCGTCGGCGTGAGCCCGCTCACCGGCCCTGGAGTCGTCGCCGGCGCCTGCCTCATCCGGCCCCTCCGCCCGCCGGTCCCAGTCCGGCTTCACCTCGTCGGCCGCGTCGAAGGGGAGCTCGGCAGTCGTGGCTGGCTCGTCCCAGGCGCGATCAAACGGGGTGTCCGGCCGGGGGACCGCTGGCGGGTCGCTGAACTCCTCGTCGAGGCCGAGCGGGTCGACCGACCGATCCGGCTCGCGGGTCGCGCCGCGCTCGGCCGGCAGCGCAACCTGGGCGGAGGGTGTCACCGCCCGTCGTGCGACCGACTCCGGCGCTCTCGGCTGCACCAGGCCGAGGGCGTACAGGCCCAGGATCACCTTCGCCGCCTCGAAGTCATCGAGCGACGACTCCGCGAAGACGCTGCGCAGGTCCCGGTGCGCGTCGAGCAGGCGGACCAGCTCTTTCTCCTGCTCGCCCAGCGGCGGGACCTCGGCGCCAGGAACCAGCTCGAGGACCGCGTCGAGGGTCCCGATCGAGGCGGTGACCTGCTGCCGCGTGGCGAAGGCCCGTACCGCGCTCAGGACGACCGTCGGCAGGGTGAGCCTGAGGTTCACGGCACGTTCCGGCAGCGGCCCGGGGCGGGCGCGGAACTGCCCCTCGGGCCACTCCGCCAGCGAGGCCACGACCCGCTCGACCTGGCGCTTCGCCCCCCCGAGCAGGTCGGCAGGGCCGATGAACCCGAGGTTCACGAGGACGCTGCCGAGCGCCTCGCCGGCGACGGCCTTCTCCTCGGCCAGCTCGAGCTGCTTCGCCGTCAGCCTTCCCTCGCGCAGGAGCAGCGGGCCGAGACGATCCTCCGGATCCGTGCTGCTCGCGCACGCCAGCAGCCCGTCGTTGAGGTAGAGGACCTTCACCACGCCCTCGCGCTCCGCTCGCAGCGAGCCGGAGAACTGCTCGGCGACCAGCTCCCGCAGCAGCGGGATGGCGGGCTCGGTGGCGAAGCTTCCGGATCGCTCCGCAGTCGCAGGCATGATGTCTCCGGGGCGGGATTGAGGCCCGCGGTCAGGGCCGAGCGGCGTGGAGGACCCCGCGAAGAGCGAGGCGGCGCCGACGAGCAAGATTATAGGAGGGCGCACGCAAACCTGTCAAGAGAAAGGTGTTCTGGGAGCGTCCGTTCGCGGCCCGCGAACCTGCGTGCTACAATCGCGGGCGGCGGCGTCCTCCGCCGTGGAGAGAGTCGGGATGCCGTCCGAGCCACCCCCCGCGGATCCCTCCCCGCTCCCGCGCCCCGGGCAGCGTCACGGCGAGTCTCTCAGCACCGATTTCCTCGTGGTCGGCTGCGGCATCGCGGGACTGCGCGCCGCCATCGAGCTGGCGCAGGAGGGCGCCCGCGTGCTCGTGATCACCAAGGACAACCCGATCGACTCGAACACGTGGGAGGCGCAGGGAGGGATCGCCGCCGCGCTCAGCGAGGAGGACGATGTCGCGCTCCATCACGCCGACACGCTGGTGGCGGGAGACGGGCTGTGCGACGCGCTCGCGGTCGGGATCCTGGTGGAGGAGGGGCCTCGCTACATCACCGAGCTGATCTCCTGGGGGATGGAGTTCGACCGCGACGGATCGCGCCTGGCGTTCACCCGCGAAGGGGCCCACAGCGCCCGGCGGGTGCTGCACGCCGGCGGCGACTCCACGGGGCGCGCCATCGCGCAGGCGCTCCTGTCGCGCGCGCGCACCCTCCCGACATTGCGCTTGCAACCGCAGGTGTTCACGGTGGACCTCCTGCTCGACGCGAACGGGCGCTGCGGCGGGATGCGCTGCCTGGACGAGCAGACTGGCGAGCCGTTCGACATCCAGGCTCGCGCCGTGCTGCTGGCCACCGGCGGCTGTGGACGCCTGTTCCGCGAGACCACGAACCCGCCGCAGGCGACCGGCGACGGGATGGCAATCGCCTGGCGCGCCGGAGCGGTGTTGATGGATATGGAGTTCGTGCAGTTCCATCCCACCGCGCTGCGTCTGCCCGACACTCCGTCCTTCCTGATCTCGGAGGCGCTGCGCGGCGAAGGGGCCTACCTGCGCAACATCCACGGGGAACGCTTCCTCGCGGCAATCCATCCGCAGGCGGAGCTGGCGCCGCGCGACGTGGTGAGCCGCGCCATCGTGGCGGAGGTCGAGCGCACCTCGGCGCGCAGCGTCTACCTCGACCTCACGCACCTCGACTCCGAACGGTTGCCGGCCCGCTTTCCCAAGATCTTCGACACCTGCCTGCGCTTCGGGATTGACATCCGGCGCGATCTGATCCCGGTCTACCCCGCCGCGCACTATGCCATGGGAGGAGTGCGCACCGATCTGCATGGGCGAACGGACCTCGCGGGGCTGTACGCGGCGGGGGAGGTGGCCTGCACCGGCGTACACGGCGCGAATCGCCTGGCGTCAAACTCCCTGCTCGAAGGGCTCGTCTTCGGCGGCCGCGCGGCGCAGGCGCTGCGAGCGGACTCGACTCCCGCGGCGCCGGGTCTCCCGCTCCCGCCGGGGGGGGACGCGCAGGCGGTGCGCGCGACGGAGGCGCGCCTGGTTTCGGACCGGGTCGCGGAGACGATGTGGACTCGCGTCGGGGTGGTGCGGGAAGGGAAGGAGCTGCACGGCGCCCGGGAGGAGTTCGAGCTGCTCGCGCGCCGCCAGGGGTCGCATCCCCTCACCCGGCGCGGGCTGGAGGCGCGCAACCTGCTCCTGCTCGCGCAGGCCGTCGCCGCGGCCGCGCTGGCCCGGACCGAGAGCCGCGGCGCGCATTACCGGCGCGATTTCCCGGCCCGTGACGATGGCGCCTGGGGGCGGCACTCCGTCTCGCCGCCGCGTCGGGCGGCTAGTGGATGAGGGTGAACATCCTCGACCAGCGGGTCTTGTCGAAGAGGTGGGTCACCTTCGCGGCGATCAGCGCCAGGCGGTCCCCGAGCGCGGTCTTGCGGTAGGCATCCGACTCCTCCTCGAACGAGTACCAGATCAGCAGGGCGCGGCCGCGAATGAGGGAGCGCGGCACGAATCCCCAGGTGCGGCTGTCCGCGGACTGGTCCCGGTTGTCCCCCATGCAGAAGTAACTGTCGGGAGGAATCACGATCGGACCGTAGTTGTCCCCCTGACGCAGGCGGGGGGGATAGGCGTGCTTGACGTACGGCTCGGTGAGGGGAGTCCCGTCGATGTACACCGTGCCGTCGGTCATTTCCAGCCGTTCTCCCGGCAGGCCGATCACCCGCTTGATGTAATCGGTCTCGGGCTCAAGCGGGAACTTGAACACCACGACATCGCCGCGGGTGACGGTGCGCAGAGGCAGCAGCGCCCGCTCCAGCGAGCTGGCGCCAGAGCCGTAGGCGAACTTGTTCACCATGATGTAGTCGCCGACCAGCAGCGTGTCCTTCATCGAACCGGTCGGGATCTTCGACTGCTGGAACACGAAGGCGCGCGAGAAGAGCACGAAGATCACGCAGACGACGATCGTCTCGAAGTAATCGCGGATCAGGCTCTTCGGATGAGGCGTCACGTCGGCGTGTCCCCCTGGCGGAAGCGTTCGAACTGGTCGATTCCCAGGGCGACGAGGGCGACGGTCTCCTCGGGAGTGGCCGCCAAGCGTACCACTTCACGATGGTCCGGCTCCAGGATCCCCCACCCCTCGAGGGCCGCCACCGCCGCCTCCCACCCGCTCCCGAGGAGGACCACGGGACGGGGGCCGAGCAGGTCCGCCCGGTGCAAGGCCCAGACGAGGAACAGCTCGGCCCAGGTGCCGGATTTCCCGGGGAGCACGACGAAGGCGTCGGCGAGTTGCAGCAGGGTCCGCGTGCGCAGCAGCAGATCCGGCTCCCGGATCTCGCGCGACAGGTAGGCATTGCCGCCGCCACGCCGCGCGAACTCGTCGGTGGTGACGCCGATCGCCTCGCCTCCCCCCTCGCGGGCGCCCCGGCTCGCGCCTTCCATCACCCCGCCGTAGCCGCCATTCAAGACCGCGAAGCCTCGGCTTGCGAGCAGGCGGCCGACGCGGCGGGCGGCTTCGTAACCGGCGTGCCCCGCCGGTGGCTCGCTGCTGCCGAACACCGCCACCCGGCGGGGCCCGGGGAGCCTCCCCGCGGCCTGGCTCACGCCGCCCCGTCGCGAGAGCGCGGCGCCGCGAGGCGGTCCCGCAGCCGCCCGATCTCGGCGCGCACCGTACGCAGGCGCCAGCCCAGGCTGACGATATATCCCCCCAGCAGGAGCCAGATCGCCGCGTACCCCCAGAACAGGAAGCGCAGTCGCCGCGCCTCCACGGCACTGAGGCTCGCGTCCCCCGCCATGCTGGTGGCGCCCGCCTCGGGCGCGGCCGACGCCCACACCGGCGTGCAGACCAGCAAGATCGCGCCGGCCAGGAGCAGAGTCGCGAGCGCGGCGGGGAGCAGGTCGCGGAGGTTCTTGCGTTGCGCGGTCATCGATCGCGCTCCAGCTCCCGGACCTGGTCCAGCTCCTCGCGCGCCATCCCGAGCTGCATCCGCAGCCCGAGCAGGACGAAGAAGAGCAGGAGGATGGTCCAGAGATTGAAGAGGAACACCTGCCGCATCGCGGGGTCGAGGTTCCCCTTCTTGAGGACCCCCGACGGATGCAGCCCCTTCCAGAGGTACACCGAGAAGTAGACGAACGGGACCAGGAGGAAACCGAGGATCCCGAGCACCGCGGAGAAGCGGGCCCGCTGATCCGGCTCGTCGACGAACATCCGGAGCAGCAGGTACGCGACGTAGATCAGCCAGAGGAGCAGGGTGAGGGTGAGGCGAACCTCCCAGGTCCACCAGGTCCCCCAGATCGGGCGGGCCCAGATCGGTCCGGTGACGAGGACGATGGTGCAGTAGAGCACGCCGATCTCGGCGGCCGACTCCGCCACCAGATCCCAGCTCCGCTCCCGCCGGATGAGGTACCCGACGCTGCCGATCAGGACCACGAAGAAGCCGAGGAAGCAGCCGATGGCGAACGGCACGTGGAAGTAGAAGAGGCGCTGCACGTTCCCCATGGCGCTTTCCTTGGGGGCCCCGAGGAAGGCGCCA
>Ga0210379_10000187_pt1 | contig 18343 bp, 17 predicted proteins | sample PLMedo_2_FD_155468 | JGI IMG/M metagenome (GOLD analysis project Ga0210379, IMG submission 155468) | Groundwater sediment microbial communities from an aquifer in East River, Colorado, USA - PLM4_32_coex redo | ecosystem: Environmental > Terrestrial > Soil > Riparian zone | place: USA: East... | reverse complement strand
TTTTCAGAGATGCCCGCCCGTTCGGATTCATCCTGCTTGGAATCAATCGCAACATCGAAAGCCCTTCTCAAGTTGCAGCGTTGTGCGACCAATTGCGCGACTCTATCGGCGATGCGCGCGCTCCCATCCTCATCGATCAGGAGGGCGGTCGCGTTCAGCGCCTCAAGCCGCCGCATTGGCAGACCCGGCCGCCGGCGCGGCGCTTTGGCGAACTCTTCGACAGAGATCCGGAACGGGGCCGCGAAGCCGCGTATTTGTGCGCGCGCCTCATTGCCCACGAGCTCAGGAGTGTCGGCGTGACGGTGAATTGCGCGCCCGTGCTCGACGTGCCGGTCGCTGGTGCGCACGACATCATTGGCGACCGCGCCTATTCGCTCGATCCCGCGACGGTCATCGAGCTCGGGCGTGCGACGATCGATGGTTACATCGACGGCGGTGTGCTCCCCGTGATCAAGCACGTGCCCGGTCATGGCCGCGCCAACGCAGACAGTCATCTGGCGCTACCGCGCGTCACGGCACCAGTGAGCGATCTCAGCGCGCACGACTTCGTCACGTTCCGGAGTCTCAATCAGGCGCCGATGGCAATGACAGCGCACGTCGTCTACGAGGCAATCGATCCAGGACGTCCCGCCACAACGAGTCCCAAGGTGATCCGCACCATCATCCGCGGCGAGATTGGATTCGAGGGGCTGCTTTTCAGCGATGATCTTTCCATGTCCGCGCTTGAAGGGAAGCTCGGCGCGCGCGCCAAAGCCGCATTGTTTGCTGGATGCGATATCGCGCTCCATTGCAACGGCAAGTTGGACGAGATGACGGACATTGCCAAAGAGGCGAAAGAGCTCGCCGGCGAGTCGTTGCACCGCGCAGACGCCGCGCTCGCGCATTTGCGCGAGCCTGCCGCGATGGACGTGCCGGCCGCCGAAGCGCGCTTGCGCGAGATGATGATGGGAGCCATTGCGTGAACGCATTCGAAACCGGACCCGAGTTTGAGACCACGGTCGCGCCCGACGAAGCTCTCATCATCGAGGTGGACGGGTTCGAAGGCCCGCTCGATCTTTTGCTTGCGCTTGCCCGCAATCAGAAGGTCGACCTCGCCAAGATTTCCGTGCTGGATCTTGCCGACCAGTATCTCGCGTTCATGGAATCCGCGCGGGGTCGCCGTCTGGAACTCGCGGCGGACTATCTCGTGATGGCGGCGTGGCTGATCTACTTCAAATCGCGCCTCGTACTGCCGCAAGCCGAGACAGGACCGGGTCCCGACGCCGAGGAAATGGCCGCGGCGTTGCGTTGGCGATTGCAGAGGCTTCAGGCGATGCGCGACTCCGCGGTGCGTCTCATGGCGCGCGACCGTTTGGGCCGCGACGTGTTCGCGCGCGGTACGCCCGAACCGGTCCGTGTCATGCGCACCCGCAAATATTCCGACACGCTTTACGATCTTTTGACGTCCTATTCGCAGCAGCGCATCCGCGTGCTCGGGCATCGCGTCCACGAAGTCGTACGCGCGCCGATCTACTTGATCGAAGACGCTCGCGCCCGTATCGAGCGCATGTTGGGGGAGATTCCGAGCTGGAGTCTGCTCGTTCGTTTTCTTCCCCCTGGATGGGGAACGGGCGCGCGCCGCCGCACGGCGCTCGCAAGCACATTTCTGGCAGCGCTCGAGCTCTCTCGAGACGGCCGATTGGAGATTCGTCAAATGGCGCCCTTCGGCGAGATTTTCCTGAAGGACCGCGCGCAGGGGACTGAGGAGACCGTATTGTGAATCGCATCATCCGTGCCGATGAGGCCCAAATGGCCCAGATTGTCGAACCCGTACTCGCTGCTGCCGTCGTCGAGCCCGAGACCACGGCGCAGGTCAGCGACCCGGCTCCCATCGAGGACGAAGTCGTTGCCATCGATCCGATGCATCTGCGCATCGTCGAAGCACTGCTCTTCGCCGCCTCCGAGCCGCTCGACGAGAAGGCGATCGCGCAGTCCCTGCCGCCGGATACCAACGTTGCTGCGCTGCTTGCCGAGTTGCAGGAGCATTATCAGGGCCGCGGCGTCAACCTGATGAAAGTCGCCGGCAAGTGGCAGTTCCGCACGGCGAAGGATTTGAGCTTCCTCTTGAACAAGCACGCCGTAGAGGAGCGCCGCTTATCGCGTGCCGCGATCGAGACGCTCTCGATCATCGCCTATCACCAGCCGGTGACGCGCGCGGAGATCGAAGACATCCGCGGCGTCATGGTGAGCAAGGGCACGGTCGATGCGCTGATGGAGGTCGGCTGGGTACGCATTCGCGGCCGCAGGCGTACGCCGGGGCGTCCGGTGACCTATGGCACGACGGAGGCCTTCCTCGTCCATTTCGGGCTCGAAGCCATCGGCGACCTGCCGGGCATGGACGAGCTCAAGGCGGCAGGCTTCCTCGAAGCGGCGCCGCCATCGGCTTTTGACGTCCCGCAGCCGAGCGATGCGCTGGCGCCCGACGAAGATCCTTACGAGGACGAGGAAGAAACCTTGTCCTCGGAATTGTCCGAGCCGCGGGAGGACGACGCCTGACAAAGGACTCGCGGGGAGGCGGGTCTTATTGCTACGTCATCGTCCCTTCATGACCCACGCCAACCCTGCCGTGTCTCCTGCCGCGCAATTGCGCGCGGGCAAATGGTTCGTCTTCATCGCCGTGTTCATCGACATGGTGGGTATCGGCATCGCCTTTCCGGTGCTGCCGATCCTGGTCGGCGAGTATACGACCAGCAACGCGGCGCAGACCCATTGGGCAATCGCGCTGTCCGTCACCTACAGCTTGATGCAGTTTCTCTGCGCGCCGCTTTTGGGTGCGGTCAGTGACCGTTTCGGCCGTCGCGTCGTCCTGATTGCGGCGATCATCGGCTTGGGCCTGCACTACATCCTCATCGCCACCGCAGCGTCACTCTGGATCATGCTCTTCGCCCGCATCCTTGGCGGCCTCACGGGCGCAAGCTTCTCGGTCGCGAACGCCTATCTCGCGGACATCACGTCGCCCGAAGAGCGCGCGAAGAGCTTCGGCCTTGTCGGGGCCGCCTTTGGTCTAGGGTTCATCTGCGGTCCGCCGCTTGGCGGCCTGCTGGGCAATATCGATCTCCACCTGCCGTTCTACGCCGCGGCGGGGTTGTCCTTGCTCAACGCCCTATACGGATATTTCTTCGTCCCCGAATCCCTACCGCCGGAGCGGCGCGGGAAATTTTCCCTCGCCAAGGCCAATCCGTTCCGCGCGCTCATTGCGCTGGTCCAGCACCAAGCCGTCGGAAGCCTCGTGATCGTGTTCGCTCTGTTCGCGCTCGCCCACATGGCGATGATCCAGAACTGGGCGCTGTTCACGCATTTCCGCTTTGGCTGGGGCACGCTTGAGAACGGCATCTTGCTCTTCTTCGTCGGAGTATTGTCTACAGTCGTGCAGGGTGGCCTGCTCGGCCGCCTCGTCAAACGCTTTGGCGAAGAGCGGCTCGCGCTCACCGCGATCGGGAGCAACGTTCTCGTGCAGACCGCCTACGGACTCGCGCCCGAAGGCTGGATGATGTTTCCGATCCTCTTTTCGAGTTTCCTCATCTTCACGGCGGGTCCCTCGATCCAAGGTGTCGTGTCCAAATCAATGGGACCGACAGAGCAGGGCGTCACATTGGGCGCCATGCAGTCGATCAACAGCCTCGCTGCCGTGGTTGGGCCGCTTATCGCCGGCCAGATACTCGCCACCGTGAGCAGCCTTCCGCCGAGCGATATCAGGGTCGGGGCGCATTTCTTCTTTTGTGCCGCGCTCAATCTTGCGGCTTTCCTTCTTGCGTGGCGCCGTTTGTCGAGGCGTTGAGTGGAAACCATCATCGTCTCGACGCTCGTCGTCGCCACCGCGGAATTCGGAGACAAGACCCAGCTTCTTGCCATCCTGCTCGCTGCGCGGTTCCGCGCGCCCGTGCCCATCCTGCTGGGAATTCTCGGCGCAACGCTCTTCAACCATGCGCTTGCCGCGTTTTTTGGCTGGTACGCCTCGGACATCCTCTCGGGCGACGTACTCCGTTGGATTCTTGTGGTGTCGTTCTTCGCCATGGCGGTCTGGACACTTCAGACCGACCGGCTCGACAAGCCGCCGGCGATGTTTGACAGGTACGGTGCGTTCCTGGCGACGCTGATCGCCTTCTTCATCATCGAGATCGGCGACAAGACGCAGGTCGCCACCATCGCGCTCGCGGCGCATTACCAGAGCGTCGCCATCGTCACCATCGGAACGACCCTCGGCATGATGATCGCCAATGTGCCGGCCGTTTACCTGGGCGAGATCGCGGCGCGCAAGCTGCCGATGAACTGGATGCGCCGCATCGCAGCGGGAATCCTTTTCCTCATGGCCATCGTCACGGCCTTCAATATCGGGCAGCTCTTTTAGGCCTTCGCGCTGCGCACCTTCATGCGGCGCTCCGTTCCGGTCTCGATCACGACCGCTTCGCCGTTTTCCAGCGCAATCGCCAGCCGCCCTTCGCGCAGTTCGACAGCATCGTGGCCGAACACTTCCGCGCGCCAGCCATGCAGCGCAGGGACCCCGTCATCGCCGATCGCCAATCGCTCGAGGTCTTCGCTGTCGGCGACCAACCGTGGCGCCACGCGGAACTGATGCGCCTTCAAGCGCAACAGCGTCTTCAGGAGATCGAGCACCGCCGGTGACGGTTCACCTGTCCGAGGCCGTTCCGGCGGCGGCATGCGGTCGGGCAGCTTGCCTTCGAGGCCTTCCTTTACCGCGACCACGATGGCCTTGCCTGCGCGCGATTGTGCATAACCGGTCGGGATCGCGCGAATTTCCGCGAGCGCTTCCGCCGTCGTCGGCGGATGCGCCGCGATCTCGAGCAACGCTTCATCCTTGAGGATGCGGTTGCGCGGCACGTCGCGGGCCTGCGCTTCGCGTTCGCGCCACGCAGCAACTGCAATGAGAACGGTCAGGAACCGCTTGTTCGTCGAGCGCGGCTTCAACCGGCGCCAGGCGTCCTCGGGATCGAGGCGATACGTCACCGGGTCCTTGAGTGTCGCTTCCTCTTCTTCGACCCAGTGCGAGCGACCGGTCTTCTCCAACTCCTTGGAAAGCGTCTCATAGACCTCACGCAAATGCGTGACATCGGCGAGCGCATATTCCAGCTGACGCTTCGACAGCGGCCGGCGGCTCCAGTCGGTGAAGCGCGCGGACTTGTCGATCTCCGATCTCGTGATCTTGCGCACCAGCGTTTCGTAGGAGGCCGCCTCGCCGAACCCGCACACCATCGCGGCGATCTGCGTGTCGAACAGGGGATCCGGGATCACGCCGCCCTGATGGTGAAAGATTTCGATGTCCTGCCGTGCAGCATGGAACACCTTCATCACCTTCTTGGACGCGAGCAGATGATGCAGCGGCGAAAGATCGATGCCCTTCGACAACGGATCGATGATCGCTGCACTTTCGGGACCCGCGGCCTGGATCAGGCAGAGCTTCGGCCAGTAGGTCTGATCGCGCATGAACTCGGTGTCGATCGCCGCAAACGGGCCGCGCTCCAGCTCGGCCACGAAACCCTTCAGGTCGGCGGTCTCGGTGATAATCCGCATGAGCCCGTCTTAACGGATTCGTACCGCTCTGTCCCCATCCGACGGCCTTTAACCCCAGGATCGGACACGGCTTGTCGCAGGCCGCGGAATCGCGCAGAGCTTGACTTCGCGTGGCCGCCTTTCCACAAACGCCGGCCTTGCCTTGGGGATAAGCCATGCACCTTTACCGGAGCCATACTTGCGGGGAGCTCCGCCGAACCAATGTCGGCGAACGCGCCCGGCTGTCCGGTTGGGTGCACCGTTCCCGGGACCATGGCGGCCTCCTGTTCATCGACCTGCGCGACCATTACGGCCTGACCCAGTGCGTCGTAGAACCTGACTCGCCCGCGTTCGCAGCGGTCTCCCAGGCCCGCTCGGAGTGGGTGCTGACCTTGACCGGCCCGGTGGTTGCCCGCTCGTCCGAGACGGTGAACCCGAACCTGCCGACAGGCGAGGTGGAAATCCGGATCGAGGAGGCCACGATCCAGGGCCGAGCCGAGGAGCTGCCGGTCCCCGTGTTCGGCGACCTCGAGTACCCCGAGGAGACGCGCCTCCGCTATCGCTTCCTCGATCTTCGGCGCGAGCGGCTTCACCGCAACATCATGCTGCGGTCTCAGGTGATCCAGTCGATCCGTCGGCGGATGGTGGCGCAGGGCTTCAACGAGTTTCAGACGCCGATCCTGACCGCCTCATCGCCCGAAGGCGCGCGCGACTTCCTAGTGCCGTCGCGGCTTCACCCGGGAAAGTTCTACGCGCTTCCGCAGGCGCCGCAGCAGTTCAAGCAGCTCATCATGGTCGCGGGCTTCGACCGCTATTTCCAGATCGCGCCCTGCTTCCGCGACGAGGCGGGCAGGGCGGATAGGAGCCCCGGCGAGTTCTATCAGCTCGATTTCGAGATGAGCTTTGTCACGCAAGAGGACGTCTTCGCCGCCATTGAGCCCGTGCTCCATGGCGTGTTCGAGGAGTTCGCGAACGGCCGCAGCGTCTCGCCCGCGCCGTTCCCGCGGATCCCCTACTCCGAGGCGATGCTGCGCTATGGCGTCGACAAGCCGGACTTGCGCAATCCGATCGTCATCTGCGACGTCAAGGCGATCTTCGACCGCGAGGATGTTTCGTTCAAAGCGTTCAAGAACAAAGAAGCGGTGCGCGCGATACCCGCGCCGCGCGCCGCCGCGCAACCGCGCTCATGGTTCGACCGGTTGAACGATTGGGCACGCGCCGAAGGCGCAGCCGGCCTCGGCTATATCGTCTTCGAGGATGAGGGCGGCAAAGTCGTGGGTCGGGGACCGATTGCCAAGTTCCTTGCGCAAGCCGCCATGGATCAGCTGATTACCGTGACAGCGAGCAAGGCCGGCGATGCCGTGTTCTTCGCCGCCGACAAGGAAGCGCGTGCCGCCTCCTTCGCGGGCCAGGTGCGCATCAAGCTCGGCAACGATCTGAACCTGATCGACAAGAACCGCTTCGAGTTTTGCTGGATCGTCGACTTCCCGATGTATGAATACAATGAGGAAGAGAAAAAAATCGACTTCTCGCACAATCCGTTCTCGATGCCGCAAGGCGGCCTCGAAGCGCTCGAGAACCAGGACCCGCTCACCATCAAGGCCTATCAGTACGACATCGTCTGCAACGGGGTTGAGCTGAGCTCGGGCGCGATCCGCAATCACAAGCCCGAGACGATGCTGAAGGCCTTCGAGATCGCAGGCTACAGCCGTGAGGAAACCGAAGCACGCTTCGGCGGCATGCTGAACGCGTTCCGCTATGGCGCGCCACCGCATGGCGGTTCGGCGCCCGGCATCGATCGCATCGTGATGCTGCTGGCGGAAGCGTCCAATTTGCGCGATGTCACGATGTTCCCGATGAACCAGCAGGCGCAGGATCTGATGATGGGCGCGCCTTCGGAAGTCGCGCCCAAACAGCTCCGCGAGCTCCACATTCGCGTGGTCCCACCGGAAAAGGGCACGTGAGCGATGGGGTCGATGCTCTACATGATCGACCACGCCGCTGCTCTAACAATTTTCGGAAATGAATTCCTGCGAACGGACGGAAAGAATGCGTCTTTGCCGTCACCGGCGTACGATTTTCATCAGACATTACGATTTAGCGTTTCTGACGACACCGAGCCGCTTAAGCTAATCTGCGCCGACACACCGTTCGTTTGGTTTTCAAAGTTGCGCGAGAATAGCATTGGAGGGTTGCGGCTCCGACGCGTACCAGAACCTCGTGATCGATACCCGCACAGAGATATTGCGGTATCGCTGGGACCTGGAAGGGGACGGTGGTTCATTGAAGCCGTTGGAGGCAGTGATTCGGAGTATTGGGAAAGCAGTTGGTCGTTTGAGGAAAGATGGCGTGCCAAATACTCCTTGGTGAAAATTGACCAGTCAATTCTTGATCCTCTATCAGGCGACCTACGGGAACTCGGGATTCAGCTCGAGAACGCGTTGGTTGAAATCTCAGCATATGCCAAGAGCAATGGCCTAGGGCATTTTGCTCCTTGCTTCTCGCGCGCGATTGAGTACCTCCACAGCGACGAACCTCCTACTCGTGTCGTGTACGTCGACCTCAATTGGGACCTAGCCGGTTGTGAGGTCTTGCCGTTGGAGGCCCGCCGGCTAATCGCTTCTGCTCGATCAGCGTGGGTAGTCTTTGGCTCGATGGGCGCGTGGAATGACAGGCCGAAGGACGAGCGTACAGACGAATACTTGGATGTTACCGAGAAGCTGAGCATTAGACTAACGGATGCAATGGTCGCCGCGACGAACTCGACCCTTTCCGAGCCGCGTAGCTAGGCCGCCGAGCCCCAGATGTCGTTTGCGACGTCCACGAGCAGCGCGAGTTTGCGCTTCTCGATGTCCTCGGTGACCTTGTTGCCGTGATGCGTGCTGGCAAAGCCGCATTGCGGCGAAATGCACAGTCTGTCGAGCGGGAAGAATTTCGCCGCCTCGTCGATGCGCTGCTTGATCGAATCCTTGGATTCGATTTTGGCCTTCTTGGAGCTGACGAGACCGAGCACAACCGTTTTGGTCCTCGGAATGTGCTTCAACGGCTCGAAGCTGCCTGAACGATCCGTGTCGTATTCGAGGAAGTAGGCATCGACATCCGGCTGATCGAACACGATGGACGCGACGCGGTCGTAACTGCCTTCCGCCATCCACATGCTCTGGAAATTGCCGCGGCAGGTGTGCACGGCGACCGTCATCGACGGCGGGGCATTCGCGGCGATCTCGTTCACGACGCGCGCGTATTTCCGGGCGAGCTCGTCGGGATCGAGGCCATCGGAACGGACGCGCTCGCGTATCGTGGCATCGCACAGGAACGCGAAGCTGATCTCATCCAGCTGCAGGTAAGTGCAGCCCGCTGTCGCCAGATCGCGGATCTCCTCGTGGAAGGCCTGCACAATGTCGCGCCAGAACTCCTCGATGTCGGGATAGACGCTTTCGCTCACCGTCTTGCGTCCACCACGCATATGCAGCCAGGTGGGCGAGGGGAGGCATACTTTCGCCGTGCGCTTGGTCGCCGCCTTCAGGAAACGGAAATCGTCCACCATCACCGGGCGCGTGCGCTTGACCTTGCTCGTCACCGTCAGCATCGAGCGGGTCTCGCCGGAGGCGCCGTCTTCACCCTTGAAGGACAGCGCATAGCTCGTCTGCATGGGAACGATGCCCGAGAACGCGGTCAGGAAATCGACGAGATAATGCCCGCGGCGGAATTCACCGTCGGTAATGGCGCTGAGCCCCGCGGCCTCTTGCAGAGCGACCGCGTCCCGGATGCATTCGTCTTCGACCGCGCACAATTCAGCCAGCGAAAGCCGCTTGTCCTGCGCCTTCGCCCGCGCGTCGTGCAAGCGCGCCGGGCGCAGCAGGCTGCCCACATGATCGGCCCTGAACGGGGGCATCTTCAGTTCAACTTGGACGGAATTTCCTCGAGCGAGCGCTTTACCAGATCGGCGGCCCGCTTGTCATCCAAACGCGCCGCGAGCAGCTGCTCCGCCGCGGCAACCGCGCGGTCGGCCGCCAACGCGCGCATCTCGGCCACGGCCTGCGCTTCGGCCTGTGCGATCCTCTCCTCGGCCTGCCGGCCGCGCCGCTCGATCTGGGCCGCAATCGCCACGCGGGATTCGCCTGCGAAGCGTTCGGCCTCGGCCTTGGCTTCGGCGAGGATCGTGGCTGCTTCACTCTCGGCTTGCGCGCGCTTCTTCTTGTACTCGGCAAGTAGAGCTTCGGCCTCGGTGCGCAGCCGCTGCGCCTCTTCGAGTTCCTTCGCGATCGTGGCCGCGCGGGCATCCAGCGCGCTTGCCACGAAGGCGGGCACCTTCTTCCACAGCAGAATACCGAAGAAGATCAAGATGCCGACGCCGACCCAGAATTCCGGATCGCCCAGGATTTCCATCAGCGTGCCTTCTTTCCGCCGTCCACAGCGGCGATGGCTTCATCGCCGCTGACCGGAACACCGAACAAGCGCTCCACAATGGAAGCAGCCGCTTCGGCCGCGGCGCTGCGGATATTGCCCTCGGCTCTCGTGACCTCGGCGGCGATGCGCGCTTCGGCCTTGCCCATCGCTTCCTGCGCCTTGGCATCGGCCTCCTTCTTCAGGACCTCGATCTCACCGACGATACGCTTGCGGTTCTCGTCCGCCAACGTGAGCGCCTTGTTGCGCGCCTGAGCGAGTGCGGCCTCGTACTCCGCGAGTGCGTTGCTCGCGTCTTTTCTGGATCGCTCGGCGGCGCCCAGATCGCCCTCGATGCGATTCTTGCGTGCGGCAATCGAGCCCGCGATCCTTGGAAGCGTCACGCGCGACAACAGGACGAACAACAGCCCGAACGTTATGACGAGCCAAAAGAGCTGACCGGGATATGTTTCCACATCCAGCTGGGGCAGCCCGGATGGTTCGTGTCCGACTGTTTCTTCGGTTGCCGCGGCCATGAGCTAGCTCAGAACACGAAGAGAATGAGAATGGCCAGAACGAATCCGAGCAAGCCGGTGAATTCGCAAAGCGCGAAGCCGATGAGCGCCGTGGTGTACTGCGACTGGGCGGCTCCCGGATTCCGCAAGGCGCCGCTGATGTAATTGCCGAAAATTATGCCGATGCCGACGCCGGCGCCGATCAGCGCCATTGCCGCCAGGCCTGCGCCGATGAGTTTTGCTGAAGCGACGTCCATTTCTTTCGAGCTCCTTAGTGAATGGAATGCGAAGTGGGACAGCTGGCAGCCGCAATGACCGCCCTTCAATGCTTGTGCAGATGAAGGGCATCATTGAGGTAGATACAGGTCAGGATTGCAAACACATAGGCTTGCAGAAACGCGATCAGGAATTCGAGCGCCGCGACCGCAACGATGCCAAACATCGGAAGGATCGAGAGGCCGGAGAGTAGTCCGCCCGCCGCTCCCAAACCAACGACAAAGCTGCCGAACACGTTCAACATCGTGTGGCCCGCGAGCATGTTGGCGAAAAGACGCACGGAATGGCTGATGGGGCGGCTCAAGAAAGAGATGATCTCGATCGGGATCAGCAGGATCAGCATCACGATCGGCACATTCGGCGCAAAGAGCTTGAGGAAGTGCAGCCCGTGGCGCCGGAAGCCGACAAACAGGACCGCCAGAAAGACGAACGCCGCCAGCGCGAACGTGACGACGATGTGGCTCGTGACCGTGAAGGGGTGAAAAAAGATCGGCGGCATCAAGCCGATGAGGTTCGCGAAAAAGACGAACATGAACAGCGTGAACACGAACGGGAAGAACTGCAGGCCTTCCTCTCCCGTCGCCGAGACGACCATGTCGTGCACGAACCCGTAGCTCAGTTCCGCGAGCGACTGCATGCGCGTCGGAACGAGGCTTTGCGACGCCGCGCCCCACGTCAGCACGATTGCGACGACGCCCGCGACGATGCACATCCAAAGCGCTGCATTCGTGAAGGAGATGTCGAATCCCGCCAGATAAAGGGGGATGAGCGTGATGATCTCGAACTGCTCCAGCGGAGTGATCACTGCGATGTCTCCTGTCCTCTCAGGGCTTGCCTGATGGACGGTTGTTCTCCATTTGACGTGCGGTGCGGACGACCGTGATCACGCCTGCGACCATGCCAGTCAAAAATAACAGGATCAGCAGGAGCGGGGACGTTCCCAGCACCTGATCCAACGCCCATCCGACTCCGCCCCCCACAAGAACCGCGGCGATCAGCTCCGATAACAGGCGGAACGCGATCCCCAACTGGGAATAGTGTTCGCCGGGTCGCGGCTGCTCGGTGCGCTGTCCCCGCGCCTTCTTCAGCCGTTCTTCCAAATCGGCCAAGCGCCGGCCATCGGGATCGTCTTCGCTCATACGAGTCCCGTGCCTCCACCAAAGCACAGCCGATTGCAGAGAGAACCGCTCGAAAGGCGCGCGGACCATAATTTTGGGTCCGAAACCTGTCAATAGTGTAAGGTTCATATAACCGTTTGATCCAATTGGCGAATCAATCGATGTGGCAGGTTGACGCTGAAATGATTGCTAAGCCGCGACGACACGCTCGGCCTCAGCGAGCGAAACCGAGACAAGCTGGCTGACGCCGCGCTCCATCATAGTCACGCCGAAGAGGCGATCCATGCGGGACATCGTCAGCGCGTGGTGCGTGATGATGAGGTAGCGCGTCTCGGCCAGCCGCGTCATCTCGTCCAAGAGCCGGCAGAAGCGGTCGACGTTCGCGTCGTCGAGCGGCGCATCCACCTCGTCGAGCACGCAGATCGGCGCGGGATTGACCAGGAACACCGCGAAGATAAGCGCGATCGCCGTCAGCGCCTGCTCGCCACCTGAGAGCAGCGACAGCGTGGTCAGCTTCTTGCCCGGTGGCCGCGCGAGGATCTCGAGACCCGCCTCGAGCGGGTCTTCCGACTCCGTGAAGGTCAGCCGCGCTTCACCGCCCTGGAAAAGCTCCTTGAACAGACGCTCGAAATTCGTGTTCACCTTCTCGAACGACTGGAGCAGCCGCTCGCGGCCCTCGCGGTTGAGCGTCTGGATGCCGCGCCGAAGGCGCTCGATCGCGCCTTCGAGATCGGCGCGGTCTGCGGTCAGCATTTGCAGTCGCTGGTCCTGCTCGGCGGCTTCGGCCTCGGCGCGCAGATTCACTCCGCCCAGCTGCTCGCGTTCGGCCTTGAGCTTCTCTACGCGCTTCTCGGCATATTCAAGCTCCGGAACCTCCGCGCCGTCCTTGATCTCCGCGCGCTCTTCGAGTTCATCGGGAGATGTGGCCAGCTCGTCGCGCACGCGACGGCGCAATTCGTCCAGCCTCTGAGCGGCCGATTCCGAGCGTGCCTCGGCGCCCGCGCGTTCCTCACGCGCTTCGGCGAGTGCGTGGTCCGCAGTTTTCGCGGCGCGATCGCCCCCCGCCAGGCGATTTTCGGCCTCGGCGCGCGCATCCGCCGCGGCCTTGCGTGCGCCTTCCGCATTGCCGATCGCATCCAGCAGACCGATCCGGCGCTGCGCGATTTCGGCAGGCAGGGCTTCGGCCACGCCGAGCTCCTGTGCCATGGCCGCGATGCGCTCTTCGAGCGCCGCGATCTGACGCGCCGCGGCGTCGCGCCGTCCGGTCCAGCGCGTGCTGTCGTCCTTGATTCCGCCTAAGCGCTGGCCGCGCATGGAGACTTCGTTTCGCAACGCATCGAGCGTCGAGCGCGCCTCGGCACTGTGACTGCGCGCCTCGACTGCGGCGCCGCGCGCGTGCTCGAGCTTCTCCGACAGCGCTTTCGCATCGGGCAAAGCGCTGAGCGCTTCGACAGCGGACTGCGCCGCGCGCCGCGCGTTCTCGCCCGCCTGATCCAGGCTCTTGATCTCAGCCTCGAGGCCCGCGAGCCGGAGCGTCCGCTCGGTTACCGCACGCGCGGCAAGTGCCGACTCGCCTTGCGCGGCGAGCACCGCCTCTTCGCTTTCGCGCAATTCGCGCGACGCGGCGCGAACCGCCTCTGCCGCCGCCATGCTCCGCTCTTGTGCCGCGGAATGATCGGCGCGCGCCTGATCGCGGATGCGTTTCGCAAGCGCGAGCTGGTCTTCCAGCGACTCGAGCAGATTGCGCTGCTCGAGCCGCGCTGCGGCTTGGCTCGGAGCGTCCGCTGACGCCGAGTAGCCGTCCCAGCGCCATAGATCGCCGCGCTGAGAGACCAGACGCTGGCCCGGCCGCAGATCCTTCTGGAACCGCCGACCGTCTTCGACATTCACAACGCCCGTCAGCGCAAGACGTCGGCTGAGCGCCAACGGCGCCTCGACGAAGTCCGCGAGCGGCGTACCCGCAGGCAGCGCCGGCGGCGACTCGAGCGCGCCTAGGTGACGCCAATGATGCGGCGCCGCCTCATCCAGCGGTGCGTTCAGCTCATCGCCGAGCGCCGCCGCAAGCGCCGCCTCGTAACCCGGCTGTACTTTCAGCGAGTCGATCAGCGGCGGCCACAGATCGCTTGCCCCCGGCCGGAGCAGATTGGCGAGCGCGCGAGCCTCGGCGGCAAGACGCTGCACCTCGTGCTCGGCGGACTCGAAGGGCCCGCGTGAAGTGGCCTCGGCTTCGCGGGCCTCGGCCAACCGCTCTTCGGCGGAGGCGAGCGCGCTGCGAGCGGCTTGAGCGGACACACGCGCCGCCTCCGCGCGCTCTTCCGTCGCCTCGATATCGGGCAGCGCCTCAGCCGACGCTTCCGAGGCGGCGCGCGGACGCAGCGCATCGCGCTCGTCGACAGCGCGCCTCGCCTGATTTTCGCCTTCGGCAAGCGCGCGCTCATAGCTCGCCCGCGTCGCGTTCAGATCTGCAAGCTCGGTCGTCAGCCGCTCGAGCGTGCGTTCGCGCTCGGCCAGCGTCTCCATCAACGCTCGTGCGCGTTCCTCCGCCGCGGCCAAGGCTTCCGTCGCACTGAGATTGGCCGCGGTCAGCTCGCCGAATTCGCGCTCGAGCTCGCTCAGCGAAGACCCCGCGTCCTGCTCGAGCGCTCGGTCATGGAAAAGATCCTGCTCCGCCTGTGCGATGCGCTGACGGATTCGCTGCGCCTCCTCGCGAGCGCGCGCCTCTTCGGCATCCAGACTGTCACGCTCGTGGAGCAGCCGCTGCAGCGCAGCCGACTTCGCCGCTTCCTCGTTGCGCAACGGCGGCAACGCGGCAGCGGCCTCGGCCTGTTCCGTTGCGGCTTCCGCAGCGCGCGCGGTACGGTCCGCGACCGTGTCGGTCGCGGACGCCAACGCGACCTCTGCGCTCCGCGCGATCTCGGCGAGATCGCGCCAGCGCAGGAGGAACAGCATCGCCTCGGCCTTGTGAATAAGCCCCGAGAGATTGCGATAGCGCGAGGCTTGCCGCGCCTGCTTGCGCAAGCCTTGAAGCTGCGTATCTATCTCGGCGATCACGTCATTCAGCCGCGCGAGATTGGTCTCCGCAGCCTTCAATCTGAGCTCGGCTTCGTGACGCCGCTGATGCAATCCGGCAATGCCTGCCGCTTCTTCCAGGATCGCACGGCGCGCGAGCGGCTTTTGATTGATCAGGATGCCAATCTGCCCTTGGCGCACGAGCGCAGGCGACGCCGATCCCGTCGACGCATCGGCGAAGAAAATCTGCACGTCGCGCTGGCGCACTTCGCGGCCGTTGATCTTGTAGAGCGAGCCTGCCTCGCGTTCGATGCGCCGTGTGATCTCGATCACTTCGAGCTCGTTGTAGGGCGCAGGCGCGCTGCGGTCGGAATTCTCGACCACCAGCGTCACTTCCGCGTGATTGCGCATCGGACGCGAGCCGGTGCCGCCGAAGATGACATCATCCATGCCCGAGCCGCGCATCGAGGTGGGGCGATTCTCGCCCATAACCCAGCGCATCGCTTCGAGCAGATTGGATTTGCCGCAGCCGTTGGGACCGACGACTCCGGTCAGCCCCGGCTCGATGTGGAGTTCAGTGCCATCGACGAACGACTTGAAGCCGTTAAGCCTGAGACGGGAGAACTTCAAAGTGTGTGCGCCCCAAAATGCTCCCGCTCACTCGGCAGATCATCCGCCGGCAAGTGGGTCTATGACTTGTTTCAACGCGTCGAAGCTGATCTCGCCGATGTGCGGCGTTCCGTTGATGATGAAGGTCGGTGTCGAGCCCACGTTGTAGCGCGTCTGGCCTTCCTGCCAATTCGCATCGACCGCTGCGAGATTCTTCTCGTCGTTGGCGCAGGCCACCGCCCGCTCGCGCGGCATTCCCGCTTGCCGAGCCATTTGCGACAGGCCTTCCTCGATGTCCTCCCGCGTGATCATCCCGTTGCCGTCGAAGTCCTTTATCCAATTCATCTGATTCGCGAACAGAAGATCAATGAAAGAAAAATATTGATCCCCACTGAAACAGCGCGCGACCGCCGAGGCCATCCGCGCCGCGCCGTCCAGGGGGAACTCCCGGAAGACGTACTTCACCTTGCCCGTGTCGATATAATCCTTGGTCAGCTGCGGCACGACGTCCTTGGCGAACGCCGCGCAGTGCGGGCAGGTCATCGAGGCGTACTCGATGATCGTCACCGGCGCATCGGACTTGCCGTGCACCATGTCGTCCGCCTTGAGCTCCACCGCCTGGGCACCGATCTGGGGCAGCCCTGCCTCACCACAGCTGGCGACCAAAAGCGCTACGGCCGCAGCCGCGAAAAAACCGATCCTCATGAGCCTGCTCCTGTCGAGAGTCCGGGAGATGTTTGTGGCAGAGCCCGCCGTTTCATTCAATCAGCGCGTCTTTGGACGGGGCCGCCGGCGCCGCTGGCCCAGCCGCTCCAGCGCCTGGGACAGCGAGGCGGGGGAGGATGCGTCCGCCGTGCCGGCGACGCCTATATCCGGATGGTCCGGAGGCCCCTTAGGGCGTTCCAATTCACCGGAAATCAGGCGCACGCGCGTGATCCGGCCAGGTCCGAGATATCGCGCCAATCGCTGCATCAGGTCTCTGGTCTGATGCTGGAGGAAGACGGCTGCGCCCGGATCGCACTTCAGCGTGAGCACGCCGCCTTCGGGACCCTCGGTGAGCCTTAGCGGCTCGGCGATGCGCGCGATGTCGGCGCCGGCAATCTCCCGCCAGCGCAACACAAGGGTTGCGTCGGGGAAGCCGGCGCGTTGGAGTGCCGCCGCCGCGTGAGACAGCGCGTCCTCGCCGGCGGGACCGGCACGGCCCCGCCGCGCGGTGGGCCTCTCGTGCGCGTCACTCGGTTTTTTGGTTCGCTTCATCTGACATGGCAGCAATGACCCGTAAGTCGTCTCATCATAAGGGAAGCCGCGCGAAGAAGGCGAGCGCAGCGGGGCTCCTGCTTCCATGGTACGACCAACATCGCCGCGATCTCCCCTGGCGCGCCAAACCGGGCGAGATCGCCGATCCGTATCGCGTCTGGCTCTCCGAGATCATGCTCCAGCAGACGACCGTGACCGCGGTTGCTCCCTATTACCGCGCGTTCCTGAAGCGCTGGCCGGACGTCAAACGCCTCGCCGCGGCGGACCTCGATGACGTCTGCGGCGTCTGGGCCGGGCTCGGCTACTACTCGCGGGCCCGCAATCTTCATCGCGCAGCGCAGATCATCGCACGCGACCACGCTGGACGCTTCCCCCAGACATCGGCCGAGTTGCGCGAACTTCCCGGCGTCGGCGCCTACACCGCGGCCGCGATCGCGGCCATCGCGTTCGGCGAGGCCGTCGCGGCGATGGACGGCAACGCCGAGCGCGTCATCGCGCGACTGCACGCGGTCGAAGACGAGTTGCCCAAGGCCAAAGCGAAACTCGCGTCGCTCGGCCAGGCGCTCGTGCCGCGCCACCGGCCGGGCGATTTCGCGCAAGCGCTCATGGACCTCGGTTCGACGGTGTGCATCTCCAAGCGTCCGCGCTGCGAAGCGTGTCCGCTTGCGAGCGTGTGCGAAGGAAGGAAGCTCGGGCTCGCCGCCACGCTCCCGCGCAAAGCCGCCAAGCGCGCGCGACCTCTGAAACGCGGTGCCGCCTTCGTTGCGCTCGATCGGGCGGGGGCCATCTATCTCGTCCGCCGGCCGGAGAAGGGACTTCTCGCCGGCATGCTCCAGCCGCCACTGAGTGAATGGGAGTCATCTTTTCCCACGCCGGCAAAGGCTGTTTCCGAAGCACCCTTCACCGGAGCATGGGAAAGAAAGCCCGGCGTCGTGCGTCACGGCTTCACGCATTTCGAGCTGGAGCTGGAAATCTATGTCTGCCGCTTCTTGAGGCGGCCTAACGGCGAAGGCTTCTGGCTGACGCCGCCGGAATTTGCGCGCGCGCCGGTGCCGACCGTCATGCGCAAAGCCATCGGCCACGCCGTCGACGACGACCTGCCGCTGTTTGTTGCCGCGAGATAGCTTTGGATTTGACCTTCAAGAAATGAAGTAGGTATCGGCACACTGGAGAACTTTCCCATCTTGCGCGAGTATTTCAGCAGTAGCGCCAGCAAGACTGGTAACGGGTGTCGACCTCATAGGCGACATGAATGAGGCGATCCACCGATCGCCTTCCCTGTGCGCTTCCCAAAGCGAAATATCCCGGGCCCCCGGAGCATGAGAATCGCAAACGTTCATAGCGATGCGTATTGCTTCATCTTCTCTGGTCACCGATCCTGGCGGTGGTAGTGGCGGCAGCGGATAGATCGATTCACAGGCGCACACTACCGCAGCAAGAAAGATCGCCAGGGCCGCTCGCCTTTGCATAGCTAATTCAACTCCGCGCGCACCTGCTGGCGAAGCCAATCACTTGCCGGCAAGCGGGTCGATGATCTTCTTCAAGTCGTCGAAGCTCATCCCGCCGACATGGGGCGTGCCGTTGATGATGAAGGTCGGCGTCGCACGCACGTTGTAGCGGTTCTCG